>Ga0137375_10002470_pt1 | contig 21743 bp, 23 predicted proteins | sample SagtaG_24_FD_104936 | JGI IMG/M metagenome (GOLD analysis project Ga0137375, IMG submission 104936) | Vadose zone soil microbial communities from Sagehorn Ranch, Mendocino, California, USA - Sage1_R_113_16 metaG | ecosystem: Environmental > Terrestrial > Soil > Vadose zone | place: USA...
TCTCGACGGCGTCAGCGAGGCTACGGCTCCCCCGCGCCGCCCCCGTCCACGACGAGCACCTCACCGTTAACGTAGCTGGCCGCGTCGGAGGCAAGGAACAGCACCGCGGAGGCGACCTCGTCGGGAGTTCCGATCCGTCCCATCGGGTTGAAGCTCAGGATTCGATCGCGGATCTCCTCATTGCCCCAGAGCGCCTCGGCAAACCTGGTTTTGATCAGCCCAGGCGCCACGGCGTTGACCCGGACGGTGCCGCCAAGCTCACGCGCTAGCTGGCGGGTGAACATGATCACCGCCGCTTTCGTGATGTTGTAGACGCCGAGGCCGACTCCGGGCTTGAGGCCTCCGGTGCTGGCGACGTTCACGATTGAGCCGCCATGCGACTCCAGCCAGGCCTCGTAGACGAGCTTGGTGAGCAGGAACATGCCGCGCACGTTGACTTCAAATGTCTTGTCCCACGCGCTCAGCTCCGCGCCCAGGACGGGGCCCATGTACGGGTTGGTTCCCGCGTTGTTGACGAGGACGTCGATGCGTGAAAACTGTTCCATGACGCTCTTGACCAGACGCTCGAGGTCTTCCGGGCGACCAGCGTGAGCCGCGATGGCGATCGCCCGTTCGGGGTAGAGCGCGTTGATCCGCTCCGCCTCGGAATCGAGGTCCGACTGCTTGCGACTGGACAGGACGACCTGAGCGCCGTATTCAGCGAGGGCCTCGGCGATCGCGCTTCCGATCCCGCGACTCGCGCCGGTGACGAGCGCGACCCGTCCCGAGAGGTCGAAACGGGAGCCGGCGGGCACGGCTGATACGATAGCCGCCACTCATTCATCTTTTCGACTAGGGGTTAGATGGCGATCACCGGCAAGGCGGCCGAGGACATCCTCGAACGCATCTTTCAACCCACCACCAAGCCCAGCGCACGCGACCAGGCCGAGGAGACGCTGCGCCACCCCAAACGCTTGGTTTACGTCGCCATGTCGAACAAGAGTTTCTACTGGCGCGCGCACATCCAGAAGTTCGTGCTGGACTCCGGGCTGGTCCCGGTCAGCCCCTTCATGCTCTTCGACTACTACCTGATGCACACCGTCGACAAGAACGTGGTGCGGGAGGCGATGAACAACCTCCTGTCGAGATCCGACGAGGTGTGGGTTTTCGGGCGGCTGTCGCTCGGGGTCAAGGTCCAGGTCGGGATCGCCAAGCGCCTGAACAAGTCGGTGCGGTACTTCGACATCAGCGACCTGCCCGTGGCGGTGATGCCGATCAGCGAGGAAACGGCCCAGGAAGAGCTCAGAGACTGAGCGCCGACACGGCGTGCCGTGTCGTTGCCAGGAGGACCCGTGCCCCGTCGACGAGGTCGTTCGCCGCAGTTTCCTCCGCCGGCGAGTGCGTGACTCCGCCGCGACTGGGCACCAGGATCATGGCGGTGGGGACGTACGCGGACAGGATCGCCGCATCGTGCCACGTACCCGCGTGCAGACGCCGGTACGCGACGCCGGCTTCGGCGCATGCTCGCTCGACCACGTCCATCAGCCGGCGGTCAAACTCCACTGGAGCTGCGAAAGCAGGTTCCACCGCCAGCTTGACTCCGTCCTTCTCCTCGACGACCGCGTCATGCGGCGTGACTGAGACGTCGCATCGATGCGCGGCGCACAACATCGCCAGGTGCTGCTTGAGTGCATCCACCGTGGTGGAGAGAAGTGCCGTCGAAGCCTGCCGCACCTCCAGGCTGAACGTCACGCTCCTGGGCACGAAGTTGATGGCTCCGCCGTCGGTTCGGATCGTCCCCACGGTCGCCGTACCTGCCTCGTCGGTCGCCTGGACGACGCCAGCCAACGCGGCGATGAACTCCGCGGCGGCGAGCGATGGGTCCTGGCGCATGGCATGTGGTGTCGTGCCGCCATGCACCGAACTCCCTTGATTTCGACCAGGTACCGGTCGAAGCCGAGGATGCCAGGCACGACCCCCACCGACGCCCCTTTTCGCTCGAGCCGGGGGCCTTGCTCGATGTGCAGCTCGAGATAGCCTGCGACCTCGGAGAGGTGTTCGGCCGCCGCCGAGAGTCTCTCCATCTCGACCCCCGCCGCGCGCAGCACTTCCGCGGCGGAAGACGGCAGCTGACCCGCGTCGAGCGCCCCAGCGAGCGCCTTGGAGCCAAAGTAGCCACACTGGAAACGAACTCCCTCTTAGTCGACAAGCTCGACCCGCTCGGCGATCGGATCGCCGGTTTCAACCAGCGTCCGCACGACCTCCAGCGCCGCGACGACACCGTACGCACCGTCCAGCCTTCCGCCGGCCGCGACGCTGTCCGTGTGCGAACCGATGAGCAGCCGCCGGCGGCGCTCGAGCGACCCACGTCCGAACACATTCAGCGCCGGGTCGACGGTGGCATGCCATCCGAGGTCTTCGAGTCGCGCCCGAAGCCACGCGCGAGCTTCGAGGTCCGCCGGCGACCACGCAACCCGGTCGACGCCTCCGTCAGGCCTGCCGCCGATCGCCGACAGAGCGGCCAGGTCGTGCAGCAGCCGGTCGGGGTTGATGTCGACGGACCGCGCCACTAGAGGTGGGCGAGAATCCCGGCGGCCCTCTCGAGCGCACCAGCGTCGAGCTCCGCGAACGGATCGGGCGAGAGCGACAGGATGACGTGGTCGGCGCCCACCTCCGCGTACCTGCTGACGATCTCGGCGAGCTTCGCCGGCGAGCCGACGGCGAGCTCCGGCTCGCGAAAACCGTCTACGGAGTCGTTCCAATCGTCAAGGACACAGGCGATCGAGGCGCTCGTTTCGATGTCCGCGCGAGCGCGGCCGGCGCTCTCGAGCGCGTCCTCGAGCCCACGTGCTGCGCGCTCGAAACGGCCGACGTCCTCCCCACCCCAGTAGGCGTGATTCCAGCCGTCTGACCGCGCCGCCAGGGCGAGCATCCGGGGTCCTTCGGCGGCGATCCAGATCGCCGGAGATGGCGAGCTGACCGCGACCGTCGCCTCATGGAGACTGAGCCAGGCGCCTTCGACCGAGGCACGTTCGCCGGCGAGGAGGGCTTGCAGCGGAACAAGCCCTTCTTCCAGGCGGCTGACCCGGTGGTCGAACGGGAGCCCGAAGGCCGCGAATTCCGGTTGGTGCCAGCCGGCGCCAAGGCCGAGGATCAGGCGGCCGCGGCTCGCGTCCGCCAGCGCTGACGCCTCCCGAGCGAGCTGGCCTACGTGCCGAAAGGCGTGGCACAGCACGAGCGACCCGATCGCGATCCGCTCGGTGCCGGCCGCGACCATCGCCAGGCAGATCAGGGGGTCGTGCGCCGCGACACGTCCTCCATGTCGCTCGATGAACACGTGGTCCATGACCCAGACCGAGTCGAACCCAAGATCCTCGGCGAGTCGCGCCTGATCGGCGACCTCGATCGGCGACTTGGGCCGGTACGACCCGTAGTCGTACATCTTCAAGGTCACCCCGACCTTGACCCGACGGGGCGTACGGGCTACTTGGCCGCCCCGGCTGCCGCCAGCGTGCGCCTGGCGTTGTCGCGCCCGACGCGACGGAGATGAGTGTGGAGCTGTCCGGCGGACGGGTTCCAGATTCCGCGCAGCACGGTATCGCTGTAGATGTCGGCGATCTCCTCGAGCGACAGCCGCCCGCGAGGTGAGTACCAGGACGATACCCACGTCGTCATCGCCAGGATCCCGTACGCGGTCACCTGCACGTCGACGGGAAGGAACTTTCCCTGCCGGATGCCGTCCTCGAGCTCCTTCTGGAACATCCCCTCGTACTCGTGGCGAAGAGCGACGATCCGAGCGCGCTGCTGCCTGTTCAGGCTGCGGAGCTCGCTGTTGCCGATGAAGACCTCCTTCGCCCGCTCGCCATGAAACCTGACGTGGTGGTACACGAGGAGGCGCATCCGCTCGACCACGTCAGGCTCCTGCGCGACCTGCCGTTGGTCCTCGAGGAGCGCCAGCATCACCGTCTCCATGATGTCGAAGAGCAGCTCTCCCTTCGAGGTGATGTGGTTGTACAGGCTGCCGACCTGGATCCCGACCCGAGACGCGATGTGCCGAAGCGTGGTCGCCTGGAAGCCATGCTTGTAGAACAGGTCGAGCGCGACAGAGCGAATCTCGCCGGCGGTGCTCTCACCCGCGGCCCGGCCTCGGCGTCGGTTTACAGCCAACACGCGTGCCCTGTCCACGTTCTTGCGGCGAACACGAGCACGTGGTGACCTTAGTTGCCTGACGACCCTGTGTCAACTGGCTGAAAAGCAATCGCTAGTTTGTTTATTCTCACCAGCGGCTGTGCTGACCGTTGCTGACGTTCTGCGCCGCAATCACGCTCGGCGGCCGCGGGCGCCGGCCGTCATCGACAGCGCCTTCCGACTGAGTCATCGTGAGCTCTCCGAGCGCGCGTGGGCGGTGGCCGGCGGGCTGATCAGGGCAGGCGTTCGCGCAAGCGACACCGTCGCCATCCTGTGCGGCAACGGGGTGTTCAGCGCGGAGGCGATCCTCGGCGCGATGGCCGCCGGAGGGATCGCGGTGCCGTTGAGCTGGCGCTGGTCGGCCGCCGAGCTGGAGCACGGCCTCAACGACAGCCGGGCCGCGGTGGTCCTGGCTGACACGGAGTTCGCGCCGGCCGCACGCGAGGTGATCGAGGCGGGCAAGGCACCCGCGGTCAGGCACTTCATCACCGAAGGTCCTGAGTACGACGCATTCCTCGAGGGCGGCGGGCGGCCCGACGTGGCGATCGCACCGGATGCACCGGCGTTGATCCTCTACACGGGCGGCACGACCGGTGCCTCCAAGGGCGTCCTGCTGTCTCACACGAACGTCATGGCCAACGCCATCGATGAGGTCGTCGACACCGATATGGAGCCGCACGACGTCACGCTACTGATCGCGCCGATGTACCACTCGGCGTCTCTGCTGTGCTGGTTCCTGCCCCACCTGTTGATCGGCGCATGCAGCGTCTTCATGCGTCGTTTCGACGAAGAGCAGGCCGCCAGGCTCATCGAGCGCGAGCGCGTCACGAACGGCTTCTTCATCCCAAACATGGTCCGGCGCATGCTGATCAGCGGCGAATGGAGGCGCCACAAGACCGACACGTTTCGACGCCTGTACGTCGGTGGAGCGACGTTTCGACTGCCGGACAAAGAGGCGGTGCGCGAGGTCCTGCCGGCAGCGCGCATCTACTACCAGTACGGGCTCACCGAGGCTGGGCCCATCGTCACCCGTCTCCGGCCCGAGGACATGTTCAAGCCGGAGCTCGACGGCTCGATCGGCCAGGAGATGCTGCTCAACGACGTCTCGATCCGCGACGAGGAAGGCGACGAGGTTGCAGACGGCCTGCCCGGAGAGATCTGCGTCAAGGGACCCAACGTCATGCTCGGCTACTTCAACCGGCCTGACGCGACTGCCGCGGCTTTTCGGGACGGCTGGCTGAGGACTGGAGATGTCGCGTCCCGGCGCGACGGCTACTTTACGTACCACGACCGCCTCAAGGATATGATCACGAGCGGCGGCGAGAACGTGTACTCGGCGGAGGTCGAGCAGGCCCTCTACGCGCATCCATCGGTCGCCGAGGCGGCCGTGCTCGGGATCGCCAGCCCGGAGTGGGACGAAGAGGTGCGCGCGGTGGTCGCGCTCAAACCCGGCGCCGCACTGACGGAGCGGCAGCTGCAGGACCACTGCCGCGGCCGCCTCGCCGGGTACAAGGTCCCGAAGCGAATCCTGTTCGTGCCGCTGGAACGGATTCCCGTGAATCCAAGCGGGAAGATCATGAAGCGCGAGCTGCGGCAGCAAAAACTCTGGGAAGACGTGCCCGTGGCATGACGACGACCCGGCAACCAGACTCGATAACGATCGACGACGTCCTCGCTGCGCGGGAGCGGATCCGGGACGTGGTGACGCGCACGCCACTGATCCCACTCGAAGGTGTGGACGGAATTCTGCTGAAGCTCGAGACGATGCAGCCCATCCGGTCGTTCAAGGTTCGCGGCGCGGGCAATGCCGTCGCAACGCTGACGCCGGCTGAGCTGGCGACCGGGGTGTACACGGCCAGCGCGGGGAACATGGCGCAGGGCCTTGCGTGGGCCGCGCGCAAGCACGGCGTCCGCTGCTCGGTCGTGGTGCCGGACGGCGCACCCAGGACCAAGCTTGACGCCGTGCGCCGGCTGGGCGCCGAGGTCGTCTCCCTTCCCTATGCCGAGTGGTGGGACGTGCTGGCGACCCACCGCTACGCGCCGCTGGAGCCCGCTCGCTTCGTCCACCCCGTCTCGGACGTCGCGGTGATGGCGGGCAACGGCACCATCGGGCTCGAGATCATGGAGGACATGCCGGAAGTGGATGCGGTGCTCGTCCCGTACGGCGGCGGCGGGCTGAGCTGCGGCATCGCGGCCGCGATCCGTGCGTCCCAGCCTGAGGTCCCCGTCTACGGCTGCGAGGTGGAGACCGCCGCACCGCTCCGCGCCGCCCTCGAGGCGGGACACCCGGTGGACTCGCCGCGTACGCCGACGTTCGTCGACGGCATCGGCGCGCCGACGGTGCTCGCCGAGATGTGGCCCGCGGCGCAGCGGCTGCTCGCGGGCTCGCTGGTCGTCAGCCTCGCCGAAGTCGAGTCGGCGATCCGGTTGTTGGCCGAGCGTGCAGCCGTGGTCGCCGAAGGGGCCGGCGCTGCGTCAGTGGCGGCCGGCCTGAAGCGGCTCGGACGCCACCGCCGCATGGTGTGCGTCGTCTCCGGTGGCAACATCGACCCCGCCGTGCTTGCGCGCATCCTCGGCGGTGGCGCGACGCAGGCCGGAGGCGGAAAGCAGGCCTAGCACCGCGACCAGGCCGGCGCCGAACAGGACGGCCGCGGCCACGCTCTCGAACACCGCGATGAGGCCCAGCGCCTCGGCGATGACCCCCAGCGCGATCGGCCCGAAAAGCTCGCCCACGCTGCCGGCCATCCAGAACATGCCCACCGCGGCGCCGCGATTGTCCGCGCCGGAAGCCGCGGCCACGGCGGCCTGCCCCGACACGAGGAAGACCCCGAAGAGGACCCCCTCGGCGATGAGCAGCGCAGTGAGCGCTGCAGGTGACGTGGTGTGGGCGATGGCGAGGACGACGGCGGCCTCGACGACGAGCACGCCTGCCAGTGTCCAGGTCGCGGGGATCCTCGAGGACAGCGCGCCCACCGGGATGCGGCCGGAGGCGGACGCGATCGACCTCCATGCGAACAACGCGCCGATGGTCACGGTGCTGATGCCGGCGCCGCGAGCGTAGAGGGGAAAGTAGGTGAAGATCGCGCCGGTCATGGACAGCGTCATCGCGATGTTCGCGATGCAGGCCATGAGCATCCTCGGCTCGCGCGCGAGCGCCCGCAGCGCGGGAATGTCGACCAGGCGCCTTCCGATCGATGCATCCTGGCCTCGCGGCTTCTTGCGCACCAGTCGAGCCGCGCCGAATCCGGCGCCCGCGACAGCCACCACGGCCCCCGCGAGGTACGCCGCCGGGTAGCCGGCGGTCGCGCCGACCCAGCTGCCAAGCAGCGGCCCCACCGCGAAGCCGGAGCCCATCGCCGCCGTGTACACGCCGATCGCGGCTCCGCGGTCGCGGGCCTCCACCACATCGCCGATGTACGCCACCCCGAGCGGAAAAGTCGCCACCATCGCGACCGCTTGCAGGAGGCGAGGCACCACGAGCCACTCGGCGCTCGGTGTGATCGCGTAGACGCCAAACGCGATCGCGAACATGACCATGCCGGCGACGAGCACCGTCTTGCGGTCGAGACGGTCGGACAGCATGCCCACCGGCAGCGCGGCGATCAGGCGGCCGAGCCCGAGCATGGCGGTGATGACGCCCAGGAGGCCAAGCGAAGCGCCCAGGCTCGTCGCGTAGAGCGGAAACACCGGCGTCGGCACGCCGGTGACGATGTCGGCGATGAAGATCAGGATGCAGACGTCCACCACCTCACGCCGGAAGAGCCGGCGGTAGGTCGCGGACACGCGGGACACTGCCTGCACATTAAAGTGTTCGACGAACGAACGTGCGTTTTCGAATCGGGTTTGCGGCCCCGCTCACCACACCGCAATCGATCGTCGGCCTGCCGATGCAGCGGACGGTCGAGATGGCGGTGGAGGACCTCCGCGAGCGGGGTCTCCATCTCCAGGTCAAGTCCGTCGACGACAAGGAGGACGACCGCCTCGCGGTCGATGCGGCTCGCGAGCTTGCGGACGACCCATCGGTGATCGCTGTCCTCGGCCACAAGAACAGCGGGCCGAGCAAGGCCGCGGCGCCGGTGTATGCCGGCGCCGGACTGGCCCAGATCACGCAGTGCTCGACCGACAACTCGCTCAGCCGGTCGGGCTGGAAGACGTTCTTTCGGATGTGCGCGACCAATGAGCGGCAAGCCGAGGTAGCCGCCGCGTTCGCACACGCGCGGCTGCCGGGCGCTCGCACCCTCGCGGTGCACGACGGGACTGCTTACGGACGGCCGCTGGTCGAGGCATTCGCGCGACGGCTCGAGTCGCTTTCAGACAACCCGGTGCGCGTCATGGCGATGCGCGTCGGCCAGGAGGACTTCAGCGAGATCGTCGACGAGATCAAGACCGTCGGCGCGGAGATCGTCGATCTCGGCGCAACCGAGATCGAGAGCAGCAAGCTGATGAAGGCCATTGGGAGCGCCGGCCTGCGGCCGCTGGTCATCAGCTCGGAAGGCGGCCCGGACAATCCGATCGTCCGCCTTACGGGCGCCGCCGGCGAGGGCAGCGTGCACACGTACGCAGGATTCGATCCGATGGCGACGAGTGAGTCGCTGAAGCTCGTCGCGCGCTGTCGGGCGGCTTTCGGCGAGACGCCGTCGTACGTCGTCGAGTGCTACGACGCTGTGATGGTCATCGCCGGGGCGCTGGACCGCGGCGCGTCGAATCGCGCCGAGGTGCGCGACGCCATCGCGGCGACCGACCTCCAGGGATTGAGCGGTCGCATCCGCTTCGACGCGGGCGGCGACCGCATCGACGCTCCAGTCAGCCTGTGGACGATCTACGCCGGCAAGATGGTGCCACTCAGCGAGGCCGTCCGGCCCTAGACCGTCGCCCTTTCTTTCAGCAGGTCGCGGATCTGGCCAAGCAACTTGATCGCTGTGGAGACGCGCTCGTGCGGGACGCCTGGGTACTTGACGCGGAACATCACGTGGAGGCGATCACCGGCGATGTCGCGGAGCTTGCCGAGGTCCGCCGCGATCTCCTCAGGTGAGCCAAGCATGATCTCGCTGCGGCGGCCTGCGATCTCCTGCTCGCTCATCCGGTCCGGGTACCACCCGGCGTAGTCCGCGGGCGGCAAGCCATACCACGAGCCGTAGGTGCGGCGCGTGAGCATGTACGCCTCTTTCACCTGGTCCCACGCGTCGTCCGCGCCGTGCTCGGAGACGAATCCCCCGAGCGTCATCGCGAACTCCTGGTCCTCGTAGCGCCTGCCGTGCCTCGCGAGCGCGGCCTTGTAGCGCGCGACCATGTCGCCCACCCGCCAGTTGATGTCGCGGTTGTAGCCGCTCGCGCCGAACGATTTCGAGTCTGTGCCGCCGTCCATGATGAAGCCGTCACCCAGGCGCGCTGCGCGGTCGACCGACGCGTCGACGTACCCCGCGATCCACACCGGCGGCCCACCCTTCTGCTGAGGCTTGGGATGGACGTCGACACCCTCAAAGCGCCAGTGCTTGCCCTGGAAAGTGACCAGCCCGTCGCGCCACGCCAGCTTCATCACCCGGACGAGCTCGTCGGTCATTGGCGCGCGAACCGCGCGGCGCACGTTGAAGCCCGCGTACTCGACGTCGCGGTAGCCGAGTCCGACGCCAATGACCAGCCGGCCGCTCGACAAAAGATCGACCATCGCGGCCTCTTCGGCGAGCTTGATCGGGTTGTGCAGAGGCCCCAGCACCACAGAAGGACCGAGCGTGATCCGTGACGTGACCGCGGCCACGGCTGCGCACATGCCCATCACGTTGGGATTCCAGTTCAGGAAGTGGTGCTCTGTGTACCAGATCGAATCGAGGCCGACCTCTTCCGCGAGCTTTGCCTGCTCGAGGTCGTTGGCGTAGACCTGGTGGTGCGTGATCCCCTCGGAGGGAACCCACTCGGCGCTGTACACGCCGAGGCCGAGTTTCACCTCCTGACCGCCCCGGTCTCCACCATCGTGACCTTCATCTGCACCTGGTCGCGCGGAACGAGCGTCGGCCACAGCGACACCGACGGACGCGGCTGCGCCGGCGACAGGTAACCGGTCCCGATCCCGCCCAGCGTCCAGAGGTGAGTCGACTCGCGCTTGACCGTGTCGGCGTCCTCTTTGGTGCGCGTGCGGGCGGCCACGCGAAGGCCGACCTCGTTCATCTCGCCCGGCTCGGGCGCGGCCGGGCCGTGCAGCGCGTTGACGCCGATGTAGTCGAAGTGGAGCTCGAGCGGGTCGACGCCAAGCAGCTTCAGCCGCTCGCGGATGATGTGCTCTCCTCGCTTTGCCTTCTCGTAGGCGTCAGGCCAGCTGAACAGCAAAGAGCCTTCCCCTTCCCAGCCGTCCCGGTAGCCGATGCACACCTTGAGCTTGTCGGGCAGCCCTTTGCCGCTCATGTTCGACAGCCTCACCCGCTCGGGCGCGATCTCCTCCACCTTCACAGTGGTGAAGTCCGCGATGCCGTCCGGCATGTAGTAGTTGTTCGGATCGCCGATCTCGTAGACAAGCTGCTCCTTGACGCTCCACTCGTTGAGAATGCCGCCCGAACCCTCGACTTTGGAGATGACCGCGGTCGCGTCCTCGCTCACTTCCGCGATCGGGTAGCCGGGCCGCCACGGATCTTTCGCCTGTCGCCACAGGTTGGAGACCGCGCCGGTGGCGAGCGCCGCGCATTCGACCGTGTGCCCGATGGTGATCGCCGCGCCCATCTTGTTGTTGTCCGTCGCGTCGTAGGACCACCCGAACTCGTGCATCATCGGCCCGATGAACAGCGCGGTGTCAGAGACCCGGCCGCAGACGACGACGTCTGCTCCCTGGGCGAGGCCTCGCGCGATGTAATCGCCGCCGACGTAGGCGTTCGCCGCCACAATGTCCGGGCGAATCCGGTCGATGTCTTCCTCGCCGGTGTCGAGGTTGGGGAATTTGATCCCGATCGAACGCATCTCGTCGAGGTCGGGAAAGATGTCGTCACCGGTGACGACGGCGATCTTCACGCCGTCGATCCCGAGTCTCTCCGCGACCTCAATCACCTTGCGCGCGGCCGCGGCCGGATTTGCGCCCCCTGCGTTGGTGACGATCTTGAATCCCTGCTTCTTTGCCTGCGGCAGCGTCGCCTCGAGCCACGGCTCGATGTCTTTGATGTAGCCCTCGTTGGGGTCCTTCGCCTTCTGCCGCTGGAGAACCGCAAGCGTCAGTTCTGACAGGTGGTCGAAGCACAGGTAGTCGAGCTCACCCTTGTCCGCGAGCTCGACCGCAGGCTCGAGCAGGTCTCCCCAGTAGGCGCTGCCGGCGCCGAGTCGGATCTTCTTCATACAGGCATCACTCCGTTGCGTCGGTTCGGCGGAGGCACGTCCTTCCGGCAGTAGATCTCGTAGCGGTGGATCAGCTCGTCGCGCAGCTCGTCGCTGGGCACGACTGCCTCGATCGAGAAGTCAGACGCGACCTCGTACACATCGATGTCCTCCTCGTACTCGCGCCGCTTCTGGTCGATGAAGTCGGCGCGCTCGTCTTCCGGAAGCTCGTTGATCTTGTTGAGGTAGATCGCGTTGATGGCGCTCTCCGGGCCCATCAACGCCGGCTTGGCAGTCGGAAGCGCGAGCACCGCGTCCGGGTTCATCGGCGATCCGCTCATCGCGAGGTAGCCGCCGCCATACGCCTTGCGCACGAGCACCGCGATCCGAGGCACCCGCGCCTCCGCGACGGCGAAGAGCATCTTGGCGCCGTGCCGGATGATGCCCGCTCGCTCGACCTGGCTGCCAACCATGAACCCCGGGATGTCCTGCAGAAACAGGAGCGGGATGTTGAAGGCGTTGCATGTCCAGATGAACCGCGCGGCCTTGTCCGACGAGTCGGGGAACAGGACGCCGCCCTTGTGCCGCGACTGGTTGGCGACGATCCCCACCGGCCGGCCGCCCAGCCTTGCGTAGCCGGTGACGAGCTCCCGCGCCCAAAGTTTCTTGACCTCGAGCCAGCTGGCCTCGTCGACCAGCGCCTTGATCAGATCGACCATGTTGAAGGCGACCCGCTGGCTCGTGGGCACGATCTCGGCGATCGTCCGTCCAGGCGCCGGCGGCCGCGGCTGCTCGATGGGCGGCTTCTCCGACCAGTGGCCGGGAAAGTACGAGAGGTACTGCTTGGCGACCGCGAGCGCTTCTTCCTCGTCTGCGCACAGAAAGTCGCCGAGGCCGCTGACGCGGTTGTGCATCTCAGCGCCGCCCATCTCTTCCATCGTCACCTTCTCGCCGGTCGCCATCTCTGACATGCGAGGCGAGCCGATGTACGCGGTTGCGTTGCCCTGAACCATGATGCAGACGTCGCAGAGGGCGGGCTGGTAAGCGGTGCCGGCGGGGGATGGTCCCAGCAGGACGCAAACCTGGGGCACGACACCCGAGAGCTGGATCTGGTTGTAGAAGATGTTGCCCCACGCCTTGCGCCCGGCGTAGCTCATCCGCTGCTCGTCGATGCGGGCGCCGGCCGAGTCGACGAGGTAGAGCAAGGCACTCTTCGTCTTGCCCGCGAGCTCCTGCATTGCGGTGATCTTCTGGAACGTCCGGTAGCCCCAGGTCCCCGCCTTGACGGTGATGTCGTTGGCGATGACGCACGCCGGCCTGCCACCGATGTGTCCCACCGCCGTGACCACCGCGTCCGCGGGGAGGTGGCCGTCGACATGCCGCGCAAGGAGACCGTCCTCGAACGACCAGCCGGGATCCATGATCCGCTCGAGCCGCTCGCGGACGAACAGCTTGTTCTGCTCCTTCAGCTTGGCGTGATAGCGCTTGTCGCCACCGGCGCGTGCGACGTCGAGACGGCGGCGCAGGTCCTCGTCGGGCGTCGCCGCGCCCTGCACTGGTTTGGGGTCCGCGCTCATTCGGGAACCTCCATCCGAAGCAGCGCGGTGCTGAACGCCTTTCCGGTCACGTCGTAGCGCAGCGTCTTCGTCGCCCCACCGCCGAGCGCGTTGTGGAGAAGCAGGTTGAAGCCATTGATGTTGGGCATCGGGAAGACCTCGACCTCGCCCCGGACCCAGTCTCCGAAATGGCGCTTGATACGGTCCGGCGTCAGCGTCTGGACGAGGATCTCAAAGGCCCGGTCGTCGAGCGCGAGCACACCCACGTTGACGACGTCTCCCTTGTCGCCCGAACGCGCATAAGCGATGTCTTTCAGTTGCATGCTGGGTTCCCAAAAACGAACGAACGAACGTTCACTTTTGCTGCCGAGGAGTCTAGCGTATGCTGCAGAAACCCGCCGCCAAAACACCGCCCCTCAGGAGACAGATCCACGGCCACGATTCCCCTTCCCGCGATCGCTTCCGGGCCCGCCGAGGCCGCGCACTCCGGGATTCGAGAGGTTGTCAATCTCGCCCTCGTCACCCCGGGCTGCATCCGGCTCGAGGTTGGCGAACCGAACTTCTCCACACCACGTCATATTGTCGAGGCCGCAGTTGACTTCGCGCGCCAGGGTCATGTCAAGTACACCGCGACCGCTGGCCTCCTGAGCCTGCGCGAGCGCATCGCGGCCAAGCTCGAGCGTGTCAACGGCATCAACGCAACCCCGGCCAACATCAACTGCACGGTCGGTGGTGTCGGCGGGATCGCGGCGGCGGTCGCCGCGCTGGTCGAACCGGGCGACGAGGTGCTCATCCCCGACCCGGCATGGCCGAACTACCGGCTGATGCTCTCCTGGGCGCACGGCGTGCTGGTCCCCTATCCGTGCATGCCGGCCAACAAGTTCCTCCCCGACCCGCGCGAGGTTGAGAAACTGGTCACGCCGAGGACCAAGCTCCTGATCGTCAACAGTCCCTGCAACCCGACCGGCGCGGTGTTTCCGCGGAAGCTGCTGGAGGATCTCGTGGACGTCGCCGCCCGGCGGAACATCTACCTGCTGTCCGACGAGTGCTACGACGAGGTGATCCTGGACGGTGAGCACGTCAGCCCGGCGTCGTTCTGCACCGACGGGCGCGTCATCTCGGCGTACACGTTCTCGAAGACGTACGCGATGACCGGCTGGCGGGTAGGCTATGTGGTCGCCAACGAGAAGATCTCGGACAGCATCACCAAGATCCTGGAGTCGAACTCATCCTGCATCCCTACCGTCTGTCAGAAGGCGGCCGAGGCGGCCCTCGACGGTCCACGCGAGCCGTTGCAGGAGATGGTGCAGGCGTACCGCGAACGCCGAGACCTCTGCGTCGGCCTGCTCGAGGAGTCGGGCATGCTGATCAGCCGCCCCCAAGGGGCGTTTTACATCATGGCTGACGTTGGGCGCTCCGGCATGGACTCGCGCGAGTTTGCCTTTGACCTGGTCAAGAGCAAGCAGGTCGCGGTGGCGCCGGGCACCGCCTTCGGAGGTTCGGCGCGCCAGGCCGTGCGGATCAGCCTCGCCAGCTCGCCGCAGGATCTCTCGGTAGGCATCGGCCGCATGATCGAGAGGATCGAAGAGCTCTCCGCTTGATCAGCCGCCCAGCCAGCGGTGCGGGTTTTCGACGACGAACCGCATCGCCATGGTGCGACTCACGCCATGCCGCTCGAGGATCGGGAAGAAGCGCTCGAAGATGTGGGCGTAGCCCCAACCACCTCCGCTCTTGAGGTGGGACGGCCGGCAGATGTCCTGCGCGATGAGGATTCGGTCGCCCAGGCCCTTGCCCACCAAGCGGGCGATCGCCGCCGCGCGGTCGTCGTCCGAAGGCAGCTGATGCTGCATGAACTCGCTGAAGTACGTTATGCCGACGGTGTCGAAACCGAGGTAGGCGCCGCGGCCGGCCAGCCGGGCGAGCGACTCGATGTAGGCCTCCGAGCCCAGGCCCTCGTCGAGGTGACCCAGGGCGACTCGATCCGCGGTACGCCGGCGCTTTGAAGCGCTTCCAGCTGCCACTCCGCATGCCTTCCGGCATGCGTGTGGGTGGCGATCGGAGCTCCTGTATCGGCATGCGCCAGCGCCGAGGCGGCGAAAAGATCACGCTCGAAGTCGCCGAGCGGCCAGGCGCCCGTGCCGATCTCCCCGATGACCCCTGCGCGCACTCCTGACTCCCCGATGCCGGATTCGAGCTCGCGCTGAAACTCGCGCGCGACCGAGCGCACGTCCTCGATCTCGGGCGACGCCGGACGCGTGTAGTAGCCCGTCGCGGCGACGATGTGCACGCCGCTCGCCTCCGAGATCGAACGCATTGCGGCGATGTCTCGTCCCATGCACTGGTTGGTCAGGCTCACGACCGAGGTTCCCCCACAGGCTTTATACCGACCGAGCTCCGCCGACATCACGTCGATACCTGGCAGCCAGTACTCGGCCAGGCTCGGGACGCGGCGGTTGTCCAGCACGACGTGCTCGTGATAGAGCACGGCGCCCAGCTCGTCAGGACTCGCCGGGCCGGTGACGGTGGCGATCAGCGCAGCAGGAGGCCCCCGTCGACGACGAGTGCGGCGCCGGTGATGTAGGTGGCGTCGGGTCCGGCCAGGAACAGGACGGCCTTCGCGACCTCTTTATATGTGCCCTGCCGGCCGAGTGGCACACGAGCCGAGGCGCCATCCGCCCTCGCCTTCTGCTGCTCCGGGGTGAGGTCGCGCCGGCGGTCGGTCATGACCATCTCCATGAAACCGGGGCAGACGCAGTTGGCGCGGATTCCGTCGGCCGCGAAATCGAGCGCCAGCGTCCCGGTCAGCGACACCATGGCGGCCTTGGAGACGCTGTAGACCGCCTCGTCGCCGGCGGGCTTGAGCCCGGCGATCGACGCTGTGTTGACGATCGAGCCGCCGCCGCTCTCGCGCATGAGCGGAATCGCCGCCCTGGACATTAGGTATGCCGACCGCACGTTCACGTCCAGCACGAGGTCCCAGTCGCCGACGTCGGTCTCGAGCACGGAGCGCGCCCGAAGCGGGTCGATGCCGGCGTTGTTGAACAGCACGTCGAGGCGCCCGAACTTCGCACGGGCGAGGGCGACGGCTGCCGCGGCGGTGCTTTCCTCGGAGACGTCGCCGCGCAGGCTCGCAACGCCGGCGCCTGACTCGGCGAGGCCTTTGGCGGCCTCCGCGAGGGCCGCGGCGTCCCAGTCCACCAGGACGACCTTTGCTCCCTCGGCGACGAGCTGCCGCGCGACCTCCAGGCCAAGCCCGGACGCGCCCCCCGTGATGAGGGCGACCCTGTCCCCGAAGCGGCTCACGTGCCTGCGATCGTTTCGAGGTCGCGCAGGAACGTCTGCGGCGTGTGCAGGCCTCCGTACAGGTAATCCATGTACGCGACCTGGTCGGCGCCGGCGCAGCGGCGGTCGGCCTCCTCGACCAGCTTGCGGCCGAGGATGTACGTGTACTGGTAGGGGCCCCACAGCGGATGCTTGATCAGGCGCAGCTGAAAGGCCGCTCGGGCGCCGTCCATGAAACCGTCTCGCGCCATCGTCGCCAACACCTCACGCTCGCCGCGACCTTCGGCCTGCAGCGCGAGCGAACCCTCGAACGTCGCGATGCGGCGCAGCCACTCGAGCTTGCAGGCCAGGACCTGGTCGGGGGATGGCGCTGGCAACAAACGGAGAAGCGCGGTTTCTTCGATCCCCTCGCTGATGACGCTTTCGGGCGCGTTCTTCAGCTTGATCGAGGCGGCGACGTGGCCACGCTTCGCGTACGTGTGCTGCTGCAGAACGGCGAGGTGCAGATAGTCGCCGGGGTAGATGTTGTGGGCGACCTCGAAGGAGACGGTCTCTGGCGTCCGCGGAGTGGCGACGTTGACCTCGCACGTCATCCGCCGCGGCGGGTACCAGCTCAGATTCACAGACCAGAGCTCCTCGGTGATACGGATCAGCTCGAGGTTCTCGTCGACCGGGATCGGGAACGCGCCCCCGAACACGTAGCGGCGACCGGCCGCGTACGTTGCCATCGCCGCGTCCCACTTGGCCTCCCCGCTGATCACGCGCTCGCGCTCCCAGCGAGCGACGTCCGCGCGCGCCAGCTCGACGACCTCGTCGCGCAGGCGAGCGGTGCTGTCCGAGTCCACCGGCTCGAGCTCGACGCCGAGGAGGGCCGCGATCATCTCCTCGTAAGGGAGGACGCGCCCTTGCTTGACCTCGAGCTGGACCGCGACCGAGCGGGCCTGGCCGGCGACGTACTCATGACCCGCGGCGCTCGCGCGCGACGCGAGGTCGGCTGCCTCTTCCGCCAGACGGTCGGGCTGGCCAGGATCGCGTCGGGCCTCCTCGAGCCACTCCTCGGGGCCCATGTAGACCGCCTTCAGGATCGGATGGTGCTCGGCCGCCCGCAGGGCGAGGTGGACGAGCTCGGTCTCGAGGGCGACCTCCTTGGCGGTCGCCTGGACCAGGGCGACGCGCGTCTTCACAGGATCGCCCTCAGGAAAGCCTGGGTGCGTTCGTTCTTGGGGTTCTTGATCATCTCGCGTGCTGGTCCCTCCTCCACAATCACTCCTTCGTCCATGAAGATGAGCCTGTCGCCGACCTCGCGGGCGAAACCCATCTCGTGGGTGACGACGATCATCGTCATGCCTGCGACCGCGAGCTTTTTCATCTCTTCGAGGATGCCGCCGATGAGCTCAGGGTCGAGCGCGGACGTGACCTCGTCGAACAACATGAGCTGCGGTTTCATCGCCAGCGCGCGCGCGATCGCCACACGCTGCTTCTGACCGCCGGACAGCTGGCTCGGGTAGCTCTTCGCCTTCGCCCCCAGCCCAAGCCGCTCAAGCTCGGCCATCGCGCGATCGCGCGCCTGCCGGCCGGGAACCTTGAGGACGCGTGTGAGCCCGAGGGTGACGTTCTGCAGCGCCGTCATGTGCGGGAACAGGTTGAAGTGCTGAAACACCATGCCGATGTGCGTCCGCAACAGGTTCAGCTCTCGCTCGTAGCGCAGCCGCGCGACCGGATTGAGCGGAACGTTGTCCTTGGTCCATTTGCGGCCGAGGAAGATCACCGTGCCTGATTCCGGGGGCGCGACGAAGTTGATGCAGCGCAGCAGCGTGCTCTTGCCTGATCCCGATGGGCCGATGACGACCAGCACCTCGCCCCGCGTGACCTCGAGGTTGATTTCCTTGAGGACGTGCGCGTGACGCAAAGTGCCGCGGTGATACCACTTGTTGACGGCTTCGAGCCGCAGGATCGTCCTGCCGTCGACGGCTGCCGGGGACAGGCCGGGGCCGCTTTCCTCCATTCGCCTCACCGGCATTCTAGCCCCGGCATGGCAGGGCTCGAACAAGCGTTAGTTCAATCGGCTTTAAGCTGACGCCACCGGTGAACGCGATCGAGATGCTGGCCCAGCAGCTGGACACGGTGAACATCCGCGTGCATCACACCGCCGGCGACCTCAAGGACGGCGAGCTCGTCGCGCAGCCGCTGTCGATCGCAAACCCCATCGGTTTCATCCTGTGGCACATGGCGCGCAGCCAGGACTGGGCGGTGAACACCGCGATCCGCGACGTCGCGGAGGTGATCACCATGGATCCGTGGCGGCGCAGCTCGCTGGCGGTGCCCGGCATCGGCACCGGGTTCGACGCTGCGGCCGCGACCGACGTCGCCCGGCGCGTGGACCGGGACACGCTGCTCGACTACGCGGACGCAGTGCATGCAAACGCGCTCGCCTGGCTCCGGACGCAGAACGAGTCGATGCTCGATTTGATCCCCGACGTGGCGGCGCACGACGCGCTCCACCCCGAGTATCAGACCGCCGGCTTTCGAGCCGAGATGGACAGCGGGCCCGAGCACGACGACGCCGTGGGCTGGAAGGGTGGGCTGCCGGCCTGGGTCTTCCTCACCAGCGTCGCCGTGACCCACCTCCATCGCCACCTCGGCGAGGTAGACCTGGTCAAGGCGTTGCTTCGACGCCCCTGAGCACGCGCCGCGCATCGTCAAGAAACGTTTCGGGCACATGCAACCCTCCGTAGAGCCACGCCAGGTACGGCCGGCGCGTGACCTCGTCGCCGGCAAGCCGGTCCGCCTCCTCGACCAGATGGCGTCCCAGCCAGTACGTGTACTGGTAGGTCCCCCAGAGGGGGTGCTCGATCCGGTCGAGCTCCTGTCGCGCGCGGTCGGCGCTCATGTGCCCCATCCGCTGGAGGTGCTCGATCACGGCAGGCCTCGGCTCCGACTCCTGCCGGCGCAGCAGCGCGCCGGTCAAGCACGCCCCGCGGCGGAGCCACTCGAGCTTCCAGGCCAGCATGTGCTCCGGATCGGGGACGGAACGGAGGCGAAACGGCGCCACCTCCTCGATGCCTTCCGCGATCACGTTCTCCGGGGCGTTCTTGAGCTTGATCGCGGCCGCCGCCCGCCCTTCCTCCGAGTAGGTCCGCTGGGTCAGGACCGCCATGTGGAGGTAGTCGCCTGGGTAGATGTTGTGGGCGACCTCATAGCGCGTCGTCGCGGCGGTCCGGGGCACGCCAACGTTGACCTCGAACACCAAGCGATCCGGCTCCCGCCACGTGAGATGAAGGGAGGTGATCGGATCGTCGGTCCGGCGGATATCGAGCCGCTCCTCGAACTCGACCGCGAACCGCTGGAGCGCGTATCGCCTGCCGGCCAGGTAGGCGTCGAACGCGACATCCCACTTGGCTTCGCCACGGACGACCGATCGGGCTTCCCAACGTGCGATCGCGCCCGCGCCGGTGAATCCCAACGAGGAGGCGAGGTCGTCGACCTCGCGCGCGAGGGCATCGAGCTCGCCCGGGTCAGGCTTCTCGAACCTGCACGCGAGGAGCCGATCCACCGACTCGACGTAGCCGTAGCGGGCTGGATCTGCCTCCATCTCGATCTGGACGCCAACCGCGCGCGCCTGCACCGCGACGTATGCGTCGCCTTCTCGCTCGGCCGCCTCCACCAGGGCCCGTGCCCGTTGGAGCAGTGCCTCGGACGACGGCTTTTCAGCGCGCGACTCGTCGAGCCACTGCTTCGGCCCGAGGTAGTCCGAGATCAGGTTGGGCAGCCGCCGCCACGCGGCGAGGGACAGCTTGACGAGCTCCGTGCCGAGCGGGTCGCGCTCGGCGATGTCGTGCGTCATGCGAGATGCCTCCGCAAACGTTTTTCGAGGCGCCATGCAAGCTGGGCGACGATCAGGACCATGACGAGGTAGATCCCGGCGACAGTCGTGTAGAACTCGAACGGCCGCTGATAGAAGCTGACGCGCTCGATCGTCTGATACATCAGGTCAGGCGTCCCGATCACGGCGACGATCGAGGAGTCCTTGATGATGTCGGTGAACTGGTTGACGAGGGAAGGCAGCGCCACACGCCAGGCCTGCGGGAACGTGACCGTCGCAAATGTCGCAATCGAACCCAGGCCGAGGCTTCGTGCCGCCTCGCGCTGCCCGGGATCGACCGCTTCGATGGCGGAGCGGTAGATCTCGGCCATGTAGGCGCTGTTCAGCAGCGTGAGCGATATCACTCCGGCCGTGATCGGGTCGAAGTTGATCTGAAACGCGGCGGCGATGCCGAAGTAGATGAACAGGATGTAGACGTAAAGGGAAAGCGCGCGGAAAACCTGGACGTACAGGAAACCGATCAGTCCCAGAGGGCCCGGCACCATCCTGACCAGGGCGACGATGAGGCCGAGGACCAGCGAGAAGAGCACCGAGAGCACCGTGAGGCGCATGGTCACCCCGAGCCCCCGCGCAAGGAACTCGAACGAGCGCGGGACCACGCTCCAGTCGTACGAGTAGAGATAGATCTGGCTCACGCGATCCGCAGCCTCCGCTCGAGCACGTAGACGACTGCCGAGAAGAACAGGACCATGACGACGAGCAAGACCGCCACCGCGGTGAACACCTCGAAGGGCGTGAACAGCGTCACGTTGAGCTCGTTGGCCAGGAACACCATGTCGTGGACCGCGATCACCGCCATGATCGTGGCGCCCTTCAGAAGACCCACGAACGTGTTGCCGAGTGGGGGCACCACGATCCGAAGAGCCTGCGGCAGGATGACGTGTCCGTACGTCCTGACTCTGCTGAGCCCGATCGAGCGCGCGGCCTCCATCTGCCCTCGCTCGATGGCGCCCAGCCCAGCGCGAAAGATCTCGGTCGTGTAGCCGGACCCCGTCAGCGCGAGCGCGATCACGATCGCCTGGAAATTTGTGAACGCTATGCCCATGATGTTGGCGACGCCGAAATAGACCCACAGCAGCAGGACGTACAGCGGCACACCGCGCATCAACTGCACATAGAGAAAGGAAGGGATGCTCAGGAATGGAAGCCCCGACGTCCTCAGCAGCGCGTTGGCCAGCCCGATGGCGCATGCGAGCGAAAAGCCGATGATCGCGACCCAGAGGTCGATCCAGGCACCGGCGACGAACAGGCGCCAGCGGTCGGTGACGACGGACCAATCGAAGTTGTACGAGGCGAGAATGGTCATCGCGCTCGAGTGAAGGAGACGCGGGCCGGAGACTTAGCCGGCCCGCGCCGTGTTGGAATCAGACCTTGACTTCTACCGGCTCGGCGCCAGCTCCTACGCCGAACGTCGTCAGGTGGTACTTCTGGAGTCCGGGGCCAAGCCACTTCTTCCAGCTCGCTGTCAAGCGCTGGTGCGTCGCGTTGTAGCGCAGCCAGTTGTTCACCCATGCCTGCAGCTTGTAGTCGCCGAGCGGCATCAGGTAGGTGTTGGCATCGACCCA
>Ga0137375_10002476_pt1 | contig 21726 bp, 19 predicted proteins | sample SagtaG_24_FD_104936 | JGI IMG/M metagenome (GOLD analysis project Ga0137375, IMG submission 104936) | Vadose zone soil microbial communities from Sagehorn Ranch, Mendocino, California, USA - Sage1_R_113_16 metaG | ecosystem: Environmental > Terrestrial > Soil > Vadose zone | place: USA...
CGCCAAGAAGCAACAGGACGCCCGCGACGCCATCGGGCGATAGTCCGCTGATGTCCTCGAGCAAGACGGCGATGAACGTGATCGGGATGTAGTTGCCGCAGAAGATCAGCGCGGTCGCCGTTAGCGCCGCAAGCAGCTCGGGACTGCGCAGCTGCAATCTGCCCGCTTGCGTCGGCGGCACTGTCGGCAGCCACCACGCGATCCCCAGCGCCGCCAGCAGACCAGGCGCGAGCATCGCGCCGAACGTGGCCCGCCAGCCCCAGGTGTTGCCGATCACAGTGCCCAGCGGCACCCCGACCAGCAGCGCCACCGAAAACCCGCCCACGACCAGCGCGATGGCCCGCCCGCGCTGCCGCGGTGAGACCAGCGATGCCGCGGCCGCTGTGGCCACGACCTCGAACACGCCTGAGGCCGCCGCGGTGATAACCCGCGCCACCATCAGCCAGGTGAAGTCCGGGGCCACTGCAGCGATGGCGGTTCCCCCAACAAACACCGCCAGACAGCCACCCAGCATCAGCCGCTTGTTCACGCCACCGGTGCCCGCCGCCACCAGCGGCGTCGCGACCGCATACGCGAGTGCGTACGCCGTGACCAGGTAGCCCGCCGTGGCCACTGCCACGTGCAGATCGTCCGCGATGACGGGCAGCACCCCGGCGATCACCAGCTCCGAGGTGCCCACCACAAACGTCGCCACCGCGAGCAACAACACCGCGGCCCACGCGGTGCCGCCCGCGGCCATCAGGAGGGCCGCGAGGTGGCCGCGTTTGAGCGGCACCAAGCAGCACTTGTCAACCTGACCACGCGGACCATTGTGCGCGACGCGTCTTGGCTATTTTGGTCGGGGCGGGCGGACTTGAACCGCCGACCTCTTGTCCCCCAGACAAGCGCGCTAACCAGGCTGCGCCACGCCCCGAAACGAGGGCAGTATACCTCGGCAAACCATGGCTGATGACGGCCGCAGCCTCCGTCGCGTCCTCTAGATCCGCTTGATTGTCGCCAACCAGGCTGGTGCGCCGTCCTCGTCGTGGAATCTCGTCTGAACCCGGGCCGGTTCGATGGCGGCGACGTTCCAGCCCGTGCTGGGACTGAACGCCGCTGTCAGCTGTTCCCGACTGATCGGGTGCGGGCCAGTATTGGGACCATCGTCACTGAAGCACAACACGTACACGGTTCCATCGTGCTCGGTCACCGAGGCGAGACTCGCGACGTAGCCTGGTCGCTCGTCGCCGTCGAAGGTGTGGAACAGTCCGCAGTCCATCACCGTCTCAAACCTGCGCCCCAAACGCTCCAGCTGAAATGCGTCAGCGGTAGCAAATTCAACGTCGATGCCACGCTCGGCGGCCTTCCGTCGTGCGATCGCCAGTGCCGTCTCAGCCACGTCAACACCCAGAACCGACAGTCCCAGCGAGGCGACATGAAGTGCGTTCTCGCCGGTCCCGCAGCCCGCATCGAGCACCGCTCCGGCGAATCCGCCCGCGGATGCCAAACGCACTATTGCTGGCTGCGGCTTATCAATATCCCAAGGCGCAGGGCCGGGGTGGTACGACGCGTCCCAGGGCAATCCCGTCAGTCGTTCGTGACTGGTTGGCTGCCGAGCACCGAACGGATCTTCAGCGAGGGTTTTTGAGAGCTCCGACACCTTTGTGCCCTTCCTGGATGATCCTGCAAACCTGTCGAGCTCGTCAGGCAGGCAGGCGAGTCGGTACGCGCCAGCGGCTGGAGCCGCCGCTGGGCCTAGCGGCGACGGGCGCGGCGGGCTATCTGGACGCCCGTGATCAGGACCGTGACAACGCCGAGCATGACCAGGGCCGTGACCGCTATCGGGACCAGCGGGTTGGTCGTGGCCTCGGCCTGCGTCTGAGCAGCCGCGGCGACTGGCTGTTGCGGCAGGGGATGGCTCGCGTCGGCTGCGCCGGCGGGCGCGATAGGTACCACCGCACGCGAGGATCCGCCCAGCGTGGCGGGGTCAGCCGCAGGCGTCGGGACGCCCGCGGCAATGTCCGCGGTGGAACGGGACGTCTGGAGCGCCTGCAGACCGCCCGTGGCCGCCATGTCCGCAACGTAGATGTCGAAGTTGCCCGAGCGGGGCGAGTGGAACAGCACGCGCTGGCCATCCGGGCTCAGCTCGTACGGTCCCTGCACGCTCACATTGCTCAGCAGCTTGGTCGTGTTTGTTGGGTGGGCTGGGTCGGCGGCAACCACGTCGGTGAACGCTGCGCCACCCTGCTGGATATACTCGACCACCCACGCGAGCCGACCATCGGGCAGATACCACGGGAAGTGGGCGTGCTCGACGCCGTCGGTGATCTGGGTCATCCCCAGGGTGGCTACGTCGACGATCCAGACCGTGCGGTGGTCACCGCCGGAGATCGCGATTGTGTGGCCATCGGGCGACCACCCTGGGCGGTGACAGGCGTTGGTGCAATTCGACTGGCGCTCATCGGCCAGACCCGTCGTCAAGGACTGCACGCTGGCGCCGTCGGCGTTGACGACGTACAGGTCGGTGACGCCCAGCTTGTACAGATAGAAGGCGAGCCGCGAGCCGTCCGCGTTCCATGACGGGAAGCTGGCAAAAGCATCCAGTCGGGTGACCTGGTGGCGGTTCGAGCCGTCGGCGTTCATCAGCCAGATCTCGCGCAGGTTGGCGTTGCCGGAGTCGAAGGCGATGTGCCGGCCATCAGGGCTATAGACGGGGTGGCGGTCGTCGGCCTCGTCGTGGCTCAACTGGCGAGGATCGCCGCCATCGCTCTGCATCGACCAGATCTGGTACTGGTCGCCGCCGCGGTCGCTCTGGAAGGCTATGCGGGCGCCGTCGGGGCTCCAGACGGCGCGGACGTCCTGGGCGCGGTCCACCGTGAGCTGTAGGAGGGGCGCGTGGCGGTCTTCGGCCCACGCGAGGCCGGCGCCGAAGAGGAGCGCACCGAGGGTGAGAAGGAGGATGCCAAAGGCGCGGAGCTCCCCTCGGGCCACGGAGCTAATGCTACCGGACCTGCCCTCACCCGGAGGGAGAGGGAGGGCTACTCGTCGCGGACGCGGCGCTGTTCTACCAGCCAGCGCGCGAAGCTCAGGTGATCCTTGTCCAGGCCGCCCATGTCCTCACGCAGTGGTGGCCGCGGCACCGGAATCGTCTCGCCGCGCTCCAGCCGATTCAGGATCGTCGTCACCCGCGCTTCTTCCAGCTTGGCGATCGCGTCCAGTGGCGTGAACGCGTCGGCGGAGACGCCCAGCTCGGGATACTGCGCCCGACGAAACCAGTTGCCGTCGGGTCCTTCGAGCGACTCCACGACAAGCACGTAGGGGACGGCGAGGTATTCCTCAGGGGTCATCGGCGATGCACTATTGTAGGTCAGGATGGGTGGGAAAAAGCTTCAGCTCAGCCTGATCATGGGCGCCAACGACCGCTCGCGACCCGTCCTCGACGGCGCGGTCGAACCCGACGGCATCGACCTGACCTGCACCGTGGCACATCCGTCGGAGATTTTCTGGCGACAGCTGCACTTTCAAGAGTTCGACGTCTCGGAGATGTCGCTGTCGTCGCTGCTGATGGCGATGGCTGGTGGCAACAGAGATTGGGTGGGGATTCCCGTCTTCACCTCGAGGCGGTTCTTCCACACGGGCATCTGGGTGCGCGCAGATCGCGGCATCGAGAAGCCGGAGGATCTCAAAGGCAAGCAGGTCGGCGTGCCCGAGTACCAGCAAACGGCCGCGTTGTGGTCGCGAGGCGTGCTCAAACATGAGTTCGGCATTGATGCCACCGACATCGAGTGGTGGATGGAACGCACGCCCGAGCGCAGCCACGGCGGCGCCACCGGGTTTCGGCCACCCGAGGGCGTCAAGTTCCATCAGATCCCGGCGGAGGAGAACATCGGCACGATGCTGATGGACGGAAAGCTGGACGCGACGCTGCTGTACCTCACCGATCCCAACCTGGTCGATCGCAGTCGGATCAGACTCGAGGGCAACCCTCAATTTCGGCTGTTGTTTCCCGATCAAGCCGCCGAGGGCCGCCGCTTCTTCCAGAAAACGGGCCTCTTCCCAATCAACCACGGCATGGTCGTGCGCCGCTCGATCTACGAGCAGCACCCGTGGGTGGCGCTCAACATCTTCAATGCGTTTCGACTCGCAAAAGAGCGCGTCAACAGTCGTATGCGCGACCTGGCGCAGACCCACTTCGACCTCGGGCTGCTGGGCGGCGAGGCGCGTACGGCGCTGCAGGTGGATGCCTATCCTTACGGCGTAAAGTCGAACCTGAAAGTACTGGAGACAGTGGCCGACTACTCACACGAGCAGGGCCTGACACCACGCAGGATGCAGATGGACGAGGTTTTTGCGCCGAGCACGCTCGACCTGTAGACAAAATCAGACCGCTGACGGCGTGAGCATGCGCAGCGTGGACACGTAGTCAGACACGGCGGAGGCGCCCGGAAAATCGGGCTCGTAGCCGAGTTTTTCTCGCGCGCGATCGATACTCAGGATGCCAGTGACGTTGGGTGGCGCCTCGGCCGCGCGCGACTCGTCGATGCTGAGCGCGTGACCGGGGACCACACGCATCACCTCCGAGGCGAATTCGCGCAGCGACGTCAGCGCGCCGGTGGCGATGTTGAACTGCCAGTGCTCCGGGGGCGGCGCGAAGCACGCCAGCACCGCGCCCTTGGCCACGTCGCGGTTGTAGACGATGTCGTCGCGGACATCGGCCATCGGCACGGCGAAGGGCTCGCCGTCAAGCGCCGACTCCACGATCCGCGTCTTGAGCTGTGGGTACCCGATGTGGGCGCCAGGGCGACCCTTGCCTGGCCCGAAGGTGGACCCGAGTCGCAGGGCGATGATGTCCAGGCCGAACAGGCGGCGGTAGTGGTAGGCGGCATCTTCCAGCGCCTTCTTGCTCGCGCCATAGACGTTGGTCGTTTGGCCGACGTAGTCCTCCGTGACGGGCTCGTAGACAGGCGCGGAGTGGGCCCCGCCCAATGAGCCGTACACAGCCTTACTGCTGGTGAACACCACGCGCTCAACGCCGTTGTCGCGCGCGGCGTCGAAGACGTTCATGCTGCCGAGAACGTTCACGCGGTAGCCCCACGGTGGCTCCTTTTCGAGCGCCGAGCCGAGCGCGGCAGCGAGATGGATGATGCGGCGCACCCCGTGCTCGCGCAGCACTTCCGAGAGGCGGGCGAGATCTTGCACATCGCCGGCGGCGTGGGTGACGCGCTCCCGCATGTCGGGCACCAGCGCGTAGTTGGCCGTGCGACTGTAGACGACGACGGAGTGGCCCTCGGCGACCAGGCGGCGCAGGACGTACGAGCCGATGGCGCCGAAGCCGCCCGTGACCAGGATCGTCAGGCCGGCACCGCCGTGGTCGCGGGGTTCGCCGGGTTCGTAGTCATGCCTTCGAGCACGTAGCAGCGCTCAGCCGGTACCCGCAGGAATACCGGCCAGCCTTCCTCGATCGGCTCGAACGGCTGACCTTTGACGCGCACCATGTGGCCGCCGATGTCCACCAGGTACTCGACGGTGTCGCCCGCGTAGGTCGCCGATGCGAGCTTGCCCTGCAGTACGTTGTCCCGTTCGGGCGGCGCCTTCTGCGACAGCAGCACGCTCTCGGGCCGGAAGCCGACCGCTATCTGAGAGCCCTCGAGTGCCCAGGCCGGCAGCGCGCACACCAGAGCGCCCCAGCGGGTTTCAACGCGGCCCGCGGCGACACTGCCGTGCAGCAGGTTGGTACGACCCAGGAAGTTGGCGGCAAACGCGTCCGCGGGATTCAGGTACACATCGCGCGGCGAGCCTTCCTGCACCAGGCTGCCGTCTTTGATCAGCGCCACCGTGTCGGACATCGACAGCGCCTCGAGCTGATCGTGCGTGACGTACAGCGTCGTCGTCCCGAGGCGTTTGACCAGCGCCTTGATCTCGTGCCGCATGTCCTCGCGCAGCCGCGCATCGAGATTGCTGAGCGGCTCGTCGAGCAGCAGCACCGTTGGCTCATTGGCGATCGCGCGCGCCAGCGCGACACGTTGTTGCTGACCGCCCGACAGCTGCGGCGCGGGCCGCTGGGCCAGCGCATCGAGCTGCACCAGACTGAGCGCGCGCATCACTCGCTCGCGCACCACCTTGCGCGGCAGCTTCTTCTGCCCGTGCGCGAGCGGGAACGCGACGTTGTCGTAGACGGTCATGTGCGGCCAGATGGCGTAGCTCTGGAAGACCATGCCGATGTCGCGGCGATGGGGCGGCACCAGCGTGCGGGCGGCGCTCGAATACACGACCTTCTGGCCGATCTCGATGTGGCCGCTCGACGGCGTCTCCAGTCCAGCTATGCACCGCAGGGTGCTGGTCTTGCCGCACCCGGAAGGGCCGAGCAGCGTGTAGAAGTTGCCGTGCTCGACCGTGAAGGAGACGCCGCGCACGGCGTCCACGTTGCCCTGATCCGTCTGGTACGTGAGCCGAAGATCCTTCACCGCCAGCATCGTCGAAGACCCCGTACTCTACCGCTCTCAGTTAGTAGGTGCTTTGGAACGCCCTTGTCGCCGCTCTCAGTGTTCAGCCGCTTTGGAACGCCCTTCGGGCGAGGGGGCAAGCCCCCTTCACCCCCGCTACAGCGCCGCGCGCGGTGCAACGCCGTGCGAACATCGTGTCATTCATCGAGGGTGCGGCTTTCGTTCGGAGAGGTAGCGCCACCTCTGGTCGAACGTCTCTGGGTTTGCACTGATAGGCGCGGGCACGCCCCGACCGAAAGGCAGACCCTGGATGAAACCAGCGCTGTTCGCCGGGTCTGCCACCGCTAGCGTCCGTGAAGCGGGGTGAAGGGGCAGAGCCCCTCGCCGCGCAGCGGCGTTCCAAAGCTGCTAAACACTGAGAGCGGCGCATGCGCCGAGGAAAATCAGAGAACCACGACGAAGTGCGGCGGGTATCCTACAGCGGCCGATGGCGGACGATGAGCTGACGCAGCGGTTGCGGAAATTAGACGCGTGCGCCGTGTCCGATGCGCTCGACCGACTCGGTCTGCAGGGTGTCGTGCTGGGGCCTCGGGCGATGGGTCCACGGCGGCGCATCGCCGGTCGTGCCGTCACCGTCCGGCTCGAGGCAGCGACCGAGCAGCTGAGGGCCGCGATCGCCGCGCGCGGTGAGCACCCGCGGCATCTGTGTACGGCCGCGGTCGATGCCTCGGGACCGGGCGACGTGATCATTGTCGCCAACGAGGGTCGGTCAGACGCGGCCGGCTGGGGCGGCACGCTGTCGCTGGGCGCGACCATGCGCGGCATCGAAGGGGTCATCGTCGATGGCGCCTGCCGCGACGTGGATGAGGCTCTCGAGCACGACTTCGCCGTGTACGCCAGCTACGCGGTGCCCCTGACCGCCCGCGGACGGATCATGGAGACGGGCTGGAACGAGCCCGTGCCATTCGGCAGCCTGACGGTGTCGCCAGGCGACCTGGTGATCGCCGATGGTAGCGGCGTGGTGTTCGTGCCCGCGGCCCGCGCGGAGGAAGTGCTCGCGGCGGCGGAAGAGATCGTGGCGCGCGAGCGAGCGATGGCCGAAGCCGCGCGTGATAACAAGCCGATGTCCGAAGTGATGGGCGCCAACTACGAACGACTGCTGGAGCGAACATGAGCGACGCACTAGTACCCGCTACGCAGGCCTCGCGGCCTACTTCGGGAGCACTGGTTGACGCCTTCAAGCGACTGCCGACCGCGGCCATCTCGGACGCGATGGATCGCCTCGGGATTCCAGGCCAGGCGCTGGGCATCACACCGCTCGACGTTCGCTTTCGACTGGTCGGTCGCGCGTTCACCATTCGCTATCGCCCGGTCGGCGAAGTCGAAAAGGGCACTGTGGGTGACTACATCGACGACGTAGCACCTGGCGATATCGTCGTGCTCGACAACGCGGGCCGCGTCGACTGCACGGTGTGGGGCGACATCCTGACCGCGGTCGCCCATCGGCGTGGCCTCGGCGGCACGGTCATCAATGGCGTGTGCCGCGATATCACCCGCGCGATCGACCTGGGCTATCCCATCTTCAGCCGCGGCAGGTGGATGCGCACCGGCAAGGACCGAGTGGAAGTGGAATCGATGGGCCAACCGGTCTCGCTCGGCGACGTGCAGGTGCGGCAGGGCGACATCCTGTGCGGAGATGCCGATGGCATCGTGGTTGTTCCCCGCTCGCGCGAAGCCGAGGTGCTGCAGACAGCCCAGGCGATCGAGGAGGCCGAGCAAGCGATCGAGGCCGAGACCGCGAAGGGCACCCGCCTCGACGATGCGCGCACCAAACACCGCTATCACGCGTTGCAGACGCGCGGCTAGGTAGTGAGTGCCTCATCGTGAGGCGAAGCCGAAGGATCTACGGTCGCGTTGGTAGATCCTTCGCTAGCTCAGGATGAAGCGGATCAGTTGGTAGATCCTTCGCTAGCTCAGGATGAAGCGGATTGGTAGATCCTTCGCTAGCTCAGGATGAAGCGGATTGGTAGATCGTTTGCTAGCTCAGCATGACGCGGATCAGCGCCGCCACGTGGTCGGGCTGCTCGATGTGGATGTGATGCGTGCCCTCGACGAACTCCACCCGCGCCTGCGGCAGCGCCTTGCTGTACGCGAGTTTCTGGGCCTGCCGCTTCTCGCTCGCCTTCGTGGCCACCATGAGCAGCACGGGCATCTTCACGTTGTCGAGCAGCGGGGTGATGTCGGTCGACTCGCGCGCTTCGCGCAGCTGATCGAGCACCCGCGACGGCATCTTGCCCAACAGCGACCCATCGGCCTGCTCGCGAAAGCCGAACAAGAATGTGTGCTCGCGGTCGGCGTTCCAGATCGCTTGCGGATCGCGCGAGCGGCCGAACGCGAGTGCCGCGTCGCGTGATGGCCAGGGCCCAAGCTGCGCGCGAACGGGGCCGTAGAAGTCCTCGACATCGGCGGTCGAGTCGAACGTCAACCGCGCCGGGTCGATCAGGATCAGATGGCTCACGCGGTCCGGCCAGCGCGCGGCGATGTAGGCCGCTTGCCAGCCGCCGCGCGAGTGACCGACCAGCGTAATCGGCCGTCCGCCACCCAGCTCATCTTGAATGGCCAGCACATCGAGCGCGAAGTCTTCGGCCGAGTAGCCCGTCGGCGGTTTTTCAGAGTCGCCGCCGCCGCGCTGGTCAAGCGCGAGCAGTCGATACGGCACCTGCAGGCGTGGCGCGAGGGCGCCGAAGCTGTACGCGTTGCCGCCGACTCCATGCAGCATCACCAGCAGCGGCGCCAGCTCGGGGCCGCCCCAATCGAGCACGTGCAGGCGCACGTTGCCGTGGCCCGAGATGACCAGGTCGGTCGGCGTTACTGCGGGTGGTTTCGTAGCCATTCGATATATTCGGCGATTCCGCGCTCTACGCCGATCCGTGGCCGGTAGCCGACTTCGGCGGAGGTGCGGTCGAGATTCATGTAGGTTGGCGCCTCAGTGCCACCTGGCTCGAGCTTGACGTCGAAGCTGGGTACGGCGTTGCGCACCGCGGCCACCAGCTCGGCCGGTGTGGTGGCGCGGCCGTTGCCAAGGTTGTACACGCGGTGCTTCAGGGCCGGCGCGGCATGCGCGAGCTGGATGCCAACCGCGCAGTCTTTGACATAGCAGTGATCGTGGCCTTCGCCGGCGCGCGGCGGACCGCCGCGCATGCTCTGCAGGTCGGGCGACGTGCCTTTCACCGCAGCGTGGCACAGGCGGCTCGGCAGGTTGGACATCGAGTGATACAGCGGGCCGAAGATGCCCGCCACCCGAAGGAAGATGACGTCCAGCCCGGTGCGCTGGCCGAAGAACAGGCCGAGCACCTCGAGCGCCTTCTTGTATGCCTCGGTCGGGTTGGTCGAACCAACGGGCAGGTCCATGTCTTCGCGCCAGGGCGCGGTTTTGACGTTGGAGTAGATCGCGACCGAGCTGGTGACGGTGATGCGCCGTACCCGTGCCTGGCGACCGGCTTCCAGCACGTTCAGGTAGCCCTGGGTGTTGGTCTTGAATTCATCGGCTGGGGAGACACCCGCGAGCGCCGGCACGGCGAGATAAACGATCGATTCCACCTGGTGTTTTTTCACGACGTCTTCGACGGCTCTCGCGTCCGTTACGTCGAGCTGCTCGACGAGCACTCGCTGGCCCAGATCGGCTTTGAGAAAATCGGGTTCGCGGCGGTTCTGGTGATAGGTGACGACGATGTCCTGGCCGGCGTCGAGGAACGCGCGCGCCGTGTGCAAGCCGATGAAGCCCATGCCGCCGATGAGCAGGCAGCGCTCTGTCATCTCGTTCAGTCGAGAACCGCCACGATTTCACATTGCACGAGCATTTGACCGGGCAGGTCCCACAGCAGGGTGTGGCGCGCCGGTCGGTCATGCTCGTCGGGGAACATCTTGAGCCACTCTTTGTTGATGTGCTCGCGGTAGGCGTTGTCCTTCAAGAACACCGTCATGTGGGCGATGTTGTCGGTGGTGCCGCCTGCCGCTTCGACCAGCGTCTTGACGTGCTGAAACATGAGCTCTGCTTGCTTTTGTGCGTCGCCCGCGGGCAGTGCGTGTGTCTCAGGATCCTGACCCATGATGCCGGACGAGAAAACCATCGAGCCGATGCGGACGCCCATCGGGATCGGGGCGTTGCCGTGCGACACGCCCGGCACTTCTAAGACCTGTCTGCGCTTGCTAATCGTCGCCACGGCTACTCATGGTAATCCTCGGCGCATGCGCCGCTCGCGGGATGTCTAGCGTCTTTGGAACGCCCTTCGGGCGAGGGGGCAAGCCCCCTTCACCCCCGCTACATCGCCGCTCGCTGTGCAGCGCCGTGCGAACATCGCTGGTTATGTGCAGGGTCTGCCTTTCGTTCGGAGCCGCGTCGCACCACAACCGGTGCATCCACGAGTGCGGGGACGTTCCGAACAACAGCCGATCCCGCGACATGCTTAGCGGTGGACGCCGGGTGCCAAACAGCTAACGTGGCTGAAGCGGGGGTGAAGGGGGCTTGCCCCCTCGGCCGAAGGCCGTTCCAAATCATCTAAACACTGAAAGCGGCGCATGCGCCGAACAAATCTGAGACTTACTCGGTGGAAGCGCCCTGGTCGCTGCGTTTGGGTTTGGGGCCCGTGGCGCGGACGTTTACTAGCTTCTGGAGGAGCTGGAACCAGAATGGGGCGCCCATCATGATCGCCAGCGTCGTGGCCGCCAGGCCGACCACCTTCTCGGTCCAGAACAGCCACATGTTGGTCTGCTCGGGTGTGCGACCAGCGCGCTCCGCCGACGGGATATCGCCGTAGCCGAACAGCAGGCTGAACGGCGCTAGCTCGTTTACAGCTTCAGTCAAAGTCGGCGATGTCCCCGTCTGGGCTTGCGCAGACGCAGAGGTCGCAAGACCCGCCCGCACCGTCGGATTCGCAAATAAGGTCGTCGCGAACCGCAGCGTATCGGCGCCCGTCCCGACCGTAATCAAGAAGCCGATCACCAAAAGAAACATCTGCACGTTCCGCTTGTAGTGCCCCGACATGCGGTCCATCGCGTTGTCGAACCACGCCTCGACGTTTTTCTGCAGCTTGTCGACGTCGTATGCGGCCTGCTCCAGGTCCTGCCGCGCCACGATCACCAGCTTGCGCACCGCAGACAGCACCTGATCATCCGCACCTTGAATCCCGGTCAGCGCTTGCTCGATGTCGTCCAGCGACGCGCACGGCGCCAGCGCCAGGTTCAGGATCCGCAAGGTCTCGGCATCATCGGACTTCGCCGGCAGCCGGCCCGCGGCGGCCTTCAATTTCTCGACCTGCAGCGCCAACGCGTGAGGGTCGCGGCTCTCCTCGATCAGCGTGAGCAGCGCCCGACCGACCCGCTTCTCATCTGATGCGGCGAGCGACTTGATACTGGACTTGAGCTGGGTCACCGTAGCAGCGACCCGCTCGCCGTCCTCCTTTAGCCCGCGATTCGCGACCGCGTCGAGCAGCGCGGCACGAAACGTATGTGACGGGATGTAGGCCGGGCGGCCCTTCAGCGCCTCATCGGCTTGCTGCTTGCTGCCGCCCTGGTTGTGGCCCATCGCCGTGATCAGCGGATGCGCCGCCACGGCCTGGTACAGGTCGGACGTGCCGAGCAGGTCCTGGATCGCCTTCTCCAGGTCGCGTGCGCGCCACGCCAGGATCGACGAGACCAGCTCGGTCAGGCTGGAGCAGACGACGCTGAGGACGAAGTACAGGAAGATGATGCCGATGGCCACCTCGAGGATGGCCGAGCCGAAGATCCCCGCCGCCTGCAATACGGGGCCTCAGGTGGGGCGGCTGATCAGACCGCCGCGGTAGCCGGTCTCGCCGTACTGCTCGACCGCGTAGCGGACGTCGGCCATGACCTCTTCGGCGTCCTTGTCCAGGTCGACTGGCATCGAGAACGGCTGGCGGGCCTGCAGGCCAGTGTTCCAGTACACCTCGCACAGGTTGCCTTCGGGATCGGGGAAGTAGGCGCCGATGGCATTGCCGTGTGTGACGACGTGATCGAACTTGACCCCGCGATCCTTCAGCCGCTGGTAGAAGCCAACGACGTCCTCGAGCTCGTTGCAGCGGAAGGAGATCTGCTGGATGAGCTTGCTCCCGAGCGGCACATTGCGGCCGCGCGTGAGCAGCAGTTCATGGTGCTCGGTATCGGGCTGGGCCGAGAGGAAGATGAGGCCGAGGTCATCATCGCGATCGGTCACGTGGAGGCCGAGCCCCTGCGTGTAAAACTCCTCCATCTTCGGCAAGTCCTGGCAGTGCAGGCCGACGTGGCCGAGGCGCGCGATGCGCGGAGTCGTAGCAACCGTCATGGATGAGTGTCCTCCTGCTGTCGTGGATCGATCATACGCTCGTCATCACCCGCTCACACAGCAACTGCAGCGAGCGATGCACGCGCTCGCGGGGAATGAGTCCGCCGCAGTTCAGCTCCGCCAGGATCCCATTGAGCCCGAGCTCCGACTGGAGCCCGCGCAGCCGTTCGGCGACTTGCGGCGCGGTGCCGACGATGACCTTGTCGCGCAGGACCTCGCCCCAGTTGATGCTCTGCAGCCGAGCGCCGCGGCCGGCGCGATCTTCGATGGCTCTGGTGCCGGCTTGGCCGGCTGAGGCTTCCAGTTGCCGCCCGAGCATGCGATAGAAGCCGATGATGCTTTCCTCGGGCACGCTGCGCGCCTCTTCCTCTGAATCTGCCACGTAGACGGGCACGCGCAGAAACACCTCGCCTTCGCCGGCATGGCCCCGTGCGCGATAGGCGGCGCGGTAGGCATCGATATTGGGCTTGAGCTCAGACAGCGTGCCCAGGCGCACGGCGGCGAAGATCGGATAGCCGAGCTCACCGCATGCGGGGAACGTGTCGGCGCTCGTGGCCGCGATGCGAATGGGCGGATGTGGTTTCTGGTACGGCTTGGGCGACAAAGTGACGTCGCGGAATTGGAAGTACGTGCCGGAGTATGAGAAGGTCGGCTCGGTCCAGGCGCGCTTGACCACTTCAAGTGTTTCGGCGAACCGCTCGCGACTCTCCGCGTATGGGACGCCGTAGGTCTGGTAGGTGGTGGCGAACCCGCTGCGGCCGACGCCGAAGATCAAGCGGCCATGGCTGATGTGGTCGATCGTGGCGGTTTCTTCGGCGAGTCGCAGCGGATGGTGCAGCGGCAGCACCTGCACGGCGGTGCCGATCTTGATGCGTTTTGTCCGCGCGGCCACGGCGCTCGCGATCGTGAGTGGCGCCGACAGGACCGATCGCTGCGGGTTGAAGTGCAGCTCGGCGAGCCAGACGGCGTCGAGCCCCCAGCGCTCGGCTGCGTCAACCAGCGCGAAGGCATCATCAAAGTCCTGGGCTTCGTCGTGCCCAGCAGCGCGTTCGAACTCGTGGAAGATGCCGAATTCCACAGGTGGTTCCGGGGGGCCATCATAGCGCGATGAACATCGGCTTCATTGGTCTTGGCACGATGGGCGCGCACATGGCGAGGAATGTGCAAAAGGCCGCGCAGCAGCTCACGATTCACGACATCCGACCCGACGCCGGCGCGGAGCATCTCGCCGCGGGCGCGGTGTGGGCCGATACGCCGCGTGAGGTCGCGGCTGCCTCCGATGTCGTCTTCACCTCATTGCCTGGGCCACCCGAGGTCGAGGCGGTCGCGGTCGGTGCCGATGGGCTGATCGAAGGCATGAAGCCCGGCAGCGCGTACTTCGACCTGAGCACCAGCTCTCCCACGCTCGCGCGGCGCCTCCACGCAACGTTCGCCGAGCGAGGGTTCCACCTGCTGGACGCCCCTGTGAGCGGCGGGCCGACGGGTGCGAAGTCGGGCAGGCTGGCGATCTGGGTCGGCGGTGACGAAGCCATCTTCCAGCAGCACCAGCCGGTTCTGCAGGCGATCGGCGACCAGGTCTTCTACGTGGGGCCGATCGGCGCCGGCTGCGTCACCAAACTCGTCCACAACTGCACCGGCTACACCATTCAGGCCGCGATGGCCGAGGTCTTCTCGCTGGGAGTCAAGGCGGGCGTCGATCCGCTAGCGCTCTGGCAGGCGGTGCGGCAGGGCGCGGTCGGCCGCAGCCGAACCTACGATCGGCTCCTGAACAATTTTCTCGCCGGCGTGTTCGACCCGCCATCGTTCGCGCTGCGGCTGGCGCACAAGGACATGACGCTGGCGACCGAGCTCGGCCGCGAGCTACACGTACCGATGCGGTCGGCTACGCTGGCACTCGAAGAGCTGACCGAAGCGCTGAACCGCGGCTGGGGCGGCCGCGACTCGCGGGTTGCGATGCTGTTGCAAGAGGAGCGCGCGGGTGTGGAAATCAAGGTCGACCCCGCGCGGATACGCGAAGCAGCGCGAGAATTGTCATCCTGAGCGCAGCGAAGGATCTCGGCTGCCAACCTGAGATCCTTCGGCTCGCAGGCTCGCCTCAGGATGACATGTGTCAGTAGATCCGGCGCTGCAACGCCTCTGGCTTCAGGACTCTGATCAGGCCGTTGCGGCGCTCGATCATGCCCTGCCTTTCGTACTCCATCAGCCACTTGTTGACGCTCTCGCGCGTGGTGCCGACCATTCCCGCCAGCTCGTTCTGGGTGAGGCGGCGGCCGATGACGACGCCATCGCCGTCGGGTTGGCCGACACTGTCGGCGAGCCGCAGGATCACGCGCGCGAGCCGCGCGGCGATGTCGAAGAACGCCGCGTCCTGGACGAGCTGATTGTTGTCGCGCAGCCGCCGGCTCAGCACCTCCATAACGCGGTGCGCCACCCGCGGGTGCTGATCGAGGAACTGCAGGAAATCGCTGCGCTCGAGGAGCAGGAATTGACTTGGCTCCATCACGACGGCGTCGCTGGAGCGTGGGTCACCATCGAGCAGTGCGAGCTCGCCGAAGAACTCACCCGGACCAAGCAGCGCCAGCGTGAGCTCCTTGCCATCGGCCGTGGTCAAGCCGATCTTCACCGAGCCTGACTCGACCAGGTACAGGTCCCGACCCGGATCACCGCGCACGAACACCATCTCGCCCTTGCGATACCGTCGCCGCCGCAAGCGCGCGCCAAGCTCAGCTTGCTCGCGATCATCGAGTGTTGAAAAGAGCGGCACATCGGCCAGCAATTGCGTCAATGTGCTCGGTGTGCCGTATGCCCCGTGTACTGTCACGTACCCCGACTCCCCCAAATGCGTCGCGCGCCAATGTACAGCGAGAGGTTGAAAGTGTGAAGCGCTTCACATTGGTTTCGCGGCGCCTGTGACTAGAATCGGCTGACTCCGGGGGCGGGAAAGCGATATGCGTAGGTTGAGTTGGTTGTGGATGGTGGCGCTGCTTGCGTCGAGTGCGAGCAGTGCTGCGCCTGTTGCCGTGCGCGTGGTTCACGCGCAGGTGCAAGTGGGCGCGACGCTGTCGGTGCTCGCACCCGCGGTCGAAGTGTCCAGGGCAGGCGCCGCGTTTGCGCCAGCGCAGGACCAGCAGACCGTTGTTGCCGGCGATCGGGTACGGACCGGTCCCAGCGGGGTCGCGCTGCTGACCTTCTTCGACCTCAGCGAGACGCAGCTGACCAGCGACGCCGAAGTGCAGATCGACGCGGCCGCGCCGGGCAACGTGATCTCGGTCTTTCAGGCCGTTGGGACGTCGGTGTCGCGCGTGGTCGCGCCGTCAAGCACTGGTGGCTTCCGAACGGACACAGCGCCAGCCACGGCCCTCGTGCGCGGCACCACCTATGTGGTCACCACAAGAGCATTGGTCGCGCCGGCTTGCCAGCGGACCGACCTGACCACGTGCGTGACGTCGGCGGTGCTGCTGACTGACCCGGCCGATGGGCACGTGGGTCGATTGGGCCTGATCGGGCGTACCGGTGGCACGGTCGAGCTGACCAACGCGTGCGATCTGGGCGCCTCGGCCACCCAGACCAGTCTTGCCGTGGTAGACCCGCAAACGTGCGCGCAGCTGCAGCAGAGCGTCCAGGACCTGCGCGATCCGCAAGCTGCGGCGACCACGCGGCAGCTCGGCGAGCAGATCAACACCAACGCGGCGCCTGGGGTCACCCAGCCTGGTGGAGGCGGTGGAGGCGGCGGCGGTGGCGGCGGTGGCAACCCGCCCGACGGGAGCCCGCCCAGCGCTGGTGGTGGCGGCGGCGACGCCTCGAGCCCACCGTCTGCAGGCGAGGCCGGCACACCCGACGAAACGCTGGCGCAGCGGCCGCTGCCAACGGGTGGCGTCTTCTCGACCAGCACGACGCAAACCCGCTTCGGCATCGACGAGGGCTATCGCAACCCCGCCGCTCTCGCCGACAGCGGAGGCAACTGGCAGCGCCTGGTGATCGGCTGGCGCGCCGTTCAGCCGAACGGGCCAGACGACTTCAGCAATCTGGGGAAGACCCTGCCCGCCGACGAGTTGAAGGCCGAGCTGGGCCGCGGCATGAAGTTCAGCGCGCTGCTTCAGTTCACCCCGGCGTGGGCAGCCACACAGCTCGACCAGGGCGAGCGATCGCCGCCCAAGAACCTCGACCTGCCCATCGACGACCCCAAGAACTACTGGGCCCGCTTTGTCTACGAGACGGTCAAGTACTACTCGGGCCAGATCGACGAGTGGATCGTGTGGAACGAGCCGGAATTTCGGCCGGGCGATCCTGGCGCGGGTGGGTCGTATACCTGGCTGGGCAGCGACGAAGAGTTCGCGCGACTGATGAAAGTTGCCTATCTCTCAGCCAAGCGCGCCAACCCCAACGCGGTCGTATCGTTCCCCGGCACGTCCTACTGGGTCGAGCAAAACCTGGGCCGAAAACAGTTCTACGAGCGGCAACTGGCGATCTTTGCTCGCGATCCTGATGCTGCCAAGAACCACTATTACCACGATGTGCTGGCACTGAACGTGTACCGCAACCCAGACGACATCGTGCGCGTGTACTCCGTCTTCAAAGCCATCCAGAAGAGCTTCAGCATTGACTTTCCTGTCTGGTTGACGGAGACCAATGCTATGCCGACCGACGATCGGGCCCTCGCGCCGTGTGACCATGCCGTGGACTCGATCCCCACAACCATGGAGCAGCAAGCCGCGTACGCGGTGCAGGCCTTCGCGATGGCTGCAGCGGCCGGCTATGGCCGTGCGGGCTTCTACCAGATGATCGACGATAACGCCTGCCAGCAGCCGGCGGTCTGGGGCGCAGTGCGCGACAACGGCTCGAAGCGGCCGGTGTTCGATGCGTTGCGAACGATCATGCGTGGGGTTGGCGGGTTCACGCAGGTGCGCTTTGCGCCGATGACCCGCGCGGAGCAGAAATGGTCGGTCTGGCCCGAGGATCCCGGCTCGTACTTCCCCAACTGGCAAGTGTATGAGGTGGTCTTTGATCTACCGGGGAGCAAGCGGGCGACAGTCTTGTGGAATGCCGATGGCCAGCCCGCCTGCGTCCGTGTTCCACGTGCGGGTGGCGGAGCTCAGCTCGTGGACAAGCATGGCGCGAGCACCCCGGCGGCTGGCGAGGGTGGGATGCTGCAGGTGCAGTTGCCGCCCGCGACCGCGCATTTCGCGGACGACCCGGCGGCCTACTACTTCATCGGCGGCGATCCGGTGCTGCTGATCGAAGAAGGCGTGGCTGGCAACGCACCAGTCAGCCCGCCGGTTATTTGTGCTCCATAACGAAGACGCCGTCCCAGTCCGGGCCCGGTGGGTTCGCTTGTAGCGCTGCGCAGCGGGCGAGATAGACGGCACTCGGGGCATCGATCCCGTTGCCGCGCGCGTGCAGCGCCTGCTGGAAACGCTCAGCGGCTCGTTCGAACTGCTGCGCGCGGTACAGCTCCACTCCCTCGTCGAACGCGCGTAGCAACGGACTGTAGTCGCCCTCACCTGCGCGGCCGAGCAGCTCGTACACGGCGACCGGCGTCTTCTTGCCTTTGACGGCGACGAGGTCCAGATAGCGCACCTGCAAGCCTGACCCGGCCTGCTCCAACGTTTCGGAAGAGACGCAAATGGACGTGCCGTATTCCTTATTAAGAGGCTCCAGGCGCGCGGCCAGGTTCACGTTGTCGCCGAGCGCGGTATAGGCGAAGCGCCGCGACGTGCCCATATTGCCGACGCTCACCACCCCGGTGTGAATACCAATGCGCATCCGCTGTGGCGCGATCCCCTCGGCCTGCCACTGGACGTTCAGCGACGCCAGCGCCGACTGCATCCGCAACGCAGCCTCGCATGCGTGGCGAGCGTGCTCGGGATCGTCGAGCGGCGCGTTCCACAGCGCCATCACCTCATCGCCGACGAACTTGTCCACCGTTCCGCCGTGCTCGAAAACGACCTGGGTCATCGCGGCGAGGTAGTCGCTGACCATGCGGCTCACGACTTCGGCGGGCACGGTCTCCGAGTAGCTCGTGAAGTCCGCCAGGTCGGTGAACAGCAATGAGATCGTGCGGCGCTCTCCGCCGAGCTTGACCCGCTCGGGCGCCCGCGCGATCTGGTGTGCCACCGCCGGCGGAATCACCGATGCCAGCGCGCGGACGAGGGCCCGCGCCTGGCGCTGTTCCACCCACACGCGGTAAGCGATCACGCCCGTGAACGCGGCGATACCACCGACGAGCGGGTTCGCCAGCGGCAGCTGCAGGCCAAATGCAAACAACACCCACAGGCTTGCCGCCGCGAACACCACCAGCAGCGCGAGCGCACCCGCACCTGCCAGCAGCACCGGGAGGCGCGCCCCCACGAGGCCGATCGCGACCGCGAGCCCCAGGATCACGCCGAGCTGCGCAAACGGTGACGCGGAGCGCAGGAACTGCGTCGACAGCAGCGTGGCCGCGACGTTGGCGTGGATCTCGACGCCCGGCATCTTGCGACCGATGCTGACGGGGGTCCAGTAGTCATCGGCCAGACCCGCCGCGCCGCTGGCTCCGACCAGCACCAGCCGGCCCCGCCACGCTTCGGATCCGACCCGCTGGTTCAGCACATCGACCAGTGACACCTCGCGAAAGGTCTCGTGCGGCGGGCCAAAGAAGTTGATCCGCACCGCGGTCGAGTCGTCCACCGGCACTCGGCGGCCGGCAATTTCCAGCGTGTTCGAGGTTCGCGCATCGACCGGCTGTGGTCGCCGCAAGAACGCCGCGACGGCGGCCAGGCCGAAGGTCGGCCGCTCGACGTCGCCGACGTAGCTCAGCAGCGGCATTGCGCGGATGGTCCCGCGCTCATCCGGCACGACGTTCGAGAGGCCGATATCGGCGCGCTGCGCCAGCGGCTCGACGGGCACGAGACCGGAGGCGAAGCGACCCTCGCGGTCTGGCGCCAGGCCCACTCCCGCTAGCACCACACGCGTAGGGACCTTTTGCGCGCGGGCAAAAGCCGCCCCGAGCGCCTGGTCGTCCGAAGTCCGTTCGAAGAAGCCAATGTCGAGCGCGATGGCGCGCGGTGGATCGTCGAGCAGTCGGTCGAGCAGGTCGGCATAGACCTGGCGTGGGTAGCCGCCGTTGTAGGCGCCAAGCGCGCCGATGGTTTTCTCGTCGATGGCGATCAGCGTGATGATGTCGCGCGGGTCGCGGGTGACCGCCACCTCGCCCTCTCCAGGCACCTGCAGGTAGGACGCGGGCGAACGGGCACGCAGCGCCAGGTCCTGCGCCGATGCTTCCAGCGCCAGCAGGGGCCCGCCGATATTCGCGAGCTGCAGCAGCGCCGCGAGGCCACCGGCGAACAGGCCGATGAGCACCGCGATGCCCAGCCGCTGCCACGGCATCCGCTCACGTTCCCCCGCGCAGCGATGCGGCGCCCCACTCGACGTCCCACGCCTGCTGGCGCCGAGTGATTACCGCGAAGCCGACCTGGCAGTCGGAACGCGGACCCGCGCGCACCACCCGCAGCTCGCGGCCATCGGGCAGCTGGTCGCGGTACTCCCACGGCTCAGGGACGTGACCGCACAGCGCGAGCTCAGCGTTTCCGAGCATGCGCAGCGAAGCTGCTCGATCCATGTCGGAAACGTTGGCGTCATACAACGGGCTGCGCGGCCAGATCGAGTTCCAGCTGTTGCCTGGCATGCCGTGGCACACGTACACGCGACCGTCGTCGAGCTGCACCTCCTCGGGCAACCCGCGCAGCCATTCCAGATCGGCCGACGACAGCAACGCCTGCCCCGCGGAGACCTGATCGATCCACGCACCGAGCGGGTCCGACCGCCGCAGCCGCATCCACAGCGTGTGTGGCCACCTGTGCGTACCCCAGTCGATCAGGTAGCGATCGTTGTTGCCAACCACCGCGAGGACGTCGGAGGCTCGCAGCAGGGCGACCGTCTCGCCGGGCGGATCCGGCGAAAACGGGGACGACAGGATGTCTCCGGCACACACGGTCACATCAGGCGCGTAGCCGCGCAGCGCACCGAGCACTGCCTCCAGCGCCGCGACGTTGCCTTCACAATCCGAGAACAGCCCGATGCGCACGGCGCGAGTGTACGTTGCGCCGCAAGGCGCTTAGGACGCAGTGAGGAAGGCCAGGACGTCCGAGCAGAAGCGCTCGGGCGCTTCCCACGGCACCGCGTGGCCGATGCCCTCGTACAACAGGTGCTGTGCGCCAGGGATACCAGCGACTGTCGGCTGGCCGACTTCCTGCCACGTGTTGACCTGGTCCTCGCTGCCCCAGATCACCAGCGTTGGTACGCGAATGAAGGGCAGTCGGCGGCGCGTGTTGTAGCGCTGCCGCGTGCGCGGGTCGGTCATGTGCCGCATGACGCCAGCGAAGGCCTCGGCGTGGCCGGGCAGGTCGCGTTTGCGAATGAACGTCTCAGCCAGCTCCCTAGTATCAGGGACGGGCACCCGCGCGAGCGCCGCTCGGATGTCGTCGGGCTGCGGGACCTTGAAGCTCACCATCTGCTGCAGTGGCCGCGCGGCCGTACCGCCGCCAGCAACGTTGACCGCGCGGCGAACGCGGTTCGGGCTCTCGTAGCACAGCAGCGTGAGCAGCCAGCCACCCATCGAGTGGCCGACCACGTTTGCCGACTCGATCTCGAGGACATCCATGAATTCGCGCACGTGGTCGACCAGATACGCAAACGAGAACTCCTGGTCCAGCACGTCGCCGAGGCCCCAGTTCAGGGAGTCCATTGCCAGCACGCGCAGCCGCTCGGACAGCGGCCCGATCGTGGCAGCCCAGCTCTCGCAGCCGCTGTTCCATCCCGCACCGTGCAGCAAGATGGTCGGATCGCCCGTGCCGGCCTCCCAGTAGCGGGTGCGGCCGTGGCTCATGGACGCGAACTTCTCGGTCCACAGCCGCGTGCCCGTAGCCATTGCTCTAGCAGGCTGATGAAAAAGCGGTCCCCGCTCTGGATTCGACGAGCTCACCATGA
>Ga0137375_10002477_pt1 | contig 21714 bp, 21 predicted proteins | sample SagtaG_24_FD_104936 | JGI IMG/M metagenome (GOLD analysis project Ga0137375, IMG submission 104936) | Vadose zone soil microbial communities from Sagehorn Ranch, Mendocino, California, USA - Sage1_R_113_16 metaG | ecosystem: Environmental > Terrestrial > Soil > Vadose zone | place: USA...
GAATGCTTCTTCGACCATCAATTCCATTTCGAGACGGCGAAATACCCAATCGCCATCTATTTGTTCGAGCACATAGGTTCGGCGGCCGGGGCGGTGGGGACCCATGCGGTCAGCGCGGCGTCAGCTTCGTCTGGTGTAAGCAGCACCGCGAACCCCAAGCGCGACCAGCGACAGAGATTTCGTAGAGACCTGGTTACGACGGTCTCTTGAAGCGCAGCGTGACATTTCCCGCACCATGGAATGCGAGAAATCGAATAACGGGGTAATCGATTGGAGGTGCCACATGAGCCACAGCGAACCTCGCGCACTGCTTTGAGCCCCCCGTTTTCGGCGTTGGTGAAGTGTCGACTCCGTATTATGGCTGATCCAGCGTTTTGTTCAATATATCGAGGTGCGTATTTTAAACAAGCGGCCACGCTTCTCGCATGGACCTGCGAGAAGTATTCGCCACCAATCTGCGCCGCGTGCGGCATGCCAAAAAGATGTCGCAGGATGATCTCGCATACGAGGCGGAGGTCAGTCGAAGCTATCTGAGCCAGATCGAGAAGGGTGTGTTCTTCGCAAGCCTCAAAATCGTTGGAAAACTCGCCGAGGCCCTTGATGTCGAAGCGGCCGAGCTGTTGAGGTTGCCCCCGAAGAGGGGGAAGCAGGCCAAGTGAGCGCGCAAACTGACCCCCTTTGGTTCGAGCGTCCTCAGTGACATCAGCAGAATTGTCCGCATTTACCGGCGGCCGGCAAAGCGCACTCTCGGTCTGCCGCTGGCGACGGCACTATGCGGCCGGACGGGCCTCGTCGCCTTCCAGTGGTTCGAACATCCTCATCGGCTATCGTCAGATGTCTGGGCGATCCGCTTTGCGTCACTTGACAATCCGCTCGGAGACTTTCTCGGTCTGGTGCTGTCTGGTTGGCCGCCAGACTGACGAAACGCCAGTACCGAAGATGCGCCGGTAAGACGTGTTTCTCTCCACAGCTTTCGTGCGATTTTGATCGGGTCCATCCCAGCCCCCTTCCACCATGCGCGCTCGTTGCTTGATCGGTGAACCGCGCGGTGATGCACCCGGCACAGCGGCACCGTGAATTCGTCGCTGACCTTACGACCGAGAGCACGCGGCTGCATGAACCGAAGATGATGCGGATCAGAGGGCTTGCGCGCGCAGACGAGACAGGCTTGCGTGGCCACGAAGCGGAGATGCTCCTTGTTGCGATAGCGACGCGGCGCGCCGACTGCAAGAACGCTCTTATCGATGCCTTTGGGCTGTTCCGCGGTCGCGGCAGCCGGGGGCATTTCTTGAGGAGTTGCAGTACCTGGAGATGCAACGTCCGGGGCTGGCTCCTCGGATCCACAAGAGCCTAGGAGTTTCGATAGGACATGTTCGAAGGCATCTTCCACCAATTTGGCATCGGCCGCTGTGAGGCTGTTCTTGACGGTGAGCACCCCGCGCGCCCAATTGGCGGCCACATCAGCCGACGCAATGTCCGCGATCTCACCGACGAGCCTGTCGCGCAGGGCAGCCGATTGATCAGAATCCAAGACGGCGGGCATGTTGCCCTTCATCGCCCCGCGGGCATGACCGTTGCCGGACGATCGAGACGGCAGCCGGGCTTGGCGTGACACACCCCCGGGATTGGCCAGGTTACCCGTGGACCCCGGCGAGGGAACATTCGTCTCATGGACATCAGGGGCATCAAGGTCATCCTCGCCCGCGATGCCAACGAGCGTGAACAAGGCATAGCGACGGGCATAGGTCAGTGCCGCACCCATGCGGCGGGGTGTGGCCATGTCGGCGATGGCGCAGACCGGCCAATCCGAAGCAATCCACTCGCCCGATGCGTTGATGCCGGCCTCCTGGTCGTCTGTACCGCTCTTGCGCGCCATGTCGAAGATCGACCCTTGAAAAGATTAATTATTTTGGCTTCGTTCTGCCAAAATGATTCCCGTAATAGTTGTATTATAATATTTTGTAATCATAGATGGTGCCGCGCCTCATCGAATGCGCGAATCGCGAATTTGCGGCGCGACAGCGCTCGCCGTTCATACCGGTCGAGGGCCAGTAACTGTTTAGCCTCTTCCGACAGAATCGTTGCGAACTTGTGCGGTCCTTGCGGCGTCGAGGTCAGATACCTCTCCAGGGCTGCCATCGGGATGTCTGGTGCGTTGGGCCGCAGAAGGTGGCAGAGGACTCTCACTTTCTCTCGCGCACTTGCTCGAGACTCGTAATAAGGATCGCTCAAGCCATCCGACAGCAATTGATGGCGCGCATAACGCACGCGGCGCAGATCGATCTGCGCTTCGGCGACCCGGCGCGCGAGCTCTTGCGTTTCGGCGTTGGCGTCTGTCCCGGCAATTTCGCGCGCGAGCGCTTCCACCTCTTCGGACAAGGGTGGATCGGAACAAACGGGCAGGCTCAACCCGTGGCGAAGCGCGTTTCGCGCCGCGCGAGCGCGGCCCTGCGCGGTTTTCGGGCCGATGCTGGCCCGCGCATTCGCGCGGTTGGCCTTGATCTTGCGGTCGCTCGTCAAGCCGCGTTTTTTCCTTTGGCTGGCGTCGTCTCGATCACTTCAAACTCACCGTCCTCGACCTCTTGCACGCTCCGTCGCAGTGTTTCGCCGAGGACCGCCCGACGCCGATCGATCTCGCGCAGGCTGTCGTTGCGGCGGCTCTCGGCGATGGTGGTTAGGCGATCTATCCGCTCGATATAGTCGAGTTTCTTGGCGAGTGCATCGGCCACAAGGGCGTCCATGCTCACGCCGGCGCCGCTGAGAAGCTCATGGACCAGCGTGACGGCGTCCGGTTCGCGCCGCACGTACTCTTGCACGAGCTCTTTCGCCTTGTGGGCCCGCGCACCGCGCAAGATGCCGTCCATGGTCAGGCCGATGCCGGCAAGCACCTCATTGACCTTGGCGTCAGCGTCCGGTTCATTCCGGGCACACTCGTGCGCCAGCGTCTGCGCAGAATCCACCTGCTCTTCCGGAAGATTTTCCTGAAGGATTTTCGCAAGATAATCCGCAAAGTGTTCCGAGTACAGATCGAAGTCGGAGTCGAGCTGTTCAGCCAAGAAACCTTTCAGCGCTTCAAGTCCGTGCGCTCGGATCAGACTCGATTTCAAGCGGCGCCACCGCAATACTTCCCACTCCAAGGAAACCACATCGGCGACGAACACCTCATCGATAATATCGACCGGCTTTACCGCCGCGCAGATCCGGACGAGAAGCTGGTCATAGGCGGCGGCGTCTTCGCCCTCAAGCAACTGTGGCTGACCAAACAGCGTCCACCGCGGCGCCGAGGCCGATGTCATGGCCTTGGATTTCTTCGACCTGGTTTTCGGATCCGAATGAACACGCTTACTCACCGTGGACACACTCCTATTTGCGTCTGGGCTACCTTCCTTCCTTGTCGCCCCGAATACCCGAATCAGCGTATGTGTCAACGGACAATAGGGACAAAGGGGCAACGGGGAACGAGATTTCAGGGGCGGTGACGGTGAATGGTGAAAGACGCTTGCGAGCACGTCGCGGAACAGCGTCGTAGCGAGCAAGCGCCGCTTGGCAGCATACTGGATATTCGGCTTAGGGGTTGTGTGCGCTGATTTTCGCGATCTTCACTGATGCACGGCGGATTTCCGTCAGCACCGTCAGCACCGTCAGCAGGCTTGAGAAATACGGTCCGCTCCACCCTGAAGATTTCCCTCGACGAGGTCGACGCCGGCTGGTGCAGACGGTGCAGACGGTATCGAGGGGTCCTGGGTCGGCGCACTGATCTTGATCATTCTTGTACCCATGCGGCCTTCTCGGGCGAAACGGATGTCAACGCCCAACGAGCGCAAGAACGTTTGCGCGCGGCGCAACCGACCGGCGAGCGCTCGGGGTGTTTTCGGCCAATCGGCGCGTCCTCGATAAGGGGCGGCTTTCTCGACTTCGAAGCCGGCGCGAAGAAGATCAGATGCGCTCCCGGTCCATTCGCTTGTCTCGCTCATGATGTGACGTACACAAGCCGCCACGGGGTCGGCGTCGATCACGTCCTCGATCGCCTCCCGGCGATTTTTCCGGTAGGCCGTTTCAAACGTCCCGCCGGGCCAGAAGGCCGTTTCGCAGGCAGCGGCCCAGAGGGCGAAGTCGGCCATGCGCGGCAGCCGTTCGAGGCGAACGCGGGGCAATGCTCGCAGGCCCTGCACCGCTGCATCGAGGAGTGCACCCAGAATTTGCGGCCGCGCGAGCTTGAATTCTTGCCAGAGCGTCTTCTCCGGACGGCGCTGAGCTTCGGTGATCGGCGCGAGCGTCAACAGGATGGCTCGGTCGGCGAGGTCGGGCCGGGTAATGACATCCTCGATCCCGTTGAGGATGACCGGCCGGGCGGCCGTAAAAAGCACCTCGTCCTGATCGGTGTAGAGCCGGCGGAGCGCAAAGGCGCCTCCGCTCGTCAGGCGGCAGAGCGTGTCCGACAGCCAGGCTGGCAGACCGGTGAGATTGTCAAAGGCCATGACGTGGCCGTTGTTGGCGGCGATGAACAGGTCACGTTCTTCGCGAGGCAAGGCCCGCACCGGAGCGACGCTCGGATCGACCAAAGCCCGAAGAAGTTTCGAGAGGATGGTCTTCGCCGACCCCTGCTCGCCCGACATGCCCAGGAGTGGATAGGGTCCGCCTGCTCGCAGCGCCCCCAACAGCCAGGAGACGACGAGCACGAAGTCGTTTGGGTCGGGAAGATTCAAGAACGGCGCCAAGGCCTCGATCGACCCGCCCCGCGCCGGCAGCGGAAGCGCAAGCATGCCGGCCGGCCGGCGGAACCGGACTGGAGGATCATCGGCAATGCGCCAGCCGCGGGGGCCGATTTCGACGCAGCGCCAAAATTCATCCGCCAGATCGAGATAGATCAGACCGTCATGCTCGGCGAGGCGAACCGAGATCTTGCGCTCCGGGCCGTCAAACTGCGCCTGCGCCTCGAGCACATTGAGGGCAGCGTTCAGCGCGCCAGGGCTCGGCGCATCCCAGGTCCGCTCGTAGTATTGCTGGCGCAACCAGGCACGAAAGCGTTTGCTGCGAACCGGCCAGGTTTCCCGGTGGTCGTCCATGACGAGATCGGCAAAGGGGGTCCCGTCGGTCGCGTGGAAGAGCCGGGCGGCGGTTGCGACATTCAGCAGGATATCCGTGCTGCTCACGGCGTTCGACCGTCGCCCGCAGGGCTTTTGACAGCCTGATCGGACCGGGATTCGGTCGTGCCATTGGAAGTCGAGGCAAGCGGTCGTGTCTTCGGGCGCGCCGCGGGTCCGGCCTGCTCACGATCTTGTGGATCATTGAGCCTGGTCTGTCTCCAGAGCTGACGGGCGACCTCGACGGGGTTAATGCCGGCCGCCTTCCACCACGCCTGTTCGTCGCCGGCGCGATGAACCGCGCGGTGATGTGAGCGGCAGAGCGGGACCGCGAACTCATCGCTGACCTTGCGGCCGAGCGCCCGGGGCTGCATGAAGCGAAGATGATGGGGATCCGAGGGCTTGCGGCCGCAGACAAGGCACACCTGCTGGGCCACGAACCGAAGGTGCTCCCGGTTGCGATAGCGGCGCGGGGCGGGAACCGCGAGGACACTCTTGTCGATGCCGTTGGGCTGATCCCTGTCGGCACGTTCGGCTGCAGCTTCGGCCGCGGCCTTCTCCTGGGCGCCGTCACTCGAAACCGGAGCTTCTGCAGCCTTGATCGCGGGCCCTGAGCTTTCAGAGAATGCGACCTCCGCCAGTCTTCGCTCGAAGGCATCCTCGACGAGCTTGGCATCGGTGGCCGTGAGGCTGTTCTTGGCGGTGAGCGCCTCCCCCGCCCAGGTCGCCGCGGCATCGGTCGACGCAATGTTGGCTACCTCTGCCAAGAGCCGGTCACGCACGGCGGCCGACTGATCGGGAGCGAGCAAAGTCTGGGGCTTCAGCGCGGCGCGCGCGTGCCCATTGCCGGGCCGGTGCGGCGGCACTGGTGATTGACCAGCGCGCGGCTTGGCCCCCTCGCGGTCGGCTGCCGAGGGAGATGGCGAAGACGCGGGAGCCGCACAAAGATCAGGTGCATCAAGATCATCCTCACCGGCGATGCCAACAAGGGTGAACAGGGCGTAGCGGCGGGCATAGGTCAGGGCGGCGCCCATGCGCTGCGGGCTCGCCATTTCCGCCACGGCACAGACCGGCCAGTCCGAGGCGATCCACTCGCCGGAGGCATGGACAAGCATGGTGGTCAAATTGACGATCCCGGTCGCCTGATCGACGGCCGTGGTCTGCACGGTTGCGATCTCGTGCTGCCCAAGCGTCTTGCGCACGATGTCGAGGCCGCTTGAGAGCGGCGCATAGCGGAACGAGCGCTCCCCCTCCCCTACCCGTCCGGTCCGGATCGTGGCGGTCAACGACTTTTCGGGATTGACCAATTCGGCCTGGGCCTTGGCCAGGGCAGCGGCCAGAGCGGCGACCGATTCACTGGACCGCTGCATGGCTGGCCTCCGTCTCCAGGAGATCGAAGCTCACGGCGCCTGATTTCGAGCGCTTGGCGCGTACGCCGTGCCCGATCGCCTCCTTGGCGTCCTCAGGCATCAAGGTCTTGAGCTCGGTCTTTGCGCGCTCGTGGTCGAGAAAGGCACTCCGGGTGTTGCGGAACATCGCCGCAAACTCCGCCCAGGAATTCGACGCGCTCATGTCCACGATGCGGATCGCCTCGATGCGCGGCCGCGGCGGCTCGGCATTGATCAGGTGCGGTGTCTCGCCCGACTGCACGCAGCGCCAGAACTTCTTCTCCGCCGAGACCAGAACGCTCAGATAGAGCGGGTCCATCGGAATGGTAAGCTCCACCCATTTGCCGCCACCGGTGATGATCGACAGCACTGCGAGTCTCGCGTGAGTGACCCACATGTTGTGCTGGAGCTGCGCCATGTATTTTTCGGCTGCGGCCTCCTCGGAGAATGACCAGGGCAGCATGAACTTGGATTCGAAAACCGCTCCGGTCCCCTCAACGATGCCATCGAGGGTCGCCGCCATCCACGGAATGGCCGAATGCTTGACCCGCCGTTGCACGTCTGTGATGGCTCGCCCGGTGTTGCGCTCGTACCAGGTTCGGTTGAGCGCCTCGGTTGCCACACCGAGCTGGACGATGAGGTTGTTCGATAGGTCTTCCGGCTCGGCCTCGCCGCGCTTCTCGCGCCAAAGCCGAACCAATGCACTTTCGTCGGTCCCCATGATGATGCGGGCGTCCGAACCGCCGATGAAGGAGCGCCTGTCCGCAGAGAATTCTGTCCACACGCTAGTTTTCATGTCTTCCTCCAATGACGAATATGGCGTCTGGTGAACGGGAGATTCTGCTCGAATATTATATGATATGTAACATATCATATAATATTCGAGAGTCAACATGAAACTTAAGCCCTTGACCAGCGCTCAGATCAGGGCTGCCCGCGCCCTGGTGCGTTGGCGCGCAGAAGATCTTGCCCGGCAATCCGCGGTCGGTGTTGCCACCATTCGCCGAGCTGAGCTTGCTGAAGAGGCGACCTCTATGACAGCCCCAAACGACCTCGCAGTTCGTCGCGCCTTAGAAACAGCCGGCGTCGAGTTCATCGACGAGAATGGTGGAGGCCCAGGCGTTCGCCTGCGAAAGCGCGTGCGCCCAAAGACCTCCAAGGTCTAAAAGCAGGTGCGTTCGCCCGCAACGAACGTTCCTTCCCAGAGCACGACGGGCTGCTCGGAAATAATCAAGACGACTAATTTCCGCTCCTACGAACTCGGCCCCGTACGACCTGAAAATCAATGTCTGATGACGCTAATGGCGGGGCGATCAGCCGGTCGGCGATGGAAAACCGTGCTCCCGAGACGAGAGTCGTCCACCTGCGCTCGAGAAGCCTTTCGACCTCAGCTGAACGATCCCCGAAAAACCACTCAACATCCCAGCTGCCTATCCAACCTCCGTTGGCGCGACGTAGCAGCCGGTCCAACTGTAGATCTCGAGGGGTGGCGGCGCCTTGTAGACCCGTGCCTTGACCGCCGCCATGTCAGCGGCATCGCAGGCCCGCGCTTAGCGCCGCAAGCCCAACGCTTCCGAGCAGTAGCTTTTTCACGACGAGTTTGTTCCAGGAAACCGGAAATCATAGCTATCAATTGGCGATGTTTCCCGACTCGAAGTCCGGGAACATCGCCTATCAATTCCACGACTGGCTGTTGGCGGCCGGGCAACAGCCAAGAGAATCTATGGAACCTGAGGGCAGCGGATTCCGGGAACAACATCAGCTGACCGTTATTTGGAACCGACAATTTGGTGACGAAAAATTTGGCATTATTGCCATTACGTTGCCGGCAGCCACCAAAATGACACGTTTAACGTAAGATCAACGGCATAAGGGGACAGATAGATTATTGCCCAATCGCTCCGCCACGAGACGGAGCACGGCACGGACGGGAGAGGAAAAAGTTCCCAATGAGAACCAAGACTTATGACGGCCGTTTCGATCCTGATGGACTGCAAACGGACGATGGGGAACAACTGGACACTCCGGAACAGGCAGCGGCCGGAAGCGGTGGGCCGACGCAAACCAGCCGGTCGGAACCTATCCGCAGCTGGCCGATTTTTTGATCAACGGGTATTGGGAGGCGAATGGCTACAGCGCCCATCACTGGGCCAGCAACACAATCAGCTACAACCTCGGGAATTTGAATTCAGCAGAGCAAGCGCTTGCTATTGCCGCGTTAAACGCCTGGCACGACGTCGCCAACATTACGTTTGTCCTGGCCACGAGCGGGGCGAATATCAATTTCAACCACAATGGATCGATGCAGGCCTACACCAGTTCCTCTTGGAATGGCGCTGGGTACATGACATCGGCGACCATCGATATCAGCTCGAACTGGGTGACCACCTACGGCACTCAAATCGACAGCTATTCGTACCAGACCTACATTCACGAGCTCGGCCACGCGCTCGGCCTCGGCCACCAGGGCCCATACAACGGAAGCGGCACCTACGGCACCGACAACATCTATGCCAACGACACCTGGCAATTCTCGGTGATGTCGTATTTCGGCCAGGACAATTATAGCGGCAGCTCGTTCCGGTTCGTGATGACGCCAATGATGGCCGACATCCTCGCGACCCAAACGGTCTATGGGGTGCCGACCAACACCCGAACCGGCGACACGGTCTACGGCTTCAACTCGACCGCCGGCTCGCTTTATAATTTCGCCAGCTACTCCACCGCGCCGGCGCTGACCATCTTCGACAGCAGCGGCATCGATACGCTCAATTGCTCCGGCTATTCCGCCGTCCAGACGATCGATCTTCGCGCCGGCAATTTTTCGTCGATCGGCGGGCTGATTAACAATATCGGCATTGCCACCAGCTGCACGATCGAGAGTGCGATCGGGGGTAGCGGCGCCGACACGATCTACGGCAATTCCGCCAATAACACGCTGTCAGGGGGCGGCGGCGGCGACATCTTCGATGGATTCGGCGGTTTGGATACGCTTGCTGGTGGCGCCGGCGGCGACAGGTTCGTTTTCGACAGTTTCGCCTATATCGACGCGACGAGTGCGACCCCACGCTTCGATCACATCACCGATTACGACCGGGGCAATAGCGGCTCGTATAGTGCGGCCGAAGGCGACCGGATCGATATCTCGGCATTGGTGTCGGCGGCCTTCGGCTCAGGCCAAGCGGTCGGTGCGCTCGTGCGTGTGGTCGAAAATGGCGACGGCACCGGCGCCCTTGTGCAAGTGGATGTGGACGGCACCGGGACCGGCTCGCACTGGACCACCATTGCCCAACTCGACGGCATCCACCTCGGCAACACCGTCAACGTGGTCCTGAGTTCGTCGCAACCGACCGGCACGACGCTGACGCTGCAGGGCGACTATGGCTTCGCCGGCGACTTCAACGGCGACGGCAATGCCGATCTGCTTTGGCGCAACGACAATGGCGCGCTTGCAACGTGGCAAATGAACGGCTCCCAGGTCCAATCGTCCGGGGTAGTCGCGGCCGTGGGAGCCGACTGGCATGTCGTGGGCGTTGCTGACTTCAACCACGACAACATGAGCGATATCCTCTGGCGCAACGACAACGGTGCGGTCGCCCTATGGGAGATGAATGGTACGCAGATTCTCACCGCCGCGGGTGTAGGCGCGGCCGGGACCGATTGGCATGTGGCCGGCACCGGCGATTTCAACAATGATGGCAACAGTGACATTCTATGGCGCAATGATAACGGGGCAATCGATGCATGGCTCATGAATGGAACTCAAATTCTTTTTCAGCGGGGGTATCGGATCGGTCGGAAGCAATTGGCACGTGGCCGGCATCGGTGATTTCAACGGCGACGGCAGGAGCGATATCCTGTGGCGCGGCGACGATAGCACTCTCGGGATGTGGCAGATGAATGGTACCCAGATTCAGTCGGCTGCGAATTTCGGAACGGTCGGAACCGACTGGCACGTCGTGGGCATCGGTGATTTCAATCACGACAATCGTAGCGACATCCTTTGGCGCAGCGACAGCGGAGCAGTAGGGATTTGGGAATTGAACGGCACACAGATTTTGGCCGCCGCGGGCATCGGCTCGGCCGGGACCGATAGGCATATCGTTGGCACTGGCGATCTCAACCACGACGGAATGAGCGACATTCTCTGGCGCAATGACAACGGAACCATCGGCGTTTGGGAAATGAACGGCACCCAAATCTTGACTGGCGCGAGCATCGGTGCGGTTGGAACCGACTGGCAAACGGTGACACAGCACTACGACTTCGTCTAAATCGCGCTTGATCACCGGCTATGGTCGCGAACGGTTTTTGCGACAGCCTGCAAGCCCGTTCGAGCCACATTTCGCCGGAAGTCACATCGGCGCCTCGATGCTCATTGCGGAGTGAGCGATTGGTTGGGCTCGCAGTCTACACTCATAACAGACTTCCATGATGCACGCCCGCTCTTATCCGGTCTCTCGCATTGCAGGGAGAGCCGCTTGGCGGCACAAAAAAAGGCTCCGACCGAATAAAGTCTGTCATTGAAGATGCAATACTCCTTCAGCTCCTCTGCGGCGATGTTCCTGGCGGGGTTGACCACGATCGCCGGCACTTGTGCCGAAGCGGGTGCAAAGGGGATGGCAGCGCATGCCAGTATCAGCATCACGAAGAGGCGCATGGCCGTTCTCCGCGCCATGCGATGCTCGCCAGCGGCTGCGACACGATCATGCGGCCCCTCCTCATTGATCCAGAATGCGCCCCCAAAGGCTGGATAGCTTCTGATGGCGCTACGTAAGCCCCGCTCGTTATGTGGCGATTTTGCTATGTGTGCGGCTCGATCGTCCGCGCCGCGTATTGGTGCTCTGGACGACTATAATCACCTAGCTCCAGCATACCAGGTTAACGCCATCTGTTGAGCCAAGGCGACCTGTACGACGGTCATCTTCGAAGCTACACCATCGCGAATTCTCACTTTGAAGTCGCGATCCTCCCCGACGGCTTGGGAGGCCGACAGATTCAACCACAGGTAGGCGCGCACCAGGTCCAGGTGAACACCTTGCCCTTTGTTGTGAAGAAGGCCCAAGGCGAATTGCGCGCCACCATGTCCCTGCTCCGCCGCGCAACGATACCACTTGGCAGCTAAGACGTAGTTCTGCGGCACCCCGCGACCAGTCGAATACATCCAACCGAGTTGCGCTTGGGCCCGAACGTTACCCCGCTCGGCCGCTCGCATCACTTGGGCGGCATAGGAATACGGGCTGCTCGCGTGAGCGATTCCATTGTGGCGCAGCGCAGCGCTAGCCGCGTCCGCTGCGACGAGCGCCAGCACAATCGCAATGAATCGGCTGCCCTTTCTCATCCCGGGCCCCCTGCAATTAGCGAAAGAATGTACTCCGAAAACCGAGCGACCGGCTATTCCCAACGGACCTCTCTACTGGACGACGCGAAGAAAAAATCGATCTGTAGCATATTCGCAACAGGGGTCGTCCCGAGCCTTTCTCGCGGCTCCTCAAGGACGAACTGGAACCTTCCTCCGCCGCTTAAGAATTGACGAGCACGGGCGCCTCTGAAGGCTCCTAGCACCGAGCGACGGGGCAGCCTGCCGAGGGGTCGAGCGAGCGGAGATGGCGGAGCGATACCATACGCCGGCCCTCGGAATTGATCCGAGGGCCGGTTGCGCCGCCTCATCACTCCGCGCCGGCGGATTGGACGGTCCAGCTGAGGTCTACGACGCCGACATTGCCGGTCGACTTGATTGCGACGCCGTTCATGAACCAGATGGACGTGGTGCCGACGGCGCCGGGGGATATGCTGCCGGTCTTGCGCCAGAGAATGTCGCTCTTGCCGTCGAAGTCGAAGTCGCCGGTGAGGGCGACCGACCAGTCGGTGGGTATCACTCCGAAATTGTGGGTCTGCTTGATTGTCGCGCTATTCATCTCGCCCTTAATGAGCCAGATCTCCAGCTCGCCGTTGTTCCTGCGCCAGAGGATGTCGTCGAAGCCGTCGCCGTCGAAGTCTCCGGTTCCGACCACCGTCCAGTCGGCGGGCTTAGCGCCGATAGTCTGGGACGTCACGAACGACACGCCGTTCATGAACCAGATCGCCACGGCGCCTGTCGTGGCGTCGCGCCACAGAATGTCGCTGTTGCGGGGGATGCTGGTATTGCCGTTGAAGTGACCGACCCCGACGATCGACCAGGTCAAGGGCACACCCTTGAAGCCGTTGGTAGCGATAAGTTGCGTCGTGCTGTTCATGAGCCACACCCCAACATCGCCGCTGGTGCAATTGGGGCCGTCGGTGGTGCAACGCCAGAGAGCGTCGCCGAAGCCGTCGCCATTGAAATCGCCGGTTCCGACCACCGTCCAGTCGGTGGAGACATTGCCGAAAGGCTGAATCTGGATGATGGCCGGGCCGGTGCCCGTGCCGTTCAGAAACCATCTCTCCAGATTGCCATTGGTTTTGCGCCACAGCAGGTCGGCTTTGCCATCGCGGTCGAAGTCGCGCTGCCCGACGATCGACCAAGTGTTGTCCCTAGTGGGGGAGGAGAGAGGGATGGACAATGCGAGCACCGCACCGTCCATCATCCACATCGCCACAGTGCCACTGGCGTCGCGCCACAGGATGTCGCTCTTGCCGTTGCCGTTGAAATCGTGGGTCGAGGGCGGCGGATCGGGCTCGACCGTCGTCGTGTCGATAAAATTCACGTCATGTACCACCAAATTGGTGCACCATCTTTCACTCGGCAAGCACGGCGGCACCGTCTTGGTCACAGTCAAATTGGGCGGACCCTGTGTGATATTGAACTGGTAGGCTAAGCCTTTGAGATCCCTCGCCGTGATCGTGCAAGGATAGCCGAGGGGATAGAACAAAACCGACGTAAACGACGGATCGACGGGTTTGGTGAAAGTCGGGCTGCAAAGCGAGATCGTCGACCACTCAGGTATGCCCGGATGCTCGGGTCCCAAAGTGATGACGACCCGCTTGGTCGGGTCCAATTCGTTTGGGTTATCCATCCCGTTGACCCCGGCGAGAGTAATGATAATGCCGTCGCCCGGGTAGCTCTGGAAGCCGATGGCGTCATCCACGGAGAACGCATACGCGGCCATCTTCAAGTATTCTTTGCCGTGAATGAGCTGGACGTAAGGATTGAACGTCGTCGTGGCATCCCCCGGCCTGTACTGCAGCCCGTGGGTATAAACCTCATCCTGGAACTTGTTGAAATCGAGACCCAATTCCTTGGCGGTATTAAGGAGATCGTTAGCTTTTGGGTTGGTCGAGCAATTGAACGGGACCCAGCCATAGATCCTTTTCAGCATCTCCGTATTCAGAAACTGCAAAGCTGGGCAACCTTGCCCCAAATAGTCTTTATAGTTTCGCGTGAAGAGGCCGGTGGGCGCCGCGGACGGGTTGGGGTTGACGAGCTTGTTGTAATTCTCGCAAACGCCGGTTGTCGAAGTCTGGCAGGTCGATAACAAGCTTATCAGGTTCGTCACGGCTGGTCCGTATGGCAACGGGTGGCCCTGCCAGCTAAGGACGCCGTTCGATGCATTCGTTTTTGCGCCCGCGAATAAATTGGCGAAAACGTTATATGCCCCTGGGATGCGTGGCAGAGTGCTTGCATCCGGCTTAGCGTTTGTAGCCTTGTTGTAAACCGGCCATCCTTCGAAATCTTTCAACCACTTGTTCAGCCTGGCTCTGAAAGTCGTTACGTCCATCACCGTGCCGATATACGGGACCAGCCGTGGCGGATTGGTCAGGGCTCCATGGCAACCGGCAGATAGACCTGGTCCACGGAGGAGATGTTGTAGCCAACCCCGGTAAGAGTGATCGTGAATGGCAAGCCGTTCTTCGTGACCGCATCGGCGAAGGTGTATTCCATCAGCTGGCGGCGATCCGTCGGCGGCAAACCGGGCTTCAGCTGGTCCTCCGGCTTCGTCGAGATTGCAAAGACCGCGGGTGTTGCAGAACCGCAATCACCGTCTCTCGCAAAGACAATGCCAGAGCGGGATCGTCCACGTTCCACATGACAGCCACTCGGATGAGAGTGGGTACAAACGCCCTTGAGGAGCCGTAGCCGTCATGAGCGACGACGGCTTGGTGCCGGCGCCGACCACGTTGCCGGCCCAGCTCTCGATCGCGATGGCGGCCTGGTCGACAAAGGTGACACTCGCAATCAGCACACGCGGTAACGCCAACCGTCCTGATTTTCGCGCTGGCAGTCATACGGGTACGGCAGCGGCCGAGGATACTCGTAATAGATGGGCGCCGGCGCGTAGGGGTCACCGTACGGGTATCCGCGGTAGTAGTACTGTCCCGTGTAGTAGTAGGTGGGGCCGAAGATGCCGGTCGGGACAGCGGCAGTAGCGACGCCGCTGAAGGCAGTGGCTGGCCTCCACCCGGGGCGGCGCACCTCGGCCGCGGCTGCGCTTGCGATCATCATGGCGCCGACGACGGCGGCCGCTGTTACCAGCGTGGTCATGGTCCTCATGCGACACCTCGACAGGCACTACACGGGGCGACACCGCCGCCGTTGTTATTCCAATGGCTCAGGCCCCTTAGCCAAGCGCGATAACCATCCTTCCCTGCTTCAACATTGCGGCGCCCGCATCCATGCAGCAGCGTCTACTCGTCGACCTTGGCTAAGCCATCCGTGACATCGAGGCGCGCGCTCGCCTGAAAGCAGTCAGGACCAGTCACTGCGGCTTAGTGTACCAGTTCATCGCCATCTGCTGCGCGACGGCCATCTGAGCAACCGTCATCTTCGAAGCGACCGCGTCGCGGATCCTCACCTTGAAATCGCGATCCTCGCCGTTGGCCTGAGACGCCGACAGGTTCAGCCACGTATAGGAGAGAACGAGATCGAGCTGGACGCCCTGGCCCTTGTTGTGCAGCAGGCCCAACGCGAACTGAGCGCCATGTCCTCGCTCGGCCGCGCACTGAAACCACTTCGCTGCAAGGGCGTAGTCTTGCGGGACGCCATGACCGATCGAGTACATCAGACCCAGCTGCGCTTGCGCCTGAATATTGCCTCGCTCGGCCGCCCGCATCACCCGCGCCGCATCCACATAGGGATGGCCTGCATAGGCCGCGTTGCCATCACAGAGGATCACGCGCGTCGCATCGGCGGCGACGAACGCTACCAGCATCACAATGAGCAGGCTCGTCTTTCTCACCGTCGCCCCCTTCATGACTAGTATACGCGGAAAGAAGGCCGAGCCACTATTGCTGGCGCCCAGGCAATACCAAGAAAATCAAGAATTGTCGTAAATTTGCAACACTCGCTCTGCTGGACCTCGTATCGAACCCCAACAGACTACCGAATCCGGAAGCCTCGGCGCCGTCGTCGCAACCAACTGGACCGTCGTCAGGACCGGCGACTTCGATGGCGATGGCAGGTGCAACGTCGTGTGGCGGGATACCACCGGCGGGACGGTCGCGATCTGGCTGCCTTCAGACCCTGCAGTCAGGAAGCCTCGGCGCCATCGCGAGCTACTGAATGATCGCCGGCACCCGCCAGCGGGACGGTTGCGATCTGGTTGCTGAACGGCCTGCAGGTCTTGCAGACCGGGTGTCTCGGCGCCGTGCCCGGCGACTGGAGCGGGCAGGCAATGATCTGGTTCTTGAACGGTCTAGAGAGATGTCGTCCTCCGCGAACATCGGCGCCGTCGGGCTTGATTGGACGATCCAGGGCTCAATCCCGACTGACCAGGCAGCCTCCCATCGCCAAGTCGCGACGCGGAGCACCGCCGCCTTATCGCATGAGGCCGGGGCTTGTCGTCGGGGTGTTGATGTAATTCTTTTCGCCGTCGATCGTTGCCACCTCCACGAAGCAAACCCATTGGGGAATCAGCGGCCGAGGATTACAGCTTGCGGGGGATGTTTACATCCAAATTTGGCGGCCCAGTTTTGATTTCGAACTGATACTTGGCGCCTTTGAGGTCCTGCGCCGTGAACATGCAGGGATACCCGCCGGGATAGAACGTTGCGCACGGGAACAGCGGATCTACGTTCTTGCTGGTGTCGTTGCTGCAAAGGCCTACCTACGCCCATTCGGGCACGCCCTGATGGACGACGCCCAAGGTCACCACGACGCGCTTCGTCCGGTCCAACTTCGTCTTGTTGTCGAGCCCGTTGTCCCCGGCGTAGGTGATGATGATCCCGATGCCCGGTAGCTCTGAAGCATACCAGTAGGTGACGCGCTTGCCGCTGGCGAGCTTCACGATCGCCGAGTAGATACCCTTTAGCAAACAAGCGACCGGTGGCGTTTCGATCCCTTATCAGTCGGCGTTGATGGCCTGGATGGTCCAGCCGGATGGAGGCGTACCGAGAGGCACAGGCTGCGGCGGCGCCAAGCCGTTCATCAGCCAGATAGAAACTGAGCCACCGTTCTCTCGCCAGAGGATATCGCTCTTGCCGTCGTAGTTGAAGTCGCCGGTCATCAAGACTGAATAATTGGTGCCAGGATTGCCGAAACTGACCTTGGATTGGGCCGTGTTGCCGTTCATCAGCCAGATTCCGACCCGGCCATCGGTATGGCGCCAGAGAATATCGGCAAATCCATCTCCATTGAAGTCGCCGGTTCCCACGATTGTCCAGTTGGTGGCATCAGGTGGTTTGACGACGTCAGCCATCGTCACGACTGACACGCCATTCATGAACCATATCGCTACATTGCCGCCGCTATCGCGCCAGAGAATGTCGGCGTTGTGGTCGCCGTTGAAGTCAGCGATCCCCGCGACCGACCAGGTGCCCCCGGGATTAGGAATTGGTCCTTTTTGTCGTATTGCACCGTCTATTGGGGCCCGGTGGGCATCCATAAGCCACACTTGGTAATCGCCGGTGGTGGTGGGGCGCCAAAGAATGCCGCCCAAGCCGGGGTTGTTGGCGCCGTCGAAATCACCAGTTCCGGCCACCGTAAAGCCGGTGCCCACGCTTCCGACATGATACGGGGAGAATGGGGGCTCGTTGATTCTACTTGTGCCGTTCATCAACCACAGCTCCACGTCGCCGTTGGTTTTGAGCAAAAGCAAGTCGGCTTTGCCATCGCGGTCGAAGTCGCGCTGCCCGACGATCGACTGGCTTGGATCCGCCACCGCGGTAATCCCGGCCTCGGAGAACTGCCCATTTTTAATGAGCCAAGCCCCGACAGTGCCGCCGGTGTGCCGCAAGATTATGTCGCTGACGCCGTCGCCATTCACGTCGTGGCTCGAGGTGGGCGGATCGGGGTCAATTAGGGGCGTGTTGGCCTGGTTCTTTTGGTTGGGCCCACCATCGCCGTTTGGCACAAGCGACACTCCCTGGCACCACTTGAGATTGGGCACGCCCGTGCAGCCCACCGCCATGTTTGGCGGCCCCGCGGTAAGGATGAACTGATAGGTCTTGTTCTTGAAATCGGTCGCCGTGATCGTGCAGGGATAACCTAAACCGTGCGAGTTATCAGTTTGCGGCCAGAACGGATAGAACGGCCCATTGGGATCGACGTCGGTGAAATTGGCAGTGGTGCTGCAGAGGCCGACCCGATTCCACTCCTTGATTCCCGGGTGCAGAGTCGTCAAAGTTACGGTAGCCCGCACTTTCGTATCTATCAGATCGGTGTTGTCCAAGCCCGTTTTTCCCGCCACCGTGATGATCACCCCGCCGCCGATGTACTGCTGGAAGGCGAAGACGTCGTCGACAGAGAACGAGTAGGCGAACTCGTTGAGGAAATTTGGGCCGTGAATGAGCTGCACGTACGGATTGAAGTCGCTTTTGTCCGCACTCGTGATGTTCGGATTTCGATACGCGTACTGCATTTCATGGATGTACCTCTGCAGAAGCTCGTTGAACTTATCTACTCCGAGCGAGTCTTTGAGCGCATTGGCCCCCGCCCCGCAAAACTCGTTCCACTGTACCCAGCCGTAGAGTTTCTTCAGAATGGTTATCTCGTCATTAGTTACGCTGTTGCTCTGACAAGACAAACCCTTGTAGAGCTGAAAATTCTTATCGAAGAGGGCGAGCACCGCCTGATACGCGTTGCAAATATCATTTGCGGGCGGGTTAACCGCCGCTCGGCATCTCTTGTATAACTTATACATCCTTTCCACCGGCGGACAGTTTGCAATGCCGGGCTCGGGATCTTTCCATGGGGTAGTAACACAGTTTGGAGCAAGTATGGCGGGGTTGGGATAGGAATATGGCGGGAAGAGGTTGGCCCATTCATCTGCAAAAACGTTGTATGCGCCGGGGACGCGCGGACGATCAGGATTCACGGGGATGTTATTCTTGGCAGCGAAAGTCGGCCATCCCTTGAAGCCCGTTGGGGGATCATCCTTAACAAAAGTGGACAAGTGCTCGCTGAACAGTTTGGGGCTTATCACCGAGCCGATGTAGCGGATCAGCGGGTTGGCGAACGGCTCCATCGCGGTCGGAAGATAGACCGAGTCCACCGAGGAAATGTTGTAGCCGGCGAGCTGGGTGTTGATCACGAATTGCACCGCCGTGTTGGTTGGCGGCGCCGGATTCGCGGCGCCAAAGCTATATTCATGCAACTGCATGTGGTTAATGTTCACCGGATCGGCGAGAGGGCGAAGGAGGAGGGGTGATTTGCAAGGGCCCAAGACGTTGTTGGTTGATTTCTTGATGCACGGACCCGGCGACAACGGGGTAACGCTGCTCCCCTTATCTGTGGCATAGTTTGCTTGCATCTCAGCAAGATTGTCGTAAATGAGTACGCGACCGCCGTTCCACCAATCGCTGTACGCATTCTCGCAAGTCGAATTTGGCGCACAAGTGGCCAATTGACTGTAAAAAGGCACCGTGACCTCGACGTATTGGCCGTTCGCGATCCCACTTTCGTCTAAGGTTCCATCGTCATTGGTGGGGACATAGATCGTGTTGTTCTTGGTGTTTTTGTAGGTGGTGATTAGGTTATTTCTCGCGACCTTGAACTGGGCCATCAGCCAATCATCCATGGGCTCTTTTGGCCCAGTAAAGATGATCGCCCAGATCGGACCGCCGGTGTTATTGGCGATTCTTATCGTTTTGCATGGGTTCGTCGTGTCGCACACAGGCGTGTCCGCCAGCGCACTGCCGGCGACCAACAACACAAACAAACATGTTACGAGAACGCGCATGGATCCCTCCCGTCGAAGCCCGAAGGCTCTTTCTTTCATTCTTTCAATTTGGAGCATGCTCGAACGCCCGACTGTACCGGACCGAAAAGAATGCCCAAGAAGCAGCGAAACAGCAAGGTCATAACGCGCGTTCGAGTGCGGTCCCCGCATGCGTTGGTGCACGCCCGCGCCTTCCTATGCGGGATGCGCGGGACATAAGCGCGTTTGCGCGCGTCTTACGGCGGCGCGCCATGCCCGCGCGTTTAGTTTGGATGTTGGTACCGCCAAGAGCGTCAAAATAGAAGTAGACGCGGCCGCCATTCCACCAATCGATGAACTGATCGATCGCGGTCCCATCAAAGCTCGAGGACAACCGTGTATAGAACGGAAGGACGACCTCCGCGGAGCTTTTCGCCGGGATCCCGGTCGTTCCATTGACGTATATCCGGACAACCTGGCGGGCCGAGTACTTCCGATTGGGTTCATCTGACTTGACCTTGAACCAGGCTTGCAGCCACTCATCCGCAACCTTCTTCTCTCCAGCCTCGATGATCACCCACAGCGTGTCGGTGGGGTGGTTGTTGAATATCCTGATCCTCTTGCATGGGATGGCGTCGGGGTGGGCATTCGGGTCGTACGAGGGGCCTGGGTCGGGCACGCTTGGACATGACGGAAAATCGACGGCGTTGCTTACGCCACCAAGAGCCAACAACAACAAGAAGGCTAGAACCACGCGCATCGAATCCTCCAGATGTGCAAGCCCACGTCGATCGTCCCGGCGAGGCCGACCTAAGTGGTGCTCAAGCGTCCGCCCCTTGCGGGCGGCGCCGCACAAGCATCTCGGACTGGTCAACTCATCGCAGGGAATTGCGAGAACCATCTCCCGCGCATCACGCTACCCCGGCCATGGAACGTTTTCAATATCTGTTCGCTCGCCGACATTAGAATGCGTCATCGACGGTGGCCCGATACTTCCTCGCAGCCCGGCTGACGGTCTCGGGATCAGCCGGCATGTGATACGGCGGGCGAGCTCTCCCGTGCACCTATCGCGGCCCTGTGGAAGACGGACCGGCGATGCGAGCGTCCGACTCCGGGCCGCGCGCCCGGACTACGGGATCTTACGGATGGATCCCGCGACAAGACCGCTCGCGCTTCCGCATGCGCAGCAGGGCGAGCGGAAGCGCGACCATCTCAGCGGAGATTTGCCGACGTTCAATACCGCGCCACGACCGGACCGTAGCTGAAGCGATAGTTCAGGCCAATCTTGGTCACCCAGACATTGTCGTGGCTCTCGAACTGATAGGGAGTACCCGCCGCACCAATGATGCCGTCGCCGGTGAAGGTCTGAGTGTCACGCTCAAAGCGCATGTAGAGGAACTCGCTCTGCAGGCTCCAATTGTCCCAGATCGCCCATTCGGTGCCCACGCCAGCCGTCCAGCCCCACTTGGTGCGCCGCGAGGAGAAGATGCCGGTGGTGGGCGGGCCGTCCTCGAAGAATGTCCAGTCCCGGTCGAAGCGAGCGTAGGCAAGGCCGCCCGTGACATAGATGAGGACGTTATCAACCACGACGCCGGTGCGTGCCCGCACCGTACCGAACCAGCGCGTCCGGCTGGAAACGGCCATGCTGTCGGCGGTCGCGGCAATCGCCTGATCGCCGTCGAGCTGGAGTGCCTCGGCCCGCAGGTTGGTCCAGCTCCAGTCGGCCACCAAGCCGAAGACCGAGCAGCGGCTCTGCCAGTTGTAGCCGATCGACACGCCGCCAAGGAAACCATCCCCCTCGGCACTGAGATTGTTGCCCAGGCCGGTGTCGATGAACGCCCCCAGGGCGTCGCGATCGTTAAACTTATGGTTGTAATAACCCCAGCCGACGTGGCCACCGAGGTAAAAGCCGCCGAACTGCGCGCACGCCGGCGGGGGTGGCGGCAAGGGCCGCGCCTTCACTGCCAGGTCGGCCGCACTCGCCGAGGCTACTGTGAATGCGAGCAAGGCAGTGGTCGCAAGCAAGATTCTCTTCATCGGAGGCCCCCTTCTCGGTTGTCAAAGCCGCTGCACAACTATCCCCTGCAGCAGCCTAACCCTGTACGCGCAACTCAGTGGCACCTCGCGCACTCAGTGGCACCTCGCGCACTCAAACCCACCTTAACCCAAAGACGTGGAAATAGCTGTAAC
>Ga0137375_10002484_pt1 | contig 21692 bp, 20 predicted proteins | sample SagtaG_24_FD_104936 | JGI IMG/M metagenome (GOLD analysis project Ga0137375, IMG submission 104936) | Vadose zone soil microbial communities from Sagehorn Ranch, Mendocino, California, USA - Sage1_R_113_16 metaG | ecosystem: Environmental > Terrestrial > Soil > Vadose zone | place: USA...
CGACGCGATGCCGAAAGCGGAGAAGCGGATGCGCGATGAGGTGCTGCGTGGCGTCGAGCACGCCTGGCAGCAGTACTACCCGATCGGCGAATCGGACGATCTCCCGTTCGGCCTCGGCGTACTACTGTACGCCCTCGAGCACTACGCCGAAGCGGTCGGCTTCTTCGAGCTGTCGCTGCGCGACTTCGGCGAGGACCCCAGAACCACCCTCAACCTGGCCCTGAGTCTGTATCGCCTCCAGCGCCTGCCTGAGACCCTGTCCTGGCTAGACCGGACCCTCGCGCTCGACCCCACCAACGAAACCGCCCAGCAGATGCGCCCCAGCGTGGCTGCCGAGCTCGCCGCACCCGCGCAGCCGTAAACCGCGGCCGCATCAACTCGGCCACAACCGCTTCCTGGATGGAACCGCAAATTGCCGCGGGCCGACGTTCCTCGATGTGAATTGTGAAGGAAGGCAGGTGCCAACAGTGATTCCGTTCGAATACGCGCGTCTGGCGCAAATCATCCACCAGGAGCGGATTCAGGCGGCGCAGGCTCGCCGTCCAGAGTGGATGTACACCGATTCGCCCGCGGCCGCGCCTCAGCCGTCAGGCGTCACCCGACGTCTGCGCGTTGTGCTCGCTCAGGCGTTGCATCGCATTGCTGCTCGCTTCGAGCCAAGCGCACCAGCAGTGACCATGCGCGGCGGCGCACAGCCCACCGAAGGGCACTAACCAGGTCGCGACGGCCGCGCGACTATACGCCTCCCCGATGCGAGCGTATAGTTGCGCGACTGCCGCATGACCATTCGACCGAAGAACCACGATTGGCTCGCGCTCACCAGCGAAGAAGCGCTCGAGCCTGAGCTCCCCATCTGCGACCCACACCACCACCTGTGGGACAAGCGGCCGGCGCGCGTCGCCGAGCGGTATCTCCTCGATGAGATCCTGGAGGACGTCGGCGCCGGCCATAACGTCGTCTCGACCGTGTTCATCGAGTGCGGCGCCATGTACCGCGCTGACGCGGACGAAGCGTTGCGGCCAGTCGGCGAAACCGAGTTCGTCAATGGCATCGCCGCCATGAGTGCTTCAAACGAGTACGGTGCGGTGCGTATCGCAGCCGGTATCGTCGGCAGGGCCAACCTGTGCCTGGGCGATGGCGTAGCCACGGTCCTGGATGCGCACCTCGAGGCCGGCGGCGGCCGCTTCCGCGGCATTCGCCATATCGCGGCCTGGGACCCCGACACGACCATGCAGCGCGGGCGCCTGAATCCTGGCCCGGGCCTCTATCAACGCGACGACTTCCGCACCGGCTTCAGACATCTTGCGCCGCGCCAGCTGAGCTTCGAGCTGTGGTGCTACCACCACCAGATCCCCGAGGCCACCGCATTGGCACGCGCTTTCCCCGACACCACGCTGATTCTGAACCACTTTGGCGGACCGCTCGGCGTCGGTGGCTACGCAGGGCAGTCGGATCAGGTGTACGCCGACTGGCGCGTCGCGATCTCCGAGCTCGCACGGTGCCCGAACGTCGTCGCCAAACTCGGCGGCATCAACATGGAGGTCAACGGCTTCGGCTGGCACGAGAAACCTCGACCCCCATCCAGCCAGGAGCTGGTGGACGCGACTCGACGCTACTACGAGTTCACGATCGAGCAGTTTGGCGTCGATCGCTGCCTGTTCGAGTCGAACTTCCCAGTCGACAAAGTCAGCTGCAGCTACACCGTGTTGTGGAACTCGTTCAAGCGTTTGACTGCCAGCTATTCCGCATCCGAAAAGGCGAAGCTGTATCACGATACGGCGGCGCGGGTGTATCGCCTCCAGCCCGCGCGGGAGCCCGTCGCCGCGTGAACGAGAGCGATGGCGTGGAGATCCTGCGCGGTGTGTATCCGATCCTGGCGATGCCATTCGATGCAGCGGGCCGCATCGACGTCGAGGTGCTGCAACGTGAGGTCGACTATCTGATCGACGCCGGTGTCGATGGCGTCGGAATCGCACTGGCGAGCGAAGTACCGATGCTCACCGAAGCCGAACGCGAGCTGGCACTCGAGGTGGTCGTCGCACACGCGCGGCGGCGGGTGAAGGTGGTGATGAACACCAGCGCCCCCGGTACAGACCTGGCGGTCCACTACAGTCGGCGAGCCGAGGAGCTCGGTGCTGACGCGGTGATGGTGCTTCCGCCTCCGCCGGCGGGCACCACCGCGTCTGAGACTCTCGACTACTACACGCAGGTGGCCCTGGCGGTTGGGTTGCCGATCTTCATCCAGGATGTGGCGACCTCACCCGTACCGCCGTCACTCGCGGCGCAGATCGCGAGCAAGACCCCGCACGCGTGGTACCTCAAGGCCGAAGCACCGCCGACCCCGCCGCGCGTCACCGAAGTGCTGACACTCGCCGGTGACCGAATCACCGTCTTTGGCGGAGCCGGCGGCGCGTTTTTCATCGAGGAGCTTCGCCGTGGCTCAGTGGGAACGATGCCCGGCGCCACCATACCCGAAGCCTTCGTACGCACGTGGAGACTCGCTCAGGCTGGCCAGATCGACCAGGCGGAGGCGGCATTCGCGCCCTACGCGTCCCTGCTCAGGCTGCTCGCGCAAGGCAACGGCATCAGTTTCTATCTGACCAAGGAAGTGCTGCGGCTGCGCGGAGTGTTCACACGCACCGACGTCCGTCGGCCAGCAGTGCAGCCAGACGAGCTCGCGTATCGCGAGATTCGACACCAGGTTGAAGTCCTGGGCCTGGAACAGCGCGCCCTGCAACGACAAGGGTGACGCGAGCCTCAGTGGCGACTGAGGAGCTTGTCCAGCTCGTCCCCCTCAGCGCCGTCGAGCTGCTTTTGGATCTGCCCGCGCAAATCCTTGTCCATCCGTCGAACCTCGTCCGCTGCACACGTTCGCAGCACGACGATCACGGTCTCGGCCGCGCGTGAAAACCTCCGCACGTCGATCGCCAGTAACCTCGCCACTTCTTGCCGCTTGGGGGCATACCCCTGAGTGGACCAGTACGTCGGCCCCAGGCTGCGAACCAATCGTTTACCGGAGTCTTCGCCCACCTTGTTGTAGATCCGCGGCCACTGAAAGATGTTGATGAGCGCCAGCGCATCATGCGTGTTCGCCGTCAACAGATCGACGATCATGCCCTCCTCGTTTCCCATGGTGGCGCCGCTGATAACGTGCTTGATCAGTCGCCGTTTCTGGTCGAACGTGAGGGTTCCCAGCGCCTTGGACCGCAGTGCCGCCTGGTAATAGTCCACGGCGTTGTTGTCCTCTCTGCGCCCGGCGATGCCACCGCCAGTGTCCGGCGTCCAGTTGACGATCGTGCCGAGCAAGCGGGTAACCCGATCCGGACCGCCTCGCATCTCGTTTTCGATGACGTGCACCGCCTCCTTGGCTGTCTTGTTACTGACGGTACTGAGCGCGTCGCTGAGCATCGAAGCCTTGTTCCGTGCGAAGACGGCGAGTGCCTCGCGCATCTGTGGGTCATTCAACAGCGCGCCGACATCAGGGAACTCCCATCGCAACCGGCGATCACCTTCGGGTAGCTCCGCATCAGGAACCGCCGTGGGAATGAGACTCTCGGGGGCGTAGACGCCTCCCGCTTCGAACTGCTTCGCGACAGCGTCCGCGGTACCGCCCGCCTTGCCCAAGTCGTACGCCTCACGCACCTCCGCCACGCTAAGACGCACCGCGGCAGTCGCCGCGTTCATGGTGGGTTCATGCATCAAGTACGGTTTGCCACCAATTCTGATGAGGGTGTAACCGGACCCCATCGCCGAGTTCAGCACCGCTGTATTGCCCGTATCGGCTAGCAATCCTCCGTCGCCCACCAGTCGCACCTGTTGCCCGCCGGTGCGGGCCTCGACGCCTCGCTGACCGTCGTAGTCATGGGCCGCCATGGCGACCACCGCGCCGAACGTCATCTCCGGCTGGCCCGCCAGCGCGGTTTCGAGTTGCATGCGAGATCCCGGCGGAATCCGTCCACCGAGATAGCCGGGTTCCGTGAGGATAAAGTCGACGGAGGCGGCCCGTTGATGCCACGCGCCGTGCGCATCGATGTATTGGGCAATGAACTCGGCCATGTACCCCTTGAAGTTGAGCCAGAACATCGGGACCTTCGCGTGCCAGTAGTCGTGGATGCTCAGGCGCTCGGTGCGCACGTGAGATGCGGAGAAGGAATCCGTCAGAAAATGCTCGCCAAATGCTTCGACCGCCATGGCGCCGTCGATTGGCAAGCCCTGCTGGCCGAGAGTCGGGTTCGGTCGACGTGGGTCCGCTCGCGAGCGAGCAGCGCAGTTGTCGCCTGGTTGCCGGCGAGTCGGCTCAGTTGGACAACCGCCGCATGAGCGGTAGTCTGAGTGTCCGCACCCACTGCGTCCTGGGCTCCAGGCGCGCTGGCATGGCGCCGTGCTGGCGTGCTTTTGGCAACCGGCCCCTGAGGCGCGTGACCCTTCAACGCGGGCGTACAGTAACTCACATCCAGGTTTTCCGCCATCCACCCTCAGGAGGCCGCACACCGCGCAGCTATGACATCGATTGCAGTTGACCAGCGACCTGTCTACGAGCTCGAGACCAGGCCAGCGGTCCTGACCAGCTACGACGAAGCCATCGAACGTGCGCGCGCCTTGAAGCAGATCCTGCGCGAGCGCGTGGCCGAGACCGAACAACTCCGCCGCCTGCCAGCCGCGAATGTGGCTGATCTACTCGAGAGCGGCATGTACGGCCTCATGACCCCGAAACGCTTTGGCGGGTCGGAGCTGGGTCCCGAGGCAATGATCGACGTCACCATTGAGCTGGCTTCAGCGTGCCCGTCCACCGGCTGGGTCCACATGTTGTGGACGGCGCACATGTGGATGCTGGCGCTCTTCCCACCGGAAACGCAGGAGGAGCTGTGGAGCAACCCGAACACGTTGGCGTCGTCAGTGGTCAATACCACCGGCCACTTCGTGCCGGTCGACGGCGGCTATCGCTGGACTGGACGGGGCTTCTTCTCGAGTGGAGTTGATCACTGCAACTGGCTGACGGCGCTTGCGCCGATCCGCCGCGAGGGCGTTGACGGCCCGCCAGAGCTCCGCTGGTTGCTGCTCCCGCGCGAGGACATCGAGATCGTCGACGACTGGTTCACCATCGGACTCAAAGGCACCGGCAGTAAGACCATCGTGGTGAATGACGCATTCATTCCGGAGCGTCGCACCATGACGTTTGCGGACGCCGATGGCGGGCGCGCGCCCGGTTCGCAACTGCATGCCCATCCGATGTATTGCGGGATCTCGTCGGCTAACTTCACGGCGGCCATGGCTGCCCCGGCGCTAGGCGTTGCGCGCGGCTTTCTCGAGGCCTTCCAGGAACGCCTGCAATCGAAGTCCAACAACATCGACGATGGCCTGACCGTGAACTTGGCCCGCTATGCGGAGGCGTCGGCGCTGGTCGACGCGGTACACGCGCTCACGTTGCAGGACGCGCAGCGCTGGGCGCGCGTGCCCGCCTGGGAAGTGGCCCAGGAAGTGGGCGTGAAGTGCCGCCTCGACCAGGCGTTCACCGCGCAAACGGCTCGCAAGGCCATCAACAAGCTGTACGAGGAGTGCGGCGGCAGCGCCCTGTTCGAGACGTCAGACTTCCAGCGCCTGTGGCGCGACGTCAACGCCGCCGCCGCCCACCGCGGCCTGGCATGGGACTGGAACGCGGTCGGCTGGACCAAGACGCGCCTCAACATCCCCACCGTGCCCGGCTTCACGTTCTCCCGAACCTAGCCGTTTCGTCGACTGGCAGCCCTCGCGGGCTGGGGATGCCCGATCAGTGCGCGCGCGCGCCACGGGGTACGATTGGGTTAAGTCGTATACGTTCCTGGCCTACCAAGGAGGCACCCTGATGGCTCGTTCGTCCAGCACGAATGTCAGTCGACGATTATTTCTCAGGCTGAGCCTGGCCAGCGGCGGGGCACTCGCGGCCCTGCCACTGCTCCAAGCATGCGGGCCAGGCCGCAGCGCGCAGCAAGCGGCGCCGCCCCCGGCGGCCACGAGCGCACCGCCAGCCGCAACGAGCGCTCCAGCAGGCGCCGCGGCGGCTGCTCCCACGGCTGGCCCAACGGCAGCCACGCGCACGGGCATCTCCGCGAGCGAGTGGAACCCGGACACGATTCGAGCGCAGGCCGGCACCTTGAAGGTCGACACCAAGGCCGATCTGGCCAAGGTCGTGCCACTGAACACCAAGGGCCAGACGAGCTACTGGTACGTCGGACCCAATCAAGCCTCGCCGCAGATCGAAGTCGACAACGACGCCAAGCTGTGGGACGCCTGGAAGGAGACGTACCCAAATATTCCGATGACCACGGGCGACAACGTCCAGAACCTGGACTACAACCAGATGCTGGACAAGCTGCGCACCGCGGCGGCTGGCAATGCCGCGCCTGACGTGGCACGCCTGCCAATTCTGTGGGGCGCTGAGTTCGCGGCCAAGGGCCAGCTGGCCGAGATTCAGCTCGAGGAGTTCGGCTTCAAGCGCGAGGACTTCTGGAGTGGCGCCCTCAAGTCGGTCACGTGGAACGGCAAGCTCTACGGCGTTCCCACGAACAACGAGACCATGGCCTTCATCTGGAACAAGGACATCTTCAAGAAGGCCGGGCTCGATCCTGATAAGCCACCCGCCACCTGGGACGACGTGGTCAAGTATTCGGCCCAGATCAAGAAAGCAACGGGCAAGGCCGGCTTCGGCATGGTCGCCCGCGTCAACGCCGGCAACACCCCCTTCCGCGTGATGCCTGCGCTGTGGGCCTTCGGCAGCGGTGCGCTGGACGAAGCCGAACCAGATCCGTCCTATCAAAAGGTGCTGATCAATAACGAGGGCGGCGTCGCCGCGCTACAGGCGCATTACGACATGTACGTGCGCGACAAGTCAGTTCCAACATCCGCTCTGACCAACACCCAGACCGAGAACGGCGACCTGTTCATCAGCGGCCAGATCGCCATGGAGATCGCGCACCCGAGCGAGTACGCCGCCATGATCGACAAGGCGAAAAAGGCAACCGGCGCCGACAAGGAATTGGCTGATCAGGTGGTCGAGAACATGGCGTACGGGTTGATGCCGGCCGGACCGGTCCGTCGCGCCGTCGTGTTCGGCGGTTCGAACATCCACGTCTTCAATGACCAGTTCGCGGGCCACCCGGTCGATCGCAAGGCGGCCGACGCGTTCATTGCGTTCACGTGTGGGCCCGAATGGTCGGTGAAGAACTCGGGTAACTGGACCGGCTCCAACCCTGGCAACCTGCAAGGCTTCAAGACGGATGGGATGAAGCAGCGGCTCGATTCCATCAAGTTCCTCGAGGTGACTACGTCGATGCTCCAATACGGCGTGCCCTTCCCGGTAATCCCGGAGTCGACCGAGATCATGAACAACATCGTGCCCAACATGCTGCAGAACGCCTTGACCACCAAGATGAGCGTGAAGCAGGCAGCTGACGGCGCGGCCGAGCAGATCAAGGCGCTCATCGCTCAGCGCAAGCAGTAACCGGCGAGAGAAACTCCCCAGAGCCAAGACATGGCAATCTCATCAACCGACCCGTTGGCCGGTCCTGCCCCGGTGGTGGCTGTTCCCAAGCCGCCACCGCCGCGGGGCCGGCTGGTCTCCGACATCGTCAGGCACCGCACGGACTACCTGTGGGTAGCGCCAGCGCTACTGGTCATGGTGCTCGTGATCGGCTATCCGTTTGCGTACACCATTGACCTGTCGTTCTACGACACCCCGCCCAGCTCGCCCAACTGGTACTTCAATGGCGTCAACAACTATGCCCAGATTCTGACCGATCCGAATTTCTGGGCCATCACGGTCAATACCCTGTACTGGGCTGTTGGCTCGACCGTGCTCGCCTTTCTGATTGGTCTTGGCGCGGCGCTCGTCATTCAGCGCGAATTTATCGGGCGTAGCCTCGTTCGGGGTCTGTTGATGATCCCATACGTCATCAGCTATGTCGCCGCCGCGTACGTGTGGCGGTGGCTGTATCACAGCGATTACGGCCTCATCAGCGGCGTCCTGTACGAGTCGTACCTGATCGACTCACCAATCAATTTCCTGGATTCGACCAGTATGGTCATGCCTTCGCTGATCGTTGCCAACGTGTGGAAAGAGTTCCCGTTCGCGATGATCATGCTGCTGGCGGGGCTTCAAACCGTGCCGCAGCAATTGCTCAACGCCGCCCGAGTCGATGGCGCGAATGCGTGGAACCGCTTCTGGCACGTGACCGTGCCCACTCTGCGCGGCGTGATTATCATCACCTCGATTTTGCTGTTCGTGGCGAACCTGAACTCGTTCGTGCTGGTCTGGATCATGACTGGCGGTGGACCCGCGAACGCCTCGCAGATCTGGATCACGCAGGTCTACACACTCGCGTTTCAGTCGTTGCAGTATGGGCGAGCCTCGTCATACTCGGTGATCCTGTTCATCGTCATGCTCAGCCTGGGCTATTTCTACGTCCGCGCGCTCACGGGCGGCGGACGCAGACGGGAGGCGCGCGGATGAAGCGCCAACTCCCCTCTACCTCTGGGAGAGGGGCTGGGGGTGAGGGTGGCTTTCGGGACTGGCTACGAACCCTCACCCGCGCTGCGCGCGACCTCTCCCAAAGGGCGAGGTGATGATCGCACGAATTGCCCGACCGCGCTTCAAAGCACTGGATGTACTCAGCGTCGCCTGGCTCATCATTCTGCTGGCATTCGCGGTGATTCCGATGCTGTGGATGCTGTCCACATCGCTCAAGGGTCAGTTCGCGGCGCTCTCCCAACCACCTGAATGGGTGCCGAGTCGCCCGACGCTGGAGCAGTATCAAACGCTGCTGTCGCCAACCGGCACGATCGGTCCGGTCTTCTTGCGGTACTTCTTGAACAGCATGATCGTCTCAGCCACCACGACCGTATTGGGTGTGCTGATCGCGATTCCTGCCGCGTATGCCTTCTCACGCTTCCAGTTTCCGGGCCGCGACATTTTGTTCTTCGCGGTGCTGGTCCGCAACATGTTCCCGGTCGTGGTCTTCCTGATTCCGTTGTTCATCCTGATGCGGGCCCTGCACCTGGTGAACACCCACTGGTCGCTGATTCTGACGTACATGACGTTTGGCCTGCCGCTGTCGATCTGGCTGCTGAAGGGCTTCTACGACAACATTCCCGAAGAGTTGGAACGCGCTGCACGGATCGACGGTGCTTCTCGATTCAAGGCCTTCTGGCTGATCATCATGCCGCTGTCGTCGCCAGGCATCATCGCCACGGCGATCTATGCCTTCATCGGCGCCTGGAACGAGTACGTGTATGCCCTCACGTTCCTGAATAGTGAGAATCTGCTGACGCTGCCCGTCGGGCTGCAGCACTTCTTTACGGAGTTCGCGACAAACTGGCCAGGCCTGATGGCGGCCGCGTTCATCATGTCCGTACCGGTCGTGGTGATGTTCATGGTGCTCCAGAAGCAATTCGTGCGCGCCCTCACCGAAGGCGCTGTGAAGTCATAGGACTGAGCTGCGATGGCGGAAGTCGTTCTCGATAATGTCGTGAAGCAGTATGGTGACGTGGTAGCCGTCGACCACGTGTCGTTCACCATCGACGACGGCGAGTTTATCGCGCTCGTTGGCCCGTCCGGCTGCGGCAAGACCACCACGCTGAACATGGTGGCTGGTTTGATTGAGCTGACCTCAGGCACGATCACGATTGGCGGCAAGGTCGTAAACGACCTGGATCCCAAAGACCGCGATATCGCGATGGTGTTCCAGAATTACGCGCTGTATCCAAGTAAATCGGTCGCTGACAACCTGGCGTTCCCACTGCAGATGCGCAAGGTTCCGAGATCAGAGATCGACGTGCGCGTCAAGAAGGCGGCTGAGACGCTCAGCATCACGCACCTCTTGAACCGCAAGCCGCGCCAGTTATCGGGCGGTCAGCAGCAGCGGGTCGCGCTTGGGCGGGCGCTGGTGCGTAACCCCAAAGCATTTCTGATGGACGAGCCGCTGTCGAATCTGGATGCGATGCTGCGCGTGCAGATGCGCTCCGAATTGAAGCGATTGCACCAGGAGTTGGCCACGACGGTGATCTACGTCACCCACGATCAGATGGAAGCGATGACGATGGCGGACCGTATCGCGGTCATGTCGAATGGCGTGGTGCAACAACTCGGCGCGCCGGACGAAATCTACGAGCGTCCCGCAAACATGTTCGTCGCTGGCTTTGTCGGTAGTCCGGCGATGAACTTTCTCCAGGGCCAGGTCGTGAGTGATGATGGCGCCACCGTCATTCGCGGTGACGGCTGGGATCTTCCGCTGACGCCGGCCAATGAGCGACGAGCCCGAGCAAGTACGACAGGCTCCGTCATCGTCGGGGCCCGCCATGCAAACCTGACCGTGCTCCCAGAGTCAGCCACGACTGGACTGCCAGCCCGCGTTTACACGGTCGAGCCGACTGGCGATCTGACGTACGTCCACGTCTGGTTAGGACGGCAGCTGCTGGTGGCCAGCGCGGACGGCAGGTACCGTGCCGCGGCCGACCAACCCATTCGCCTCGACTTCGATCAGGACCGGCTGTACCTCTTCGACGCGGAGACGCAACAGGCGCTGTAGAAGTCTCGCCTGGCCGTCAGTCGAAGAAGTCAGCATCCTCCGGACGAAGCCGTGCCTTCGCGGCGTCGATCTTGAAGTCGAGGCCGATGCCTGGTCGCGTCCAGGCGTCGACGTCGATAAAGCCATCCTCGACCAGCGGCTCCGGCAGGCCATCGACAATCTCGTGCCACCATGTCGGATTGCCAATCGGGTACTCGAACGCGATGTAGTTGTGGGGCAGCGTCGCACACACCTGCACCAGTGCAGCCAGGCCAAACAGCCCGTCGCCGGTGCCGTGTGGCGCCATCAGAATGCCATGCAGGTCGGCGTATTCGGCAATCCACTTCAACTCCGCGATGCCGCCCACGTCGCACGGATCCGGCCCGACCACGTTCACGGCGTGGCCTTCAATCAACGACTTGAAATTCTGCCGTAAGTAGATCTGCTCGCCGGTGTGGATCGGCGTCGACGTGCTCTGGGTCAGGTCGCGGTACACATCGGCATCGACGAAGGGTGTGTAGTCGCCGGTGATCAGGTCTTCGAGCCACGTGATATTTAGCGGCTCGACAGCTTTGGCGAATCTGATCGCGTCGGGTATCGTCCAGCCCGGTCCGCAGTCCAGTGCCAGTCCGATTTCGTCGCCCAGCACGTTCTTCATGGCTTCGACACACGCGATCACGTGCTTGAGGCCCTTTTCGGTCAGCAGGCCACGCTCACGACTGCCGTGACGGGCCTGTGGACTCGGCGTTCCGTAGAAGAAATCGGGGATCTCTCGCGCCATCGGACTGTGAAAACTGATGCCCTGCTTGATCAGCGTGAAGCCCTGCGGAGAGTCCTTCATGCGCTTCATGTTCTCGGCGTAATCGTGCGGCGTGTAGCCGCTCATGGAAAAGCGCACCGCACCGTTGTAAACTCGCACGCGGTCGCGGACCTTACCACCCAACAGTCGGTGCACCGGAAGATTCGCGGCCTTACCTGCCAGATCCCAGAGTGCCATTTCGATCGCGCTCACCGCGCTGCCCCAGGGCTTGAACGCGCCACGGTGGCGGATGTTCAGCATGACCCGCTCGACTTGTGTCGGGTCCTCGCCCAGGATGTACGGTCGGTACATCAGCACATGTGGTTTGAGATATTGCTTGAACGACTCGACCGCGCCATAGCCGCTCAATCCTTCATCGGTAGCGACGCGGACGATGGGGTTGTCGCCGATCACGGCGCACTTCAGATCGGTGATACGCATCTGGCTCAGCGTAACCCGTGGCCGACCCGCCTCGAGAAGCTGATCGGCGAGGTGTCCGCGGTGCCTTAGACCGCGAGGCCGGCGCCCAACGCTATCAACAGCCCCCACCCCAGCCCCGATGCCGCGCTGAACCCCTGCTGAGCGAGGGACTTGAGCGCATCGCCGAGGAGTTCGGCCCTGTCATGGACCGCGAACATCGCATCGACAACGTCGGTCGGCACCAGATCGGCGAACGCTTCCCAGCCGGCCAGCAGCTCATCGCGGGCGGGATGGCGGTTCGGCCCGCTGTCTGAAGCATGGAAAACTGGGGCGAACATCCGGTAGCGCGCTCCTGGGCGGCACAGTCCATCGAATACGCGACCTTCCCAGGACTGGTGGAGCGCGGAGATGCCCTGCAGCAGGCGACATACGACCTCGCTCGAGATTGACGTTCCGACTGGCACCAGGAACTCGGCGACATCGCGCATCACGACCACATCCGCGTCGTGCGAGCGCACGACGGCGATGACGGCATGGTCGACCGTCGCCGCCACCTGGGCCAGGATCCCGCTGTCCCATAGCAGGCGCGCGCACCCGCACCACCCGTGACACGGGTGAGCCAGTCACCCTCTGGAGGGAGACGTTTGAGGACCAGTCGCCGCCCATCGGCTAACGCAACGTGCTCGAAGCGTGCCCCCGAGAATGCCTGCACGCCTGCCTGCAACACCAGGGCCGCCCGTTCGGCGATCTCGCACGGTTCGTCGAGACCGAGCGAGGTGTTCATGTGTCCATGTTGCCGCGGGCTCATTGCAATCTACTTGCAGCACGCGTGCAACAGGTAGAGGGGCCGTCAGATGGCTATTCTGGTTCGGCCGCGGCCAGGCCGAGCCTCGTCTCCGCTACTGATACACGAGGTCGTCGAAATTCGTGTGCCAGTTGTTCGAGCTTGTAATCGTGACCACGTTGCACGGCGCCGTCCACCCGGTCGTCAGCGTGACCGTCGAGTTGAGGTTGACCGTCTGACTGACCGTCGGCTGTCCCGAGCACGCGATGGTGACAGTTGAGGCGCCCGGGTTGCCAGTGTCGGCGGGGTTCGTGGCCCGTATCGACACCAGTCGCGTCCCGCCGGGTAGGGTCAACGTGCCCGAGGTGATCGTGCTGCCGCGGAAGCTGATGCTGTTGGTGCTGAACCCACCCGTCGGACCGAGTAGTACCACGCGGTCGTGCCCCACTGGATGCCCCAGAAAGTGTTGTTGAGGTTCGAGTTCGTGGCTGGGCCGCCGCTGTTGAAATCCACCGTGGTCGGAGAACCAGATGCTGACCCATCCGCGGTCTGGAAGCTCCCGGTCGCGGTGCCAACGTTGCCGGCCGCATCAGCACTGCGGACCCGGAAGAAATACGTCCTGCTCGCGGTCAAGCCGCTCAGCGACGCCGAGTGACTCGTCACCAACGTGCTGTTGAGCGTCGTCGATGAACCGTACGCGGTCGTGAGACCATACTCCACCTGCGTGGTCGACGCTTCGTCGGTGACCCACGTAATCGTCGTGCCGCTCGAGCTGGGTGTGTCGTGCGACACATTACTGATCGCCGGCGGAGTGGTGTCACCCGTGGAAATGTCGAGGCTCCACCTGCTCACGCATGGCATGCTGACGTTGCCGGCACCGTCAAAACTGAGCGGCTGCACGATCAACCGCGAATGCGACATCAACGGCGCGGGGCTCGGGAACGGCCCATCCGAGTTGCTTCGGGTGCCGTCGAACCAGCGGTCGAAGAACGTGACGTAGGTATTAGCCGTACCGACCGGACCAATGATCTCGCCACTCTGCGAGTGACAGGTGTCGGTGTCGAGTGGAGAGAGATAGCGAGTCGCACCGGTTGAGGAGCGTCGCCACGGTCCCTGCATCGACGTGGCTATCAAGTAGAAGTTGTCGTTGGGAGCGTGTTGAGCGGTCAAGTGAGCCGCCCGAATACACGACGTACGCCGCCTTCGGCGATTCCGTCGAATTCGGGTCGACGAACATGTTGTCATCGTCAAAATAGCCAGGCGCTGGCAGGTGAGCGTCCGATGTCACCAGCGTGTACGGGCCGCACGGTGCGTCGGCGGTAGCTCGGAAATACGTCTGATTGCTCCACGCGGGGGAATCGCTCGACTTGCCCCACATCACATACTTGCGTGTTGACGTGTTGAAGGCGACGTGCGTGCGAAACACGAATCGACTCGGCCCAACACTGCGCCACTCGTGTACTGCACCGCCGTGTTGGTGGGAACGAGCACGTTCCCCGCGTTCTGGCGGGTCCAATTGCGCAGGTCGCGGGACGAATAGCAATTCATCCCGGCGCTGAACACGTAGTCCGATACCTGATTGTTGCTGCCCGCGACAGCATCGCCGATCAGGTAGAAATTGGTGTCCCCGCCCCCGCCTGTGAACACACCTGGCGACACGGCATTGATGTGATTACCACTCGTGTCGTTCCAGGGTGCCGGGGGGTTGCTGCCGTTGTAAGGCGCGAACGGCGGGACGTCAAACGTGACCGTGGCGGCAAGAACAACCGTGGTGGCCGTCACGACCAGCAGGGTCACTGACAGGACGACCGCCCGAGTTATAGTTCGTACCGCTCGCGTATCCGTGGTCTCGCGTTGCGGGCAAGTAGGCAAGGCTCCGACCCAGAGGCACGATCCGTGCCTGCTCACCCACCGCGGGCGACTACGGGCTGAACGTAAGCCAGTTCACATTGACGAAGTTCTGACCCGAGCCGAAACCGCCTGGCGGCGCCGGCGCATTCGCCAGCAACACGCCCGGCATGGCCACCATCGCCACCAGCGTCGCGACCAGTGCCAGCCGCAGCCGAATCACTCGCGCTCCGCGCACCATTACCTCACGGTTGGCGCACCCGCTCGTGTGAAAGTTGTGTGCAATCGACAACATATCGTGGACAATCCGGGCGCGTCCGTTGCGTACGCTCTTAGCACCAATCGTAGACCGCGAGTTGGAGGCACCGTATGCAACGTGTGCAACGTGTACGTCAAATTGTCCTGTACGCAACCCTGTTAGTTATTTCTCTTTCGTCATTCGCCCGCATCGACAACATCCCGTGGGATTAGGCATCGAACGTTAGACTCGCTTCACCCATCGGTAAGATGAAACAGAATGTGCTGCCATGGTCTGGACCAGCCGATTCCACCCAGATGCGGCCGCCGTGCGCGGCGACAATCGACTGACAGATGTAGAGCCCCAGGCCAGAGCCTTCCAGACGCCGCAATGCGTCGCCGCGGAAGAACCGCTCGAACACGTGCTCGACTTCCTCGCGTCGTAACCCAATACCCTGATCAGAGACGCGCGCGATGACCGTCTGATCGCATGCTTCGATGTCGACGGTGATCGCGCCACCGGCTGGCGAATACTTCACCGCGTTGGTCAGCAAGTTGGTAAGCACCTGCTGCAGGCGACGGTCATCCCAGTAGCCCATCAGCTCGGCTGATCCCGACACGTGCAGCTCGAGCTGGTGGTGGTCTGTGGTCGTCTGGACCTCATCGATAACCGCGCTGGCCAGCGCGATCAGGTCGACCGTCTGACGTTGAAGAGCCAGGTTCCCGGCTTCGATCGTCGAAAAGTCGAGCACAGCGGACAAGAGACTCGCGAGCCGCTGCGTCTCAGACACGATCTCCGCCAGGCCACCGTTGACATCGTCCAGCGTGATTGCGCCACGCCCGATCGCCCGTCGCAGGAGCTGCGCCTGCGCGCGAATGACCGTCACCGGCGTCCGCAGATCGTGCGACGCAACCGACAGCATCTCGCTCTTGAGCTCATCGACTTCGCGGCGGCCGGTCACGTCCCGCGCGATCACGACGCAGCCTGTGGCACGGCCGAGCGGGTCGAGCAGCGGAGTACCGGTGAACGTGAGCGTGCGATGGCGATGGTTCTGCAGCTGCACCTCAGCCTCGGCCGCGGGCTCGCCGCGTTGCAGGGCCGCGATCATCGGGGCCAGCGTCTCGCTGATCTCGCGCGCCCCCAGCGCCCACTGGCCCCAGGTCTGTTCAGCCAGCGGTTGGCCGAGCACAACACTGGCGTCGTCCGCGCACAGCAGCTCGCGTGCGGAGTGATTCAGCGCGACGACCCGGCCGGTCGAATCGAGGATCAGCAGCGCGTCGGCCATGGTGCTCAGGATGGCCTGTAGCTCTGAGACACGGCGCAGGAGCTGCGTCGTGAGTCGCTCCGAGCGACCAAGCCCGGCGAGTACCAACCCGGCCTGCGCCGCCATGGCCTCCAGCACCAGCAGGTCGTTCTCGTCGAAGGCGTCGGGCGCGTACTTGTGGAGAGCGACCACGCCCAGCACCTGCTCGCCACTGGCGATAGGCGCGATGATCGCTGACTCAGGCAGACCGGGCGCGCCGCTCAGGTATTGCACCTGCACGCGCGGCGCCTCCTCAGACCAGCGCCGAATCAGCCGCGGGCGTCTGGTGCGGATGACCTCACTGGTAGGTCCATGACCCAGCGGAAACGTGCCGCCAGGGAGCTCCTTGTTGAACTCGGCCTGGCGGACCACCTCGATCGTGTGGCTGGCGTCGTCGTAGAGGCCAAGGAAGAACGTGTCTGCTGCAAGCGCCGACACGATTTCGAGGTGCAGCATCGAAAACAGCCCGTCGAAATCGACCGCACGCGTGAGGGCCTGGCTCGTGTCCCTGATGCATTGCAGACGTTCGCGCTGACGCTCGTCCGCGGCAATCATGCTCAATGGGCGGTGTCGTCTCGTACGCTCGCGGCCAGCGGCCGTGCGGCTAGCAGCTCATCGACTGCATCGAGTAGCTCGTCAAGATCGAATGGTTTGGCGAAGATCGCCTGCACATCGAGCCCTTCAGCGTCGATCCGATGCACGGCCGACATGATCACCACCGGCACGTCGACGAGCGCTGGCTCATCTCGCATATGGCGCAGAAACTCACGGCCGTCCATGTCCGGCATCTGCAGATCCAGGAGCACGAGGTCCGGTCGACACTGGTCGACTTCGGCCAACGCCTGCACCCCGGTTTCGGCGCCCATTACCACGTGGCCGTTGAGCTTGAGAGCAGCCGCTGTGGTTTTCTGGAGCGCTGGCTCATCCTCAACAACGAGGATGTTCATTGGCTCCCTCCTGGGGGTCGCGGTAAGGGCGCGTTACTGCAGCTTGCATGCCATGATACGCATCCGTTGCATAGCCCAGGCGGGGTTAAGTATCGTCACGGTTCGCCTGGTCGTAGCCCATACAGCTGCTGCCCGGGCCGCGCTACGCGGAAGCGGTTCGGGTATAAGGGAGCAACCATGGCGTTGACGCAGTTGAAGATCGCCCCCACCGGGATGCGCCTGCACGAGTGGATCGCTCTCGAACGCGGCTATTTCCAGGACCAGGGGATTGAGCCCGTGATTCGCTGGGACGTCGTGCGTGGCATTCAGTCCAGTTGGCGCGACAAGCAGTACCGCGAGCGGCCGCAGGACGATCCATTCCTCGGCAAATCCGAGCCGCTCGACGTCATCAATCACTGCGCCTGGGGCAGCGTCTGTAATGCCGGTGCGGGCCTCGGCAAGTTCGTTGCCAATGCGTACGGTGTCGCCCGCTGGGCGATTTACGTACGACCCGATTCACGCATCCAGCGACCCGAAGACTTGGCGGACGTCCCAATTGCCGTCGGCATGCGCGCGGGCAGCCACTTCAACGTCCCGTATCGACTGGAGCCGTACCTGCCGCTCGAGCGGATCAAGACCGTCAACGTCGGTGGGTTTGGCGCACGGCTGCAAGCATTGCTCGACGGCGAGGTCGATGCGGCGAGTCTGCTCGATCCGCAGATTTCGATGGCCGACGAGCTTGGGCTGCGACAGATCATCCGCAACACGTTCAAGACGCTGTGGGTCGTGCCCGCCGACGCCGACACGGCGACGCTGGACGCGTACTTTCGCGTCCTCGAGCGCGCCGATGCCGATCTCGAGTCCGATCCTGCCGCCTGCCTGCCGCTGTGGAAGTACAGCATCCCAGCGGAGTTCGCCGACCGGCCGTGGGACTTCAGCCGCTTCGATGTCGGCGAGCGCTTCTTCCATCGGCCGCTGCCGCGCGAGGAGTTCGATCAATTGCTGAGCGAAGCTGAGCGGTGGGGCCTGGCCGACCAGATGCAGTCAAAGCGATTCGAGGAGCTCGTCCTGCAAACGGTGTAACAGGACTCAGCGTGGTGGCGGGCCGCACGTCGCGCGGACAACCAGCTCCGTCGGAAAGACCACCGTCTCGGGCCTAGCGCTCGGCTCGGCGAGCGCGACGAGCAACAGCTCGGTGGCTCGGCTGGCCATCTCGCGCAACGGCAATCGGACCGTCGTGAGGCCCAGAAAGGCACTGATCGAGTTTTCATTGTAGCCAACGATCGAGACGTCTTCGGGGACGCGCCGGTCGCGCATCCGAGCCCGGTGCAGCGCGCCGATGGCCTGCAGGTCGCTGCCGACCACGATGGCGGTGGGCGGCTCTCGTAGATCGAGGAGCGCATCTACCGCGGCAGCACCAGGAGCTGGATCCGGCTCGGTGGTGAGCTCGTACTCCGGACGCTCCTGGATGCTGGCGGCCGCGAGCGCTTCGGAATAGCCACGCTGGCACAGCCCGGGCCCAGCCGCCGCGAACGGATCGGCAAACCGATCGATCACCGCCAGACGTCGATGCCCCAGTCCTACGCAGTACTCAACGGCACGCCGAGCGGCGGCATCGTGGTCGACCGCCACACCCCACATCCGGCGGTCGACGGCATTCAGCAGCACGGACGGCAGCTCTTCCGCCTGGAGCCGTTGAACGAACACTTCAGTCGGTGGCGTCCAGGCGAGGAGCACGCCGTCGGCGCGTCCGCGGTGGCAGCACGTCTCGAACGCGCGATCGCGGTCACTCACGCTGTCCATGCTGCGCAGTAGCACGGCGTAATCGGTATCGATCAACGCGTCCTCGATGCCGCGCAGCAGCTCCAGGCAAAACGGCGCCGCGAAGCGCGGCACCAGCACCTCGAGCTTGTGTGTCCGCCGACCACCGAATGCGCGGGCGATCGGGCTCGGCTGATAGCCCAGCCGTTCGATGGCTTGCTGCACGCGCTGGCGGGTCGCCTGCGAGACCAGCGGACTGCGGTTGATCACGCGTGAGACCGTGCCGATGCCGACGCCGGCAGCGCGGGCGACGTCGCTGATCGTGACCATTGGGCGAGTGGCAGAGTCTACGCCTTCTTTACAATTGGAAGTGCTTCCAGTTAGGATGGAAGTGCTTCCAGCGTGCCCCCGCTGGTGCGATCCATAGGTTTGGGAGCACTGCCATGAACGTGCGTCTCAGGCTCAGTGCCGGGTTATTGGTCAGCGGCCTCGGACTGGTCGCCATCGGCCTGTCCGCGCCGCCACTCGGCGCCGTCAGCGGCTTCCTCGATCAGACAAGCGACACCGGCCACGTGTGGGACGCGCAGGTCCGAGCCCACACCCGCGAGCTGATGGATCAGGGTCGTGAAGCGTTCCGCTACGACACGTTCGGCAGCGAAACCTTCTTCGGCAACACCATTGGGCTGCATCAGGCGCTCGAGGGCGCCCAGTTTGGCGGGGTTGGTGGTGGCGTAAGTCCAAAGACCGCCCTGGCCGTCGGCCTCAAAGTCGACCAGGATGCGCTGCCAAAGTCAGTCGTCGACGCGATCGCGGCCGGCAAGGTCGATCTCGACGATCCCGCCGTGACGCTCACGCTGCTGCAGCTCGGCGCGGTGGTTGGCGTCACGGGCATTGCAAACGATCCGAACGATGCCAGCAAGGGCCTGAAGGCGGTCGGCATCCAGTGTGCACTGTGCCACTCGACGGTTGACGACGCGTTCGCGCCTGGCATTGGCCATCGCCTCGACGGCTGGGCCAACCAGGACCTCAACGTTGGTGCGATCGTGGCCCTGGCGCCGAACCTGCAGCCCGTCGCGGACCTGCTGAACGCGGGCCTTCCCGCTGGCCAGCAAGTCGATGTGCCAACCGTGCGCAAGGTGCTCATGAGCTGGGGACCAGGCCGCTTCGATGCGGAGCTGTTCATGGATGGCAAGGCCTTCGGTCCGGGCGGGACCAATGCCTCCACGCTGATCCCGGATGCCTTCGGGCTGGCCGGCGTGAACGCTCACACCTGGACCGGCAACTGGGGCACCGTCACCTACTGGAATGGCTTCGTGGCCAACCTGGAAATGCACGGCGCGCCGGGCACGTTCTTCGATCCGCGGCTAGACGATCGAACGCGGTTTCCTGTCGCCGCGGCCAACAATTTCGGGCATGTTTCCGCGGCGCCGGGTGTCGACCGCATCTCGCCCAGGCTGGGCAGCCTGCAGTTCTACCAGCTGTCGCTGCCCGCTCCGAAACCACAAGCCGGGCGCGACTTCAATGCCAGCGACGCGGCAGCCGGTCGGATCATTTTCGATGGCAAAGCACGCTGTGCGAGCTGCCACGTGCCGCCAACGTTCAGCGAACCAGGCTGGAACCTGCACACCCCAGCCGAGATTGGCCTGAACGATGAGTCTGGCCGCTTCCAGGCGGACCGCTCGCCCGATGGCAAGTACCGCACGACACCCCTGGCCGGCCGGCTGTACAAGCGGACCCGTGGCTACTTCCACGATGGCCGCTTTGCTGGACTGGACGATGTGGTCAACCACTTCGACCGCTTCATGCAGTTGGGCCTCAGCGATCAGGAAAAACGACAGCTTGTCGAGTACCTGAAGTCGATCTAGCGGTCCGCCAACGCTTCAGCGTCCCTGGGGATGGCCGGTCGTGACGGAGAAGGTCAACTCAGGCGGACCAGAGCGTCGACCCACCATTGCCATTCGGCCGCGATCCTCGGTGACGGCGCCTCTTCCAGCGCAAGCGCCTTTTCCCACAACAACATCACAGCTCCACACAGCACGCCGATGCCAACCAGGCGATCCCACAGGTTATTGCTCAGCGCCGTGCGCAGCTCAGCTTCGAGGAGCTGTCGATAGCGACCCAGCACCGCGTCCCTCGGGCGGGCGAGTCGGCCGCCGTTGATCGCCAGGTACCAGCCCACCTCGATCGTCGGCGGACCGACGCCAACCCACGCCCCAGTCAATCGCCGCGACGCGGCCGTCTGGCAGCAGCGCAAAATTCGGCACCTTGGCGTCCCCGTGCAGCAGCGTCCGCGGCAGATCCGCGTATCGCCGAAACAGCTGCTCCGGCGGCGTCGTGAGCAGCTCGGCGACGGGGCCAGGCAGATGCGACAGCGCCGCTGCCCAGCCTCGGGAAATCTGATGACCGTGTGGGAGCCGTTCCCGCCAGGACGCGTGCGGCCCCATGAGGTTGAACCGGATCGGTGGCTGCAGCAGCCAGGGCAGCGTGAGCGCCTCGGACTGCCAGTACCGCGCGTGCAGCCGCCCAAGCGCGCCGAGAACTGCATCCTCCTCCGGCTCCAGGATCGGCCGCTGCGCTGATACTCCGACGCGGTCAGGCCAGATGTGGCCGCTCAGATCGTCCATCAGCAAGCCGATCTGATCCGGCTCGACTGCGCACGCGACATACGGGTTGGCGAACGCGTCCCAGACAGCACCCAGAGCAGATGTCCGGAGCAGCTGCACTTCGCGCCCGAGGCCATCGCCCGAAGCGAACGCCGTCCAGTCGTCTGAGAGTTGAGTCCGTTTGAGGACCAGCGCGAGACGATCACCGTTCTGCAACTGGCAGCCGCGGAGCGCCGACGCTGCCGACAACGCCGCCACCTGTCCTGACTTCACGTTTACCACCAGGCTGCAGAGCTATTCGCTGCGCACCGATGGCAGCTCGGGGTACGCGGAGGCGGCCCACGCCAACGATCTCAACGCCAGCGGCGATTGTACTGTCGAGCTGTGGTTCAAGGATGAGGATCCGAATGGCTTCAACCACAACTACGTGACGCTGCTTACGAAGGGCGATCGTCAAAGCACCGGTGACATC
>Ga0137375_10002491_pt1 | contig 21648 bp, 20 predicted proteins | sample SagtaG_24_FD_104936 | JGI IMG/M metagenome (GOLD analysis project Ga0137375, IMG submission 104936) | Vadose zone soil microbial communities from Sagehorn Ranch, Mendocino, California, USA - Sage1_R_113_16 metaG | ecosystem: Environmental > Terrestrial > Soil > Vadose zone | place: USA...
AGGCAGGTCTCGCGGGATCCTGAGCGGTAGGTCGAAGTGCCTCTGGCGGGCGTAACGGGAGCCCTGCCTTACATGCGGTCGCCGCTGCGGGGTTCCTTGAGGGAAGTCCTTCACCTTCTTCGCATCGAAGGGTCGAGCCAAGGGTGTGCGTCCGCGAGCCAGCCGGCCACCGAGTCCCCGTGGACGAAGAAGACATCCGACATCTGGCTGACGCCTTGGGGAAACGGCGTCCACAGCACGACGACCGGTTGAACCCAGACCCGGACTCCGGTGACCTCCTCGATCCGCCCCTTGAGCGGCTGTAAGCACCGAGGGAGTCGCGGCCAGGCCCGCGCAGCCGCCCGCGCACTGCTCCGCCCACCCCTGCCGTGCGAAGGACGTCGCGGAGCCGGTCCGGGGTCAGTAGTCGTTCTTGAAGGCGAAGTACGAACCGCGAATGGTTCCGGCCAGCTTCGACTTCTGCCTCGCGAACTTGAACCGGGAGGCGAGCTCTGCAGGGACGTCCATCCCTTCAGAGAGCTTGAACCCGACCGCCCGCTCGTTGGGGTCGTCGACGGTGTACATCACGTTGATCGACAGACCGCTCTCGTAGAAGACGTAGGCAATTCGGATGTTCTCGATCTGGAAGCCCGTCGCCTGGAGCGGACGAGACGAAATGACGATGTCGCGTTCTTCCTTGAGGATCCGGTGCACCCAGGCGATGGTCGTCTTGGCCTTGCTCGCAGGCTCCACCGTGAAGACGTGGTCGTACTTATTCTTGAAGTAGCGGGCCTCGTGCGCCCGCAGGCCAGCGAGCGCGACCGCGACCGGCGACGACTCCAGACCGACGGTCGAGACAGTGTTGAAATCCACGGCGTAGGGCATATCGCTAGCGCACCTCCTGGATGCGGATCAGGTTCCCTGCCGGGTCGCGGAAGGCGCAGTCCCGGATTCCGTACGGCTGCTCGGTTGGCTCCTGGACGACCTCGGCGTCGCCGGCCTGCAGCCGCTCGAAGGTGCCGTCGAGGTCCGCGGTGGCAAGGTTGATGCTTGCGTAGGTGCCCTTGGCCATCATCTCGGCGATGGTGCGGCGCTCGTCGTCGGTGAGGCCGGGGCTGGCGGCCGGCGGATACAAGACGATGGCCGTGTCGGGCTGGTCTGCGGGGCCGACCGTGATCCAGTGCATCCCGCCGTATTCGACGTCGTGGCGGACCTCGAAGCCAAGGGTGTCGCGATAGAAGGCCAGGGAGGCGTCCGGGTCGTCGTGGGGGAGGAGGCTCGAGTGGATGGTGATGTCCATGGCGGTCATGCTAGGCGCGGCTCGCGACCGGCGCTTCTCGATTCCTGATCGGTCTGGTCGCCTGCTTCGCCACACACGGCGGCATCCCCGCGATCGCCCCCGCAGCCTGGCGCCGGTAGGCAGTCGGCGGGACGCCGACCAGCTCGGTGAAGCGGGTGCTGAAGGCGCCCAGCGACGAGCAGCCGACGGCGAAACAAACCTCGGTGACGCTCAGATCGCCGCGTCGCAACAGCGCCATCGCGCGCTCGATCCGCCGTGTCATTTAGATAGCTGTAGGGTGACTCGCCGTAGGCGATCCGGAACTCGCGGCTGAAGTGGCCGGCGGACATGTGCGCGCCACGAGCCAGCGCCTCAACGTCCAGCGGACAGGCGTACTCCCGGTCAATCCGATCGCGGACACGGCGCAGACGCGCGAGATCACGTAGATGCTCCGTTGAGGCGAGTCTGCCCATCACGTCCGATTGTGCCACGCGGCCTAATCAGGGCAAGCTTTGGCTCAGGTCTCGAGATGCGCGGGCCGTGCCTGCGAATCAGCGCGCGCGAGGCGGGTGCCGAGCCGTGCCGCGTGCCGGTGTGAAAGTCCGCGTCACAGGGGCGACTTGCAAGGTAGATCCTGCTCCTCAGGTCGAGTTAGTCGACCCCTTCCACGCAGAGGAGGGTTGCTTCGAAGGCCCTTTCAGAAGCAGGCTTGCGAGTCTGGCTGGAGAAACGAGCAGAGCCCACGTCCACGAGGTCGTCTCCTCCTCGATCTACATCGGTATCCTCACCGTCGGCGCGACCTCGCCCCAGCGGCGAGCCCTGGGCAACAGTACGAGTTGCTTCGCAGCCAACTCAACGAAGTTCCGATCCCGCCAGCCGCATAGTCATTACATGAGCTCTTCGCGTCCTCACGGACATGGCCCAGTCAGACGGAGCGGAACTTGTCATTGTCGTCTCGCCATAGGAGCTGGCTTGACGCGAGCCCTCCTGGCTTCCTAACACCCGCCTGTTAGCGGACCCTCACCCACACCGCTGTCCCATGGTCGTGACCGCCGCCGAGCCATCGACCAGGCTCGCGTAGGGGCGCAGAGTCGTCGGCCAACGAAAGGTTGTCGCGACGGAGACCGGGGCCCGCTGAAGTCGATCTCGTGCGGGATACTTGCGGGATCGGGCACCGCCAGCGGAATCGCCTTCACGCGATTGACCGGCAGAGCAGGGCCTCTGACCTGCGCTTTCTCGTTCGTAGGCCCAGCGGTACAGAATCCGAACCGCGATGTGCTCATCGAGGGACCGAGAATCGTGCTCAGGCGACGGGGCGATCGCTGACCAGACGAGCGCGTTGCGCAGGTTCGTGCCCCCGGCAGGAATCGAACCTGCGACACGCGGTCTTAGGAAGACACGATGCACCACTGCCACTTGCACGGTATGCCAGCGGTTATAGGTCGTTCGTCAAGAATCGGTTCCGACCCGAAGGTCGGCGTCGCCTTCACGGCGGTGCCGCTCGGACCAGCAACATGTCGCGCACTCCTCCATTCGTGGTAGCTCTCGTTGGGAGAGCCCGAGCCCGGTGCGCTGTCATCCGGCGGCGGAGGGTCCTCCAGTGATCTCGGACCCCGCGGACGTCCCTCCGCTCGTTTCCATCGCGGCCGCCGAGACGACCTGCCGGTCGTCTGGGCGCAGCCCGGCCATCATCAATCCCAACGTCTCGCGCGAGGTGGTCTTCGCGTCGACCTCGCCGACAATCGACCCTTCGTACATGACGAGGATCCGGTCGCAGAGCGACCCGATCTCGTCGAGGTCTTCCGACACGATCAGGATCGCGGTACCTCGTTCCCGTTGCTCGATCAACCGTCGATGGATGTACTCGGCCGCGCCGACGTCGATGCCGCGCGTGGGTTGGGCGACCAGGAGGACACGAGGGCGTCCCGACAGTTCGCGGGCGAGGATCAACTTCTGGATGTTGCCGCCGGACAGGTGGCGCGTCGGCGTCTCGAGTCCCGGCGTCTTGACGTTGAACGCCGAAACGAGCTCGGCACAGTGGCGGCGGATGACGCCCGAGCGGAGGAACCCCCATCTCGTGTACGCGACGCTGCGGCTCTCGACGAGCATCAGGTTGTCGGCAACCGTGAAGTCGGGGATCACTCCGTCCCGCATCCGCTCCTCCGGGACGTAGCCGAGCCCCGCCTCTCGAACCTCCCCCGCACCCCGCCCGGCGAGTTCTCTCCCGTCCAGCGACATCGAGCCGGCTGTAGGGACGCGAAGGCCCGCGATCGCCTCGGCGAGCTCTCTCTGCCCGTTGCCCGACACCCCAGCGATGCCCACGATCTCCCCCGACCGGACGTCGAAGCCGACACCTCGGACCGCCTCAGTGCCGCGGTCTCCACGGACGCGGAGATCGCGCACGATGAGCCGGCCCTCGGCCGGCCGCGCCTGGGCGGCTTGCTGGACCTGGGCGAGCTCGTGGCCCACCATCATCTGGGCAAGGTCGCGGCGCGTTACGTGGTCCGGGACCACGGTGCCCACCGTCCGTCCGTCGCGGAGGACGGTGATGCGGTCGGACAGCGCGAGGACCTCACGGATCTTGTGCGAGATGAACACGAGACCGCGTCCGTCGTGGACCATCTGCCGAAGGATGACGAAGAAGTCGTCCACCTCCTGCGGCGTGAGCACGGCCGTGGGCTCGTCGAGAACGAGCAGAGAGGCGTTGCGGTACAGGGCCTTGATGATCTCGACACGCTGGCGCTCGCCCACCGAGAGCTGCCACACGTACGCATCCGGGTCGACCTTGAGCCCGTAGCCGCTCGAGAGCTCTCGGATACGTCCGGAGACGTGGTCCGGGTCCGTGAGCGGCCAGCGGGAGGACCGTAACCCGAGCGCCACATTGTCCGCGACCGTGAGCGTGGGCACGAGCATGAAGTGCTGATGGATCATCCCGATCCCGTGGCGGATCGCGTCGGCGGGCGACGCAATGTCCACCCGAGCGCCGTGCATGAGGATCTCGCCCTCGTCGGCTCGGTACAGGCCATAGAGGACGCGCATGAGCGTGCTCTTGCCTGCGCCGTTCTCGCCGAGCAGCGTGTGCACCTCGCCGGCGCGCACGTCGAAGTCGATCCGGTCGTTGGCGACCACTCCGGGGAAGCGCTTCGTGATGCCGCGCATCTCCACCATCGGCGCGACACCCGCCGAGGCGCGTCCCGGAGTGGTCACCTCCAACGTCGCTCTCCTTCGTCCCTCTCCGAGGCTACTCCTTGACCCCGGTCTGGATGCTCCCGCTCTTGATGCCCTCGATCGCGGCATCCCCGGCCGCCTTCACGTCCGCGGGCAGGCCATGGTCCGAGTTGTACTCGATGACCTCGCCGCCGTTCTCGAGATCGATCGTGTACGTCTGACCACCGAGCGATCCGGCGTTGATCCCGTCGATGACCTGCTTGAGCACGACCTCCCAGTGATACACCTGCGAAGCCACGACCACGCTCGGCGCAAGCGAGGTCTGGTTCGCCTGCGTGCCGAACCACGCGACGTCGTTGGTCTTGGCGACCCCGACCGCTCCCACGACCATCTGGGCGCTCCCGGTCATGACGTCCGCCTTGGCCGCGACGAAGCTCCTCGCGGCCTCGGCGGCGAGGCCGACGTCGCTGAACGAGCCCGTGTAGTTCACCTTCACGCTTATCGAGGGATCCGTCGCCTCGACGCCGGCCTTGAACCCGTCCACGTACAGCTTCGCGTCGCCGACCTCGATCGGCCCGACCACGCCGATCACCTTGCTCTTCGTGAGCCCCGCCGCGAGCACGCCCTGAACGTACCCGCCTTGATCGGAAGCGGCCTGGTACGCGTAGACGTTCGTCAGGCCGAACGTGTCACCGGCGGTTCCCCACGCGAATGAGACATCAGGGAAATCCGGGGCGATCTGCTCGACCGAACCGCCGAACTGGGACCCGTGCGCGATGACGAGGTCGTATCCCTGCGAGGCGTAGGTGCGAATGGCGCTCGCCGCGTCGTCGACCACGAACAGGTTGTCGGAGACCGCAATATCGAGGTTCTCCGTCTCCTTCAGCGCGTTCAACGCGTCGGACATCGACTGCGTGAACGCGAGGTCGTTCGTGGCGCTCGGAGCAACGAGGGCCACCTTCAGCGGAGCGCTCGGGCTGCCCCCGCCTCCACCCGAGGTGGTGCCGTTATTGCCGCAGGCCGCGGCGATGATCGCCATCGCGGCGACCAGGGCCAGCAGCGCGCTCCTTCGGAGCAACTTCGTACCCATGATGCCTCCCTTCCTGGTTCGTTCCCGTTGCGCCCAAGCGTCAATGTCCGGTTCGTCAACCTCCTCGTTCGTAGGGCTTGGCCAGGGCAGCCGGTTGGCGGAATCGCCGGGCGACCACGACGAGCGCGACGACCGTCAGCACGGCCGGCGCCATCGCCGCGAGGTCCGAGGCGCTCTGCGGAATGATCCCAAGCGTCTTCCACGTGAGGACGATCGCCGCCACCATCCCGTACAAGAGCGAGCCGGCCATGACGCCTGAGGGTCGCCATGCGCCGAAGTACACGAGCGCGACCGCGATGAACCCCTGGCCCTGCGTGAGGTTCTGCTGGAAGATGCCAAGCTGGATCGCGAGGGTCGCGCCGGCCAGGCCCGCGAGCGAGCTCCCGATGATGATCGTCGAGTAGCGAACCCTGGCGACGTTCACCCCGACGCTGTCGGCGGCGGCCGGATTCTCGCCGACCGCCTTGATGTTGGTCCCGTACGTGGTCCGGTTCAAGACGAACGCGACGGCCGGCACGAGCAGGAACGCCACGTACACCATGAGGTTCGCCTGGAAGAGCATCTTGCCGATCGTCGGGATGCTTGCAAGGAGCGGAACCCTCGCGGTCGGGAGCGTGTCGATCGGGAGCGGCGTGCCGACGAACTTCTGGAAAAGCAGATCGGACAGCCCGAGACCGAACAGGAACACCCCGATCCCGCTGATGCCTTGCTCGGCCTTCATCGTCACGCTCACGACCGCCGTGATCAGGCCCATGAGCGCGCCGACGAGCGCGCCGAGGAGGACGGCAAGCCACAGGTTCTGCGCATGCAGCGCCGTGTAGTAGGCGCCGAACGCGCCGAGCAGCATGATGCCGTCAACGCCGAGGTTGAGGACCCCGCTCCGCTGTCCGATCGTCTCCCCGAGGCTTGCGAGGAGGAACGGAGTTGCCAGGCGGATCCCCGAGGCGACCGTCGCCGTCAGAACCGCGAGCGTGAAGAACTGCCTCATTCCTCGATCCTCTCAGTCGAGGGCGACGGGCCGGCGCCGACACGCTCGGCCTCGGAGCCGGCGCCCGCCGCCTCTCGAGGGGACTCTTGATGGAGCCGGGAGCGGCGTCGCACGTACTCGATCGAGACCACGAACACGACAAGCAGGCCGTTCAGGGCCACGATCAGCGCTGTTGGGACCTGGACGGCGATCTGCATCGCGTTGCCTCCGACGAGCAGCCCGGCGAAGACGAACCCCGACACCATCGTCCATAGCGGGTTGAGACCGCCGAAGAGCGCCGCGACGATGCCGTTGAACCCGGCGGAGCCAGTGAACCCCGTCGCCGTTCCGTCCGTGACCATCCGGTGCGACGCGCTGCCGAAGACGAGCACGGCGCCGGCGAGACCCGCCATCGCGCCGCTCAGCGTAAGCGCGAGCGTGATCGTCCGCTTGACCGGCATGCCGGCGTAGCCCGACGCCTCTCGCGACAGCCCCACCGCGCGCAGACGGAACCCGAATCCCGTACGCCACAGCAGCACGTAGGCAGCGACAGCCGCGAGCACGGCCACGATGACCCCCGCGTGGAGGTGCGTGCCGCCGACGAGAACCGGAAGATCCGTGTTCGGCGACAGGCGCTTGGTCTGCGGGATGAGCGAGAACCCAGAGAACGACTTGTCGACCAGCGGCCCGCTGAGCAGGTAGTTCATGATCTGAACCGCGACGATGTTCAGCATGATCGTGGACAGGATCTCGTTGACATTGAAGTAGGCCTTCAAGGACCCCGGGATCGCGCCCCAGATCGCGCCGCCGACCGCGCCGGCGAGGAGCACCAAGGGGACGAGGAGCGGCCGCGGCACGTCGGGGAGCGCCAGGGCCGTCGCCGTGGAGGCGAGGCCACCAATCACGAGCTGACCCTCGCCGCCGATATTGAGCACGTTCGCGCGGAACGCGATGCAGATGCCGACGCCGACGAGGACGAGCGGCACTGCCTTGATCGCGGTATTGACCAGGCTGTCGAAGCTGCCGAACGCTCCTTCGAGCAAGGCTCGATACCCGGTCAATGGGTTGGCGCCGAGCACGAGCAGCATCCCCGCCCCGATCAGGAGCGCGGCGAGCGCGGCCGCCGGCAGGGCGAACCAGCTGACAAGGAATCGGCGCCAGTCGACGTGGAGCCAGAGCCCCGACCGCGACGTCATCGCCTCACGCCGTCCCCCCGCCGACGGGGGCTCCCAGGCACCCCGGCTCACGGACCGGTGAACCGGGCCGCTCGAGGTCCTGCAACTCCAGGTCCACCACGAGTCCCTCCGGACCTGTCGGATTGTCGAACCGATCCCAAGCATGACCGAGTGCCATCGATCGCGCGACGGCCTCGGCGAACCGTACGATCCGTCCATAGCCGGCGCCCAGCAAGGCTAGGACGTCGTCGGGTACGACCCGATGGAGCAGCACTTCTGAGGTGCCTCGGCGTTAACCGAACCTGCGCCGTACCACAGAACGAGGTGATCGAACCACTTCGAGACGGCGAAATGGGTCCGTATTAGGTCCGTGACTGGCGGGGAAACGAGGGGAAGTGAGAGGGTATCAAGAGACGCAAAAAGCCAGGTCAGACGCCATGCTGCCTCGGCGCTGGTAGGAAGAGTTCTTGACCCCATAGGTGCAACGATGTCCCGAGACGGTGTGAACGATGGGAGGCGCGGGTGACCGGCGTTCCTGAACCGAGCGCTGGGACCTGATGAGAAGGAAAACCGATCTCCAGCTGCGGTTCATAGCCCGGCACATGATGATCGACAGCAAGAGACCGCTCGACCCGTCGAGGGCGCCCTCGATGATCAGCAGTTTGTTGTCGAGTACGAAGCCCATCATCGCCGCCGATAGACCTGCGTAGCCGTTGAGCAGGGAGATCACGGTCGGCATGTCGGCACCGCCGATCCGGATCACCAGCATGACACCGAACCCGAGCGCCACCACGATCAGGATCGGGAAGAGCGTCGACCGGCCGGGGTTGCCGACCAGGAATCCGACGATCACCAGGCCGGCTGCCAAGATCGACAGGTTGAACACGTTCTGGCCCTTGTAGATCCAGGGACGATCGCGGGCGATCCCTTGCAGCTTCCCGAAGGCGACCAGCGATCCGGTGAAGGTTAGGTACCCGAGCAGGACCTCGAGGCCGAGGGCCACCATGGTGACCTTCCCGATATCCGGCTCGTGGAGGTAGAACTCGGCGGTGCCGACCAAGCCGACGGCGAGCGCACCGAACGCATGAGAGAGGGCCGTGCGCTGAGGGACCGCCGTCATGGGGACCAGGAGGCCAAGTGGGATCCCAGCCGTGGAGCCGAGGACGAGTGCGATGAGGATCCACTGGTATTCGACGATCTCCTGGTTGAGAAGCGTCGCGATGATGGCGAGGACCATGCCGATCTCGCCGGCCTTGACACCCCGACGAGCGGTCGTCGGGTCGGACAACCACTTGAGGGCGAGAATGAAGCACACCGCGCTCACCAGATAGCAGAGGTCGAGCACGAAGTCGGTCACGGCGCTGTCTCCTGCGGCCGCCTCACCCGCTGCCTCGTCTGGGCGTCGCGCCGATGGAACATCTTCAACATCCGATCCGTGATCAGGAAACCGCTCACGACGTTGGTCATCGACGCGAAGACCGCGACGGCCCCGAGCAGGCTCGCGAGCGCGCCCTTGCCCGAACCGGCCAGGATCAACGACCCGAGCGGCGGGACCGAAGAACACCGGCCCAACCCCCGGGCCGTAACCGATCGGGCCTGGACCCAGGGGCGGGTATGGCCGAGGTTGGGTTACCGATCTCGCCGCCGGGCGACGTGACGGCCGCCGCCGATCGACGCCGCACCTCCCGCGAGGATGCCGAAGCGCGACACCTCCGCCGAAGACGGCCAAAGAGACGGCCAAAGACACTCAGCCGGCCTCCTTCGCTCCGCCCTTGCTCGTAGTCCCAACGGGATTTGAACCTGTGTCTCCACCTTGAGAGTGTCCGAGGGCCCACGTTCGCCACCTGCGGCGATGCGCGAATCTCCTCCCTGACCTGTGCATTTCGCTACTCGCCCGTTCCCGTCATTTCTTGACGTCTCCCGGTCGTGCGCGGGACGAATGCGGGACGAACCGAGTGCATGCGCGCGATGGGGCATCGACTCGAACCCGGCGAGCACGTCGATGCCCGATCGCTTCGATGACGCCTTGGCGCTAACGCTCGACCAGAGCCGGCAGCGCTTCTCGGCGCCCGTTCGATGGCCCCGATCTCGAAGTCGTTCGGGATGTTGAAGATCGCCTGGCCGACACCGCAGCTCATCCACTGAACGGAAGGCAAGCTCGTCGAGAAGTATGACCGGGGCCCTCGGCACAGGGTGGTGGTGCGAACACATAGAATCCGAGACCCATGTGCGCGGACGAGGGGCTGCGAGCCGTCGAAGCGGAGAACCGGTTGCTCCGCCGCGTGATCGAGACGATCACCTCGTACCTCGACCTCGACACCTTGCTCGCCTCGCTGATCGACCTGGTGACCGAGGCGACGCGGGGCGACGCTTGTTTCCTGCTCCTGTGGGAGCCCCACGAGGAGCAACTCGTGCTGCGTGCCGCTTCCCCCGCATTCGAGGGAGCCGTGGGTTCGGTCCGCTTGCGTCTGGGCGAGGGTGTTTCGGGCTGGGTCGCCGAGAACCGGGAGGTCGTTGCGATCCCTGAGGACAAATGGTCCGACCCCCGCTATAAGTACAACCGGGAGCTCGAGGGTGAGCGGTTCACCTCGATGCTGTCGGTCCCGGTGATCTCGAAGACGGACGCCCTCCTCGGGGTCTTCAACGTGCACACGCTCGCCCGCCGGGACTTCAGCGAGCGAGACATCCGCTTCCTCCGGCTGACCGCGTCCCTGGTGGCCGAGGCCATCGAGCACGCCGCCCTGTTCGGAGCCCTCGCCGACAAGGAGTCGGCGCTCGAGGCCCTCGTCCGAACCACCATCGAGGCCCAAGAGGAAGAGCGTCGCCGCGTGGCCGCCGAAATCCACGATGGCGTCACTCAACAGCTCGTTTCGATCTGGTACCGGCTCCAGGCGAGCGGGAGGGCGCTGCGGGCGGACCCGGGCCGCGCCGAACGCGAGCTGGCGGTCGCCCGGGACCTGGTGGACGGTGCGCTCGAGGAGGCGCGATCCGCGATCTACGACCTGCGTCCGTCACTCCTCGACGACCTGGGACTCTCGCCCAGCTTGCGTGCTCTCGCTCTAGGGCAGCTCGAAGGAGAGGTGGACCTCGACCTACAGATCGACGATGTGGCCCCGCTCCCGCCCCACCTCGAGGTGGCCCTGTACCGGATCGCGCAGGAGGCGTTGACCAACGTCCGCAAACACGCGCAAGCCTCCCGAGTGAGGCTTACCCTCGGCGAAGCCGACGGCCATGTCCAGCTCGAGATCGAGGACGACGGTCGTGGGTTCGCGAGCCAGCCCCCGCAGTCTCAGCGTCCACCGACGTCGTTCGGCCTCACCGGCATGGCCGAGCGGGCGTCGTTGATCGGGGGCAAGCTCTCCGTCCGAAGCACCCCCGGCCGCGGTACGGTCGTCACCGTTCGGGTCCCGAAACAGGCAGAGGTCAGTGCGTGAACGAGCCGATGCGCGTGGTGTTGGTGGATGACCACCGGGTCGTGCGCGAGGGTTTGAAGGCCATGCTGGAGGATGTCTCGGAGGTTGAGATCGTGGGAGAGGCGGAGGACGTCGCGGGCGCGCTCGTCGCGATCGAGAGCGGCCGGCCCGACGTGATTCTCCTCGACGTTCGGCTCCAGCGGTCGAGCGGCCTCGACGCGTGCCGAACGATCCGGGAACGCCACCCAGAGGTGAACGTCGTCTTCCTCACCGTCTACGAGGACGAGCAGTACGTCTTCGAGGCCCTCCGCGCCGGAGGCCGCGGGTACATGTTGAAGAAGGCGCTCCCCGAGGACATCGTTCGAGTCCTTCAATCGGTGCAGGCAGGCGACATCGTCATCGATCCGGCGCTCGGGGGGCAGATCGCCTTGCGAGCCGCGGCCCTCCGCGAGGGCAGCGGGTGGCCGGGCGCTCACCTCGGCCTCACCCATCGTGAGGGTGAGGTCCTCGGCCACCTCGCGAAGGGGATGGACAACCGGTCCATCGGCCAGGCCTTGTACATCAGCGAGGGAACCGTGAAGTCCCACGTGAAGGCCATCTTGCGGAAGCTCGGCGCCAAGGACCGGACCCAGGCCGCCTCGATCGCCCTCCGCCAGGGATTGGTTCGCTGAGCGGGCAATCCAAGGGATGGGTCGCCGGGCGGACCGACGCTACCGCCGGACCACCGCGGGCCGTGCTGCCAGCACCGCGCGCCTCGCGGCCGTGCCCGAGGCGAAGCGAAGGAACGCCTGTGCCGGACCCGGCAGGAATCCCTCCTCCAGGTACTGCAGGAACCACCGGCGCCGGAGCGGGGTCCCCCGAACACGCAAGCGTGCAAGGGTCCCTGCAGCGAGCTCCAAGGCCACCGCCCGAGCAGAGATCAGGGTCACGCCGAGTCCGACGGCGGCGGCCTGCTTCACCGCTCCGTTGCTGCCGAGGTTCAGCACGCGCCGAGGTTCGACCTCGTTGCGGGCGAGGAACTCCTCGGTGGTCGAGCGTGTCCCCGAGCCAGGCTCGCGGAGGAGCCACGTATCGTCGAGCCGTCGAGGATCGATCCCCGAGCGGCCGGCCAGCGGATGGTCGGGTGCCGCTACGATGACGAGGTCGTTCGCGAGGAACCCGCGCCCCTTGACGGCCCCCTCCACCGGTGGGCGTCCGCTGACGCCCAGGTCGGCCTCCCGGGCCAGCAGGCGCTCCAGGACCAGGGCGCGGTTCCCCACCTCCAGGACCGGATCCACCTCCGGGTACCGCTCCTGGAAGGTCTTGAGGATCCGGGGGACCACGTACTCACCGGCGGTCGTGACGGCCACCAGCCGCAGACGGCCCCGGCCCGGGTGGGCGGCGGAAACGGCCGAGTCCCGACCTTGCTCCGCCAACCCCAGACACTGCGCGGCGAAGCCGGCCAGCGCTTCGCCCGAGGGCGTGGGACGCACGCCTCGCTTGTCGCGCACGAGCAGCCGGACGCCGACGTCCCGTTCGAGCGCGGCCAGGCTCGCCGAGACCGCCGGCTGGGTCACGTACAGCTCGGCCGCGGCGCCGGTGACCGAGCGGTGGCGCACTACCGCGAGGAACGCGCGCAATTGAGCGAAGGTCATAAACAAAGCTTATATGAGTGCGCGAAAGACTCAATTGTCTTTGATCTGTCATGGTCCTAGGGTGGAGACGATCCGCAGGAGGAGAAGTCAGATGGCCGCCAGCCCAGCCACGAAGATGTTCGACGCGGGCGTGAAGCCCTACAAGGACATGGGCTACTTCGAGCCCGGCTACGCGCCGAAGGAGACCGATGTCCTCGGGGCGTTCCGGGTCACGCCTCAAGAGGATGTCCCACCCGAGGAGGCCGCCGCGGCCGTCGCGGCCGAGTCCTCGACGGGCACCTGGACCTCCGTCTGGACGGACCGCCTCACCGACTTGGAGCGGTATCGGGGCCGCTGCTATCAGATCGATCCGGTCCCCGGCGAAGAGAACCAGTACATCGCGTACGTCGCCTACGACCTCGACCTGTTCGAGGAGGGATCGGTCGCGAACATGGCCTCATCGATCGTCGGCAACGTGTTCGGGTTCAAGGCGCTCCGCGCGCTTCGCTTGGAGGACCTTCGAGTGCCGATCGCGTACCTGAAGACGTTCCAGGGACCGCCTCACGGGATCCGGGTGGAGCGGGACAAGCTCAACAAGTACGGCCGGCCCTTGCTCGGCTGCACGATCAAGCCGAAGCTCGGGCTGTCGGCTCGCACCTACGGGCTCGCGGTGTACGAGTGCCTGCGAGGAGGCCTCGACTTCACCAAGGACGACGAGAACATCAACTCGCAGCCGTTCATGCGCTGGCGGGACCGGTACGAGTTCGTTATGGAGGCGGTCGGCAAGGCCGAGGAGGAGACGGGGGAGCGCAAGGGCCACTACCTGAACGTCACCGCGCCAGGGTTCGAAGAGATGATCGAGCGGGCCGAGGTCGCGAAGGAGCTCGGGGCGCCCATCATCATGGTCGACTACCTTACGGTCGGGTTCACCGCGTTCACGTCGCTGTCGCGGTGGTGCCGGCGCAACGGCGTGCTGTTGCATTGCCACCGGGCGATGCACGCCGTCATCGACCGCCAGCGCAACCACGGCATCCACTGGCGGGTACTCGCGAAGTGGTGCCGGATGATCGGTGGAGATCACCTCCACAACGGGACCGTCGTCGGGAAGCTGGAAGGTGACCGGGGCGCAACGATGGCCATCAACGACCTGCTGCGGGAAGACTTCGTCGCTCGAGACCCCTCGCGGGGGATCTATTTCGACCAGCCGTGGGCCTCGCTCCCGGGCCTGTTCCCCGTGGCGTCGGGAGGGATCCACGTCGGGCACATGCCGGACCTCGTGGCCATCTTCGGCGACGACGCCGTGTTCCAGTTCGGCGGCGGGACGCTCGGCCACCCCTGGGGCAATGCAGCGGGAGCGACCGCGAACCGGGTCTCGCTCGAGGCCGTGATCCAGGCCCGCAACGAGGGCCGGGACGTCGCCGCGGAGGGCGCGGACATCCTGCGGAAGGCGGCCACGCATTCGCCGGAGCTTGGCGCCGCCCTCGAGACGTGGCAGGACGTCGCCTTCGAGTTCGAGCCCACCGATGCCCTGGACCGAGCGGAGTGATGCTGTGACCACAAACGCTCGTCGTCTGGAGACCTTCTCCTATCTCCCGCCTCTTTCCGATGGGCAGATCGCGGCCCAGACCCGGTCGATCCTGGAGCGCGGACTGATCCCCGCGATCGAGCACACGCCCGACCCCGGACCGCGGAACACCTACTGGAGCCTGTGGAGGCTGCCGCTGTTCGACGCCCGAACGCCGGAGGCCGTGGTCGCCGAAGTGGAGGGCTGCGTGCGCGCCAACCCGGAGGTGTACGTCCGGCTGAGCGGCTACGACCCCAAGCGCGGGAGCAAGGTCGCGAGCTTCGTCGTCCGCCGCCCGGTCTGAGACTTCCGGCGCGCCTCCCCCCGTGGTGAGAGATCGATCTCCCTCTTCCTCTCTTCACTCCGGGTGATAACGCGCATCCGGACCCCGCTTACGGTAACGGTCGCAAGGGTCGAGCTCGGTCGAAAGGGGCGAGATGCCGGTGAGACCGGTCATGCTGGCGATCGTCGGCGACAGCGCGGCGGGCAAGACGACCTTCACCGACGGGGTCGTTGGGCTGCTCGGGGAGGAGCGCGTCGCCACGGTGTGCACCGACGACTACCACCGGTACGACCGCGCCCAGCGCCGTGAGCTGGACATCACCCCGCTCGACCCAGATGGCAACTACATGGACATCATGGCTCAGCATCTTCGGTTGCTCGCCGCCGGAGAGCCGATCTTGAAACCTGTCTATGACCACAACCACGGCAGTTTCGCGCCTCCCGAGTACGTGGTCGCTCGCCAGTTCATGGTGATCGAAGGACTGCTCGGCCTGAGCACCAAGCTCATGCGTGACAGCTACGCGGTGAAGGTCTACCTGGATCCGCCCGAGGACCTGCGGAGCAGGTGGAAGATCCAGCGCGACTGCGCGAAGCGGGGATACACGCCCGAGCAGGTCACGGCGGAGCTCGAGCGGCGGGAGCCCGACTCGGCGGCCTTCATCAGGCCGCAGCGTGAGAAGGCCGACATCGTGGTGCGGTTCGAGCCTCCGGACGGCCTCGTCGACAGCGCGCGCCTATCGATGTGCATGGTGCTGCGGCCGACGATCTCTCATCGCGATCTGACCGAGCTCGCCGAGAAGGCCTCCTCGGACGGATGCGGGTCGATCAGGCTGGAGCTCGCGCGCGACGAGGGCCACCCGGTCGACCTTCTCCACGTGTCTGCGGACATCTCCGCCGAGGAGACGGAGCAGATCGAATCGCTGCTGTGGGAACGCATGCACTTCGCTCATCACCTCGAGCGCGAGGACATCGGCACGTTCGTCGAGGGCAACCGCCGGCGCCACTCGGACTCCCTCGCCATCGCTCAGCTGTTCATCACCTACCACCTCCTGAACGCGGCGGCAGGGGGGAACCGATGAACGAAGGGCGGGCGACCGGTCGGTGACGGTCCCATCCGCGTCGATCCTCTCCGCTGGCGGGGGGATGTCGAGCCTCGACGACTACATCGCGGGGGGCGGCGGACGGGCGCTCGCTTCGGCACTCGAAGGCTCGACCCAGGCGGTGATCGACGAGGTGAAGCGCTCGGGCCTCCGGGGCAGAGGAGGGGCGGGGTTCCCCACCGGAGCCAAATGGCAGGCCGTCCGGTCCCACCCGTGCGCCACCAAGTTCGTGATCTGCAACGCGGGCGAAGGAGAGCCCGGCACGTTCAAGGATCGCTGGCTCGTTCGCCACAACCCCTACCAGGTCATCGAAGGCCTCGCGATCGCCGCCAGCGTCATCGAGGCCGAGCGCGCCTTCATTGCGATCAAGCGGGCGTTCGAGCAGGAGATCCGCCTGCTTCGGCGGGCCATCGCCGAGATGCGGGGGAGCGACATGCTCGGGTCGATCCCGATCGAGATCGTCCCGGGGCCCGACGAGTACCTGTTCGGAGAGGAGAAGGCCCTCCTCGAGGTGATCGAGGGGAACGAGCCCCTGCCGCGAATCCTCCCTCCCTACCAGGTCGGGCTGTTCGCGAGACAAGGATCCGCCAACCCCACGGTGGTCAACAACGTCGAGACCCTGGCCAACGTGCCCCACGTCCTCAGCCGGGGCCCGGAATGGTTCCGCTCGTTCGGGACGAAGACCTCGCCGGGGACCATGGTGTTCACCCTGTGCGGTGACGTGCTCCGGCCCGGCGTCTACGAGCTCCCCCTCGGCCTGCCCCTGCGGACCCTCCTGTACGACATCGGTGGAGGCCCGCCCGAGGGGAGGGCGCTCAAGGCCGTCTTCCCCGGTGCATCGAACGCCGTTCTCTCACCCGAGCAGTTCGACACGCCCATGGACTTCGACTCGATGAGGGCGGCAGGATCCGGGCTGGGATCGGGGGGATTCGTGGCGTACGACGAGTCCGCGTGCATCGTGAGGGCAACCCTCGCCTTCTCTCGGTTCCTGTACGTCGAGTCGTGCGCGCAGTGCCCCGCCTGCAAGCGTGGCTCCCAGGAGATCACCGAATGCCTGGAGGCGATCGAGCGGGGCGAGGGCTCGGAGGCCGACGTCGAAACGGCACTCGCACGGTCCCTTACGGTGACCGGCGGCCAGCGGTGCGCGCTTCCCACCGGTGAGGTGCGTCTGGTCCAGAGCGCCGGCCGCGCGTTCGAAGGCGAGTTCCGGGAGCACCTCGGCCGGCCCTGCCCTAGGCCGCGCCACCTTCCCCTCCCCAAGCTCGTGGACTTCGACCAGGCGACCGGACGATTCGTCTACGACGACCGGTATCGGCTGAAGCGTCCGGACTGGACGTTCGCGTCCGTGCGGACGGGCGCCCGGTCGATGCCCGCGAGGGAGGAACGGTCAGCGTGAAGGTGGGAGAACTCGCCACCGCTCCGATCGTCTCGGTTCGCCCGGATCGCTCCTTGCGCCAAGCCGCGCGCGTGATGGCGGAGCACCGGACCGGCTCGACGGTGGTCCTCGATGGGGGAGCGCTGGTCGGGATCCTGACCGAGCGGGACCTCCTGCATGCCGTGGCCGCGGGGACCGACCTCGACGGGACGAGGGTCGAGCGGCTCATGTCCCGGGACGTCAAGACGATCGGCCCGGACTGGGAGGTCTACGAGGCGACGGCCGAGATGGCGGCCGAACACATCCGCCACCTTGTCGTGTGCAACAACGGGCAGGTGCTCGGCGTCTTGTCCGTCCGGGACGTACTCCTGGCGGGACAGCGGGTGGAGCTCACGCGCGGGAACTGGGCCGTGCTGCGTGACCCGTTGGCCTTCACCGTCAGGGAACGCCGACGCCTCCAGCGATACCTCCTCGTCCTCCGCGGGACCGATCCCGCCGAGTTCGAGCTCGGGGGCCTGACCGGCCTCCTGGTCGGGAGTTGGTCCTTCGAGGCGATGCTTCCGGCGGAGGCGGAGAGCCTGCTGTCCCTCCCAGCCGCGGACTACGAGTTGCTCAGGGCGGCGGTGCTGGCCGAGCTCCCCGACCTGCAGCGGTCCGTGCACCCGTCTCCCGGGTGGCGGCGGAGGTAGCACGTATGGGTGGCGGGCAGACCTTGGTGGCGCGAATGAAAGAGGCGGCCATCGTCGCCTCCGTGCTCGGAGCGGATTACGCGAGGCTCGGCGAGGAGGTGGCCGAGCTCGAGGCCGCCGGGGTCGACCGCATCCAGTGGGACGTGATGGATGGGCGCTTCGTCCCTAACCTGACGTTCGGTGCCGACGTCGTGGCGGCCTGTCGTCCCTACACGGAGCTCCCATTCGAGGCCCACCTCATGGTCGAGGAGCCCGATCGATGGATCGAATCCTTCGCCGCGGCCGGCTGCGACACGGTGATCGTCCATCAGGAGACGTGCCCGCACCTGCACCGTACGCTCTCCCGGATCCGGGCGCTCGACGTGCGCGCGGGCGTCGCGCTCAACCCGGCCACCCCCCTCGACTGCGTGCGCCACGTGCTCGAGCAGGTCGACCTCCTGTTGCTCATGACTGTGAACCCCGGCTTCGGGGGGCAGTCGTACATCGCGGCGATGGAGGAGAAGGTGGCCGAGGCTCGGAACCTGATCGACCGATCCGGGTTCGGGACGACGATCGAGGTGGACGGGGGCATCTCGGCGGCGACGGCTGCCGGCGCCTGGAGGGCTGGAGCGGAGTTTCTCGTGGCGGGATCGGCCATCCTCGGCCACGCCGATGGGAAACGGGCCGCGATGACCGAGCTCCGGCGATGCTTGGAACTGCCGCCGAGACCGCTTCCGACGCCCGAGCCGTTGGGGTCCTCAGGATGACGCTCTCCCGCGCCGCGGCCCCCTCATCGCTCGATGCCGAGGACCTCGACCACATCTGTATCAACACCATCCGCGCTGTCGCCGTGGACGCGGTGGAGAGGGCGAACTCCGGCCACCCGGGGATGCCCATGGGGGCGGCGCCCATGGCGTATGTGTTGTGGACTCGCTTCCTGCGTCACAACCCCCGGAACCCGGGTTGGCCCGACCGCGACCGGTTCGTGCTTTCGGCCGGACACGCCTCGATGCTCTTGTACGCGCTGCTCCACCTGACCGGCTACGACGTCCCGCTCGATGAGCTCAAGCGGTTCCGCCGGTGGGGATCGCGAACCCCCGGCCATCCCGAGCACGGGCTCACGCCGGGAGTGGAGACCACGACCGGGCCTCTCGGCCAGGGGTTCGGGAACGCCGTGGGGATGGCGATGGGCGAGCGCGTGCTCGCCTCCCGGTTCAACCGGCCGGGCCTCGAGGTCGTCGACCACCACACCTACGTGATCTGCTCCGACGGGGACATGATGGAGGGAGTGGCCTCCGAAGCGGCGTCCATCGCCGGTCACCTGGGCCTCGGCAAGCTGATCTGCCTCTACGACGACAACGACATCTCGATCGACGGCCCCACCGACCTGTCGTTCACCGAGGACGTGGGGCGCAGGTTCGAGGCCTACCGCTGGCACGTCGGGCACGTGACGAACGGCAACGACCTCGGAAACCTCGAGGCAGCGGTCGCCGAAGCGCGGGACGAGACCGAACGTCCCTCCCTGATCGTCGTGAGGACCCACATCGGGTTCGGCGCTCCTTCGAAGCAGGACAGCGCCGAGGCGCATGGGGCTCCGCTCGGAGCCGACGAGGTGAGGGCGTGGAAGGAACGGATCGGCTGGACCGGCCACGAGTTCTCCATCCCCGAGGCGGCCCTGCACCGGTTCCGCGAGGCGCTCGATCGCGGCGCCGAGCTCGAGGAGGGCTGGCGTCGGCTGTTCGAGCGCTGGGCGGCCGCGGAGCCCGCACTCGCCGCCGAGTGGGACCGGGTGATGGCGGGCGGCCTGCCTCCAGCGTGGGAGCAGGACCTTCCCGATTTCCAAGGCCAGACCATGCTGTCCACCCGGAAGGCTTCCGGGAAGGTGCTGGCCGCCCTGGCGCCGAGGCTCCGCGAGCTCGTCGGGGGTTCCGCCGATCTTACCGAGTCGACCAACGTCCGGTTGCCGGACGAGACGCCCTTTTCCCGCGAGCGCGCCGGCCGCTCCATCCACTTCGGGTACGTGAGCACGGCATGGGAGCCATCCTGAACGGACTGTCGCTCCACGGGGGGCTCCGACCATTCGGATCGACGTTCCTGATCTTCTCCGACTACATGCGCCCGTCGATGCGCCTCGCCGCCCTGATGGAGCAGCCCGTCGTCTACGTGCTCACCCACGACTCCATCGGCCTGGGTGAGGACGGTCCCACCCACGAGCCTGTGGAGCACCTGGCGTCCCTGCGGGCCATGCCGGGGCTCATCGTCATCCGGCCTGCCGATGCGGCCGAGACACGCGAAGCCTGGAAAGTTGCCCTCGAGCGGCGCGAGGGCCCGACGGCGATCGTCCTTTCGAGGCAGGACCTGCCCGTGCTGGATCGAGGCCGGCTCGCTCCCGCGGGCCTCCTCGTCCGAGGGGCATACGTGCTGGCCGGCTTGGACGATCGAGACGACCTCGTACTGCTGGCCTCCGGGTCGGAGGTGCACGTCGCCCTGGCCGCCGCGGAGCTCCTGCGGTCCGAACACGGACTGTCCGTGCGGGTTGTGAGCATGCCCTCCTGGGAGCTGTTCGAGCAGCAGGACGATGCATACCGACGCAGGGTCCTGCCCCCCGGCATCCCGGTCCGCCTGGCAGTCGAGGCCGCAGCCACCTTCGGATGGAGCCGGTGGGTGGGCGATAGGGGCGCAGCGGTCGGTGTCGATCGCTTCGGAGGCTCGGCCCCCGGTGCAGTCGTCCTCGAGCGGTATGGCTTCACGGCTGAGAACGTGGCGGCTCGCGCCCTCGAGCTCCTTCGCGCGAGGGGGTCATCCTCGCTCCCGGGGAGGTAAGGGTGGTCCCTGCCATCCGTCCCTACCTGCCGGACGACCTCGGCCGGATCGTCGAGCTGTGGTCCGGGGCCGGCGAGCCTCCGGGTTCGGTTCACGAGCTCCACGAGGTCCTGAGCCTGGTCAACCACGAGAGCACCATCGGTCTCGTCGCCGAGCGGGAGGGCGAGATCGTCGGGGCGGGCTTCGGCACCGTGTCCGGCGTCCTCGGTTGGATTCACGATCTCGCGGTCACCGAGCATCCCGATGTCGATGACGTCCTTGCTCGCCTCATCGACCAGATGGGCTCCGTCCTGGCCGATCGAGGCGCGCACGCGATCGGTTCCCTCGTCGCAAGTGACGGCCGCCTGCACCGAGGCCTTCAACAGAAGGGCTACGAAACGGTTCAAGGCGCCGTCTGTGTCCGGCGGGAGATCTCCAGGACCGTTTCTGCGCCCGCGGTCCTCACGGAGCTCGGAGGCGTCACGATCGACCCCGGCCTGTGGGATCGCCTCAAGGGGATGGACGAACCCAAGGACATCATCGAACGACGGGTCATCCTTCCCCTTGCCGAGCCCGAGCTCGCTGAGCGCCACGGCGTCGAACGACCGAGAGCCATCGTGCTGTTCGGGCCGCCTGGGACCGGAAAGACGACGTTCGCCAAGGGGATCGCATCTCGGCTCGGATGGCCCTTCGTGGTGATCGAGCCGAGCGAGCTCGTCGACGAGGGCATCGAGCACGAGGGAAGGCTCCTCGCCCGGGCCTTTGAACGGCTTCTGGAGCTGCCCTCGGCGGTGGTATTTGTCGACGAGGTGGAGGACATCGCCTCGATCCGTCACGCTGAGCGCAGGGTGAGCCCCAGCGTGACGAACGAGTTCCTGAAGCAGATCCCCAGGTTCCGCGACGTCCCGCATCACCTGCTGGTGTGTGCCACGAACTGGGTTGGAACGCTGGATTCGGCGTTCCTGCGGCCGGGCCGCTTCGACTACGTTCTGCCCGTCGGGCCGCCGGATGCTGCCGCTCGGGGCGCGATCTGGCGTCGGTACGTCGCCGAGATCACCGATCGAGACGTAGATGTCGACGTGCTGGTCGAGGCCAGTGGGTACTTCACGCCGGCCGACATCGAGTTCGCCGCCCGCAAGGCGGCCCAATCCGCCTTCGAGCGGGAGGTCTTCG
>Ga0137375_10002493_pt1 | contig 21646 bp, 23 predicted proteins | sample SagtaG_24_FD_104936 | JGI IMG/M metagenome (GOLD analysis project Ga0137375, IMG submission 104936) | Vadose zone soil microbial communities from Sagehorn Ranch, Mendocino, California, USA - Sage1_R_113_16 metaG | ecosystem: Environmental > Terrestrial > Soil > Vadose zone | place: USA...
GACTCAGCCCGGCAAAACCGAACACCGCGGCCTGCCATAGGGCGCCCAGCGCTGCCATGTGGACGCCGCCAGCTCCCGTGCCCGTTGTGTCCTCCAAGTCGATCGCCGCCGTGTCCAGAAAATAACGCTCGGCGAGTGCCATCTGGCCGAGGCGCGCGGCGACCAGTGCGTGCATGCCTCGGCTCAGCGAGCTGCCGTGCCCACAGCGAGGCTCGTAAAAATCAAAGTTGGCCTCGCGGGTAGCCCGATCGAAATGCTCCGGCAGGAGCGCGAGCAGCATCACTACATCGGCTTGCTTGATGACCTGCGAGCGTCGCGTGCGCTGTGGGCCGAGTACGACGTCCATCGGCACCTTGCGCCCTTCGTAGGCGGACAGATCGATCGGCTCGAGCCTGAAGTAGCCGGCGAACTGCTCGAACACTCCGATAGACGAATCCAGGCCCGTGTACATGGCGGAGGCAATGGTCCGCCAGCCTTCGACTTCGGCGTCACCCAGCTCAAGGCGCGTCGCGAGCTCATCCATCGAGCCTGGCCATCGCTCGCGCAGCAATCTAACAATCTCGACACCTCGCTCGAGGTTCCACGCAGCCAAAAGGTTCGTGAACGCGTTGTCATCGACCGCCTCGTGGTACTCGTCGGGACCGATCACCTCACGGATGTGGAAGCAGCCGTCCTGCTCTAGGCTGGCGCGGCTTGCCCAGAAGCGCGCCGTCTCGAGCATGATCTCGGCTCCGGCTCCAAGCAGGAAGGCGTTATCGTCGGTGGCCTGCCAGTACTGCCAGACCGCGTAGGCGATGTCGGCGCTGATGTGGTGCTCCTGCGTCCCGGATAGAATCGGGATCACCAGCCCATCTGGGCCGACCACGTGCGTCGGGGTGGTTTCTTCGCCCGTGTTAGCCGACTCCCAGGCGTACAGCGCGCCGCGGTAGCCCAGCCGCGCGGCCTTGGCCCGCGCCGCGGGTAGGGTGTGATAGCGGTACATTAGTAGCGCTCGCGCCGCCTCGGGCCAGGTAAGGGTGAAAAATGGCAAGAGGAAGATCTCGGTGTCCCAGAAGACATGACCGAGATACGCATCGCCCGTCAGCCCCCGCGGGCCAATCGAGACTCGCTCATCATCCGGATTGGCGGCACTGATCAGGTGATAGATCGCAAAGCGCAGCGCGCCCTGGGCCGCTTCGTCGCCTTCGATCGCGATATCCGCGGTCTCCCAGCGCCTGGCCCAGGCATCCGCGTGCCTGGCGACGACATTGGGCCAGCCGATCCGTCGCGCACGAGCAAGGTGCACCCGCGCCGCATCGCCCGGATCATTGCGTGCATCGCCGCGTGCGAACGCCACCAGCCGCCAGAAAATGGCCGGCTTACCTGGGGTAGCTACCCAGTTCCACGTCCCGTTCAGATAGCCGTCGACCTGGGGTCGGATGATCGTGCCGTCGGCGTGGACCGCCCCCGCGCTCGCGACCGCCAGGCGATGACCCATCCGCGCCGTACGCCATACCGCGAGGTGCTTCGTCGACCGCACGGGCTCCAAGCCTGCCCCGAGCAGTTCTAGCCAGGCGTCAAGGGTGACCTCGGCCGGCTGATCGATGTCGATCTCGGCGAGGTGCATCGCAAGAGACCGGTTCGCGAGCGACACGAGCCGCAGGCTGCGCAAGCGCATCGTGCGACCCTTCGGATCGCGCTGGTCCCAGTCGGTCAGCAGAATGCCCCGTCGAAGATCGAGCGTTCTCCGGTGGGCGAGCAGCTCGCCCGAGCGAAGGAAGAGCGGCTCGCCCTCGAGAGACACTCGATAGCGAAGCCACTCGGGTGCCGGCACGAGCGTAGGGGTGGGTGGATCGACGTCAGGGATATCAAACAGACCGGCCACGAATGTGCGCGGCCAGATTGCCCAACTCAGCGATCGTAGCCACGAGACCCACACCGGGCCTCGGCTTGCCGCGCGGGATCCGCGGACGCCAACGAAGCCATTGCTGACGGCGAACCGCGACTCGACCTGCTGTTCGCGAACCGCATCGTAGCCTTCATGTCGGAGAAGCCAGCCCGGCTCCGCTGTGGGTGCGAGGATCACATCGACCCAATCCTCGATACGACGGCTGCTCACGGCAGCCTGTCCGCCGACGAACGTGTGAGGCGACCATTAAACAGCGGCTCGAGTGCCACCTCATCGAGTGTGGTGACGACCAGGTCGGCGCCGGCGGCCGTCAGCAATGCTTCATCTCCCAGACGCGCGACGCCCAGTGCAGCCATGCCAGCACTCTTGGCTGCCTCGATCCCAACCGCGGCGTCCTCCACCACCACGCATGCCTCTGGCGGCAGCTCCAATTCCTCTGCAGCGAGGCTGAAGATCATGGGATGGGGCTTGCCGTGCGGCAGATCATGCCCACACACGTTCGCGTCGAAAATATCGAACAGCCTTTCAAATGGCCGCTCGGCCGCCCTTGCCGCCTGCGCGGACGCGTCCAGCTGGATGCGTGCGAGGAACAAATTCGCGTTCTTCGATGACGAGGCGGCGCCAAGTCGGAAGCCTCGCTCCCGCAACGCGAGCGCGAAGCGCAGTGCGTCAGGAAAGGCCACAAACTCGCCCACTTCGATCAACTCTTCTAGTCGACGTTGTTTTTGTTCCGCGTATTCAAGGGATCGCCGCTCGGCGTCGGGAACGTGGAAATACTCTAGAGCCGCGCGCGCGCCGCTCAGGCGCGGTTTACCAGCGATGTACTCCTGGTAGACGGCCGTGGTGAACTGCTCGGGTCGGTAACTGCCGACGGCTCGCCATTTGGTCGCCATCAGGTCGCGCATCGATTCCCGCCAGGCACGCTCGTGCGGCGAGGCGACCAGAACGCCGTCTACGTCGAAAATAATGCCTCGGAATCCTTTCATCGGCCTGTCATGGTCTACGGCCGGCTGCGGGGCGTAAGCCATCACCTTTCGTCCTGATCCAGTATGGCCGTGCCCGAAGGTCAGATGGGTGAAAAGGGCAGGCGCCGCGGGCTCTGAGGCCAATCGCATGCCCGCGTGTCGGCAGCGGACACTCTCGGCTGGCGCACCCGCCGGGGTTGGACCTCAATCAAGAGGCACCTCGCGGACTTTGTGCTGCCGCGGCACAACGCGCTTGCGCGGTCACGGCCAGATCTCCCGCAGCCCAGCGTCGGCTTGCGCAAAGCGCCATGCGCGTGCGGGCGGGCCGCGGTTGTGACCTGCCCCTGTCAAGGGGCCGCGATAGTCGCCCCAGACATATGACGCCCGGTGCGCGCCAACGCACCCTGCAGATAAACCGGCTCTAGTCCTGACGCCCAGTGCGCGACTGCCTCACGGCTGCGCTGCGTGGTCTCGACACGGGTCCTGCGTACGAGCGAGGCGCCGACCCGGACAAATTCGAGGCACGCGGCCCAGGTGCCGTCGATGCGCTCACGGCCAAGGACGCGCACAACGTACGCGACGCCATCCGAGTCCTCTATTCGTTGCTCGAGCTCGAGGACCAACACCGGCGGATTGACTGGGTGGACCGCGCGCCGAGCCGGGCGGGATAACCAACCACGCGTGCCAACCCTCAAGCTGAGTCGGCACCCGGTCGAGCGCCACCCCAGCGATCGTCCGATCGAGGCCGGCGCGGAGCGAACAATAGAGGTGCTCGTGCGCGAAGAACGTGTCGACGTCGAAAAGCAGGCGGTGGTGTACGAGGAGGTCGGGGTCGGCAAGCGCCAGGTGACCGAAACCGAGCAGGTCTCCGGCACCGCGCGCCGCGAGGAGGCGCGCGTCGAACGCGAGGGCGATGTCGACGTTCGCGGCTGGAACGAGGCGATGCCGCGTTACCGGCAGCGCTGGGAGAGCCGGTACGGATCTACGGGCGGCCGCTGGGAAGACTACGAGCCGAGTTACCGCTTCGGCTATGACATGCGCTCACGGCCCGAGTACCGCGGCCGGACGTGGAGCGAGCTGGAGCCCCAACTTCGCTCTGGCTGGGAACGTCTTGCCAGGTCTCGCGGACAGCCTCGCGGGCGCGGTCCCTTGCCGTGTTCGGGTAGCGCACAGCGGCGACCAATACGCATTTCCTCTCGACCCGGACGACCCACTCGAACTATTCGCCCCGCCGCCGAGCAGCACCCAATCTTGCCGATACTCGACTAATCCCTCCCGCTCGTTTTGCGTCGCTAGCCCGCTTCGAGGTCCCGCGCGACCTCGAGAATGCCCGCGCGCAGCGCTAGCAACGCCAAGCGGGCACCCGTCAGGTCCTCGGGCTGCCGGTGCAAAAGCGCGATTTCGGCACGCTCGAGCTCGAGATCGAGCGCTTGGTACTGCGCCGGGTACCACTCGCCCATCTCTTCTTCGACGCGGTCCCACTCCTCGAAAAACTGCTTGAACTGCGAACGCGCGATCCGTACGTCGTTACCTGATAGGGCGAAGAGTGCATCGTTCAGGTGCAGCAGCGCCAGGTCGAGTTGATGCCGGACCTGCGGCACGTCCAAGGGCACGTGCGGCCGACCTTCGGCATCGACACGAATGACCGCTTGCGGCGGCGCTGACGCAGAGTCCACGGGTGCTTCCTCAGGCTCAGGCGCACTACTGGTGCCGCCCCGCAAGCTCGCGGTATCGCCGAAGGCCGCCATCAGCCACCACGTTTCAACCAGCGTCGGCAGTTCCTCGGCCTGAATAGACGGCCAACTCAGCGCCTGAGCTCGTTCGGCCGAGAGCACTGCGCGGAGCACGGGCTGCTCGCGCGCGGTGCCGCGTTTGCCAATCACCGAGAACGTGCCGAGCACGGTTGCTGAGGTGACCCGGTTGGCCTCAGGTGAGGAATAGACTGCTCGCAGCGCGGCCAACGTATCTTCAAGGGCCGCGTTGCGCACGCGCTCCATCTCGTCGGCCGAGCGGAGCGCGAACACCACGGTTACGTCGCCTGTTTCATCGATCGTGGCGCGCGTGACACGCTGGTCCAAGTCACGATTTAGCGAGCCGGGCAACGCCGCCTCGACATGCTGCCTTATGGTGGGCGCATCGTCGATCCGCTGGGCACTGGTGGGCAGGCTGCTCAGCATCACTAGGCCTGCCGTGAGGGACACGCGGATTATCCAGTGCACGGTTACTCACCCGGCGCGGGTTGTGGTTCGGGCGCATCGCTCGGACCGGGCTCCATCGGCCCCGTGGAGGGGGATGGAGCGTTGGCGTCGACGATGACCTTGCCGCGCATGAAGGGGTGCGGGATACAGAAGTAGTCATACGAGCCGAGTTCGGTAAACGTGAACGAGTACGACTCCCCCGCCTCGAGGATGCCGGAGTCGAACTGACCGGCATCGGCAGTCGCGGTGTGCACGGTGGGACCCTCATTCGTCCACGTAACCGTCGTACCCGGCGGCACCAGAATCCAGCCCGGGCGGTAGCCGAAGTCGTAAATCGCTGGCGTGCTGATCGCCAGGGCGGCTTCCTGCTGCACAGGATTGGGCACCTCGGCTGCCGGAGCCGGCGGCAGTTGACCACGCAGCGAGAACACCCACAACGTGTCGCCACGCGGGAAATTCAGCTGGAAGTTGCCGCCCGAGGCGAGAGCCACGAATTGCTCGCCGTCCACTTCATACGTGACCGCCGGCGCATTGACCCCGGCGCCGGTTTGAAACTGCCACAGCACGTTGCCGGTGCGCGCATCGTAGGCGTTGAAGTTGCCGTTGCCTTCACCGGCGAAGACGAGTCCACCGGCGCTGGCCATGGAGCCGCCGATGCACATGTGCTGGAAATCGGCATCCCGGTCGCCGCTGCGCTGCCAGGCGATTTTGTTAGTGCGCACGTCGATCGCGGTAAACGTGCCCCACGTTCGGCCGCCTGGCGGCGTCACAAAGGCGCTGCCCAGGCGGAGGGTACCTTGCTCGAGCTTCTCGGGCTTGGCTGTCCAGATTTGCGGTTGGTGAATGCCGCATACGTACATCATGTTTGTTTGCGGGCTGTATGACGCTGGTGACCACTCCGACCCCCCGTTGGCACCGGGGCAGATCAGGACCGGGTCCTGCTCGAAGGGGGTGAAAACGCCGCCCATCGGGTAGGCGCCGATCTGCTCGGGACATGCGTGTGGGACGAACGGATCACCCACGGGCACAGGCTGGGCCGCCGCGGTGCGCTGCCAGTCGTTCTGCGGCACGGCAACCTCGTTCACCCCGATCAGCGGTGCGCCCGTCTCGCGGTTCAACAGGTACACCCAGCCGGTCTTGCCGGCTTGGCCGAGCCCCTTGACGGCCTGGCCGCCCATGTCAACGTCGAAAAGGATGTTCGGGCTGACCGTGTCGAGGTCCCAGATGTCGTGTTTGATCTGCTGGAAATGCCAACGCCGGTTGCCCGTGTTCATGTCCAGGGCGACGATCGACTCGGTGAACAGGTTGTCGCCCGGGCGAATGCTGCCGTCGAGGTCCGGGCTCGGATTACCGACGGTGATGTACAGCAGCCCAAGATCTGGGTCGAGCGCAGGGGTCTGCCAGACTGACCCACCACCGTACTGCCACCAATCGGAATCTTGGGGCCAGGTGTCGTTGCCGAACTCCCCGGGGGCGGGAATTGTAAAAAATCGCCACAGCTGGCGGCCATCAGCGGCGTTGTAGGCGCTGATGTGGCCTCGGATCTCGTACTCCGCCCCAGAGACGCCGATGAAGACCTTGCCGTTGTGGTACAGCGGCGCCATGGTTTCGGTGTAGCCCGCCCGTGGGTCGTCGACCTGCGTACTCCATAGCACCTGGCCGCTTGCCTGGTCGAGCGCGTCCAGGCGGGCGTCGAGCCGGGCGACGAAGACCTTTCCCTCACCAATGGCGACGCCACGATTGACCTGCCCGCAGCACAGAGGAAGCGCCTCGATGTTGCGCATCTCGGGCGCGTATTTCCACCGCTCCTCGCCGGTCTTAGCGTCGAGCGCATAGACCTGGCTGTGTGGCCCGGTGAGATACAGGACGCCATTAGCCACGATGGGCGAGCTTTCGAAGGACGTGGCGGCGCTCATTGCGCCGGTCTTGTACGTCCAGGCGCCCTTGAGCTGACCAACGTTGCTTGTGTTGATCTGCGACAGGGACGAGAACCGCTGGTTGAACAGATTGCCGCCGTATGTCATCCATTCGCGCCCGGCCGGATCTTTGACCGGCATCGCTGGTTGCGCGCTCGCCGGGCTGCCCATGGCTGCCAGACACCCGCCAAGCACGATACACACGCGCAGCGTCGCACGAAGCCACAACTTCATGTGCCCGTCCCCCTGCTTGTCCACAAAATATAAGGACTGCTGCCAGCATACTCCCCCTTTTCAGAAACTGTTACGAACGTGCAGTCGGATCGAGACGCTGCGTCTGGCTTCGATCGGCTCGCGCGGCATGCGGAGCGCTCGCTGAACCGACGTGTGCCTCGGTCCAGGGCGTCTATTACGACACGGTAGTACCGAGCTACGCGTTGGACGTGTTCGCGTTTGTTCCGCTCGTCGGAGCTCTGGTAGGCGCTCAGGTCGTGTGCCTGCGCGAGCCCAAGGATGTCGTGCGCCAGATCCGGATGGCCCGCGCCGAGTATCGCCTCGTGGCGCTCCATGAGTGCCGTCTTTATGGGAATCGACCGAGACCAATCCCCGATGTCGCAGTACTGCAGATGTTCTAGCAACTCCAGGAGTTCCAGCACATCCTCGTGGAGCGGACCAAGTGCTGCTTCGGCTAGGCGGAGCGCAGCTCGGTACTCATGGTCCGCCTGCTCGTACTTGCCTTGCCCGAAAGCTCTTGCGGCTCGTCGCGTTTTGCTTGCCACCTGCTGTTCTCAACGTTTGATCCGAGGCGTCTCACGCCGTTGCTGCCGGCTGTGCCGTCTCTTCAATCGGAAAGGGCACGACCAGGTCAGTCTCGAACGGGTCGGGTGCCCCCAACGAGAGGGTGTAATCGCCGAAGCGCTTGAGTCGTCTCGTCTGGTAGGGGCTGAGTTGGATAAGATCCTCACGGCGAACGAAGTAGCCATCGGCCTGAAGGTCGCGCACGGCGCGAATGAGATCGATGACGTTCTGGATCACCGCGGCATTGGCAACGAGATGGTTGTACTTGAGGTGCTTCTCTTGTTCGACCGCGTCGACAGTGTCGATCACGCCCTCGCCGCCGAATTTCAGCCACTTGGCGAAGCCGTTGTAGGCCTCCACCTTGTTCGTGGTCGCGGTGATCTGCTCCCGCAGCTTGGCGTCGTTCAGAAACTCCAGCAGAACGATCGTTCGGACCACGCGACCCAACTCACGAAACGCCTGGTACAGCCGATTGCGGCGGCTATACGACCCGAGCCGTCGTAGCAGTTGGTGCGGCTGAGATCGTGCCAGCCTTGATCGACAGCGCCACCAGCAGCAGGGCGGGCCAGTGATCCTGGATCACCGGCTCGCCCTTGTCGTTGATGACTACGGGGCCGCTCGACGGCAGCGCAGCGTCGACCCGCTTGGCGGTCGTTGTCAGCCTTTCCTGCAGGTGCTTGACGAAGCCCGCGGCCGTGGCAGGCAATTCGACCGCCTGGCAATAGTCCGCGACCTGGGGCTCACACTCAGACGAGGGCAGAAGTTGCTCGCGATAGTCGGCTCAGGCACATCCTTCCAGTTTGTCCGGTTCGGCGGATGGTTCCAATTCGCAACTAGTTTGGCATGCAGATGTTCCGCCGGAATGGCAGAGTCGTGTTCTCTGCGGGCATGCTCGCACTTACGGGCAGCTGCGTGCGCGTCACCCACGTTCAGCCCGAGCTATCCGAATACTCCGTTCAGCTATCGGACCGCACATAGTGGAGTCCAACGACTCCCGATGGATAGGGCGTTGCGGATTTCAGCGCGAAGATTCGGTGCGACCCATTCGGGAGCGCGCGCTTCCCGGTTCCGAGAATCAGCGGATAGACGAGGAGGTGCAGCTCATCGACAAGGTCGTTCGCGATCATGGCATGGACGAGCTGGCTGCTGCCATCGGTGAGGATGTTCTTGCCGGGCTCGTCCTTCAATAGGCGGATGGAATCGATGACGTTGTCGCGGATGATCGTCGTATCGCGCCAGATGGGCTGCTCGAGCGTCTTGGACACGACGTATTTCTTCGGCCTGTTCATCATGTCGCCGAACGGATCGCCGGCGGGCATCGACTCGAAGGCCTCGGCATGAGTGACGTATGTTCGCCGGCCGAGCAGCAAGGCGTCGCAATCCTGCATGAATGCAGCGAAAGACTCACCGATTGAATCGTGCCAGAAGGGGATAGTCCAGCCGCCGTATTCAAACCCTCCGTCGCGATCTTCGTCCTTTCCACCTGGCGCCTGCATCACTCCGTCCAGCGACACGAACTCGGAAACAATGAGCGTTCTCATAAGACCTCGCAGCAGCGAAACTCCTCGTCCATGGCTCGGCGCGATCGGGAGCCCCGGAGTGTAGCATTGCCTCCCTATCTACACGTCGAACGAAGGTGGGAGGATCGACAGCCCGGCGCAGCCGATTCCGTGCCGGGCACTTCAATTGTAACGCCTCTATTGTAAGAGAAGGGGTGACCGTCTCGAGTTATTCGGCGCCGCCAGTTGTGACAGCGACTCTGGTCGGTGGCAACCCGCGCGAAGCTCTGCGATCAGCCGCCGGCAAGTACGCGATGCCGTCACTATTCGACGTTTAGCCCGCGTGGTCAATCTGTCCATCTGAAGTCTTGCGCTATCGGCTTGGAACGCCTGGTTGCGCTTGGCAGGCCAACTGATTGGCGAGCCTCGAGCACGCGCGGATCAGCTCGGTCAACCGATGTTGCCACGGTGCCATCTGCTGCCAATTTGCTGCGAAACTGGAACGACTCGGGGACAACTGGAACGACTCGGGGGACAACGTGGACGAGATCCTGCGTGGTGAACAGCCGGCCAGCATACTCTTCGAGCAGCCCACGAGGTTCGAACTCGTTGTCAACGTCGGCGTGGCCAGCGAACGACGGTCCAGACTCCGCCCCTCCCTGCTCGAGGCGCGAGTCACAGCACACCGCGTTTCGCACGGGCAGCGCGTCGACCTCAACCAGACCCCGTGTCGTCGACCTCGTTCAGAAATTGGTTTCAATGCATCTCATTTCATTCCGCACACTACGCGTCGAGATCGAGTGGCTTGAAACCAATTCTGAAACCAACTGGCTCGTGATGCCTCACTTTAGGATCCGACTGACGGCTCACGGTTGCCTCACATAAGAATCCGACCCAACGGCGCGAGCGGCAAGTGTGCGCTAGGCGGCTTCGAGCTGGACTTTGAGTCGGTACGGGTCAAGGTCGGGCAGGTGGTACCCGTACCCCACACCTTTCTGGCTGCTCGTGCGCGGCGTGACGGGCGCTGCGCTTCACGTCATCGCGGCGCGACCTCGCGGCATTTCACGCGCATACGAGACCCGTCTCCTTTGTCACCAGCTGCTGAGCGCTCGGGTAAGGGCATCACTGCCTGGGATCCGGACATGTGGTACCCGTATCCCATCTCCCTTGTGGATAGTGCCCACGCCATTGCCTGTCCCACGCCTTGTCTTGGTGCGGGGCGACCGTGTTCGTCTGATCAGGAATAGCCTGGGAATGGCTCGGGATTCACGGGCGACGGCAACTGCCTCAACGTTGGGGCGCCGCCAAACAGCGCGGCCCACTGGGTCGGTGAGGCGGCCGGGATGGCCTCGATCACCTGATCGCCCAACTCCGCCAATTCGAGCGTGAATTTCACTCCCGCGTGGTACACGTAGGACGCGCCCTTGCTGTCTTGCAGGAGGCGCCCGTCTAGTGGGTTGGCGCCGTCCGGCGCGGCGAGTCCAATTGCGGTGTTCTGTAGGACCAATAGGCCGGCAAGCAGCCAGCCTATCCAGTGCGTACGCTTCATGGTTAGCTCTCCTCAGTCTTTTGATGCGTTAGTTCTTCGGCTGCCCGACGGGCCCGCTTCAGACGCCAGGTATGCCTGCACTGCCTCGAGCAGTCCGTCGTTCCCGCGGAACCGCACGGAGTGCTCGTTGCTGTCCATCACCCGCATGACCTCGCCGTGTACGACTGCGCCCTCGCTGTCGACGAGCAAGCGCAGGAGCAGCGTCACATAGTGACGATCCTCGAGCCGCTCAGGCGGTGGTCTGGTGGTCACGGGGCGACCCTGGACACCAGCGCCACGGTCACTTCACCAATTCCTCCGCTCAAACCGAACGCCGCGAATGGTTAAGCCAACGAACGGCCACGACTCACTCGACCACAGTGAGTCGCACAGGTTGCGAATCTACGATGCGCGGCGTCGGCTCGGCTGTGGATGCGAGTCGCTGCAACGTGTGGGCGAGCCAGCGCCGCAGTGCCTTGATGCTTCTCGGGTCGCCGCGCCGCATTCACGCGAGCACCGCCTCGACGACACTCGTACCCGTATCCGTGGGCACGACGCTTGTGACGGTAAATCCGGCTCTGCCTAGCAGGTCACCATACTCTGTGGCGGTCCGTTCGCGACCGCGTGTGACCGCCAGCATGTGCAGGTCGAGCCATTTGCCGAAGTTCGGTTCCTCCGTCTCCGGCAGGACGATCTCGACGACGAGCAGGCGCGCGCGGCCGGACATCGCGGCGCGGCAGCGGCTCAGGATCGCGAGGTCCTGCTCGTCGTCCCAATCGTGCAGGATCTGCGCGAGCACATATGCATCGCCACCTGCAGGTACCTCTTCGAAGAAGTCGCCGCCGACAGACGTGCACCGATCAGAGACGCCCGACGTCTGCAGGAACGCTCCGGCGTCTGCAACCACATGTGGCTGGTCGAACAGGATGCCTCGCGCTTTCCTATGGGACCGCAGAATCTCCGTGAGCAGGGCGCCATGGCCGCCGCCCACATCGACGACGGTACCGAGCCCACTGAAATCGGAGGCCCCGACGACCGCGCCAGCGACGCGTTTGGTCCAGTCGATCATTGCCGCGTTGAACACTGCGTTAGCTTCCGGATGGGTGCCGAAGTACTCAAACGCTGGCACGCCGTAGACGCGGTCGAATGCGGGCCGACCTGTTTGCACCGCGTAGAGCATGTCGCCCCAGGCGCGATAGGACTCTTCGTTGTAGACCATGGCCAGCGCGCGCATGGAGTCAGGTGCGGCCGCGCGCAGCAGCCCCGCCAGCGGCGTCAACCCGAAACAGCCCGGCGACGTCTCCGTAAAGACGCCCACACTCGCGAGCGCACGCAGCAAGCGATAGACGCTCGGCGCGTGGCACTCGCTGATCGCGGCCAGCGTTTCGTAGCGCACGGGGCCGTTCTGGACGAGATCGGCGACGCCGAGCTTGGCGGCAACATAAATCGACTGCGAGATCATGTAGCCGGTCATCATGTTCAGCAGCGTCGCAGCCAGCGGGGCGGCCGGGGCGGGTGGAGGGGGTTGTGTATGCATGACCTGCCCAGTCTCCCGCTGGGCTGTGCTGCTGGCCCAGGCAATAAAGCCACGTATCGCCCACATATCCGCTCGTGCGCCTGGGGCGCGGCTTGTTAGTATCCGCGGCGGGTGGGAGCTTTGGCGTTCGCCGAGTTGTTGCGTCAACAGCGACTCGAATGTGGTCTGACGCAAGAAGAGCTAGCCGAGCGCGCCAAGTTGAGCGTGCGCGCTATCAGCGATCTCGAACGCGGCATCAATCACTCGCCGCGGCCGAGCACGCTGCGGATGCTGTGCTCCGGCATGGGCATGGGGGCGAGCGATGCGGCAGCCCTGCTGGCGGCTGCTCGCGGCCACGCCGCGAGCGCACGAACCAGGCCACGATTCGACATCCGCTACGCGACCCGTGCCGACGGGGCGCGGACCGCCTACGGCACCTTGGGCAGCGGACCCGCGCTGGTGATTGCACCTACCGTAATCAGCCACCTCGAGTGGTGGGAGTCAGCACCAGGTGTGATGACCTTTCTCGGTCCCATCGCTGAACACCGCACGATCGTTCTGTACGATCGCCACGGCTGCGGCCTGTCAGATCGTGACCGTACCGACTTCACAGCTGACGACGACATGCGCGACATCGAGGCAGTTGCGGAGGCTCTTGGTGAGGATCGGCTCGATCTGTTTGGTAGTTCCTGGGGAGCGCAGCCTGTTCTCACGTTCGCGGCTCGATATCCAGAACGAGTACGGCGACTGGTCGTGTACGGCGCCGTCAGTCCTTCACGCGATCGTCCACTGAGCGACCAAGTCCGCCACCGTCGAGCGGCCATGGCCGCGCTGCGCCGAGCTGACCTCGAGCTTTACGTGCGGGCGATGGCCGTCATGCTTTTCCCGAGTGGCCTCGACTCCAACACGCTCGCTAGTTTTGTCCGCATCCATCGTATTGCCGCACCCGTAGAAATGCAGGAACAACTAGATACCGTCTCGTTCGATTGGGAACCTGTGCACAAGATCACCGCGCCGACGTTGGTGCTCCACCGCCGTGGTGACCTGGCCGCTCCCTTCGACTCAGGCCAGCGTCTTGCGCAGGCGATCCCAGGTGCACGGTTCCTGCCCCTCGATGGTGACGCGCACGTGCAGTGGATCGGCGATACCGAGTCGATTGTCACCCCGACGCTGCAGTTCCTGCTTGATCGGAGAATGAACTGAGATGGGTCCTCCGACCAGCACGCCGTGCCAAACGGGTCGTATGAGACGCAGCCCGCCTCGTGGGCACTTCATCTGAAACACACCCAAGCCGAATGCTGGCGCTGCTCCCACCCCGGCGACGCCCGATAGTCAGTGCCGCCCGGCCGGCAGATGGACTCGGTCCATTGGTGCCTTGACTCCCCTGCAAGGGACTGAGTCCGTTCTGAGGGTCGCCTGGCGCAATCGAATCCGTCGATCATTTAAAACTTGAATACAGGGCCTCCAATGTCCAGGGCATCGGCCCTGAGAAATGCGGGCTTTCCCGACGTAGCATCCTCCGTTTGCCCGACCTGAGGGCAGCGTAGGTGGGACTACGCTTTAAGGTCAGCGTATTTGGCGGGCCCACCGACGCGTGCCTGTCCTGTTCTCTGGCGGAAAGGCAAACTCGTGAAACGCGCATCTCTGGTGTCCCTCGTCGTCCTGCTCCCGCTCTTAACTGCCTGCACGGCTCCCAGCGCGAGCAACCCAGCCAGCGGCGCGGCGGCGGCTTCGGGTGCGACGCAGCAACTGGCCGTCAAGTCCGTGGACACGATGAAATTCGACCCAGCCACACTGACCGCCAAAGCCGGTCAGCCGATTCAGGTGACGTTGGACAACAGCGGCGGACAACTCGTCCACGACTTCGACATTACCGAGGGCGTCCCACAGCCGATCAAGATCAGCGCCCAGCCGGGCCAGAAGGCGACCGGTACGTTCACCATCGACAAGCCAGGCAGCTATACGTACTTCTGCAGCCAGCCGGGCCACGAGCAAGCCGGTATGAAAGGCACGCTTACGGTCCAGTAGCGATGGCGCCGCACAGATAGCGCAAGCTTGGCTCAGTGTTTTCACCAGGCTCGACGCTTTTTGTTCCGGGCGTTATGGAGCTGACTGTTGGCTAGGCCTGCTCACACCGCGCGAAGGTGAGGTCGCGGAGTTGCGCCGCTCGAGGGAGGGCCGCGAGGACGCCGTTGGATGCGCTTGGCGTCAAAACGGTTCTCACTCAGGGTGAGACCTGTCCGAGGTCTGCGACCCGTCATCCTGCGGCAGGGGCGTCAGTAATAAGGCGTGGCTGTCACCGTCGTGCAGGCCGCGCCCCACGATGTAACCGTCATCGTTGATAGCCAGGGCGCCGATTAGCTCCCAGCCGGGGGCCGCGTCCCCCAGATCATTGAGATCGCGCATGACACCGGCCTGCCACACGAAGGCGTGCGACCCCGACTGCCCGAACGCCTGGCCGGGTACCGTCGTGGACCCGCCCACCACGATGCCCGCATCGTTAACCCCGAAGGCCCGGCCCCTTGGTCCCGCCCAGCGTGCCGAGGGCGACCAGTGCTCCTTCATGCCACAGCCACGCCATCTCCGGGCCGGTGGTGACCCGAACGGCCGTCTCTGACCACCGCACGACCTGGCCGGCGTCGTTGACCCGCAGGGGCGCGGCTGGCGTCGAAGCCCGGGAGCGTGCCGAGATCCTCGACCGCGCCGTCGGCCCACCGCCACAGCGTGGCATGGACCGGCCCGGCGGCGGTCTGCGAGAAGCCGACGATCACGCCACGCTCGTTCACGCCGTTGGCGCGGCTGTAGGTCCCACCAGGCAAGTACCCAGGTCGATGACGCGCCCACCGGCGGTGTCCCACAGCACTGCGTGGGCACCCGGCCGGTCAAGTTCCTGACCGGGGACGATGGTCGAGGCCCCCACCGCCTGGCCAGCGCCGTTGACGCGGATGGCGGTGGTCGCTGAGCCTCCGAGGGTGGCCAGAGGGTAGACGTGGTGGAGTCCACCCAGCACCAGCCGCGACTGGATCGGACCGTTGATCGGGCGCCGCTTCGCTTCCGGTGTATGCAATCCGAGTGTCCGATGTGGTCGTTCCCTGCTGTAGAAGGCCACGAATTCGCGGAGGACAGACGATAGGTGGTGCTCGTCGAGGATGATCAGGTGGTCCAGACATTCTCGGCGGAGTGTTCCAATGACGCGCTCCGCAACCGCGTTCGCGCGAGGAGATCGAACGGGCGTGGCGATGGCATCTATACCGAGCCGTCGGGCGCGCTGGCGGAAGTCGCGGCCATAGACCGCATCGCGGTCGCGCAGCAGATGGCGCGGCTTGTGTCTCCAGGGCGTCGCCGCGATCAGGCCTTTGCCGAACTCGGCCGCGTGTTTCGGCCCGCGTTCCTGCTGGCTTAGTTGAGCAGCGCACTTACCTGAGCAGATCACGGCCAGCACGGCCGCGGGCACGAGCATCGCCTGCGCGACGGGCATGACGTCGCAGCGGATGCGAGTCGACATTTATTGCGCGCCGCTCCTGGTGACACGGGCACTGGAAGATCGTGCCGACACCTGACCACCGGTCTCGCGAGGACAACGCTACGTCACCGCTGCTAACGCGGGCGCGGTGCGCGCGACCGCAATGAGCGCACTGAGGTCACCCCGCAGCCCACGAGTCGTTCCCCGCGAGCGAACGGCCATCTTGGACCCGCTCGCATCGCGAACCGGCCGACTGGTCACGCTGCCGTGTGATACAGGACGTCACCGGCGCGGCGCTCGGGTTCGCCCTCGACGAGTCCCGAGACGCGCTCCCGGACAAACTGCGCCACGCTCGCCATCGCCCGTTCCAGGTGATCTCGGTCGTCGAAGACGGTGACGGCGACTACCTCGCGTGGGCCGCTGCGCACGAGCGTATACGAGCGAAATCCAGGCTGTTTCGAAAGCTCTGTGCCGATCTCGCGCGACGCCGTGTCGTCGGTCGCAGCACCAGCTTCGGCTAGCCGCCAGATGTTTACGTGCGCGTACATCGTCGTGCCTACCCTAAGCCGCGGGCTGAGTGCTCAGCTGGCCGTTCGTCTCGAGCAACACGGAACGCTCCGCTCGCGACAGTGGCGCTCGAGATCGTCGACGTCGTCACGTTGGAACCACTCCACTCGGCCGTGCTGAAGCTTGCCCACTTTTCTGCCAGGCGAGACGTTCGGCACCAAGTAGTCATTGACGCCGCGCGCCCGCAGGTTGTTTGGACTCCGTATGCAGAGGTTGTTCTCTGCCCCGGCAAATCGGTCCACAACCCAGCTCCTTTGCCAGTCGCCGCCGGAATGCGGTGCCGCCCAATATTCGTGCGCGCTCTGTGCGTCGAGCGGGCAACCGAGCCAACTACGGACGCCTCTCACCGGTCGGGAGCACGCTCAGGTCCTCCTCGGTCGGATTCAGGATTGTCCTCGCCCGTTGCGACTCGGCAGCGCGCCTGTGCCGCGCTGAGCTGCTCACTGCGGAAGTGCCCAAGTAGGTCGCGAACCATTCAGCGGCCAGCCGGGCGACCTCATCCAACGCGCCTGGTTCCTCGAACAGGTGCGTGGCGCCAGGCACGATTTCAAGCCGCACCTCGCTAGACATGTGCCGCATGGCGTCGCGGTTCATCTCGATCACCGGCGTGTCGCGGGCGCCGACGATTAGCAGCGTCGGCGCCTTGACGTGCGCAAGCGCGGCGCCGGCCAGGTCGGGGCGGCCACCGCGTGAAACGACCGCGTGAACCCGATCTGGCTGCTCGGTTGCAGCCACCAACGCGGCTCCGCCGCCCGTACTGGCGCCGAAGTAGCCGGCCTCCAGACCCGCCGTGTCGGGCTGATTGCGCAGCCAGTTTGTCGCAGCAACAAGACGTTCGGCGAGCAAGTTGATATCGAATCGCAGGCGGCCAGTTCGGGCGTCCGAAGCCTCTTCGACCGGCGTGAGGAGGTCCAACAGCAGCGTGCCGAGCCCGGCCGCCTGAAGCGCTTCCGCGACGTGTCGATTGCGAGGGCTCAGGCGGCTGCTGCCGCTCCCGTGCGCGAACAGGACGAGGGCCCCTGCTGGAGCAGGAATCACCAGGTCCCCGTCCAGCGTCGCACCAGGTACGTCGATACGCACATGCCGGCTCGTGTGGGTGAGTGCGCTCGATCTCATGTGTATGCCTCCCGTTTGCTACACCGCGACGGGATAGGTCTCCGGCGCCTCGCCCGTGTCCCAACCAGCCGTCCGCTCCAGCGGTTCCACCGCGCGCGTCTCGTCGTAGTGCAGCACGGCATCGAACTGCTCTGGCAACCGACAGCGGAAATAGTGGCTTAGGCGTTCGGTCTCAGGGCGGTAGACGACCCCGATGGCGCGCTCGAGGCGAACCCGCCGCGACTCCTCCGGCGCGTCGCGCAGGTCTAGATAGAAGCGCGGCACGCCGACACCATGAAACAGCGCCTCGCAGGTCTCGGGCAGCGCAGGCTGTACCCGTCGTCGATCAGGCGGCCGATCCCAGTCCGACGCCGCCGTGACCAAGCCTGAATACGTCGTGAATCCGACCAGGACAACTTCATCGCCGTGCCGGTCGCGAACGAGTTGGCCGACGTTGAGCTCGCCCGCGTCACCCATCGCGGTGGCGCGTGCATCTCCAACATGCGAGTTGTGCGCCCAGACCACCAGGCGAGCGGGCTCGCCGTGGCGGCTCAGGTGCGCCGCAAGGGCATCCAGGGAGTCGGCCATGTGGGTGTCGCGCAGGTTCCAGGACGACACGCGGCCGGTAAACATCGTGCGGTAGTAGCGCTCCGCGTTCTTGATCAGGCGAGCATTCTGTTCTGCGAAGAACAACTCGTCTTCAGCCACCCGCCCGTCACGCCGCGCGTAGTCGACCGCCTTACGCTGGAGCTCAAGCAGTTGCTCGACAACCTCCCGTTCGCACGATTCGGTGAGGTCGAAGCTTGCGGCGTGACCGTAGGCCTGCGTGTCCTTGCCGAACTGCTCGAAGCAGGCATAGCGGTAGCGAGCGCGGGCGGCCGCGTCGGCATCGACCTTATCGAGATAGGCGAGCACGGCGCGAATCGAGCCGTACAGGCTGTACAGGTCCAGTCCGTAGAAACCGACCTTGCGCGGTGGCGTCTGCATGTCGTTGTACGACCGCAGCCGGGCCACGAAGTCGAGCACGTCGACGTTGCGCCACATCCAGGTTGGGAAACGACGGAACTCACCCAACGCATCGTTGGCGGTGCGATCTGTGCCCGTGCCGCGCACGAAGCAGTTCACGCGGTAGGCGTCCGGCCAGTCGGCCTCGACGGCGACGGCCGAGAAGCCCTTCTCGACGAGCAAGCGCCGCGTGATCTCCGCCCGCGCTCGATAGAACTCGTGCGTGCCGTGAGAGGCCTCGCCCAGCAAGACGAAGCGAGCATCGCCGACCATGCCTAGCAGCGTTTCGAAGTCGTCGGCGGCGCCCCGAAGCGGACGGACCTGTTGTCGCAGAGCGGTCGCGGTCTCAGACATGGGTCAAGCAGCGCGGCGCTGCCGTTCGACAGCGGCGCGTCTCAGTAGGTCGCGCACCTCATCGTCGGTGATTTGCGAGAAGTCCTCGTACCAGATGCCGACCGCGTAGAACGGCTCGGGTGTAATGGTGCACACGATCTCGTCCACCTCCGCTCGGATCGCATCGCACGTCTGGGGCGAGGAGATCGGCACAGCGACGACCACACGCTCAGGCTGCCGCTGGCGAAGCGCCACGGAAGCGGCCCGCATCGTCGAACCAGTGGCCAGGCCATCGTCGACCAGGATGACGGTTCGTTCCCGGACCTCAGGCGGTGGACTCCCGGCGCGGTAGACGCGCTCGCGCCGTTCGAGCTCGCGTTGCTCGCGTGCTGCCACTGACTCGATCAGGTGTTCGGGAATGCCCAGCGGATCTACCACGTCCGCGTTCAGCACGCGAACGCCGCCGCTGGCGACCGCTCCCATGGCCAGCTCCTCGTACCCGGGCACGCCGAGCTTACGCACTAGGAAGACGTCGAGCTCTGCTCTGAGCGCTCGAGCGACCTCGAACGCGACAGGAACGCCACCACGAGGGAGCGCCAGAATCACGACGTCCGTTCGGCCGGCGTAATGGTTGAGCTTTGCGGCAAGTTGCCGCCCGGCGTCGGCTCGATCGCGAAAGTACATCGCCGCCTCCGCTATGGGCGATGCTCCTGCAGAGGGCGTGCCGCCAGGGGCGGGCTAGGCAGTCACGGGCTTCTGTTCTGCAATGGCGGCACGCCCTCTGCGGCGACTCCAGGAAAAGCCCACGGAGGGCAGACAAAGGCGAGTGAATCTGAACGCAGAAGTTCGCACGCGTGATGGCGAACGCGTCGGGCATGTTGAGCGAGCGATCGTGGACCCGCTAGCACACGAGATTTCGGACTTTGTGATCAGCACCTTTGGCTTTCTCGGCTACGACATGCTTGTGCCGCGGCCGGCGGTGGGATTCTCTGTGCCTTCAGCGGCGTTGGCGTGCCCGAGAGCGAGATTCTGGACGGCTTCGGGAGCTGGTGCCGTGAAGAGCACCACAGCCTGAGGTCCAGGCGACCATGGAGGCATAGCTTCTGCTTCGGGATCAGGTATGCACAACGTTTCACCGCTGCTCCTGATAGCCGCCAGCCTGGTCGCTGTGGGATGCACCGCAAGCCCCGTGGCGCCCACCACTGTACCTGCGCCCACGCCGAAGCCAGGCGCGCTGTCGCCCGCGCCGGCGGTGGCGGTATCGCCAGCGGTTGCGCCATCACCTTCGCCCGCCGCCTCGCCCGCCGCCTCACCTTCGCCCTCGCCCGCGGGGTCGCCAGCAGCAGTCGCGCTCACTCCGGTGACGACCGATCTCCAGATAACCGGCGCCACGGTTGGGCCGAGCGACTCGACGCTGACGTTGCGCAACACCGGCACCACGATCATCGATCTCGCCGGCTGGGAGTTACGCATCGGCCCTGAGCGCGCCACGCTCCCGTCGGGCGCCACCGTACCACCCGGTCAGTCGCTGACGATCCATACGGGATCGGGCACCGACACGGCGACGGACCTCTACCTGGGCACTCGGGCTGCCTCGCTCGCCAACGGCTTCAGGTCCGGTGCTCAGGTCGCCCTGGTCGATCCTGCCGCGCGTCCGGTCGTCCAGTTCGTCATCCCTTGAGAATTCTGTTTGCGCGCCGCACGCGTCCTGGCCGCCATCGCGTCGTGTCCCGCGGCGACCGCCTAGGCGATGAATGCTGAAAAGCCCGCATTAGGGTCCGCCCTGCGCCAGTCGTGGTTGCATGAGGAACAGAACGGCGATCCCGACCGCTGCCACCACGACCAACGCAGCAACGATCAGAACTATTTGGTTCCGTGTCATTTCGTGGGCCTCTCGCGCTTGTCCGCACGCCGCATGCCGGAAGGGAGCCACTAGGACCTGCCCAAGCACTGTGGCGGCACACACTCTGCGTCGCGCTTCTCAGGCCCAACGGTGAGCCGATTCGACGGCGTTAGGCAAAGGAGGCCGCAGTGCAATCGCAGCCAGGCAGCAGCGTTACACAGCGTACTGAGGGTGAGGGCGACCAGCCACAGCATGAGCACCCGAGCATGACACACGCGCATGACCACTATCACGTGTCGCACCATCACACGAACAACCCGCTCAACGAGTGGGAGCACCGCACCTACTGGCACACCCACTCGCACAACCACAACGCGCTCGTGCACAGTCACGACTTCTCGCGCCAGGACGAGGAGGAGCAGCACGGCAAAGAAGCGCACATCCACGATCACGCCACGCCGACCGAGTCCCCCGCCTGAGGCGTTGAAGGCATCGCGCGTAGCGAGCCCAGGAGTCGAGATGGCACATCCCTTGGGCCTGGGCTCGTGAAATGCCGACTGCGCGCGAGCGGGCTCCGTGGCCGAGCCGTGGTTGACCTCGATGCCGCCGAGAAGCTCGGCGAAATCGTAACGAGTTGTTGCAAAGAAGGCAGCATTCTTCGGATGCGGTGACCGACCCCTGGCCCTCACAGTTCGAAACAGAATGACGCCCGAACTCACGCCTGCTGGCGTCGGCACACCAATTCGCCTCCTCATCGCGGACGATCGCCAGCGTACGCGCCGTGCTCTGTGAGCCCTGCTAGCAGCAGCGCACGCAGCGTTCGACGTGGTCGGCGAGGCTTCCAAGGGGGACGAGGCTGTAGCTCGAGCTACGCGAGAAGAATAGCGGGACGCTGGTTGACCGCATGCGCGATGTACTTCCGCGCGAGAGTCAACCAGTGCTGGAGTGCGGCAAAGCCTGCTTGTCCAGCGTCGTCGGCGATGACGATCTCGCCTTCGAGGAGCGTGTCGCGTGCAGGCGCTCGGCAATGCA
>Ga0137375_10002515_pt1 | contig 21536 bp, 22 predicted proteins | sample SagtaG_24_FD_104936 | JGI IMG/M metagenome (GOLD analysis project Ga0137375, IMG submission 104936) | Vadose zone soil microbial communities from Sagehorn Ranch, Mendocino, California, USA - Sage1_R_113_16 metaG | ecosystem: Environmental > Terrestrial > Soil > Vadose zone | place: USA...
CTCTTCGATCTGGCCTAACTGCATCTGCTCGTTCGGGTCGAGACCCCGTTCGAGCAATCGACGCAGCACGTCAGGACGATCGCCCCGCACGGCCGCCTGCAGCACCGCCGTTCCCTGCAGCGACTCGAGCGGGCATGACGCGAGATAGTCCCAGCGGCCGAGCGCAGCGGCCGCGAGCGGCGTCAGCTCGGCGCCACGTTCGATGAGCAGCGCGGCCATCGCCTCGCGGGCCGACCGGTCCGAATCCGCGGCGAATTCCCAGACGGCGAACTCCAGTGGCGTCCGTCCTTTCCATCGCCAGAAGTCAGGCTGCGACGACTGGTTCACGTCGGCGCCGTGGTCGAGCAGCCATCTCGCCACGCGCAGGAGGCCGTACTGCGCCGCACGATGCAGCATCGTCACGCCGTCGGGTGGGCACATGTCGGCAAGCGCGGGCTCAGATTCGGACACGGCGATCACCGCCTCCTCGCCGCCTGTGATCATGGCGTCGCGGAGACGACGCACACCGTCGTCAAGCGCGTTGACGACGCGCGCGCCCCGCTTTTCTTCGTGCGCGGTCATCAGCGCCACGATTTCGTCGTAGCCGCGTTCCTCGGCAATGGTGCGCGGGCCGGTGGCGTCGCGGTTCGGCCAGATGCCGTCGCGCGTGTCTGCGCCCGCCTCGAGCAGCAGCCGCGTCATTTCGACGTCCCGCGCCATGACGGCGATGTGGAGCGCGCGGATCTCGGAGCCGGACGGTCCCCCGGGCAGCAAGTCAACAATCTCGGGCCTTCGCGCGAGCAGCGCACGCACCGCTTCGAGGTCGCCCTTCTTCACGGCGTCGTGCAACCGCTTCGTCGTGACCCCCTCAACGCCGGCCTTCAGCTTGGGCCAGCTCTCGAATCCGTACGCGCGCGCCAGGACGAACTGCGCGTCGTGCAGGGCGAAGGTGGCCGGCGTCGCGGTGCGATGGTAGGCCTCGACCTCGAGGACGGCATCCGGCGACTGCGCGCGATACGCCTCGAGCAGCTCCCTGGCCTGTCTCCGCAATTGATCGATGTCGGGGTTCTCGCGCATCACGCGCGTGGGCGGGTGAGTCCGGCGAACGGTCATGACGAGCTCCTCTCCCGGCCGTGCCTAGCGCACGGCCCTACGCCCGTTGTCCGCTCTCCCGGGCAGGAAAAGAGATCATCCTTGACGACGACACGACCGATGTCGGGGTGGACGCAGTCCTTTCCGCGGACGTGGGTGACGCCCCGATGCGCCAGCGCCAGTATACCGCGCGGGTCGAGGCGCCTTCTGCATAGGAGGCATGCGGTGGGAGAAAACACTACCCGCGATAAGTCGCTAGCGTTGACTTATCTATCCACAGCGGCGCCGAGTATGCATTAAAAGCGTGATGCCAGCCATTTATGAGATGGCTTCTAGATCGCTAATCGAAGCCGCTCTCTAGCCGTCCAATCCTGCAGCAACCGAAGCGACTTTCCAGAAGCCACGCGATTGCCCCAGCCACGCGCCTGGACAACGGCGCGCCTCTTCATGTCGACTTCGATCGTGAGCACGTGGCGAGTCTTCTCGCCTCTCCGAACCCGCAAGGACCAAATCCGAGAAGCCCCTCGCAAGCACCGGTCAGAATAGCTGGCGACGCAGTGATGCAGAGCGGTGCCTTCGGTCCGGAGCTGGGCGCCATTCGTGAGCTCCATCAGCTGCCAGACGCTTGGCGGCGCCGAAGGATCGTGACTCGGTTCCTCGATCAGCATCGGCTGCAGTGGTGATGGTGCCCACGTGAGGCCGCCGTTCGCCAGGCCAAGGCGGCGATGCCAATCCTGCATCAACCGCAGCATGGATGGCACCGTCCGCCCCTTCATCGAGAACGACGGTTGCGGCGGATCTCGCAGGACGATTCCATCGGGCGTCTCCACGGCCACGCGCTCATGCCGAATCGCGTCGACAAAGTCAATGATCGGTCCGACCTGTGCCAGATCGATCGCGGAGGCATTCGCAATCAGGAACATCCACACCGTACGCCAGAACGCTCCGTTGCGGAGGTCTGTGGCCGAGCGCGTCGCCAGCACGGCCCGGACCAGTTCGTCGGATGCACCCAGAGCGAGCAGTTCTGCACGGCGCATCGCCTGCTCGATCGCCAGATGATCACGTGACGTGAGGAAGATGTGTTCCATCTTCCTGGTCATTTCGATCGGCAGGTCAAGCGATCGAAAGCTCGCACCACGCGCATGGGCGACGAACCACTCGCGCTTCTTCTCTGCGTACACATCATCCGTCGCGTACCAGGACGCCGCGAGGAATGTCGGCACCGCGTACTTGCAGGTCAGGTGCCGAGCAAGCGAACACACCGCCGGCCGCCAGGACGCCGACGTCCCTGGCCAGTCAGCTACCGACCGGATATGTGCCCACGTGAATCGGGACAGATTGACCAACGCTTCGACACCAGGATGGCAGCCATTGACGACGGGAGCGTCCAGCAACCGTCTGGCTCGATTTCGAGCGCAGTGCAGCAGCTCGCGAAATGTCGCTGTGGCGATCGCATCCGCGGCCAGGCGAGCGTACGCCTGACTGATCGCACGGTCGGTCTGTTGTCTGTGATGCCGAACGAAACGTTCAGCCGAAGACACGATGTCCTCCCTTCGTTTTCGATCTGGTCTGCAGATGTCGACGGCGCGTGCATGGGCCGTCGATGTGAGTGCGGAATGGATGGACCACGCCCTACCGGACGCGGGCACCGTCCGCCGTGCAGGCCAGAACTAGACGAGGGAGAAGAACATCGTGAAACGATCGTGAGGGTTCGAGAGGGGATTCGTCAAGACACAGGACTGTAATCGCGCTGATGCAATGAGAAAGCGCCTGCAGGTTTGGCGCAGATTGTCCGTTGGATTTCGCCGTCGCTCCGGTAATTGCCAACCACTCGGGAGCGCGCCGGGCGGGTCAAGGGCGCGACAGCGGCGAGCGGAGCGAGCGAACCCTTGACGCGCCCAAGCCCTCCCGGAGAATTGAGCACCGGAGCGACGGCCAAAAGCGGCCCGAATGTCGTCCAGGAATTCGATCAATTCCGATGCGACATTCAGGCTCGTTTCTCACCGTTGTTCTCCGGGAAACGGCAACCTCATCACGCGCACTTTCACCGAGCATCAAACGCGCGCCCCAGCACATCACCGACACTGACGACTGGGGCGTGAGCGACCCCGCCGGACGGGCGCGGGGCCGCAGGTGCGATGCGGAGGCGGGGTCGCTCACGCCCCATCTCTGTTCCCACTTCTGTGCTGGGGCGCTCAGCGGGCGGCACAAAGCGCCGCCCGACACCGACGATGACGATCTTTCGAACGTCTTGCTCTCCATGCACTTGGAGCGCGCACTTCAGGGGAAGAACATCGGCACGGACATGCGAGCGCGCTGCACCCGGCGACACTAAGGAGGGGCCAACCGCGCCCTGAGACAGCGTCCCCCTCCTCGGCCCCCTCGGCCCTTCAGATGGAGAAGACGAAGCCCAGACTGCGGGGCTCGGCGTAGTCGTGATAACACCGCCCACACAGCCAGCGGTCATTGCGATCCACGTAGCCGTGGTCGTCTCCTCCCCGGCCGATCTTTGATTGACAAAGTTCGCAGTGCTCGTGGTCCCAACCGAGCTCGTCGACGCTGGTGGGAACGGCATCGTCGGGCAGCTTGTGACCCGCCTTCGTCCAGCCGTGCACATGGCCTTGTCGAAAGTGCTGCGCAGGACTCGCAGTGAACTCCGTCCGCTTCCACGCGGCTTCGGGGTCCAGGATCATCGTCAGGTGATACGCCTGCCAGTAGCCATCCAACCAAGGGACTACGCTGCCAACTTGAATCGGGCTGCTCGGTGACCAGAAGGGCGCCGTGAACCTGGCCTGCCGGGTTGCCTCATCAACGTCGACGAGGTCACCAATCAATGAATCCGCGTCGCCATGGTAAAGCCAGCTGCGGGCCGCGCGAACGCCCTTGAGATGACTGAAGACGCCGATAAGTTCGGGGTCGTCTGCGTTGGTTATTTGCAAGACCTGGAATGCAGGCAGATCCTTGAGGTGGGTCACTGGACGCTCGGTCACGAGTCGATCGTAGACCAGCCCGAGGACATCGGTGCGGCAAGCGTCGGGATGGGTTTCAGGCGACCGCAACCAGGGGAGAGAGATGTCCGTAACGATGCCTAAGCTCGAGGACCTCGACACGGCCAGCGCCCGCGTCCACAGCATCGCTGATCGCACGGGAACCGGCGTCTGCGAGAGCGGGCTCGCCGTCCTGTTTCCATGCCTTGTGCAGCGCCTTGAATCGAGGTGCAGAGAAGGCATCGCGGGCGCGATAGAACCGCTCGTCGAGGTCGTCGCTGCGCGATGGCGTGGGGTGCGCGCGAACCTGCTCGAAGTACCAGCGCAGCTCGTCGAGAGTGTCAGTCCTTAGCGGTGTCAATAGCTGATTCCAGACGACTTGCTTCGCGCGCTGGGCCATGTCCGGGAAGTGCGGCGGCACGACGATCCGGAGCGTCCAGGCGGGTAGGGCTCGAAGTAGCGCAGCATGACGTTCCAGGAAGACTCGGAACTCGTCCAGCCATGGGTCGGTGACGACGTAGACGACCACGCCGCGACCGGCGAGGTGAATGCCGATCGGCAGGCGGTCCGGGAAGTATCGGACGCTGCGAGCCTCGCCCTCACCGACGCTGACGTGAGGCAGATTCGCTTGCTCGATCGGTGTCAGCGCCAGGAGGTGCGCCGCCTTCTCGTCGGCGGTCCCGAGCCACACCAGGTCCGGGTCCTCGACAATGGCGTCAAGCACCATCAACCGCCGAATCGCGTGGTTCAGAGTGACGGGCTTGCGGAGGCGGCTGTCGGCCTCACTAATGGCCGCGTATAGTGCGCGCTGATTGACGTGGTAGATGCGCGCGCGGTTGTGGCGGCAGTCGAACATCGACGCGTACTCAAGGCGCACGAGCTTGGCGAAGAACTTCCTCGTCTTCTCGCCGTAGACGATGCCGCAGAACCGCGCGTACTGGCGCGGGACGCAGACACCCGAGTGGAGCATGACGGTCGTCAGAAACCGCGCCTGGCGCTTGGTGAAGCCCTTCCTGGCAACAGCCTGGACGCGTGCATCGAAGGTCATCAGAGCAGCTCCTCGATGACGCTCGGTGTCCGGCCACCACTGCGCCCACGACCGGCGTGAGCGGTGAAGTAGAGGCGGAATCCCGAACCGGATTTTGCTGCGCCGTGGGCGCCTCGGTAGTGCGACGTCATCACCTCGACATCGAGCGTGTGATCACGTCCATCGATGTCGTACTCGATGCGGACGTCCGGGAACTGGACGTGGCCCCGGTCGTCGCAGGGAAGGTCGTGCTCCCTTGCCCAGTCTTGGATCTCCCGAGGATCGCGATCGGGTCGGCCATCGCTGTCGTCGCGATCGCGATTGCGCTCCTGCAGGAACTCCTGATACTCGCGCTTCAGGTCGTTTTCGAGGACGATGCGGTGAATGTTCGCGCCTTCATCACGGAGGCGTTCGGCTTCCTCCGTGTAGGCGCGATAAAGTTCCGCGTCATGCTTCAGTTCGCGCGGCTTCGGGACGCCGGAAGAGAACTTTTGGCGGTCGCGCGAGTCATCGTCCAGATGCCGAGACTCCAGCAGATCGCGCCCCTCTTTTGTCAGCGTGACGACGGTGTGGTCGCGGTCGAGGCGGACCGTCTGAACCAGCCCTGAGTCACGCAGATGCCAAAGTTCACCGTGACGTGGGTCGAGCGGCTGATCGAAGCTGTCGCGGAGATCGCTCGCGGGCACGGCACGGAATGCGCCAACGGTCGTCAGCGTGCGCGTTTCGGAGCCGCGGAGGGTGTAATCGTGGCCGTGATAGTGCACGTGCTCTCGTTCGAGGTCACGAGGCAGATTGACGTGTTCCATGAACACGTCGCGAGGGTCCACGCGCTCCCGGTCGCGTGGGTCTGAACCGCCGCGACTCCCGCGGCTGAGATCGCGCGAGTTGTCGTCGCGATCGCGGGGATCGTCACCCCAGCGAGGATCGAACACGGGGCACCTCCGTCAGAAACGTCAGCGTTTTCACATTCACGCTGCCGCCCAACAGAGCTGCCGGTACAATTTGTTGCGGGCCCCCGCAACCACTTTTTCAGTTGTCGGCTGACAATTGGCTGACAATCGGTAGAACCTCAAAGGGGCGCTTCGGCGCCCTTTCGAGCGTACAGAGCCCGTCAGTTTGCTCTCAGCTCCCGCCGCGGTATTCTGAAGCTGGAGAGGCCAAGACCAATGCCGACGATAACGTTTGAAATGCCGGAAGGCGCGCTCTCAGCGTTGCGCTTGTCGCCAACCGAGTTCGTAAAAGAGATGCGCGTTGCGGCGGCATTGCTCTGGTACTCGAAGGGCGAGATCTCGCAGTCGAAGGCCGCCGAAATCGCCGGAACGAGCCGTGCGGAATTCATCGACGAACTCTCGCATCGCCGCATCCCTGTTGTGCAGGTAACGGCCGAGGAGCTACAGGACGAGATCCACCGTGAGTGAGGCGTGGGTCGTCAACGCCTCACCGCTCATCCTGTTCTCCCGCATCGGCCGACTCGACCTGATCGAACGCCTCGCTCCCGCAATCCTGATTCCAAACGCCGTCATCGAGGAAGTTCGCGCCGGCCAGGACAAGGATCGGACGGCGACAGCTGCGCTCGAATGGGCAGCGAAGTACCGCGTCGACGACGTCGCGGTCATCACCAGTATCGAGCACTGGGATCTCGGGCCGGGCGAGTCTCAGGTCATCGCACATTGCGTCGACGGTTCGAGATGGGCGGTGCTCGATGACCGTGCCGCCCGCCGCTGCGCTGCGGCTCACAACGTGCCTGTCATCGGAACGCTTGGAATTGTCCTGCGCTCGAAGCAGAAGGGGCTGATCGGAAACGTCCGCCCTCTCGTGAGCGAGCTGGTCGCCGCGGGGATGTTCCTCGATGACGAGTTCCTGGATCGGGTCTTAGTGAGCGTCGGTGAATGACGCGCGGCCGTTGCTTATGGATCTGACCGAAACCGCCGCCGTCGTATGCCGGAGTATCGTGGCGCTCGGATCGCTTGCGGTGCCGACCAGATTCAGATTCGGTCCGAACGACGGTATTCCGCCCATCATCGGAACGGGATTCGTGGTGGATCCACGAGGTGTCGTGATGACGGCCGGCCACGTCGCACGGGCGTTGAGCGCGCTGCCGAAGCATCCCGTCACCGGCAAACATGGAGCGGTAGCGATCCTGTTCACGGAGCCCGTGAGAGTTGGTGAAGGGCTTGAGATGAAACCACTCTGGGTCGGGGTCAAGGGGTACTCGTTCCTGGAGACCTTCACGACGAATGAGGAGATCTTCTACGGCGAGAAGGTTCCGGATCTTGGCTTCGTGCAGCTCGCAATTCGCGACGTCCCCGCCTTGAGTCTGTGCTCCGAGCCAAACGCAATCCGAATGGGTCTCGACGTGGCCTTCGCGGGTTTTCCCTTCGGATCAGACGGTCTCCTGCTGCGCATCGACGATCAGCCACCGATGGTCGTCCAGGCCACTCCATTCTTGCGACACGGTATCGTCAGTAGCGTGCATCCGTTTCCGTGTCCGGAGCCACATGGATTCTCGATCGATGCAATTTCCCATGGTGGAGCAAGCGGGTCCCCGATTTTTAGACGCGACGATCCGGCAGTGCTGGGAATGTTGTATGCGGCGTTTGAAGGGCAAGGCTTGACGTACGCGCTGCCGGGGCATCTGCTTCATTGGGCAGCCACGGCAGCTTTGGCGGATGGAACACTTAACCTCAATCGCGTGCCGTCATTGAACGAGTATCGGACGACTGGGCAAGGACCTGACGCCTGGCACTCGCCTGAAACAGGCTAAGCTGACTCCGTCACTTCCGCGCCGTCGGCGCGCGTTGACGTATTTTGACGCCACATGCCGTTGAGAACATGCCCGAGCTGCGGCGAAGCGAAGCCAGAGGAGGATTTCGCTCTCAACTTCGGCGCCCGGCGCTGTCGCACGTGCGTTGCAACGGAGACTGCCGAACGCCGCTCAAGGCGTGCTGCCGCAGACCGAAACCGCATCCAACAACAATTCGGTTTGAAAGTGTCTCTGTCAGGACGCCGATTCTCGAAACTTCAACAGAGTGCGCGCACAACCGCGGAATCGGCTATTCCCAAGGCGCGACGGGATCGCCTCGCCGATTGGTCGCTCGTGACTTCGAGGGTATTCGGATGGGGCGCAGTCGGGTTGTTCTTCTTCGGCGGACAGTTTCCTAAAAAGATCGAGATCAATAGCTTCGCCGCGTACGGTGGGCTCTTGGGGTGCGCGCTGGGGTTCCGACTCCTCGTCGATTGGCTCGCTCGCGATACCGCGAAGTGCCGCGATCGCTGATGCTACGGGCGAGATTCTCCGCGGGCTAGTAGCGACTGCTGAGCGCGACCAACTCGCGGCGCTGCGCTTCTACATGACACCGGAATGGCGCGCAACGCGCATCGCCGTGATTCAGCGAGACGGACGGGTGTGCAAGATGTGCTCACAGCGAATCGTGTTGAGCCGAGATGTCTCTGTCGACCACATCCGCCCCCGCAGTCGGTACCACGAGCTGGCTCTCGAACTGAGTAACCTCCAAGTGCTCTGTCGGGGCTGCAATTCCTCGAAAGGTGCGCGAGTGTGACAGGCCGTGGTCGCCTGGGCTATATCTTTCCCACCCGTTGATGATCCTGCCAAAGCGTCGGTGATCGCATTCGGGCTCCGGCCGGCCTATTTTTCCCCGGTTCGTCGGCTCCAGAGCTTTTCGTGCATCGTCCGGCGCAACTCCTCATCCGTCACGTTGAGATACCGCTGGGGCGTCTTGAGGTCAGCATGCCCGAGAAGCAGCTGAATCGCTCGCAAGTCGAGACCCTTGGCGAGCCAGCGGCAGGCCGCCTCGTGCCGCAGGTCGTGCCAGTGCAGGTCGATCTCCGCCAGCTGCTCGCGGTTGACGCGACCGTGCGCGCGCGCGCGCGTCGGCTGAACGCCGTGCGCGAGCAGAACGACGGACTCCCAAGCGGTGCGAATCGTGCCCTGATATTCACCGCTCACGCCACCGAACACATAGGCTTTTGTGCCGAGGAAACGCCGGCGCTTCAGGAGCCGCGCCAAGCGTCCGTTTGGCTCGAAGGGAATCCGCCGCGCCTCGGCGTCCTTCGCGTGCGCTGCGGGGATGCTGATTTGGTGGGTCTCCCACAGGACGTGACGGTTTTGGATCTTCAGCATTTCGCCGAGGCGGCAACCCGTCTCGAGCGCGCCGAGAATTCGGTCACGCATTAACGCACCGGCGTAGCCGTGTTCGGCACAGTTGATCTTGTCCGCGGCCGCGAGCAGATTGCGCTCTTCTTCCGCCGTGATACGACGGTCTCTTTTCGTCTCGGTTTTGGTCTTGATTTTGACGCCGAAACGGTGGAACGGCGACGTCGTGAAGATCGCCGGCGTCCGCCCTCGGCCCCAGTTGATCGCGTGGCGCAGAATCGCGAGCGTTCGGTTCACCGACGCAGTCGATTTGGTCGCGCCGTACTCACGCTTGAAATCCTCAATCGGATCGATCCGCTCCAGCGCCAGAACCGGCAGCAATCCAAGCCCCGACTTCAGCGCGCCGATCCGGCTCCGGATTGACGCGACGCTGCGCAGTGATTCCGCGACCACGTAGCGATCGAAATACAGGTCGAGAAACTCCGCGACCGTCATCCCTTCGGCCGTCGGCGGCGCGGGCGGCCTCCGCGGATCTTTTCCAGCGACGATTTCGCCGATGAACTTCGGCTCCCAGACCTTCTCGGCTTCTTGCTTGGAGCGCACCGGTTGCGTCGCTCCACGTTTGAGTGCAAACGCGTCGACCGGCATCCGGTACCGTCGCCGTTTGTGCATCACATCGAACCACCACGGGTGATCGCAACGAGGACTTGTTTTGCACCCCTTCGACGCGCACTGTTTGATGACCCCCCATAGCTCACCTCACGCTGCCGTTTTGCCGCCGTGTTCCAGCCATGCAACGAGCGCCGAAAGTCGAATCCTGACGCTCCGCGCGCCGAATCGCAACACCTGGAGTTGTCGGGACAAATATGCGCGACGAATTGTTTCCTCGCAACAGCCGACATAGCGCGCCGCTTCGCAGACGTTGAGCAGCGGCTCCGCGCGCTTCCATGGCGTCTCGATTAATGCTTCGTTCTCGGCAAGATTCAGCAACTGGTTCTGACTGCGCACGGCCATTCTCCACTTCGGCCCGATGAGCGGGGCCATCAACGAGAGAGCAAGATGCGTGCTCTGGATCGCTCAAGTTGCCACTGTCGTGCGCTCATCGTTCGTGCTGGCGATTGCTGCTGACAGAACCACGATGAATCGCGGTGAGCAGTGATGACTTGCGATGGACAGCGATGAACAGCCGTGACTCGCGTTCAGCCGGCGATGGTTAGCTGCGACCGATAAGGAGCGATCGTGCTGCGCTGCAGATGCACACGTCTCTGATGCGATTCACGACGCGGCAATTGAAATGATCTTGAACTGAATCAACACTTCTGGTTATTCAGGGCAATTCAGCGGCTTCAACGATTTCGCGAAGAGCGCGATCGCGACACACGGTGGAAGAAATTGCACGATGTACCGCTCATGCAGAGACGCTGTCAACCTGAACGATTCCTTTCGCCGGCCGGATCAGGCCCGTCCTTCGACAGAGCCGAATCTTGTCCGAATCGCAGCTTCCTCTCGCCAAATCACAACTGCGCCTCACACGAACCAAGTCTCGGACGCGCCACAAGATCCTGCATCCGACACCGGCAACGCATCACAATAGGCGCAGCGCAAACGGTCCGCCGGTCCTCGCGCCGCGACCCTTGCGGGTTGGTTGGGCGCCGCCGCTGAATTGCATCTCGACCTGGCCTTGAAGCCGGAGAGATCCGAGCACGTGAGCTTTTGTAGTGAAACCTAGGCGACGTCGCCACCTCCACCTGTCAGGCGAGAACCGGTAATTCGCAGGCACCGGGCGACGGTGTCCCGGCCGCAAGGCGCTTTGTACGGAGTAGCTGTGCGGCGCTTCACCGCAAAGAGAAAGCGCCACCTGCGATGTACACCTGGTGGACGTTGAAGTAGTAGACGGGCTCTGGCCCGGCGCCCGTCAACAACTGCCAGGAGAGAGCCGGTGCTGTGACCTGCAGCACCTGTGTCAGCAGGGTTCTTCCCGTCTCCTTGTCGCTGGAAATACTGACCGTCGTGTGCGCGAACGCGTTCAGGTCGATCGCGCCCATCAGAATCGTCGTTCTTGTCATTGCCTTGATGGCTGCGCAGATCGCGTTCAGTGCCTTCAGTCCGTTGACGTCCGTCACCACGAGGGTCAAGGGCACGTCCAAGGGTGACGCATACGGCCCGACTCCGCCCGATGCCGAACGCGAGCTGCGTGGAATCACATGGAACAAACCGTCCTGTTCGAGCACCGTGAATTGCGCTCCCTCTGGATAGCTCTGGTTGAACGTGGTCACGAGTCGCCGAAGCACCTTCGCGGTGCCCAAACGATCCGAGGCCTCGCTCGGCATGAAGGGGAAGTTCAAGGCCCCGCCCTTGGGCAGCAGGACCCTGACCCCCGGTGCGTGCCTGAAGCTATCCGACTTGTCTGCGACGTCAGCAGAATACGAGTAGGACGGATCTTCGTAGGTGATCGGCTGTTTGATTGCCTTCTCCAGCTCGAGGATCGCTGCACTGAGCGGACGCGGATCGTTGACCGAGATCAACTTGGTTGTCTGTTGGCTTGAGACGAAGCCGAGCGCGATGATAAACGACAAGAGTCCTTTCATCGTTTCCTCCTACCAGGGCTTCGACACCGATTGGCCGTCGCGGTAGCTCCACACGGAGTTGCTCTCCATGCCCGCCTTCACGCGGCCCGTCTTGTACTGATAATCGGGGGACCATCGGTTGAATCTCGGCGCCGTTTGGAGCAAGCAGATGCTGCAAGATGGTGAAGTCATTGAAGTAGTACGAGATCGTCTTTACATCCGTTGGGCGCGGCTCGAGTGGGCCATAGTCGTAGACCCATATATCCGCCCGGCACGGTGTCTGGAAATGTCACGGTCTTTGTTCCCGGATCTACAGCCGGTCCGTGCAGAACCCCCGGCCACCGCCGGACAATCTCGCGTCGTGATGGCCTCAAGGCACGCGACGTCGCGCACTCAACGAAACTAGCAGGGCAATCGTTGCGGCTGGTGGAAGAAGACAGGCAGGAGGCACCGGTTGACAACCACCGCAGATGTGATTCAGAGCGTGTGCGCGCTCACCCTGATGAACGCAGGTTCCCGGCGAAACCTGACAGGCGTGTTGATTCCGACAGTGCGGCCCCAATAGGCGGCAGAGCGCTCGACGAATGACAGCGACTCAACGCAGTCCGACCGGACGGACGAGACATGCAAGAGTGGGGCGTGAGTGACCCCCTCCGGACAGGGCCCGAAAGTAAACGGCGTAGGGGAAGGTGTGCAGCAGCGCTCGGCGAACTTCGCCCGCCACGGTGGGGGAACTGGAATGGCCGCTCGCGGATGCGCGCGAACGTTCGGTCGACATCCCTGAAGAACCGCTCGGCGAGCCCGGCTCGCTCGTCCTCGTACCACCGCGCGGCGTCCTCGAGATCGGCCTCAGCGAGTGGCCGAACGATGAACCCGCGGCTCATTCGATTCAGTGGCTGCTATCGAACTTTTTGCGGAGCCGTTCCTGAACAACATCCCAGCTCTCACCGGCACCGGGATCGGCTTCGAGATCTTTGAGGCGCTCGTCAAGGATTTCGCGGTGCCAATCAGGAACCGGAATTGCCTCGGGCGTGGCCGCGATCCGGTCCCACAGCGACTGCAGGTAGTCGATCTTCTCGTCGACCGACAACTCGTCGAAACCGGGCGGCGGGAGTGGAACGGGTTCGGGCATGAAGCAACATCCAGACGATGAGTTCAGTATAGCGCGGCACGCGCACTCCAGGCCTCGATTGGCTCTGGCCTCACGGTCAAGGTGGCGAAATCACCTGAACTGCCAGAAATGCGTTCTGCCGGAGGGTTCTGTACAGTCGATTGTAATTTTTTCACGGGCGGCGTCACGCAGTGCCGCCACCTGTACGTGACTGTCGGGCCCTCGAAAATCCAGATATGACAGTTCGCGCGTTTGTTGCGGATCGATCGAGAACGCGGACGCGTACTCCTCCCCGAAGCCCAGTTCCGCTTTACACCTCCACGCCTCTGTGGACCCGTTCGTGAAAGCAATCGTCTCATCGCCAAGCTGCACCCTCACCGGGAACGTCGGAGGTCCATTTTTCGTGGCTCCCAGTTCGGGAGCGAGGCGATGGATTAGCGGCCTAGCCGCCATCCACACAATCGAAAGCCCCAGGACGATCACGGCCCCGCGCAGCACAACTCCTTCGAGTGTGCGGTGTTCCTTGCCGAGCTTGAACATTCCATGCTGGCTTGAACTCTCGGCGACCCGAGTCGAAGGTTCTGACACGCCGTCGGCACTGTCGGGCGACTCGGACGCGGTCGATGCGTTCTCAGGACCAGTAGATCCGTACAGAATGCCGCGGAAGTCTCCAGTGGACTCAACATCGGGCGGAAAGAGACGCATCGTGATGAAGACGAGGAGAACATGCGTCGGCCACAGGCCAAGGATCGCTACTGCAAACAGGGCGTCGCCTCGCACTCCCGCTGCGTAGGCGACCATGGTTACGACGACAGCAGCGAACAGATACAAAACGCGAAAGTAGTTGTTGCGTAATTGGAGGCCATGGCCGCATTCGGGACAGAGAAACTGAACGTGCCCTGTCGCGTGACGCCACGATATCGCGGCACCGCATTCAGGACACTTGATGGGTAACGCGGCCCGGATCAACGTGATCTTTCGAGGCGGCATCGTCTCAGGCTAGATTCTTGCCAGCGGCAACACGGCTTGACGCCCACCGAGAGGGATCCGGACTTCCGTCATCAAGCTCGTAGGTCATGGGCGGGCACTCTCGCACACCCAATCCGGCATGAACGCCTATCTTATCGGTCCCAAAGTTGTGCCCGACGAGGACCGCTCCCGTAACAGCCGTGCCAGGAGGTGTTTTTGACTTTGTGGCGCCTCAGCTCGCGACGTTCCACAATGGCAAGTAGCGGCGGTTGCGTGCCCCCGCAACCAAATTTCAAGCCTTCTGGGACCGCGTTGTGACCGATTTGTGACCGACGCGCAAGCCGAGAAGTTCACTGACATGGGCCGATTACTTCAGGCTCCCGATGCGAGTCGAAGCGGTCGGCCTTTGTTGTTCCAGCTCACCTCCAGTCCTCTCCTGAGTTCCTCATCCGTCACGTTCAGGTAGCGCTGCGTCTGCAGGATGCTCGCGTGGCGCATCAATTGGATGATCCGGATGTCGACACCATCCGCTAGGAGCCGGCACGCGCCTTCGTGTCTGAGGTCGTGCCAGCGGAGATCGATCCGCTGGAGCCGCTCACGATTCCACGCGGCACCTTTCCGGGTCGAACGCGGTTCGATACCGTGGGCCAGCAGTCGAAGCGTCTCCCAGGCGGTTTGCAGTTCGGACTAATACTCGCCCGTTGCTGTCCCGAACACGTACGCGTCAGGGCCGAGCGTCGCTCGACGCTCGAGAACTGCGGCGAGCCGTCCCTTCGGATTGAACGGAATTCGCCGATTCTCCTTGTCCTTGGCCGTCGCACCAGGGATGCCGATCTGATGCGTCTCCCAGTTGCCAGCTCGGATTCCCGATGGCCAGGCGATTGCCCTCGTTCAACAGGTGAAGAAGGTTGCCGCCGATCTTTGCGAAGTCGGCTGAACCCGCCGGTCCTTGCGTGGTAAGTCGGTAGACGGCATCGCCATTCGTGGCGATGCCTGTGACAACGGACCGGGCTCCATGCAGCTGCACCGTCGTTCCGCCGTCAACGAATCCGGGAGCGCTCTGCATCTGCATCCCGTACACAGCGACGAGGCTGAACGTTGCAGGCCGGCCGGTTTCGCGATCTCTTGACAAAGCAAGCCGCCACGAAATCCGTTCGCAAGGCAGATCATTCACGATTCCGAGGAACCGCCGCGGCTGGGTGTCGCAGGGCGTAGTGCCAACGAAATGGTCCGGTTCAATGGGCGCAACGGCGCGCGCGGGATTACACACGACCAGCGGAGCCACCATCAGCGCGGCGACGGTCGATGTCCGCAGTCCCGTATGCATCGTGCGTCCCTTCACGCAGACCGCGTCGCTTGCCTCAGCCGGCGTTCAGCGCGCTCGCAGGATTCCCGACGTCTGCCCTCCGGGCGGCCCAGAAGACCGTCGCGAAACCGGCACTCAACAGCAATGCGGATGCGGTGACCCACGTTGACGCTTGGGAGTTCTGCACACCCACGATGTGGGCACTCAGCACACGCGCGAACGCAGTCGCGCCAATCAGGCCCAGCACTGTTCCGAAGCCAAGCAACTGCACACCCTCGCGCAGAAACAATCGCATGACGGCGCGGTCCGACGCGCCGAGCGCGATGCGGATGGCGATCTCCTTGTGGCGCTGTTGCACGGCGTACGCTGTGACGCCGTACACGCCGAGCATCGCGAGAACGCTCGCGCTTGCCGCGAACGTCGTCAACATGCGCGTCAGGAATCGAGTCTCGACGCGCGTCTGGTCGTCGTCGGCGACCGGACGCGGTGGGTTGATCACGGCGTCGCGATCGATGTCCCCGGCCGCGCGTTGCAGTTGATCGAACAGCGGCGATGCGGGCCGGCTCGTTCGAGCGTAGAACGTCCCGAATCGTCCGTCAGGCGTTTTCGCAATGTAGAAGTCACTGCGATCCGCGTCGTCGTACGTCTGCCGGACATCGCGTGCAATTCCGACGACGGTCCGCCATGGGCCGGCAGTCGAGCCGCCGGGCGTCTGTTCCACGTCCCGTACGCGCCTGCCGATCGCGTCGCCGGCCGGCCAGAGCCGCGCCGCGAGCGTCTCGCTGACCACCGCGACCGTCGCTTCTGCCGAGGCTTCTTCGGCGGTGAACTCGCGCCCCTGACCCAGAGAGATGCGGAAGGTCGAGAAGTATCCCGCGCTGACGGCGATGAACCCGGCGCCGACCGCTGTGCCTTCGTCCCGTTCGATGAGATGCGTTGGCGGCGGAACGAACGGTGGCCAACTGCTGAACACGATTCGCGAGCCGAGCCCGTCCGACACCTGCCGGATGAATCGTTCGTAGAGCAGGCGATACGCCGCAGGGTTTGGATAATTCCGTGCGCGCAGCATGATGCGCGACGTGGTCAGGCCCTCCGCATCGAATCCAAAATCGGTGTGCAGCATCGTCATGACGCTGCGAATCATGAGCCCGCATCCAACGAGCAGTACCAGAGAGCCCGCTATTTCGAACGCAACCAGCGCGCTGCGAAGGCGGCGCATGGATCGTCCTTCGCTCGCAATCCTCACGTCCTGCTGCAGCGCATTCGTTCGCGTTCGTCCCCAGGATGTCAATGGCAGCACCGAGAGGGCCACAGCCAGGAGCAGGCTGACGCCGCCAACGACGACCAGCACCGTCGTCCCGATTTCGATTCCCGACGGGTCCGGCGCCTGCCGTCCGAGCTGTTTCTCGATGAGCGGTGCGAGCGTGCGGAGCGCGACTGTCGCGATCGCCACTCCCACGCCGAGCGCCGTTGTACAAATCAGCAGCGTCTCGGTCAGCAGCATCCTCGCGATGTGCCACCAGTCCGAGCCGAGCGCCAGCCGCACCGCGACCTCTCTTTGACGTCGCATGGATCGGAGCAGCATCAGCACTGTCACATTCGCACAGACGATCACGAGGACGAGGCTCACGGCGAGCGTGACGCCGAACAGGATCGGGCGGAGGCCGCCAACCCAGCGGTCGCGAACGGACTCGAGTTGAACGCCCGTCCAGTCGCTCGGAATGGGGGACGTTGCCGCACGGCGCGCCGCTTCAGTGAGGCGGCGCGCCGCTATCGCCGGCGGCACTTCCGCGCGCAGCCGCACCATATAGGTGCGCACTGGATCCGTATTCGGAACGAGGATCTCGACGGCTGTCCTGCTGTCGCGGCCGTAGTAGAAGCCGGGTGCGATCACACCGACGATGCGGAAGCTTTCTGGCGATCCTGGTCGCGATTCCGCTTCCACGCGAATGGCTCGTCCGATCGCGCCAGGATCCGATCCAAACCGGTCGCGCCAGAGGGAATGTCCGATGAGCGCGACGCGTTCGGATCCGGGAAGGAAGTCCTCGCCGAGAAGGCGACGCCCGACGGCGACCGAGACGCCCAACCCGTCCGCGAATCCACGTGTTACGCGGAGACCGCGGAGCGCCACCGTGTAGCGGCCATCGGCGAGGTAAAAGGACTCGCCGAGAGAGGCGATGGGGAACTCGATGACGTCTTCCACCGACGTCCAGTCGAGACCGGTCATGCCGCGCGGCTCCCAGGGCCCTGGGGGAGCGTATCGAACGTGATACAGACGGTCTGCGGCCGGATAGGGAAGCGAGCGTATGAGGTACGCGTTGACGACCGAGACCATTACGGTCGTCAACGCGAGCCCCAGGGCCAGCGACCCGATCACGACGACCGTGTACACCGGTGTACGGCGTAGGCCTCGCGCGGCGAACCTGAAATCGCGGACGAGTGCGTCGAGCCACGTCCAGCCCCAGACGTCGCGCGATTCTTCGCGAAGGCGCAGCGTGTTGCCGAACCGTGCCGGCTGCCCCAGCCTCGCACGGTGCGCCTCCATCTCTTCGTGCAGAGCGGCCTCGAACCGCCTGCGATTGACGAGGTACCAGATGCGCCGCAGCCACTCGCCCAGAATCATCATGGTTCACCCATGCGGGATGTCAGCGACCTCACGCCGTGTCGAGCACGGCATCGATCGCGGCGCCCATACGCCGGTAATTGGCGCATTCGCGCTCCAGCTGTCTTCTACCGCTCGGCGTCAGCCGATATTCCCGAATAGCGCGCCCCGTTTCCGAGATCGCCGGGGACGCCTTCACCCAGCCTTTCAGCAGCAGCTTCTGCAAAGCGGGATAGAGCGATCCTTCCTCGACGCTCAGTTCCTCCCGGGACAGTGTATGGATGCGCTGAGCGATGGCGTAGCCGTGCCGTGGGCCGCCCGTGAGGACGTGCAGGATCAGCATGACTAAGGTGCCGGGCGGAAGACCGTCCTCTCGAGGCATCGTTTACCTAGGCCTAGTGTCTTCCGCGCCAGTCGGTGGTGTCAAGCGGTGCATGAAGACGCTGACTACTGAAATCCGCCCGGACCCAGCCAGCCATTCGATGGTGGCCTAAGGCCGAAGGCTGTCGGCGTCGGTGATGTAGGTCGTCGCAGTCCACGCAGCGACCACCACGACGGCAAGCGTCGGTAACCCGAAAGGTGCGGTGACTATCGGAAACGCCTCGCGATCATCGGCTTCGCGTATCGATCGAGTTGACCGAGGACGTAGCCGTGGTAGCTGAATTCACGACGGTACGGCCGTCGAACGCGCCGCTCGGATGTGATCACCCGCGCGAGGTTCTGGTCGGCCCTGAGATTCGTTGCCAAGGCAGTGAGCTCTCGCGGGCGACGGAGTCCAGATGCCCTGCATAGAGATCCGATGTGTTGCGGGATCAGCGAGATGGTTCGAACAGTTCGATCGGATTCCCGTCTGGATCCTCGATCTGGATCTGACGACCACCGGGACCGCTCTCCATCTCGTTGCGAAAATGAAGTCCCGTGTTCTTCAAGTCAGCGATGAAGCCTGACAGATCCGCGATCTTCAGCACAATCCGATTCCATCCGCCCGGCTCCTGCTGCTGTCCGTTCGGCATCGGCCGCGAGCCCGATGCGCCGGGACCGCTGAGCAGAATGCGCGCGTCGCCGAGGGAGACGCTTGCAATGACGGGGAGTTGCTGGTGCTCAAGTGTGAATCCAAGATGGTGCGTATAGAACGTGACCGAGCGTGCCACGTCCTTCACTTGACATCGAATGCCGTGAACCTTCTTGACGAAGGCATGTTGTTCTGTGTTGTGAGATTCCGTCGCCTGAACCATGTGATCCCCTCTGCCTGATCATCACTTGTCCCTATGCCGTTATGCCGCCCCTGTGAGAAACCACATACGTGACAGCGGAGCGAGACCGTATGGGAAGCAGGTCACAAGGCGCCTCGCGGCGCCGCCAAATGCCGCAACTTGTCCGGATTGCGCACGACGTACAGCGTCCGAATGACGCTGCCTTCAATCTCGAACGCCGCAGTCTGTACCGTCCCCTCGGGTGCGTCCACGATGACACCGGGCAGGCCGTTAACGGTCGCAATGCGCAGTGTGAAGTCCGTGCGCCACCACGCATCTGGCCGTTTGCGCGTGGCGTCAACCAGGAACCGCGCCACGCGATCGGCGCCGTCGATCACCTCCTGCGCGGCCCGCACCTTGCCGCCGCCGTCCGTCACGATGCGCGCGTCGCTCGCGAGGAGCTTCGTCAGAGCATCGAGATCACCCGCTTGAGTTGCCGCCATGAACGCGGACAGAAGCTGCGCATGTTTCGCATCGATCTCGTCCGAACGCGCCGGCGGCGCGGTCGCGCCGCGCGGCCGGACAGCCCGCACGTGCGCGCGGGCCCGGGCGGCAAGCTGCCGGCACGCCGCCTCGCTCCGCTCCAGTGCCGGGGCCACTTCGCTGAACGAGAAATCGAACACGTCGTGCAGCAGGAAGGCCGCTCGCTCGAGGGGCGACAACCGGTCGAGCGTCAACAGCAGCGCAATGGACAGATCCTCGGCCAGCTCGGTGCGGGTGTCGGGCGCGAGCGCTGCGGTGTCAACAACCGGCTCCGGCAACCATGGGCCGACGTACTCCTCACGCCGTGCGCGCGCCGAGGTCAGCACGTCGAGACAAATGCGCGTGGTCGTGGTCATGAGAAACGCTCTCGGATCCGACACCTTGTCGCGGTCGGCCCCATGCCAGCGTAAGTATGTCTCCTGCACCGCGTCCTCGGCGTCGGCCATCGACCCAAGCATGCGGTAGGCGAGACCGAGCAGGCGCCGACGGTAAGGTTCGAAGCTTTTGGCCGGATTCGACGTCGCGCTCGTGGAGCTCACGTCATTTGCCCAGGCTCGAGACGGTGCGGCGCAAGCGGGCCTGAGCCAGACCGCCGAGGGTCAGAGCGATCAGCCCCAACACGAACGCCGCTGCGCCACCGACCACTCCGTTGCCGGTACCGGGGCCACCGTTGGCCATAGCCAAATTCAGCCCGCCATTGACCACGGCGATTAGGCCCGCCGCTAGAGCCACGATGGCTCCGAGGCGCCCGGATGTAGTGCCGAAACGACTGGCGGAGCGGGCCAGAGCAAGCCCACCGATGACCACGCCGACCAGTGCCACCGCAGCGGCCGCGGTGGCCCAGAGTCGCCGGAGAGTCAGGCCGTAAACCGTTGTGGCGGCCGGCTCGGAAACGTGCGCGACCACCAGCACGGCATACACAAGTCCCCCGAACAGGGCGGCTGCAGCCACGGCGGCGAGAACAATAGCGAAGGTTCGTTTCATGGCTACCTCTAGTCTCCAATGGTGGGACGGCATAGGGCTTCGGAATGTGACATGGCTGCCCATCCGGCTGAGGTGGGCGGACCGTTGCGAAACGAAGAACCTAATCGCTTTTGCGTTCGCGTCGATGCACCTCGCTCCGCAGCGATGAAGAGGGGCAGCGAGCTGAGCTGGGCGACGACCGAAAACCCGATCACTGCGGGAACGGAGTGCTCATACGAGAGCCCGGTCGTTGTGCTACGAGGGACCCTGCGAGTCCTTGAGAGGCAGCATCCTTACGCGCGTCCCGCCTTCATCAATCGACAGAAGCGCGCCTCGCTTGATGTCCTCACGATGCGCCTCGAGTGCCTTGGCGACGATGCTCACCGCAGCATCGGAGAGCAGGTCCTGAGTTCGGATTTGCACGACGCTTGGCGAGGCTCCAGCGCTAGCAGCGAGGATTGCCGAGAAGTCGAGATCGTTGGTAATGAGGACGAGATTGTGCCGATGCGCGTACGCCAGGATCTCGGTGTCGGGGGCGGTCGCAGCACCCACGGTAGACCAATGGACAGCCTCGAACCCGTGTTGCGCCAGCCGACCGACCCAGCTTGGCGAGAGGTTCATGTCCACGACCAGTTTCACGGCCGGCGCAGCGGAACTTCGACTTCCTCCGCCCGCCAAGCGGCATAGGACAAGGCCTCGGCGATGTCCTCGGCTTCAAGGTACGGGTACTCGCGGAGAATCTCCTCGCGCGTGCGTCCTGCGGCAACGAGCCCGACCACCGTGCCGACCGTGACGCGCATACCCCGGATGCACGGCTTTCCGCCCATTACGGCGGGGTCACGAGTAATGCGGGTCAACTGCGGCATGTTGAGCGGCTCCACTGGGCCGAGCTTCTATTGTGAATCAGGACCGCCGTTCGGCCAAACGGGCTGCGGCGGGTGGCTAGCGAAGAGGCGAACCGTCGGGAACGCAGCATCAATCGCGCCGTCACTCATGACAAAACACCTGGGTGTCGGATTGACTGAGCTGTCCTAATTGGGCAGCCGGACCCGATAAAGATTGCTCTGCGTGGTGCGTCTCCAC
>Ga0137375_10002517_pt1 | contig 21520 bp, 18 predicted proteins | sample SagtaG_24_FD_104936 | JGI IMG/M metagenome (GOLD analysis project Ga0137375, IMG submission 104936) | Vadose zone soil microbial communities from Sagehorn Ranch, Mendocino, California, USA - Sage1_R_113_16 metaG | ecosystem: Environmental > Terrestrial > Soil > Vadose zone | place: USA...
ATGGTGCGGAACATGGGCGTGGCGCGAGACCTCGGGTACCTGCGGGTCCCCTCGGTCCGCGGCGGCCTGCTGGTCGACCCGCGCGACGCCGAGGGCATGCCGCCCGGCGAGGTCGTGCTGGTCTGCACCGGGTCGCAGGGCGAGCCGATGTCGGCGCTGTCCCGGATGGCCGCCCGGGATCATCCCATCCGGATCGCCGCGGGCGACACGGTCATCCTGGCCTCCTCGCTGATCCCGGGCAACGAGTCCGCCGTGTACCGGGTGATCAACGAGCTGACCCGGTGGGGCGCCCGGGTGGTGCACAAGGGCAACGCGCTGGTGCACGTGTCCGGCCACGCACCCGCCGGTGAGCTGCTGTACGTGCTGAACCAGGTGAAGCCGCGCAACTTCATGCCCGTGCACGGGGAGTGGCGGCACCTGCGGGCTCACGCCCAGCTGGCTGAGCTCACCGGCGTCCCGCGCGGCAACATCGTGATCGCTGAGGACGGCGTGGTGGTCGACCTGGCCCAGGGGCAGGCCACGGTGGTGGGCAAGGTGCCCTGCGGCTACGTCTACGTGGACGGCCTGTCCGTCGGCGAGGTGACCGAGACCTCGCTGAAGGACCGCCGGATCCTCGGCGAGGAAGGGTTCCTCTCCGTGGTCATCGTCGTCGACTCGACCACAGGCAAGCTGGTGGCCGGGCCGGAGATCCACGCACGCGGGTCAGGCATCGACGACTCCGCGCTCGGCGATGTCCGGCCCAAGATCGAGGAAGCGCTGGCCCGCGCGGCCGCGGACGGGATCAACGACGCCCATCAGCTGGGCCAGCTGGTCCGGCGCACCGTCGGGCGCTGGGTGAACGACAGTTACCGGCGGCGGCCGATGATCATCCCGGTGGTCATCGAGGTCTGAGCGCGCCTACCGGGCGGCGCCGGCCTCGTGCTGGCGGGCCAGCTGGCGGAGCAGCCGCTGGTAGTACCCGAACGCGGGCACCACCGCCCCGGGGTCCTTGGCCGCGTCGTCCCAGCGGCGCAGCCGCAGCGCGGACTGGCACCACGGGCTGGCCTCGAACTCGGCGGACTCCGCCGGGGTCATCGGGCCGCCCTGGATGCGCAGCGTGTACACGGAGGCCGGGGACAGCCCGCCGAAGTACCCCGGTTCCACGGCGCACAGGTAGCGCTTGGCCGCGACGTGCAGCCGGACCGGCTCGGTCACCCCGGGCCCGAACCACTGCGCCAGCCAGTCCGCGCCCTGGTCACCATGCCGGTTGTCGGTGCCGCTCATCAGCTCGTGGCCGCTGACCACCCCGGTGAAATGACCCACGTCATGCAGCAGGGCCCCGGCGACCAGCTCAGGTGCCGCGCCAGCCCCCTCGGCCAGGGCGGCGGCCTGGAGCATGTGCTGAGCCTGGGTCACCGCCTCGCCGAGATATTCGCGGGCGCCCTCAGCGGCGAAGAGGTCCGCGATGACCCGTACCGGGTCGGCTGCTGTCATGTCGGGTCCTTCCTGCGGGTGCCATCCGTCGTCGCGCGCTTTCCCACCGCCACGGCCGATTCGAGGCCGTCGAGATCCGCATAGCAGCCCTGCAGGTGCCGGCGGCCATCGCGGGCGAACCCCGTCCGGGCGTGCAGCACGCGGGTGTTGTCGAACACCGCGCAGTCGCCGGGGCGCAGCCGAATGGTCAGCATGGCCGCCGGGCTCGGCAGGCCGGCCAGGGTAGCGCCGCCCGGTCCGGGCGTCCCCTCCGGGCCGGGCGCGGCGTCCGGGGCACCCAGCCCGGACGGGCTGCGCACGGTATCCGGGGCACCCGGCCCGGCTGGCGTCCGCGCGTCGTCCGGGGCACCCGGCCCGGACGGGCTGCGCACGGTATCCGGGGCACCTGGCCCGGCCGGCCTCCGCGCGGCGCCCGGGACACCCGGCCCGGCCGGGCTCACGCTGGCCGGCGGGCTGGTCATGGCGCTCCGTTCATGATCGTCTGCGGGGGAGATTCCCTCCAGCGTGGCCTGCCCGGACGCCCCTGCCAACGGGCAGCGCCGAGTATTCGCGGACCCGCCAGACCAGCGATAACCGCCGTTCACCCAGGCCAGAAGATCATTGCGACACGCCCGCACGGTTGCGGCTGCACCGCGCCGATCGTGGGTACTTTGGGCATCATGGCTACTCGTGTCGCTAAGGGCACCCCCCGCCCACGGGCGGACGCACCGGGTGGGCAGGCGCGCCCGGCGGCCGGGCAGGCCCGCGCATCGGCCGGGCAGGCCCGAGCGTCCGGTAGTGCCGGGCGGCCAGCCGGCTCGCGGGCGGGCACCAGCAAGAACGCGATGCCCCCGCGCCCCCGCCAGGGCCAGAGCAGGAACAGCCCCTCCCGCACCGGGCAGAACCGGCAGAGCCGCTCCGGGCAGAATCGCTCCGGGCAGAGCCGCTCCGGGCGGAACCGGGCGGGAAAGGGCAGGCCGCCGGGCCGGGGACGCGCCCGCGGGGCGGCGGCGCGGCCGCCGCAGCGGACCGCGGACCCGATCCTGATCCTGGCGGGCTGGGTGGCCCGGCTGGTGGCCGGGCTGTGGATGGTGGTCGCGCACGCGGCCGGGTTCGGCGCGCGGAGGTTCGGTAACAGCGCACGGGACCTGGACCCGCTGCATCAGCGGGACGGTGTGGGCCTGGGCTTCCTGGCGGCGGCGTTCATCGTGGCCGCCACCACCTGGTTCCATCTGCACAACTTCGCCGGGCGGATGCTGGCCGGCCTGTTCCTCGGCGCGTTCGGCTCGGCCGCCTGGATCGCGCCCCTCCTGCTTGGCCTGCTCGCCTGGCGGTTCCTGCGCCATCCCGACCGCAACGCGCAGACCGGGCGGATGGTGATCGGCTGGACCTGCCTGCTGCTGGGCGGCCTCGGCCTGGTGCACATCGCGGCGGGCACACCGCAGCCGTCCGCCGGGGAGAGCGCCATGCGGTCCGGCGCCGGCCTGATCGGCTTCTTCGTCTCGGCCCCGCTGGTGGCCGGGCTGACGCCGTGGATCGCCGCGCCGGTGCTCGCGCTGGTCAGCGGGTTCGGGTTGCTGGTTATCACCGGGACCCCGGTGCACCGGGTGCCTGACCGGCTGGCCGAGCTGCGCGGCTTCACCCAGCGGGCGGGCGAGGCCGACCTGGACGAGGACGGGACCCTCGGGGAGATCGAGGCCGCCGGGGGATCCGGCCGGCTGCCCCGGAGCGGCCGCAAGCGGCCACCGGCCATCGAGGCCGGCGACCATCACCGGCCCTACGACACGCCGATCCTCGGGGACGGCCCGGCCGGGAAGACGGCGGGCACCGGGCGCCTGCGGCGCGGAGCCGCGGCGCCCCCGCCCGGGGACGCGGCGGCCGCCGAGGACCCGGATGAGTCCCTGCTCGACGCGCTGGGCTTCGGGCCAGCGGGCGCCCCGGCCGCGCACGAGCCCGGGCATGAGCCGGGGCACGAGACCGCCCGGGCGGCGTACGACGGCGGCGCCCGGCCCGACGCGGGCGCCCACGATCTCGCGGGCCTGGCCCGGGGCGAGCAGCTGACCCTGTCCGGGTCGGCCGAGTCCAGCTACATCCTGCCGCCGATGGCGCTGCTCAAGCCGGGCAGCGCGCCCAAGGAGCGGACCCGGGCCAACGATGTGGTCGTCCGGGCGCTGACGGAGGTGCTGGAGCAGTTCGAGGTGGATGCGCGGGTCACCGACTTCAAGCGTGGCCCCACGGTGACCAGGTACGAGATCGAGCTGGGCCCCGCGGTGAAGGTCGAGCGGGTCACGGCGCTGACCAAGAACATCGCCTACGCGGTGAAGAGCGCCGACGTGCGGATCATCTCCCCGATCCCCGGTAAGTCCGCGATCGGGGTCGAGATCCCGAACGCGGACAAGGAGATCGTCAGCCTGGGGGATGTGCTGCGCTCTCCGGTGGCGGTCAACGACCACCATCCGATGGTGGTGGGCCTGGGCAAGGACGTCGAGGGCCGGACCGTGGTGGCGAACCTGGCCAAGATGCCGCACATGCTGATCGCGGGGGCGACCGGCGCCGGAAAGGCCCTCGCCCTTGACACCCCGATCCCTACCCCCGGCGGCTGGACAACGATGGGAGATATCCAGGTAGGCGATCAGGTCTTTGACGACCGTGGTCAACCGTGCACGGTGGTTGGCGCGACCCCGGTCATGCATGGGCGTCCCTGCTATGAGGTCGAGTTCTCTGATGGCACAGTCATCGTGGCTGACGCAGAGCACCTGTGGCAGACAGACTCGGCGGGGAGGCGCGACGCCGAGCCAGTCACGACCAGGCAGATTGCCGAATCGCTTCGCCATTGGGGGCGGTTCAACCACTCGGTCGCGGTATGCGAGCCGCTTCGCTACTCCGAGCGGGATCTGCCGGTGGCCCCCTATACGTTCGGCTGCTGGCTGGGGGAAGGGACGACGATGAGCGCTGGCTTTACCTGTGCTGACGAGGAGATTCTTGATCATATCCGTGAGGACGGCTATGTCGTCACCCACCATGCCAGCACCCGGATGCAGTACACGATTTCGAACCGCCCTGAGCGTGAGCGGCGCATCGCCGAGGCGCTTGAGTTCGCAGGTCAGGGGATGAGCGTAAGCCAAGCTGCGCTCCACGCTGGCGCCGGTCTTTCTGCTGTGCTCCAGGCCGCCGAAGGCCGGTTCCCGCAGGGTCGCAGGGGCTGCGCTGCCCCGTCCTCACCTCCCCGCGAGCGTTACCGGACGCTTCATGAGATATTCCGCCAGGTTGGGGCCAAGCACATCCCCGAGGCGTATCTGCGTGCGTCGGTCTCGCAGCGCCGTGCTTTGCTCGCCGGGCTGCTGGACACAGACGGCTACTGCAACCCCAGTGGAACGGTTGAGTTTGCAGTTACTAATCGTGATCTCGCGTGCGGGGTCCTGGAGTTGACGCTGGGCCTGGGGTACAAGGCCACGCTCCGGACCAGGCCCTGCAAAGGTCGGCGCGAGGACACCTCGACCGTCTATAAAGTCGCCTTCACTCCGAGCGAGCCGGTGTTCCGGCTCAGCCGTAAGCTGGCCCGGCAGCGCCAGGTCAAGCCAGCCAGCCCGGCACGGCGGCGCTACATAGTAGATGTGCGGCCAGTCGAATCCATACCGGTCCGCTGCATTCAAGTCGACAGCCTTAGCCGCCTGTACCTGGCTAGTCGTTCATGCATCCCTACGCACAATTCAACATGTATTAACGGACTCATTACCTCGATTTTGCTTCGCGCCACCACCGACGATGTCAGGATGATCCTGGTTGACCCCAAGCGTGTCGAGCTCGCCATTTATCAGGGAATACCGCACCTCTATACGCCCATCATCACCAACCCGAAGAAGGCAGCCGAGGCGCTGCAGTGGGTCGTTGGTGAAATGGACCGCCGTTATGACGACCTGGCGGCCTTCGGGTTCCGCCATGTCGATGACTTCAACAAGGCGGTGCGGGCGGGCAAGCTGTCCCCGCCCGCGGGCAGCGAGCGCGTCCTGTCCCCCTACCCGTACCTGCTGGTCATCGTGGACGAGCTCGCCGACCTGATGATGGTCGCCCCGCGTGACGTCGAGGACTCGGTGGTGCGCATCACCCAACTGGCCCGGGCCGCCGGGATCCACCTGGTGCTGGCGACCCAGCGGCCCAGCGTGGACGTGGTGACGGGGCTCATCAAGGCGAACGTGCCGTCGCGGCTGGCCTTCGCCACCTCCAGCCTGACCGACAGCCGCGTCATCCTGGACCAGCCGGGCGCGGAGAAGCTGGTCGGGCAGGGCGACTGCCTGTTCCTGCCGATGGGCGCCAGCAAGCCGCTGCGCCTGCAGAACGCCTTCGTCACCGAGAAGGAAATCCGCGAGGTGGTCAGCCACTGCACCAAGCAGGCGCAGCCCACCTACCGGGAGGACGTGGCCGCGCCCGAGGGCAGGCAGCGGGAGATCGACGCCGACATCGGCGACGACCTGGAACTGCTGATGCAGGCGGCCGAGCTGGTCATCCGGACCCAGTTCGGCTCCACGTCCATGCTGCAGCGCAAGCTGCGGGTCGGGTTCGCCAAGGCGGGCCGCCTGATGGACCTGCTGGAGAGCCGCAACATCGTCGGCCCGAGCGAGGGTTCGAAGGCCAGGGACGTGCTCGTGCGCCCAGATGACCTGGACAGCGTGGTTGATTCGCTGCGGGGCGGGCAGGACTGATCTAGGCCGCGGCATCTGCGCCGTGCCCGAGGGGGATGTCTACACTTGTTAGCGGCCCGGATATCCGGCGGGCCGCTCGCATCCGGTTACTGCTCCCGCACCCCGGGGCGGTGCGCAGTGCGATATGGCAGTGGAGGCGTGGCGTGAGCATTGGTGACGCCCTGGCAGACGCACGCCGCCAGGCGGGTCTCACCATTACGCAGGTTAGCCAGAGGACCTGCATCAGAGAGACAATCATCCGGGGGATGGAGCACGACGATTTCTCCGCCTGCGGCGGTGATTTCTACGCCCGCGGTCATATCCGCAGCGTCGCACGGGCCGTGGGGGCCGACGACGAGGAGCTGATCCGCGAGTACGACGCCGTGCACGGGGCACCCCAGGCGATCCGGGCCGCGGACGTGTTCGAGCCGGCCACGCCCATCAGGATCAAGGAGCGGCGCCGGCCCAACTGGAGCCTGGCCATGGTCCTGGTCCTGGCGGTGATCGCCGGGTACGGGATCTACCGTGTGGTGGACTCGACCACGTCGCACCCCGCGCGGACCCAGGCCAGCTCGGGACAGCTGACGCCGCGGCACCACACGCAGCCCACCAGGGTGTCGTCCACCCCCCCGGCCACGCCGGCCCCACCCGCTGCGAGCCAGTCCGTGACGATCAGCCTCACCGCGATCCAGGACTGCTGGGTCGAGTTCACCAAGCCGGACGGACGGTTCCTCTCCCAGGCCTACGTGGTCGGGGGGAACTCGAAGACCTGGACCTTCTCCCGGGCGGTGCGCATGGACATCGGTAATCCCGGGGGGATCGTGCTCACCGTCAACGGCAAGAAACTGGGCTCGCCGGGGGCCGCGGGCCAGCCCGTGACGCTCAGCCTGGGACCCGGGAAGCCGGTCACCGGCTAACTGCAGCACCAGGGTGCTTACCGTAGTCTTCCGGTGTGTCCTCGAGTCAGCGAAGTGCCCAGTCAGCGCAGCGCACGGTCAGCCTGGTGACGCTGGGCTGTGCCCGCAATGAGGTGGACTCCGAGGAGCTCGCCGCCCGGCTGGAGGCCGCGGGCTGGACCCTGTCCGGCAGCGATGAGGCGAGCGTCGTCCTCGTGAACACCTGCGGGTTCATCGAGGCGGCCAAGCAGGAGTCGGTCAGCGAGCTGCTCGACGCCGCCGGCAGCGGCGCGAAGGTGGTGGCCGCGGGCTGCCTGGCCGAGCGGTACGGCAGTGTCCTGGCGGCGGAGCTGCCCGAGGCGCAGGTGCTCAGCTTCGACGACTACGGGGACATCGGGGCCCGGCTGGACGGCGTGCTGGCCGGCGAACGGCGTCCCGCCCACGAGCCGAGGGACCGGCGCAAGCTGCTGCCGATCGCGCCGGCGGCGCGGTCCGCGGGCCCGGGCAGCCACCCGCCCGGCCATGGCCCGGCCCGGCCGGACCCGGCCGGGATCACCGACCTCCCGCCCGGGCTGGGCCCGGCGTCCGGCCCGCGGACGCTGCGGCGGCGGCTGTCCGGCGGCCCGGTCGCGCCGCTCAAGATCGCTTCCGGGTGTGACCGGCGGTGCAGCTTCTGCGCGATCCCGGCGTTCCGCGGCGCGTTCCTGTCCCGCCCCCCGGAGGACCTGGTCGCCGAGGCGGAATGGCTGTCCGGCCACGGCGTCCGGGAACTGGTGCTGGTCAGCGAGAACTCCACGTCGTACGGCAAGGACCTGGGCAACCCCCGGCTGCTGGATGAGCTGCTGCCCGCGCTCGCCGCGGTGCCGGGCATCGACCGGATCAGGGTCAGCTACCTCCAGCCCGCGGAAGTGCGCCCCGGGCTGATCGAGGTGATGACCTCGACCCCGGGCGTGGCCCCCTACTTCGACCTCTCCTTCCAGCACGCCAGCGGGACGGTGCTCCGGGCGATGCGGCGCTTCGGTGACCGCGACCGGTTCGGGACGCTGCTGGCCCAGGTCAGGGAGGCCTGCCCGGAGGCTGGCGTCCGGTCCAACTTCATCGTCGGCTTCCCCGGCGAGACCGCCGCCGACGTGGAGGAGCTGCAGCGTTTCCTGTCCGGGGCGCGGCTGGACGCGATCGGCGTCTTCGGCTACTCCGACGAGGAGGGCACCGAGGCCGCCACCCTGGCCGCCCAGCTCGATCCCGCCGAGATCGCCCGGCGGGTGGATGACCTGGCCGGGCTGGCCGACGAGCTGATGGCCCAGCGGGCTGCGGACCGCGTGGGCGAGGTGGTCGACGTGCTCCTGGAGGAGGATCTCGGCGGCGGGACCTACCTCGGCCGGGCGGCCCACCAGGCACCGGAGGTGGACGGGACCACCACCGTGCGGGGCGTGACCGGGGCGGCCATCGGCGAGCTGATCGCCGCCCGGGTCGCCGAGGGTGACGGCGTGGACCTGGTGGCCGACTCGCTGGCCGTGCCTGCGGCGGCCGCCGGGCGTGGGTGACCGCATTGGGCCAGCCCGCCGCGGGGACGGGCGGGGCGGCGCGGCCGGCCCCGTCCGCGCCGCAGGGTGGCATCCCCCAGCCAGGGGTGCTGAACGCGGCCAACGCGCTCACCGTGCTCCGGCTGGTGCTGGTCCCGGTGTTCGTGCTGTTCCTGCTGGCTGGCGGGGACGGCTGGCGGATCGGCGCGTTCGCGGTGTTCCTCGTCGCGTCCGTGACCGACCTGCTGGACGGGCGGATCGCCCGGCAGCGCGGGCTGATCACGGACTTCGGGAAGATCGCGGACCCCATCGCGGACAAGGCGCTGACCGGGGCGGCACTGGTCACGCTGTCCGCCCAGGGGCAGCTGGCCTGGTGGGTGACCGCGGTGATCCTGGCCCGGGAGCTCGGCGTGACCGGGCTGCGGTTCTGGGTGATCCGGCACGGGGTCATCGCGGCCAGCCGGGGCGGCAAGATCAAGACGCTGCTCCAGGTGCTCGCCATCACCCTCTACGTGCTGCCCGGCCCGCCGGCTGTGCTGCGGGCCGCGGCGATGGGGCTGGCGGTCGTGGTCACCGTGGTGACCGGCGCGGACTACGCGGTCCGGGCCGTGCGCCTGCGCCGCCGCAGCATGGCTGCGCAGGCCCGGTGAACCCGGCGGGCATCCCGTGACCCAGGCCCCGCCCGGTGCCGCCGCGGAACTCATCGCGCTGCTCACCGGGCGGCAGGAGAGCATCGCGGTGGCCGAGTCGCTGACCGGCGGCCTGCTCGCCGCGGCGCTCACCGACATCCCGGGCGCGTCGGCGGTCTTCCGGGGCGGCGTGGTGGCCTACGCGACCGAGCTCAAGGCCGTGCTGCTCGGGGTGGACCCGGGCCTGCTGGACGCCCACGGGGCCGTGTCCGCCGAGGCGGCGGCGGCCATGGCCGAGGGGGTGCGGGGCCGGCTCGGCGCGGCGGTCGGGGCGGCCACCACGGGTGTCGCGGGCCCGGACCCGGCCGAGGGGAAACCCGCAGGTACGGTGTACATCGCGGCCAGCGCCGGGGACCAGACCCGGGTCCGCCGGCTGGACCTGGCGGGCAGCCGGGCCGCCATCCGCGCCGCAACCGTCCGCGAAGCGCTGGCGTTGGTCCTTGTCATCGCGCGGGAAGAGACCCGATGATTACAGTGTTACGTTGGCAGCGAACACGGCTACAGGTGCTTTCCCTACTGTCGGTGAGGGCGAGTACGGTGGAGCTATCGAAAGACACACTTCGCGAAGGGAGTGCCGCGATGGTCCTGCTTCGTCACTTGCTTGGTGACGTGCTGCGGCGGCTACGTCTGCGGCAGGGTCGAACCCTGCGCGAGGTGTCAGCCGCGGCCCGGGTGTCGCTGGGATACCTGTCCGAGGTCGAGCGGGGGCAGAAGGAGGCATCCTCCGAGCTGCTCGCCGCCATCTGCACGGCCCTGAACACCCCGCTGTCCCACGTGCTCGGGGAGGTCTCGGACAGCTTCGCGCTGGCCGAGCTGCAGAACGATTCGGTGCTCACCCCGGCCGGCGCACCGGCCCAGGACACCCGCGAGCCAGCCGTCGCCGGCCAGGCCAGCCGGGCCGAGCTGCAGCTGCCGGTGTCGCAGGCGTTCTCCGCGGAACTCCGGCCGGAGAAGCTCCGGGTGCCGGTGGGGCATGTCCGGGGCATGGACTCCGAGCCGGTACTGGACCCGGTGGGGATCAACGAGGATCACCCCGCCTTCGACGAGGTCACCCGGCGCGTACGTGGCGATTTCAGCGACATGGTGCCGGTGTAGGCGGGAACCGGACCACCCAGGCGTCAGGGAAGGGCGGGACGGGGGCTGCGGAGGCGGCACCGGCCCGCTTTTTCTTTCCCTAACGGCCTGACCGGCCAGCTCACCAGCCCAGGCCGGGGGAGCGCGGGGTCAGGCCCAGGCCCGGGGGTCGTCGGTCAGCTCGACGATCCGCTCCGGCAGGCGCCCCGTCGCGATGTGCTCGAGCGTGACCTCCTCCAGGATGGCCCGCTCGTTCGCGCGCAGCGCGATCCAGACGCTCTGCAGCGGCTCCGCCACGCCGATGTAGCCGATGTTCTCCGGCCGCTCGCCGCGCACGCCGACCAGCTGGCCGTCGATGGCCCGGATGATGTCGGCCAGCGCGATCTCCGAGGCAGGCTTGGCCAGCCAGAACCCGCCCTCGGGGCCGCGCTGGCTGCGGACCAGGCCCGCCCGGCGCAGCTGGGTGAGGATCGCCTCCAGGAACTTCCCCGGGATGTGCTGCGCGCGCGCCAGTTGCTCGGCGGTGATGTGGCCGCCACCGGCCGCGGCAAGTTCCACCGCGGCGCGTAGCGCGTAGTCAGCGCGGGCAGAGAGCCTCATGTCCAGCATTATGCAGGTTGCCGGCCACTGAACGGGCCGCCTGGCCGGTGAGCGGGACCGTATTAGTAGGAAATCGGCCCTGCCTGATCATCACGGGCGGTCTGCGCGCCGGGGCGGGCCGCTCACCGGGCCAGTCCCAGGACCTCGGCCGCGGCCTGCGCGTTCGCGCGTGCCGCGCCGTAGGTGGCGAGGTGCACGCCACCGGGCGGGACCCAGAGTGGCAGCCCCATCTCCACGACCACCGTGTCCGGGCGCGCCGCGACCAGCCCGCTGACCACATCCCGGACCGCCGCGTCCCGGTGGGCGTCGCGGACGACCACGATCAGCGGCCGGCCCGCGGCCCGGGCGAGCGCCGCCGTGGTGACCCCGGCCGCCTCACCGGCCGCCAGGCCGGCCGGGACGCGCTGGATGCTCGAGTCCGGCACCCAGGGACGCAATCCCCAGGGAACCTCGCCGACCGCGATGTTCTCCTGCGCGGCCAGTTCCAGCACCACCGGGGCGGCCAGCGGCCCGGGCACCGCCCCTGTGATGGTGCCCGAGGCGCGGACCGCCCGGCGCGCGGCCACCAGGCCGATGTGGGCGCCGTGGCCGGCGAGCCGGCCCGCGTCGGCCCCATCCAGGCCGGCCCGGGCCCGGCGGCCCGCCTTCTCCAGCCAGGCCCGCAGCCGGGCCACGTTCTGCTGGGCCTCGGCCAGCCGCTGCGCGGGCAGCCGGCCGGTGGCCACCGCCTCACTGAGCGCCCGCCGCACCGCCAGGTAGCTGTCCTCCGCGGCGTCGCGCCCGAAGCAGAGCAGGTCGGTCCCGGCGGCCACCGCGAGCACCGCGGCCTCCGGGATCCCGTGCAGATCGCTCACGGCGCGCATTTCCAGCGCGTCTGAGATGATCACCCCGGTGAACCCCAGTTCGCCCCGCAGCAGGCCGTTCAGGGCCGCGGCGGACAGGGTGGCCGGGTCGTCCCCGGTGAGGTCGGGCACCCGCAGGTGGCCTGGCATCACGCCGCGCACCCCGGCCGCGATGGCCGCGGCGAACGGGGGCAGATCCCGGCGCCGGAGCAGGTCCAGGCTGGCCTCCACGGTCACGATGCCGTGGTGGGAATCGGCGCTGGTGCTGCCGTGCCCGGGGAAGTGCTTCGCGCACGCGGCCACCCCGGCCGCCTGGAGGCCGCGGACGGCCGCGGCGGCGTGCCGGCCCACCAGGTCCGGGTCCGGGCCGAACGACCTGATCCCGATGACCGGGTTGTCCGAGGCGGTGTTCACGTCCGCCGACGGGGCGAGGTCGACGTTGATGCCCAGCGCGGCCAGGTCCTGGCCGAGCGCGCGGTGCACCGCGTGGGTCAGGTTCACGTCGTCCACCGCGCCCAGCGCGGCGTTGCCCGGGTAGGGGCTGCCGGTCAGGTGGGCGATCCGGGTGACGTCGCCCCCCTCCTCGTCGATGGCCACCAGGGGCAGCCCGCCCGCCGAGCGGAGCTGGGCGGTGAGCCCGGCCAGCTGCTGGGGCCCGGCGATGTTCGGGCCGAAGATCGTCACCCCGGCCAGGCCCCGTTCCAGCGCGGCCAGCACCCAGCGGGGCGGCTTCTCGCCCGGGAACGGGGGGATGAGGATCGCGTCGGCCATCCGGTCCAGCGCCGGGTCGGCGGAGACACCCGCGCTCATGCTCGCCTTCCCGTGCGGCTCCGGAGCCTGCGCAGGCTCCCGTCCTCCGGCCCGCTCATCCCTTCACCGCCCCCGCGACCAGGCCCGCGGTCATCCGCCGCTGGACGATGAGGAAGAACACCACCACCGGGATGGTGTACAGGGTGGAAGCGGCCATGATCGGTCCCCACTCGGCGCCGCCGCGGGTGAAGAAGTACGTCACGTAGATCGGCAGCGTGTACTCGGAGTGCGCCTGACCCAGGAAGGTCAGGGCCACGATGAACTCGTTGTAGGCGGTGATGAAGGAGAAGATGCTGGTCGCGACCAGGCCCGGCGCGACCAGCGGGAACAGGATGCGCCAGAAGATCCGCAAGCTACCGGCCCCGTCCACCGCCGCCGCCTCCTCCAGCTCGCGGGGCACCGTGGCCACGAAGTTGCGCAGCATCCAGATCGACACCGGCAGCGCCTGCGCGGCGTACACCAGCACCAGGCCGGGCAGGCTCTGCAGCAGGTTGAGGTGGTTGAAGTCCAGGAACAGCGCGATGATCAGGGCCTGGCCCGGGATCATCTGCACGATCAGCAGCATGATCAGGTAGGACGCCCGGAACCGGAAGCGGAACCGGGCCACCGCGACCGAGGCGAGCAGCGAGACCAGCGACGCCAGCACCACGGTGGACACCGTGACCAGGAGGCTGTTGCGGAAGAACAGCCACACCGAGCCGATCCCTGACGCCTGGCCGCTCATGACCGCCGAGAAGTTGCCCAGCGTCGGATGGGACGGCAGCAGCTGCGGGGTCAGCGAGTAGATCTCCTGGGACGGCTTGAACGCGGTCGAGATCATCCAGAAGATGGGGAACAGCGTCAGCAGGGCGACCAGCACCCCGGCGGCGTTGAGGCCGGCGGTCCTGGTCTTCCTGGCCGCCCGCGCGCGGGCGCGCGGGCCCGGCAGGCGGATCCAGGACGGGGTGCTCAGGCTGGGGGCGGTCACGACAGGGCCCCCTGCCGGACGGAGGCCCGCACGTAGCCGACCGTGATGATGAGCAGGATGACGGTGAGGATGAGCGCGAGCGCGCCGCCCAGCCCGTAGCTGGGCGGGAACGTGAACGCCTTGTCGTACAGGTACAGCGACAGGTTGAACTCGTCGCGGTTACCGAGCCCGCCGGTCAGCAGGTAGGTCTGGGTGAACACGTTGAAATCCCAAATCACCGACAGCAGCAGCAGGACCAGGAAGATCGGTTTCAGCAGCGGGAACGTGATCCGCCAGAAGCCGTGCCAGGCCCCGGCCCCGTCCACCCGCGCCGCCTCGAGCAGCTCGGCGGGCACGGTCTTGAGCCCGGCCAGCACCGACACGGCGATGAACGGGAACCCCTGCCACACCACCAGCAGGGTGGCCACCGTGTAGGCGGGCAGCGCGCCGCCGGTGGTCCAGTTGAAGCCGGCCCAGCTGGTGCTGCCGGCCAGCCAGTGCGGCAGCCGGGCCAGGCTCCAGTCCACCAGGCCCCCGTCGGGATTGAACAGCCAGTAGAACAGGACGCTGGCCGAGACCGGGGGAGTGGCCCAGGCCAGCAGGGCCGCCGTGCCCACGATGGCGGACATCACCCGGCCCAGCCGGTGCAGCAGCAGCCCGACCAGCGTGCCGGCCAGCAGGGTCAGCGTCACCGCGGCCGCGGCGAACAGCACCGTGATCCGCAGGGCCAGCCAGAACTCCGGGTCGGCGAAGGTGGAGGTGAAGTTGCCCAGCCCGATCCACTGGACCGGCGCCGCCCCGACCGTCTGCGGCAGCCCGTAGTTCTGGAACGAGTACAGGGTCACCTGCACCACGGGCCAGAGCAGCACCAGGGCGATCGCGACGATGGACGGGAGCAGCAGCAGGTACGGCGCCAGGCGGTAGCGCCGGATCAGGGCCCGGATACGTGCGGCCGGGGGCAGTCCGGCCCGCGTGGCGCGGCCGCCCGGGGTGCGGGCGCCGCCCGCCGACGGCGGTGTGATCGTGTCCACCATGAGTATCGGCACTCTCCTCACGGGAGGTCCCGGCCGGCGGCCGCGCCCGCCCGCAGGCACGGGGGGAGCCGCCGCCGGCCGGGACGGCTCGGGTGCTCAGCCGGTCTCGGACCCGGTGTTGAGCACGTTCTGCAGCTCCGTGTTGGCCTTGGTCACGGTGGCGCTGAAGTCCGCGCCCTGCATCAGCGACTTCATCATGGTCGGGATGATCGCGTCCGTCGCGTCGGCGGTGGCCCAGTTCTTCGAGTTGAGCGGGGCGATCTGGGTGTACGCGGCGGCCTTGGCGAAGCCGGCCATCACCGGGTTGCCCGCGTAGGCGCCGCCCTTGAGCTGGGCGGCGAACTGCGGGAAGAAGCCCGCGGCGTTGGCGAACGCGGTCGCGTTCGCCGGGCTGTCCATCAGCGAGACCAGGGCCCAGTCAGCCTGCTGGTACTTGCTCTTGACCCAGACGCCGAGGTCGGAGCCGCCGGAGAAGGCCGGGGCCGGGTTCGGGCCGTTCTCGCTCGGGATGGGGAACGAGGCCCAGTCCGACTCGTATTTCTTGCTGACCGCGGTCAGCTCAGCCTGCGCCCACGGGCCGTCCATGTACATGTCCAGCTTGCCGAGCGCGAAGTCCTCGTTCGAGCCGCCCGAGGTCGCGCCCGGGGCGCCCAGCTCGGTCTGGCCGATGTACTTCGACGGGGAGACATGCTGGGTCAGGTAGAGGCCGGCGTAGAACTTGATGCCCGCCTCAGCCTGCGGCGTGGTCAGCGTCGCGGTCCACTTGCCGCCGCTCTGGGTGGCCACCTGGCCGCCCGCGCCCCAGATGAAGCTGACGATCGCGTTGGTGTAGTTGCTGGGCGCGCCGAGGCCGGAGGTGCCGGGGAACTTCTTCTGCAGCGTCTTGGCGTCGCTGACCAGCTGGGCCCAGCTCGCAGGGGCCGCGGTAATGCCCGCCTTGGCGAACTCGTCCTTGCGGTACCAGACACCCCGCACCCCGCCGAACCAGGGCACCGCGTAGGTCTGCCCGTTGACGGTGTCGTTGGCCAGGTTGCCCGGGATGATCCCGGAGCCGGGGGACCAGGCCTTCACGCTGCTGCTGATGTTGGCCAGCGCGCCCTGCGACGCGATGCCGGGGGTGTCGGTGTTGCCCAGCTCGGTGACGTCCGGGCCGCCCTTGCCGCTGGTCAGCGCGTTGGTCCAGTCGGTGACGCGGTTGCCCCAGGGGATCCAGTCCACGACGACCTTGGTCTTGGCGTACTGCGGGTACTTCTTGTGGAACTGGGCGACGATCCCGTTCATCCAGGTGACCTGGGACGGAACCGAGGGACCCATCCGCCAGACGACCAGCTTGGCTGGTACGGCGGACGAGGACGAGCTGTTGCTGCTGCTGGAGCCGCAGCCCGCCGCAGCCCCGGCGAGCAGGGCCGCCGCACCGAACGCGGCCGCCGATCTAGTCAGCTTCACTAGAGATCTCCCTTCCCGGCTTGATCCTTGGCACTTCACGCGATTCCCCGTGGTCCCAGGGCGCTCCGGTACCGTCGGCCGTCTAGGCTGTCGCTGCTGCCCAGCCGGCCCCTGGCGGTCACGTCGCCGGGCTGACCGACCGGCCCTGACTTTGACCAACACTGGGATTCTGGGGTGAAACTAACAGTAAAGTTTCCTAATAGATAGACCCTGTGGCCAGATTGAGACAGAATTCAGCCAGGTGTCCCGCCCGCCGTCACCACCGGCCCGGCGTGGCCCTGGCTAGCCGGCTCCTCGCCGCGTGCGAGCAGGTGCTGGGGGGGACGTCATGCGACGGAGGGAAGGCATGGAACAACGGCCTGGGACACCCCGGCTGCTACGGGAGCTCAACGACCGGGCCGCCCTCGAGCTGCTGCTCGCCGGAGGACCCATGACCAGGGCCCAGGTGGGCGAGCGGACCGGCCTGTCCAAGGTGACCGCGTCCCAGCTGCTCTCCCGGCTGGAGGAGCGCGGGCTGGTGACGACGGTGGGGGAGCAGGCCGGTGGCCGCGGGCCGAACGCGGCGCTCTACGCTGTGGTGCCCTCGAGCGCGTACGTCGCCGGGCTGCACGTTGAGCACGACGAGGTCAGCGCCGGGGTGGCGGACATCACCGGCGAGGTGGTCACCCAGGTCAGCGTGGACCCGAACGGCGCCGCGAACCCGGTGGAGCTGGTCCGCGGCGTCGTGGCGGCCGCCTGCCGCTCCGCGGGCGTGGAGATGTCCCGGCTCAACGCCCTGGTCATCGGCACTCCCGGGGTGCTGGATCCCAGCACCGGGGACCCGCGCCTGGCGGTGAACCTGCCCGCCTGGCACGAGGGCGTGCTCGAGGCGCTGCGCAGCGACCTGCGCCAGCCGGTGACGATCGAGAACGACGTCAATCTGGCGGCGATGGCCGAGCGTGCGGAGGGCGTCGCCCAGGGCGCGGACGACTTCGTGCTCATGTGGATCGGGGTGGGCCTGGGGCTGGCCACGATCATCGGCGGCCGGCTGCACCGCGGGGTGGCGGGCGCGGCGGGCGAGATCGGCTACCTCCCGGTCCCCGGGGTGCCGCTGCCGCAGGACGTCAGCCACCCGGCCACCGGCGCGTTCCAGTCCCTGGTGGGAGCCCAGGCGGTGCGGCCGCTCGCGGAAAGCTACGGGTTTCCCGCACCCACGGCCGCGGCGGCCGTGCAGGCCGCGGTGGCCGCCGCCCAGGCCGGTGACGAGCGGGGCAGCGGCCTGCTCGACCAGCTGGCCGCCCGGGTGGCGACCGGGGCAGCGGCGGTCAGCGTGGTGCTCGACCCGGGCCTCGTCGTCCTCGGCGGCGAGGTGGGGCGGGCCGGCGGCACGGCGCTGGCCGACCGGGTGGCCGCGGAGGTGGGCCGGATCTGCCCGGCCCATCCCCAGGTGGTGCCGACCGGGGTGACCGGCCAGCCGGTGCTGCGCGGCGCGATCCTGGCCGCGGTGGAGCAGGCCCGCGGTGAGCTGCTCGCCTCCGTGGCCGGGCCCTGATCTCTGCCCCTGAGGCCAGCCCTGTTGCCCCCGGGCCGGTCGCATGCGCGTGCGCCGGGCACTGCCGCATGCCGGTACCTCCATCAGGCCAGTGCTGACTCCCGCCCCGCTCTGCTCCCTACGCCACCGATCCCACCTCGCGTGCCCTCCGGTGACATCCTCCCCGTGGGGTGACCGGGGCGTTCCCGCGGCGCTCAGCCCGCCGGGGACGGCCAGGCCCAGCCGGGCTGAGGCGGTAGCGTCGGCGCCATGACTGACGGCGCAGGCTCAGCGGCGGTGACCGCGCGGGTTCGCCGGTACCCGCTGGGCGCCGCCGTCACGCTCGCGGACCTGGATGATGACCCGCATCCCGTGCTGGCCCGGCTGCGGGACGCGGAGCCCGTCTCGTGGGTGCCGGTGCTGGACCGGTGGCTGGTCACGCGCCGCGACCTGGCCCTGCTGGTCATGCGGGACGCCGCGACGTTCACGGTCGACGACCCGCGCTTCTCGACGGCCCGGATCGTGGGGCCGAGCATGCTGTCGCTGGACGGCGCGCAGCACGACCGGCACCGCCGCCCGTTCACCGGCCCGTTCAGCCAGGCCGCCGTGCATGACGAACTGGAAGCGTTCGTGACCGCCGAAGCGGACCGCCTGGTCAGCGCCATGCGGCCAGCCGGGCGGGGGGACCTGAGCCGGAGCCTGGCCGCGCCGCTGGCGGTGGCCGTGGTCGCCCGGGTCCTCGGCCTCGGCCAGGTGCCCCCGGCCACCATCCTGGCCTGGTACGACGCGATCGTCGGCGCAGTCTCGCAGCTGGCCGCCGCAGGCCCGGGGGCAGCCCTCCCGCCGGCGCCGGGAGTGACCGCCGGAATGGCGGCATTCAGCCAGCTGAGCGACGGTCTGCATGCCGTCGCGGGAAACGGGGCCGGGGCCTCGCTGCTCGCGGACGCGGCCCGGCCCGCGCTGCGGGCCGGACGCCGCCGGCCCGGGCCCGGGCCGGACGCCGCCGGCCTCAGCCCGGACGAGATCGTCTCCAACGCGGCGGTGCTCATGTTCGGCGGCATCGAGACCACCGAGGGCATGATCGCCAACGCCGCGTGGCACCTGCTCGGCCACCGCGACCAGCTCGGCCTGGTGCTCGCCGACCCGGGCCTGCTGCCGCAGGCCATCGAGGAGTCACTCCGCCTCGAACCCGCGGCGGCCGTCGTGGACCGGTACGCCACCCGCGACGCCGCTCTCGGCGGCGCCGAGGTGAGCCGCGGCGACCTGGTCAGCGTGTCGGTGGCCGGCGCGGGCCGGGACCCGGCCGTGTTCACCGGCCCGGACCGCTTCGACGTGCGCCGGGGCAACGCCGCGCAGAACCTGGCCTTCGCCCGCGGCCCGCATTTCTGCCTGGGCGTCCACCTGGCCCGGCTGGAAGCCCGGGCCGCGCTCGCCGCGGCCCTCGGCCAGCTGCCCCGCCTGCGGCTCGACCCGGACCAGCCGACCACGCCACGGGGCCTGGTGTTCCGCAAGCCGCCGTCACTGCCCGTGCTCTGGGACGCCGGATCCGGCTAGCAGCCGCAGCTCTCCCGGCGGATCAGGCGGGTGGGCAGGACCACGTCCCGCGGCTCCGGCTGGCCGTTGCCGACCAGCGACTCCAGCAGCTCGAACGCGGTGGCCCCGAGTTCCTGGATCGGCTGGCGGACGGTGGTCAGCCCCGGATGGAGCCGCCGCACCGGGATGTCGTCGAACCCGGTGACCGCCACGTCGCCGGGCACGTCCACGCCCCGGCGGGCCAGCGTGTGCACGGCCCCGAGCGCGGCCAGGTCGTTGGCGCAGACGATGGCCCGGGGCAGCGGCCGGCCCGCGCTGAGCAGCCCGTCGATCGCCGCGACGTCGTAGATCGTGGGCGGGGCGCCGTTCACACTGGCAGCTTAGGAGACCTGGTAGCCGACGCTCACGGTGCCCGCGTCGAGCCGCTCGACCGACACCACCGATGTCTTCGACGGCTCGCCGAACTTGATCACCGTCTGGCCGTTGCTGCTGTCCACCACCACCGGGTTGTGCACCTTCCAGTGGCCAGCCCAGACCGCCACGCGCAGCCGGGCGGACGGCAGGCCCTGCACCCCGTTGTCGCAGGCGAAACCGATCTCCTTGGCGCTGCCAAACGGGATCGCGATCGCGGTGACGGCGTTGGCGCCGCTGTTCAGGGACCCACTCTGCACTTCGGTCTCCTCCTTGGGTGAGGACGCTGGGTTGGCGAATTTCTTCAGGGCGGCGGTGTCCCCGTTGAACACGTTCACGTCGACGGTGTTGCTGCCCACCCTCGCCGTCCCGTACTGGTGGAACTTCCACGTCGACCACGGCCGGGGCACCACCGGCCGGCCCGCCGGGGCGGACGGCTCGGCGATCCACAGCGGGTAGTGACCCAGGCCGGCGCAGTTGCCCTGCCCGGCGAAGCTCAGGAACGTGTACACGATCGGCGTGTGGCCGGTGGCCCGCTGCACGTCCGCGCACCAGTTGCGGGCGTACTCCGACACCCGCGCCGGGCTGAGGCCGTCCGACGCCTCCAGGTCCAGGGCGATCAGGTCACCGGCCTTCAGCCCGTGGGCCTGCACCACGGCCAGGAACGCCCGGGTCTCGGTGGCCGCCCCGTTCTTCGGGTGGCCGAAGTGGTAGGCGCCGCGGACAATGCCGAGGGCCCCCGCCTCCCGCCAGTTGACCGCGAAATCGGGGTCCCTGATCGTCCTGCCCTCGGTCGCTTTGATGAACGCGAACGAAATCCGCCCCTTCTCGGCGGCCCAGTCGAACGAAGGCTGGAAGCTCGAGAGGTCGATGCCCGCCGCGTCAGCCACGGCGCCCTCCTGTCCTCGGGCCCGCGGCGGCCGGAACCGCCTGCGGCCTGCTCATGGGCGGAGGCCAGGCGATACTGCGCATTGGCTGGTCCCCCCTGGGAAAAGGTGCCCCATGAAAGAGGCGGCCGCAGCCGGAATGGCTTATCTGGTCACGTTCAGGCTGCGCCAGGACCCGCCACGGCGCAAGCGCGGGGGCGGCCGTTACCCGTGATCAGGCCACCTGGGCCCGCAGCCTCAGCCCCCGCGGCGTGGCCCGGAACCCGGCCTCCTCCAGCGCCCGCGCCAGCGGCGAGTCCTGCACGGCCGCGCCGTCGGCCCGCTCGATCGTCAGCCGGCCCAGCGCCCCGCCCCGGGCCGCGGCGGCCAGCGCCGATGCGGCCGGCCCGAGCACCGCCGGGTCACCCGTCCAGGACAGCAGCGTCTTGCCGCCCCGCTCGACGTAGAGGACCAGCTCCCCCGCGGCCAGGACGACCAGGGCACCGGCCTTACGGCCCGGCCGGTGGCCACCCGGGGCCTCGCCAGGCCGTTCCGGCCAGGGCAGGGCCGCCCCGAACGGGTTGGCGGGATCGCCCGCGGCGAGCACGGTCACCGGGGGGGCCGGCGCGGAACGGTTTTCGTTGCGGAGAAAACCGGGGACGGGCCGGCCCGCACCCGGATCGCCGGCCCGCGCCCACGGATCGCCGGGGGTTTCGCCGGCGCCGGCCTCCGCGGCCAGCGCGCGCATCCGGTCCACCGCGCCGGGCAGCGCGAACTGGGCTGCGCCCAGGCCTTCCACGAAGTAGCCGCGGCGGCACTGGCCCGCGTCCTCCATGGCCCGCAGCACCGGGTAGATCGCGGCGAAACCGCCGGGCACCCGTTCCGTGGCGGCCGCGCCGCGGATCAGGATCCCGTGCCGGTCCAGCAGCGTCCGGGCCAGCGCGTGCAGCCGCCGGGTGGGGTCCGCGTCGGCGGGCGGCACCAGCGACCAGCGCCCGGTGACGGTGGGCGGCCCGGTCCGGGACGGCATGGACGGCCGGCCCAGGCCGCGCCCGCGGGAGCCCATCCGGGCCGCGCCGCGGCGGCGCACGGCCGGCGGGTGCGGGCCCGCCGGGGAGGCAGCCACCACCGGCCGGCCGCTGCCCAGCACCGTGCGCAGCGCGGCCAGCGTGTCGTTGGTGACGCGGCCCGCCCAGACCAGATCCCAGA
>Ga0137375_10002524_pt1 | contig 21507 bp, 13 predicted proteins | sample SagtaG_24_FD_104936 | JGI IMG/M metagenome (GOLD analysis project Ga0137375, IMG submission 104936) | Vadose zone soil microbial communities from Sagehorn Ranch, Mendocino, California, USA - Sage1_R_113_16 metaG | ecosystem: Environmental > Terrestrial > Soil > Vadose zone | place: USA...
GGGACAGCGGTACCGACAAGGCCACCTCCTACCTGGCGTTCTCCGGGTTCGCCACGTCGTTCGCCGGGGACAAGGCGAGCGCGGTGGCATTGCACATCTTCGACGTGTGGGCCTACACCTGCACCGCGAAGCCGTTCAACGTGGCGGCGGTGACCCAGTCGTGGACCACTTCGACGGTGACCGGCTTCCCCGGCCCGTCGTACGGCCCGTCGATCGGTTCGGCCACGCTGAACCCGGGCGCGGCGTGCACGAACACCAACAACGATCCCACCGTGGGCACGTGGATGACGGTCAGCCTGTCCCAGTCCACCTTCGTCGACTGGGTCAGCGGCGCGTCACCCAACTACGGCCTGGCCGTCTACGCGTCCTACACCGACTCCACCCAGTGGAAAAAGTTCGCCTCGTACAACACGTCCAACGACCCGTACCTGGAGGTCACCTACAGCCCGAACGTGCCGCCACAGGTCACCGGGGTGTACCCGCCGAACAACTACAACGCGACCTCGTTGACACCGGAGCTGCTCGCCTCGGCAACCGACGCGGACGCGTTCCCCGGGGCGATCACCTACACGTTCACCATTTTCGAGGCGAGCACCGGGACCCAGTTGGCCACCTCCGGGGCGATCTCCTCCTCGGACTGGGTGGTTCCGGCCGGGAGGCTGTCGTGGGCGAAGAACTACTACTGGACGGTGTCGACCTACGACGGGTACAGCTACTCGCCTACCGTGCTGTCGTACCTGAACACCCCGGTGCCCCAGCCGCTGGTCACCTCCGGCCTGTCGCAGAGCTCCAGCGGGCACGGCTTCGACCCGTCGATCGGGGACTACACCACCTCCACCACCGACGCGCAGGTGGCCACGGTCGGGCCGGAGCTGGCGGTACACCGGGACTACAACAGCCGCGACCCGCGCACCGGCGGCGCGTTCGGTGCCGGCTGGTCCAGCCTGTTCGACGCGCGGGCGACCGAGGTGCCGGCCGGCGCACCGCAGACCGTGGTGGTGACCTACCCGGAGGGGTCGGAGGTGGCCTACGGCAAGAACGCCGACGGCGGTTACTCGCCACCGCAGGGCCGGTTCGCCACGTTCACCCCGGTGACCGGCGGGTACAGCCTGACCGACAAGAACGACACGGTGTACCGGTTCACGCAGAGCCTGGGCGGCGGCGCGTACGGCATCACCTCGGTCACCGACGCGAACGGACACGTCGAGACGTTCGGCTACACCGGATCGACGATCACCACGGTCTCCTCGGCATCGGCACGGGCGCTGCATCTGACCTGGTCCACGCCGACCGGCGCCGCCTGGCCGCATGTGGCCACGGTGGCCACCGACCCGGTGGTCAGCGGCGACCCGGCCAGCGCGTTGACCTGGTCCTACTCCTACAACGCGGACAGCCTGACCGCGGTCTGCCCGCCGTCGTCGAGCACGGCGTGCACCGCGTACACGTACACCACGGGCACGCAGTACCCGGGTGCGGCGCTCAACGCCGGGCCCCGCTCGTACTGGCGGCTGGGTGACGCGGCCGGTTCGGCCACCGCCGCCGATGCCGCTCCGGCGCAGGAGAACAGCGACCCGGCCCCGCTGTCCAATGTGACGTTGGGTGTGCCCGGGGGTCTGGCCGGATCGAGCGCGACGGCCGCGTCGTTCAACGGCACCAGCTCGTACCTGACGCTGCCGAACGGACTGGCCACCGGCCGGATCTACCAGACGCTCAGCCTGTGGTTCAAGACCACCACGCCCAACGGGGTGCTCTTCTCCTACCAGAAGGACCCGATCAGCAACGGTTCCACCTCCGCGAGCTACGTGCCGGCGCTGTACGTGGGCAGCGACGGCAAGCTCAAGGGCGAGTTCTGGCCCACCACGCAGGTCACCACGGCGGGGGCGGTCACCGACGGGGCGTGGCACCACGTGGTGCTGGCCGGTGCGGGTACCGCGACCATGATGTGGCTGGACGGCACGCTGGTCGGCACCGGCAGCGGCACGATCGCCCCGCCGCAGGACTACGGCATGAACAACGACTACATCGGGGTCGGGTACATCGGTGGAAGCTGGCCGGACGAGCCGCATGCCGGCGCCACCGCCGTGCCCATGTACTTCACCGGGTCGATCTCCGATGTGGCCTTCTACGACCGGCCGCTGACTACACCTGAGGTGTCGGTCCTCTACACCACCGGGCACCGGGCGGCCAGCCCGCTCAGCGGCGTCACCCGGCCGTCCGGCAAGACGTACGCGCAGATCGTCTACAGCACGGTGACCGGCCTGGTCACCCAGGTCACCGACAACAACGGCGGAGTGTGGAGGCTGGACCCGCCCACGGTGGCCGGCTCCAGCGCCGCTTACGCCGGCTCGGTGCTGGGCACCGCCCCACAGGACTACTGGCGGCTGGACGACAGCGGCGCCGCCGCGGTCAGCCTGGTCAAGGCGCCGAACGGCACGTACGGCACCGTCACCCTGGGCGCGGCCGGTGCGTTCGGCGCCGGAGACGACGCCGCCGCCTCGTTCAACGGGACCTCCTCCTACCTGCAGCTGCCGAGCAACCTGTTCCCGGCCGGGAACAGCTCCCAGGAGCTGTGGTTCAACACGACGGGGACCAACCGGATCCTGCTCTCCGCCCAAACCTCGGCGATGGGTTCGACCACGTGCCCATGCCTGCCCATCCTGTGGGTCGCTTCGGATGGCAAGCTGCGCGGCCTGTCGCCCTCGACGTCGCCGAACGGCCCGTTCACCGCGAAGCTGCTGCCGAACAAGTGCATGGACCTCAGCGGCGGCAACACCGCCAACGGCACCAAGGTGCAGGTGTGGACGTGCCAGAACGGCAACGCGAACCAGAACTGGACGCTGTACCCGGACGGTTCGGTCCGTAACTTCGGCAAGTGCCTGGACCTGAACGCCTACGGCACCACGAACGGCACCAGGGTGCAGCTGTGGGACTGCACGGGAGCCTCCAACCAGGTCTGGCAGCCGTACAACGGCGGGCTACGCAACCCGGTCTCCGGTCGCTGCCTGGACGACCCGGGCAGCTCCACGACCGACGGCACCCAGTTCCAGCTCTACGACTGCAACGGCACCAACGCTCAGCTGTGGATCCAGTCCCTGGTCACCGCGAGCGCGGTCAACGACGGCAGGTGGCACCACGCGGTGCTCAGCACCACCGGCCGGGCCCAGTCGCTGTACCTGGACGGCGCGCTGGTGCAGTCCACCACCGGCTCGTTCACGTTGACGCCAGGCACGCTGCCCTACGCCTACCTCGGCGCCGGCTACAACGGCACCACCACGGCCGGCCTGCCGGCGAACACCACCGCGTACTTCGGCGGCTCGCTCGACGAGGCGGCGTTCTACACACACGTGCTCTCGGCGGCGGACGTGGCCAACCACTATGCCGCGTTCAAGTCTGCGGTCGGCGTCCCGCCGGTGCAGACGGTCACCGTGACCGACCCTGGCAACAGGACCCTCAGCTACCGGTACGACGTGCTGGGCGGCAACCGGGTCCTCTCCACCACGAACGCGTTGGGCCGCACAACCCGCTACGGCTACGACTCGGGCGGCTTCCAGCACACCGTCACCGACCCCAACGGCGTGGTCACCATCAGCGGCCACGACGTGCGCGGCAACACCGTCTCCACCACCACCTGCCAGGATCAGGCGGGCAACAGGTGCTCCACCGTCTACTACACGTACTACCCGAACGACACCTCCGCCACGCTGACCCCGGACCCGCGCAACGACCAGCTCCTGACCATGCGCGACGCCCGGTCCTCGGGGGCCACCGACAACACCTACCTCAGCTCGTACGGCTATGACGCCGCCGGCAACCTCACCAGCGTCACCAGCCCGCCGGTGACCGGGTTCCCGTCCGGGCGGACCACCACCACCGCCTACACCGACGGCACCACCGTCGCTGCGGTGGACACCTGGTACGCTCCGCCCGGCTTGCCCCGCACGCGGACCACCCCGGGCGGTGCGGTCATCTCGATGCGCTACTTCCACAGCGGAGACCTCGCCGAGATCACCGACCCGGACGGACAGACCATCAGCTACAGCTATGACGGGGTGGGCCGGGCCGTCTCCAAGACCGTCAGGTACAACTCCAGACAGGACGGTAGCGGCACCAACACCACGCTGACCATGACCTTCGAGTACGACAAGCTCGGCCAGGTCACCAGGCAGACCGACCCGGCGGTCACCGACCGGGTCACCGGCGCGGTGCACACCCCGGTCACCACGACCGGCTACGACGTGGACGGCAACCTCACCTCCCAGACCATCGCGGACAGCACCGGTGGCGACGCCTCCCGCACCACGACGGCGACGTACAACGGCTTCGACCAACTCGCCTCGCAGACCGACCCGGCCGGCAACGTCATCACCTTCGGCTACGACGCCTACGGCAACCGGACCAGTGTGGTCGACCCGGCCGGCGACGAGACCGACTACACGTTCGACGCCGACGCCAACCTGCTCACCACGACCCTGCGCAACTTCACCGGCGATCCGGCCAACCCCAGCGCGCCCGCCGACCTGGTGCTCACCTCGCACGCGTACGACCCGGCCGGACGGTTGGCCTCGGTCACCGACGCCATGGGCTTCGTCACCAGCTACACGTACACCGACGACGGCATGCCCGCGACGGTCACCCGCAGCGACCCGGCGAGAGGCACCTCGTTCGTCAACGAGAGCGACAGTTACGACGCCGCCGGCAACCCGGTCAGCAAGGTCACCAACAACGGCGCCACCACCACGACGTACACGGTCGACGCGGCCAGGCGCACCACCTCGGCGACGCTGGACCCGAGCGGGGTCAACCGGACCACCACCTACGTGTTCTCCCCGGACGACCGGGTCACCACGCAGACCGCGAGCGGCTCCGGCGGCTCGACCGTCACCGACGCTACCTACGACCCGGCCGGCAATGTAACCTCCCGGACCGTCCACAATGGTGTGTCGAACCTGACCACGAGCTGGGCCCTGGACCAGCGTGGGCTGCCCACCGCGATGACCGATCCGCGCGGCAACACCACATACGACACCTACGACGAGAGCGGCCGGCTCTCGGTCACCACCGCCCCGACGGTGGACACCGAGGTCGGCGGCGGTGCCCCGGTGGCGACCCGGCCGGTGACGATGATCGGGTACGACACCTTCGGGGAGCAGGTCGAGGCGTCCGATCCGGTCGGCAACACCACGACCTATGGCTACGACGCGGCTGGCCGACTGGTCTCCACCACGCTGCCCAGCTACACGCCGCCGGGCAGCTCGACGCCGATCACCGCGGTGGCCAGGAAGGCGTACGACAGGCTCGGCCAGGTGGTCACCGAGACCGACCCGCTCGGGCACGACACCACGTACACCTACGACCAGCTTGGTCGTACCGCGACGGTGACCGCCCCCAACACGGGCGTCACCCACTACACGTACGACCTGAACGCCGACCTGCTCTCCATCACCGACCCGACCGGGGCGCAGACCCAGGCAACCTACGACTGGCTCGGCCGCAAGCTGACCGCGACCCAGGTGGTCCGCCAGCCGTCGCCGGCCGCGTACACCGCCACCTACGCCTACACCGCGCCGGCCGGGTGGCTCACCTCCACCACCACGCCGGACGGGGCGGTCAGCTCGCTCACCGCCAACGCGGTCGGCGAGACCACCGGTGTCACCGACGGGGCCGGCAACACGACCACCTACCGGTACGACTACGCCGGGCGCAAGGTCGCCACGGTCCTGCCCGACGGCACCTCGAACACGGTCAGCTACGACCCGGCCGGCCGGCCGGTCGGCACCGCCGCGCTGGACGCGTCCAACAACACGCTGATCTCCACCGCAGCGAGCTTCGACGGCACCGACAACCTGGTGACCGCGACCGACAGCCGCGGCAACACCACCACCTTCACCTACGACGCGACCGGGCTGCTCTCCTCGTTCGTGCAACCGGTCGCGTCCGGCACCACGATCACCAACTCGTTCGGGTACGACGCGGCCGGCAACCGGACCCGCTACACCGACGGGCGGGGCAACCGGTTCCTGACCACCTACAACCCGTGGAACCGGCCCGAGTCGCAGATCCAGCCGGCCACCGCCGGCTACAGCTCGCCAGCGGACTCCACGTACACCACGTCGTACGACGCCAACGGTGAACCGGTGACCCAGTCGGCGCCCGGCGGTGTCAGTGTGTCCAACTCCTACGACACGGTCGGCAACCTGACCAGCCAGAGCGGATCGGGAGCGGAGGCACCCACGGCGGCCCGGTCGTTCGGCTACGACCTGGCCGGTCGGCTGACCTCGGTGTCGGCGCCGGGCGGCACGGACACGCTCACCCGGGACGACCGCGGGCTGTTGCTGTCCGCGTCCGGGCCTTCCGGTACCTCGTCGTTCGGCTACACCGCGGACGGGCTGCTCGCCACCCGCACCGACGCCGCCGGTACCGCCAGCTATACCTACGACCGGGCCGACCGGCTCGGCACCGTCTCGGACGCGTCCACCGGCACCCTGCTGACCTACACGTACAACACGCTCTCCCAGCCGTCCGGTATCGCCTACGGGTCCGGTGGGGACACCCGCGACTTCGGCTACGACAGCCAACACCGGCTGACCAGCGATGTGCTCAAGACCTCGGCCGGCGCCACCATCGCGTCCATCACCTACGGGTACGACAACAACGCCAACCTGACCTCGAAGACCACCAGCGGGTACGCCGGATCGGCCGCCAACACCTACACCTACGACTTCGCCAACCGGCTCACGTCATGGAACAACGGCACCGCCACGGTCAACTACGCCTACGACGCGTCGGGCAACCGCACCCAGATCGGTGCGCAGACCTACAGCTACGACGCCCGCGACCAGCTCATCTCCGGCGGCGGGTCGACGTTCGTCTATACGGCCCGGGGCACCCTGGCGTCGGTGACGACGGGCGGGACCACGGTGACGTCCACCTCGGACGCGTACGGCGAACAAATCACCCAGGGTCCGCAGACCTACAGCTACGACGCGTTGGGCCGGGTCGTCAACGCCAGCGGCGCCGGCACGTACCAGTTCGCCTACTCCGGCATCGGCACCACGATGGCCGGCGACGGGACCGCCACCTACAGCTATGGCCCGGCCGGCAAACTGACCGGCGTCAAGACCGGCGGCAGCGGCGTGCTGGCCCTCACCGACCAGCATGACGACCTGGTCGGGGAGCTGACCGCGAACGCCGCGGCGCTCTCCGGGTCGCGGGCCTACGACCCGCTCGGCAACGTCATCGCCGGCACCGGCATGGCAGGCCGACTGGGTTACCAGTCCGGGTGGACCGACCCGGCCAGCAGCCGGGTCAACATGGCCGCCCGCTGGTACACCCCGGGACTGGGCCAGTTCACCACCCGCGACCAGGTGGCCCAGAACCCGGTGCCGAACCCGGCCGCGGCCAACCCGTTCGCCTACGTGGCGGACAACCCACTGGATGGCACCGACCCGACCGGACACTGGGGCTTCAAATCGATCTGGCACTCGGTGACCAACACGGTGTCCACCGCCTACCACGCCACGGTGTCGGCGGTCACCTCCGCCTGGAACTACGTCTCCTCCACGGCGTCCAGCCTCTACGACGACGTGCTCAGCGTCGGGCACCGGATCTGGCAGGCCGCCACGACCGTCGTTGCTACCGTCGCGCACCAGGTCAAACAGGTCTACCACTACGCGCAGCACACGGTCCACCACGTCGTCTCACACATCCGGCATGCCGCCACCGCGATCCGCCACGCGGTGGTGCACGTGGCCCACCACGCCGTCAACGTGGTGCACCGCGCGGCCAACGTGGTGCGTCACGTGACGGCCGCGGTTCACCACGCCACGGCGCAGGTGTCCAAGAAGGTCGCCGACGCCTACCACAAGACCGTCGCCAAGGTGAACGCGATCTCCCACGCGGCGGTCAAGTGGGCCGAGAACCACGCGGAGCTAGTGGGGATGATCGCGGGCACGCTCGCCGGCGTCGTCGTCGGCGGCCTGTGCACCGCCGCCAGCTTCGGGGTCGGCGCGGTCGGCTGCGGCATCATCGCGGGTGCCATCGGAGGCGCCATCTCCGGCGCCGTCACCCATGGCTTGCAGGTCGCCTCCGGACAGGCCAAGGGCGGCTGGGGCGGCTGGCTGAGCGCGGTCGGCGGCGGCGCCCTGCTCGGGGCCGCTGGTGGAGCGCTCGGCGGAGCCATCGGCGGCAAACTCCTGGGCGTCCTGGGCGGCAAGATGCTCGGCGGCGCGACGTCCCTGGGCGCCCGCGTCCTCGCCAACGCCGCCGCAGGCGGCATCGCCGGCACCATCACCGGCGGCGCCATGGGCGCCCTGAACTACGGCCTCTCCTGCGGTAAGCGTTGCAGCTGGAGCGGAGCCGTGAGCGCCGCCGGCCAAGGCGCCATCACCGGCGCGGTGCTCGGCACCGCAGGCGGCGCCATCACCGGCGCCGTGGGCGGCCGTCCAACCAGGTCAACGCCGCTCCCGGCGCACGTCGCGGCCCATGCCGACGTCTCGACGGCGCCGGACACCGCGTTCTTCTGGTCGGGTATGGCCGAGCGGGATGCGGGTGCGATTGCGCAACGGATGGGTGGCACGACGTTGGAGCAGCTCGCCAAGACCCGCGGATTCGACATGCCGGAGTGGGACCCGAACGATCCGAATGTCGCGGAGGCGTGGTACATGATTTCGGGCCGGTACGCGGGAAAGGCGTCAGGCGTTGTACGGGCGATTCTCGGCCCGAAGGTCCGCGACGACACAGTATGGAACCTGATCGAACTACCTACTCTCAAGGCGAACCCTAACGTCACGGAGATCATCGGGGTCGACCCGGCCGCCGGGCCCGAATACACGATCTTCTCGAGGAGATAATGTGGGTCTCAAATGGGTACATCGGGGCCTGGTGGTCTTCGAAGCCGACGGCCGGACGCTCAACGTCTGGGGAGAGGCATTATTGAACCACGATCCCGACTTCCTCATCTATGCGCGCGCCATCACCCAGTGGGAAGATGGTTCGCCGATCTCAGACGAGGAGAAAGAGGAAATACTCGACCGGGTAGTCCGAGAGGCGGCCGGACGCGGCTGGAAATTCGACGTGGAGTGGTAGCGGGGTGAGCGTTGAGGTTCTGGGAGCTGACATCGGACTGCCGGACGGAGCCGCACCTCCTGGAGCGTGTGGGGTGCCATTACTCGGCCAAGCCCGTGACCTGGGCATTGTCCGAGGCCTGCCCAGCGATGGCGCTCTGCAGATGAACGCGTTCAAGCTACGAGGGCGCGGTTCCTGAACGTGTTCAAGTTGATCACGTAGGTTGATCGAGGTGGAAGACGGAGTGCCAGCTCACAGGCTCGGCCGAGTTTTTGCGCCCCACAGGGCATCCGCCGCTCGTGGGCGCAGCTGTGCTCAGGATGCGACCGCCGGTTCAAGGCCGCCGGCCGACCGTTCGAGGAGTTCGTGGCGACGGCGTCGGGCAAGGCGAACTGGAACGAGCGGATCTGCCGGGTGACCAACTGCCCGCGACCGACCCGGGCCCGCGACCGGTTGTGTCGCAGCCACTCCGCGCACCGGCGCACTCGTCTGGACCTGTCGGTGGAGGCATGGCTGCAGCTGCCTTCGGTGCGAGCGTTGGCCTCCTTCGGCGACTGCCGGGTGACCTCCTGCGTCCGGGCGGCCGACGGGCAGCGGGGCCTGTGCGGCGCCCACGACAAGCGCTGGGCCGAACACCGCCAGGCGTGCCCGGACGCCGACTTCGACACCTGGGCGGCCGTCAACGGCCCGGCGGGTGTCGACCACATCGTGGTCCTCAAGGGCCTGCCGATACGGGTCCAGCGCGAACTGCTCGTCATGGTGCAGCAGCGCACCGACGAGGGGCTGCGCACATTCCTGACCGACGTACGCTACCTGGCCGAACTGCTGCGAGCCCGCGGCGACGTCCCAGCCGAAGCCGACCCCGCCGAACAACCCCACGACCTTCCCGCCACCGTCCTGCGCACGATCAACGAGCACCTGCCCGTCCTGCAGACGCGCAGCGGCCTCGCCGAACGCCGCATCGTCGAACTGCTCATCGACACCGGCCGACGCCCCGACGAAGTCTGCACCCTGCCCTGGGACTGCCTGGACCGCGACGACAACGGCAAGCCGGTCCTCGTCTACACCGACTCCAAGAACAACCGCCCCGGTCGGCGCCTGCCGATCGCCGAGACCACCGCACAGCTGATCGGAGTGCAGAAAAACGAGACACGGCAACGATTCCCACACACGCCACCCGACCAGCTCGTCCTCCTCCCGTGCGACAACGCCAACCCCGACGGCACCAAGCCGATGCACGCCGAAACCTTCGGCAACGCCCACCGGGAGTTCATCGACCAGATCGCAGACCTGCCCCTCGACGAGGACAACACCCCGTTCGACCGGCGCCGGGTCGTGCCCTACGCCTACCGGCACAGCTACGCCCAACGCCACGCCGACCAAGGCGTCGCCCCCGACGTCCTGCGTGAGCTCATGGGCCACCGATCGATGCGCACCACTTTCATCTACTACCGCATCACCGAAACCCGCACCCGCGCCGCCGTGGAAAAGGTTGCCCGCCACCAATTCGACGGCACAGGACGACGCGTCTTCCACAGCATCAGCGGCCTGCTCGCCGACGAACACGCCCGCCTACGGATAGGGCAGGTCGCCGTCCCGTTCGGCATGTGCACCGAGCCGTCCAACGTCAAGGCCGGCGGTCAGGCATGCCCCTACAATACACCTGCGTGGGCTGCGGGTTCTTCCGCAGCGACCCGTCCTACCTGGCCGAGCTCAAGTCCTACCTACAGCAGCTGCTCGCCGACCGGGAACGCATCCGCGCCGCCACCGACCTCGAGGACTGGGCCCGCCAACACCTGGCCCCACCCGACGAACAGATCGACCAGCTGCGGGCGTTGATCCGCCGCATCGAGGACGACCTGACCAGCCTCAGCGACGACGACCGAGACCAGATCCGGCAGGCCATCACCGTGATCCGCCAGACCCGCCAGAGCGTCACGCTCGGGATGCCGGGCCTGCGCCCACGCACAGCAGACCGCAGGTGAAGCAATGACCGCGCCGCATCCGCTGACCCAGGCCCGCCACCGCGACGTCGCGCGCCGCCGCGAACGCGTGCACCAGGCCATCGCCGCCATGACCGCCGACGCGGCCGAGATCAGCGTCTCCGCCGTAGCGGCCCGGGCCCGGGTGCACCGCTCGTTCATCCACCGCCACCCGGACCTGTACGCCGCCGTGCTGGCCGCCGCCGATCCGCCTGCGGCGGGTACCGATCCCGGCCAGGCCCCGACGACCGTCAGCCGCCGATCCCTGCTGGCCGACGCCAACCTGCACGAACACGCCCGCCGCCTCCAGCGGCGCATCAACGACCTCGAAGCCCGCCTGTCCGAGCTGCTCGGCGCCCACACAGCCGAGTGCAGCGGCTTCGGCCCGCTCGATACCGCAGACACCCAGAGCGAAATCGACGACCTGCGCCAACGGGTCCTCGACCTGCAACGCATCCTTGAGGAACGCGACGAGGAACTCGGCGCCGCCCGCGAGGCCCATCGTCGGCTGATGGCCGAGATCAACCGCGCCTGATCACCTCGTCAGCGTCCGAGTTGGCCGCCGCTGACTGAGAATTTCATCGCGCGGGTCTTGTGAGAGCCGGCTCACGCCCGTTGGTGCTGGTGGGCTGTCGATAGTGGCACCGCAGCGCCGGTTTCCGTTCGGGAGTCGATCTACGGACAGTCGCCATCATCGTCCAGGTCGGGCTCATCCTCCTGGTACCAACACACCGGATTCTGGCGGTGACCCCGGGCCGGTATACACCCGGTGTCCGTCGGTCAGACGTCGACCGCGCGCCGGGTGGCGAGCTGGGCCTGGTCGGCTGCGGCCCGGCCTGATGCCCACCCGTCCCGGTTGGTGACCGCCACTGGCCGGCCGACGAGGTCGGGGAACAGATCGTCGGCCATCGCACCGACCGCGCCCTGCCGGGAGGCGAGGATCGGCAGCAGCCGGTCTGCCCCGGGTTGGCCGGCCAGGTCCCGGCTGGCCTGTTCGGTGGCCTGCTTGGTCGCCGTGGCTAGGCGCTCGCCGATACGCTGGGCGAACGCGGTGAGGAACGACTGGCGAAACGAGCGGGTCGTTGACCGGCCGTGGGCGTCGCGGCGTGACCCGGCGTGCATCATCGCCGTGGTGGCCTGTACCAGCAGCGAGGTGAACAGCAGCTCGACGGCGGCGATGTCGGCGGCGAATCCGAGTACCGTGACGAATCCGAAGGAGCTGGACCAGATTGCCCGGCAGCGGTTGGCGCCGGCCACCGCGTCGAGCAGGAGCACCTTGGGCGCCTCGTACGGGTTCTCGATCCCGATGCGCCGCCCGACCGGCTCGTCACGGGCGCCGGACCCCACCGACAGCAGCGCAGTGTCGATGCTGTGGCGGGCCATCAGCTCCTGCGCCTTGGCGGTGTACGCTTCGGCCTCCTCCGGGAAGCCGGTCGACTCCGCCTTGGCCAGCAACGCCCGTACCCGCTCAAGCTGGCGCGGGTCGGCCGCCCGACCGCCGCCCGCGTCCGCTGCGAGCGAACCACGCCGCGCCCGCCCCGGCGGCGGGCACAAGACCTGGATCTGCGGGCAGGCACTGAAGACGTGCAGCACCTGCAGCAGGCAGTGGATCAACTCGGGCCGGGCCACGCCCTCGCGCTCACCCAGCGCCGACAGGTACTCGTCGTCGCGCGCCCACCAGACCGTCGCGCCGAGCTCACGCAGCTGAGCCTCCCAACGCTCATCCACGCTCGCGGCAGCGTAGCCGCGTATCTCCGCGGCGATGACATCGACGACAATCCGCCCGTGGCGGGCACCGTAGTCGCGCCGGGCGGCTCGGACCACATCGGCGGGCTGCCAGCCCCGAGTCCACACCGCTGACAGCTCACGTTGCGCGATCGTCGTCAACGCCGAGTCCACCGCCCGCCGCCCGCCGGCCCAGCCCGGGCCGTCGGCCAGCACGGCGCAGCACCGCCGCACGGTGTCATCGTCCTTGCCGTGCAGGGCGAAGACCGCTTCGCGGGCCACCGGCTCCACCAGGTGCGCAGGCAGTACCCCACCCTCGGCCCGACCGAACAATCCCGCCGACGGCGACCCGGCCGCCGCAGCGTGCCCGGGCCCCGGCTCGTAGCCGACCCGCTCCTGCCGGCGCCGCTGCTGATCCTGACGCGCCTTCTGCTTGGCCCGCCGCCGTTCACGATTCTTCGCGCCCACCGTCACCGCCGATCAACCCGAGGTCACCCGAGCTGCGACCCTACCCACCACAGCGCGGCGATCATCCTGCGGCCCGTATCGCGGGGCGGTCCCGTCGTAACCAACAACGGAGCAGGCGATACGCCCCTGGACGAAATCCGGGCATGGGGCCTCCGGCACATCGGCAACGACTCATCATCCCGGCACGTTGCTGACCTGGCCGGGTGGCGCTACTCGGTGACGCGGGCCCGCGGTCACCAGCGACGCACGCCGAAGCGGAGACAGGCCATCGCATACGCCCAGGTACGACACGACGGCCTCCGGCGCCGGCACCCAAGCCATCCGGCGCCTTCGCCGCGTGACATCAACCCGGACCTCCCGGTGATCGGCTTCTACACCGTGGTCCGTGGACGCGCCCGCAGAGCCAGACCCCAGCTGCCGTCGACCCGCTGGACTCGGACCCCCGGCCGTCCGGGCCCGTTGGAACGGGTCCCGACGATGATCATCGCGTCTGCGAACTTTGAGCGGCAGGTGCCTGCCACATTGGTCCCCCAAGCCGTCCGTTGACGGGTTCCGTATCGAAACAGTTGCATGCTATTTATAGTTGATCTCGCAGGTCATTCCGAGGCAGCGGAGCCTCGCGGACGGCAGCACCGTTTGTACTTCGCGCCGGAAGAACACCAGCACAGGGCATTTCGCTCTGGCGGCCACGACGTCATGGCTGAGACGTCGACTGTACGCAGGTCCGGATAGGCGAGCAGATCCTCCTCGGACGGTTCGGCGACGCCCCTGGCAGCGAGTAACGTCTCGAACTCGCCAGCGTTCCCGGGGAGCTGACGTGCCCTGAAGCCGTTGTTGTCCACAAGCACGCAGTACCGCTCGGTACGCTGCCGGCACGCGTCCCACGTCGCGCCCAGCACCGCCGTCAGCCGTGGCCATCGCGTGATCATCGCCCGGTGTTCGGACCGGGACCAGAACACCGCCAGGGCCACCGGTGGTTGCGGCTGGGGACCGTCGGGCAGGAACCGGACCAGAGTCTCGTCACTGGCCACGGGTATCTCCTGTCATGCGAGCAAGCGCCCGTTGCGCCCGGGCCTGCAGATCATCGGGTGTGTCACCGGTAGCGGCCAGGCTCGTGGCTCGCAACGCGACGAGCTGTTCCAAGGCGGACTCGGGGTTGCCGGTGCGTAGCGCCAGCTCCATCCCCGGGGTCAGCCAGGCCAGCGCCGTTGGGTGATCGCCGAGGTCGCTGTACTCAATCCCGGCCTGCACGTAGATCCACACATCGTCGGGAAAGGCGGCCAGGGCCTGGCTCCACAGGCATCTGGCCCGTGGTTCGTGCCCGGCGCGCATCAGTTTCTCCCCGAGCGCACACAGCATCTCGGCGCCCTCGCTCTGTCCGCCCCGGGTCGCGTCGGTGACGACCCGGACCGCGTCGTCCACCCGCCCCAACGCCAGGTGCTGTCGGCGAGGGTCTGGCTGAAGGCCCCGGTGTCGAAGAAGAACCCTTCCTTGCCCACCCCTTCGGCGTGGGCGAGCCGCAGGTACTCCTCCAGCACGGCGACCAGCTGCACGTGGTCGTCACCCGCCTGGTGGACCCGCTCCATCATCGCGTCGACACGCCGTTCCAGCGCTGACTTCCTCGGCCACATCCGGTAGACCGTACTGGAGCGGGCCCCGCGGGCGAATCCGAGGAGTGGCGCCTGAACGGGACCGAACCCGATGGCGCCCATGACCGCGCGCGCACCCAGGTCCTACGGGTGGCACGATCAACGACGGCGGGTCGAGGACCGCACCTGCCCCACAAGACGTGTCTACGGATCCGACCTGTGGCACGTCACTTCCGATCGACATCCTCCTCGACGTCGGCTGGCGCAGCCGCGTTCGGCGAGCGAGTGCGGCTGCGGCGGCGGACGTGACGCGCCGTTCGAGCTTGCGGGCACTGACAGGTTCATCGAGGGCTGCGCCGCGTGCCGGCACCGCGCCAGATGTCGAGAACATCGTCGATGTCGGGCCGGACCTGTCGGCGGGCCTCGGGGCGGGGGACGCCGGACATGAGCAACGCGTCGTAGCGGGTGTCGTCGTGGCGTACCGAGGCGACGACGGCGTTGGTGACCGCGTCGGTGTCCAGGGCGCGGGCGGCGGCGCTGCGCCCGACCCGGCCGCTGCCGGGGGTGGCGGTGTGGCCGGCGATCGCGGCGGCGCGGGCGGCCGGGCAGCCCGGGAACAGCCGGCAGATCTCCGCTGCCAGCTGGGCCTGGAACTGCACGTCGGCGTCGGCGCGGCGGTCGCGGTCACGCTCGCGGCGCCGGGCGCGGGCGGCTTCGTCGGACAGGCACTGCCGCTCGGCCTGTTCGAGGGCGGCGTCCTCGACGAGAAGGCCCTGCCGTTCGTAGCGTTTGCGAGTGCGGCTGAAGCGCACGACCACGGCGGACAGGCGGCTGGCCTGATTGGCGCGGCGGGTCAGCGCGGCGTCGCCGGCGGGTAGGAAGACGAGGTGGTCGAGGTCGGCGCAGGCCAGGCACAGCGGTCCGGCGTCGTCCATGGTGAGCAGGTCTGCGTCGCTACCGCCGCAGCCGGCGCAGGTGAAGGTGTCCAGTGGCTGGATGACGACCAGGTCGGGTGGGCGGCTGTGCCGCGCGGCGAGCCGTTCCCGCTGGGGTTCGGGCAGCTCGGGTGGCGTCCAGTGGGTGCGGTAGGCGCGTTCGGTAGCCGGGTCGCCGTCGGCGGTGAAGCGCAGCGGCCGGTGGTCGCGGGTCGCGGCCAGGTAGGCCACCTCATTCGGTATCAGGTGCGCCGACCGGGTGAAGCGGTGGAAAGGCCGCCAGCGCGGTGGCGAGCCGTTGCGGGGGTACCGCCGCGACCGCCTCCAGGTGCTCGACGCGCCCCCGCCGCCAGTCGGTGACCAGCCCGGCCGGCAGCCAGCCGATGCCGATCAGCACATCGAGCGGGCAGACGAACCTCTGCTGGGCCAGCGCCGCCCGCGCGGCGGCGACGACGCGACGTTCCAGCTTCGACACGAGGTCCTGGCCTGCCGTGGTCGGGTTGGTGGACAGCATCGTCGCGCTCCCACATGTCGCTCGTCGCCTGACAGCACCGTATCGCGTGACTCGCAGAACCAGGCAGTCCGAAGTGGCGCCCGTACGGCGGTCGGGTTGGATCGGGTTGTCGATCGAAGATCTGCGGCCCTCCGCCCACGCTGTGGGTCGACCAACAGCGCGGGACGCCCGGCCGGCAGGCTGTTCGAGCCGCGGGCCGGAAATGATTCCCGGGTTCCGAGCCGGCACACAGCTGGTTGCCGTGTCAGGAGAGCAGCGTATGGCGAGGAAGAAGCCCGTCCGTGTTCCACCCGCTACCGCTGACCGGCTCGTCAGCGGGTGGGCCGGACCGGGCGGCACTCATACGACTTGCCCGCCACGGGTGATACCGAGCAGATCACGGGGCTGCTCGCGCTGGCTGGCATTCCTTTGGATCCAGTGGTAGGCGCGGTGATCGAGGCGGGAACCCTGGCATCCACCCTGTTACTGGGTCTGGACCACGGCCCCGAAGGCATGCTGCGTCCGCTGGCTGAGGCCGTCGCCGCCGACAGACCTGACCAGGCCATGCCGGGGCTGGTGTTGGTGCTGGTCGCGGAGGATCGCGACGGGTTCGTGCGCGGGGTGCTGCAAGCCGTTCCGCCCGACAACGTCCTGGCCGACGGCATCAAAGCCGGCGTACCTGTGCTGAACGCGGTCGTCGGCGCGACCAAAGTCGCCAAGATCCGGGCCGTCGCGGTCGCCGAGGACGCCCGCGGTAACAGGATCGGCGAGACGCTGATCCGACGTACCGTACGAACCCACCTACAACTCGGGTTCCTTCTGATCTATGGTCAGTTTCCCGTCGGGTCGGGTCTCGAGAAGTACTACGCCCGTCAGGGCTTCACCGTGCTCGACGAGGGCCAGGACATCGACCTAAGGCGAATTAACCTACCCATCCTCATCCGCACGGATCCCTCGGATCCGGAACGACTGTTCGTCCGTTGGCGTTGACGGCAGACCAGACCGCGAGACCCCCTTCTTGCGGTAAGCGCATGCGTCCGGAAACGATCCCGACGAGCGGCCAGTACCTGACGTTGAACGGCAGATAGCCGTCACCATGTCTTCCACGCTGTCCGTTGGGGTTCCCCCAACGGACACCCGCCAGGGGCATCACTCGTCGTCGGTGTCGGGCCCGGCGGGATGACGCAGCAAACGGCGGCCGATGGAACCCCAGGTCGACCCTTTGTGCCAGGCCGTCGCCGTGGTCACGGGCGTCAACAGCCGGGGCCGGGCCATAGTCGCAAGTGCCCGACACGTGTCGGGCACTACAACACGCCAGTCTCCCGGCCTTGGCCTGCAGGAACGGCACCGTGTCGACCGGCCTCCCGGCGCCGACCCGATAGAAAGGCCCATCAACCATTCCACGAATGCCGGCGCGAGCACCGGCTTGCCGTGCTTGCCCGGCTGGGTCGGTGTCGGGGCCGGGCGGCCGAGCAGGTGCTCCCAGCGGGCCACCGCCTGCGCGTAGGGGCCCCAGATCCGGGGCTGCGCGGGTGGCTGCCACGCGGCGGGTGCCTCGTCCCACGAGCCGAGCTCCCGGGGCAGGGTGCCCTCGGCGATCTCAGCCGCCTGCTCCAGGGACGGCCTGGACCGGGAGGCCGGCGAGATGGCGGCGTGTCGTGCGGTGCGGGTGGCGGCCACCCGTGGCGTGGGCAACAACCGGCCGCCGCCCGCCGAGCCACCGCCGGCCGGGCCACCCGCCTGGCTGTGGCCGGCGGCGTCCGGGTCGAGGCGCACCGCGGCGGATGGCAGGGTGAGGTCACCCTTGGAGCCCCGCTGGGCCGGGCAGCCCTTGGTGCCGTCGGTGGCCTTCGGGGTGGGCAGCAGCCACACCGCGGTGCGCGGATCGGCGCCGCCGGCGCCGTGCCGGGCGGGGCCGCGTGCGTCGCTGGTGCGTGGTGTGGGCATCAGCGGTGCGGCCCCGACGGTGGGGATGGGTAGCAGCCGGCGGGCGGCGAGGGTGGAAAGGCTGGGCCGGATCACCGCGCCGGGCGATAGTGACTGGTTCGTGCCGTAGTCGCTGGCGGTCGGGGTCGGCAGCAACACTGCGGGTTCGGTCGGCTGGCCGGGCCGGGATGGCCGGTGGACCGGCGCGGCCGGCTCGGGGGTGGGTCGGCGGGTGTCGCGGCGGCTGCCGCTCATCTCGGCGGTGCCGCCGTCCGAGGTCGGCGTCGGCAACAGGGCCTCCGGCCGGGATCCCAGCGGGCAGCGTTCGAGCAGGTCCGGCAGGCCGTACTGGTGGCCGGGGCCCTTGCCGTCACGAGCGCACGGCGTCGGCAGCGTCACCACGGCCGTGCTGGTCGAGGTGGTCTCGTCGGGCGGCCACCTTCTTATCTGGACACTTGATGAACTGGTGGTGGTGCAGCAGCTGCCGTGATCCCTTACGTTTTCGGTGTGCGGGTGAAGAAGATCGCCGATGCCCGGGGCGGGCAGCCTGTGGTGGAGTTGGTGGATGCCGACGGCGAGGTCGTCGCCGATGTGGCTGGGTTTCTGCGGTTGCTGACGGTGCGGGACTACTCGCCGAACACGGTGCGCGCCTACGCGCACGATCTGCAGAAGCTGTTCCAGTTCCTGCATGGCCGGGGTTGGACGGTGGATGAGTTCACCCCGGCGCGGGCGGTGGAGTTCGTTGAGTGGCTGCGTACTCGCTCGTCGGCCCGCAAGGCCCAGCATCTGGACCTGGACCTCACGGTGGGCGGCGGGCGGCTGTTGTCGGCCAAGACGTGCAATCGTGTGCTGGCCGCAGTGTCGTCGTTCTTCGAGTTCCTGATCAGCGTCGAGCGGTACCGCGGTGTCGACAACCCTGTTGTGACGGTTCACGATCAGGCCGCAGCGCGGGTTCCCGGCCGTTCCCGGCCACCGCTGGTGACCTCGCGTCGGCAGCGTCCGGTGCGCCGGGCGTTGCGGGTCAAGACCGTGGAGGCGCTGCCGCGACCGATCTCCGCCGACACGTACGGCGCCCTGCTGGCGGTCGTGCGCACGCGGCGGGACCGGGCGTTGCTGGAGTTGATGTGGGAGGGCGGGCTGCGCCCCGGCGAGGTGCTCGGCCTGCGGCTGGAGGACATCTCCTACGGACGACGCCGCATCGTGGTCCGCCACCGCGGCGACCATCCGGCCGGGGTGCGGCAGAAGTCGCGCCGGGACCGGACCGTGGACCTGTTGGAGGGTCGCGCCCTGCCGGGGGTCAGCGACTACGTGATGCATGAGCGGCCGGTCGACGCCACCACCAGCTACGTGTTCCTCGTCGGCGGCCGGGGAAAGCGGCGGCACGAACCACTGGGTTACGACGGGCTGGTGCGTATGTTCGCCCGGGCCGCCAAGCGCGCCGGCATGCGGGATGCGTGGCTGACGCCGCATGCGTTGCGCCACACGCACGCGACCCGGATGTTCGAGGGCGGCATGCGGGAGCTGACCCTGATGGCCCGGCTCGGCCACGCCAGCCCCGACTCCGTCAAGGTCTACACCCGGGTCAGCGACCCGGGCGTCGTGGCCGACTACCGCCGCGCGATCGGGGATGCCGCGCCGTGACCGGTGCCGTGCTGCCGCTGCCGTCACCGCCGCCACCGCCCGACGAGCCCCGGCTGCGGCATTGCCCGTCCGGGGAGTACGAGGCGTTCATCGCGCGCAGCCGTCACAGTGAGGACCGCAAGCTTCGGTCGCGCCGCCGGCACGCCCGGTTCCTGCGCCAGTTCCCCGATCTGGGCAACTGGTTCGACCAGCCGCTGCGCCAGCGTCTGGGCTGGCGCAACAACGACACCCAGACCCGTCGCCGCGGCCCTGGCGACGACTTCGACACGACTGCGGGGTGGATCAACTACCACGCCCGCGACTACCTGGTCTACCTGGCCCTGACCGGCCGGCTGCAGCTGGACTGGGGATGGCTGCTGGGCATCGGGGTGTTCCGGCCGTGGTGGATCGCCGACCAGCTCGGCCTTCCCCTGCGCAGTCAGGTCGACCAGCTCCGCGCGCAGGTCACCGCGCTGGGCCACAACCCGGACAGCAACACGTTCCGGGTGTCCTGGACGGTGATCCGGCTGGTGCTGCACCGCGGCGACCCCGACCTGCGCGCGGTCACCGTCGACGACGTTGAGGAGATGCGCGAGACGATCCGCACCCTCGAACAGATCCCCGGCATCGAGGAGGTCCTCAGCCCGCGGCACCTCGCCACGATCCGCAACGCGTGGGCCACGAACGTCTTCCGCACCGGGATCGCCTTGTTCCACGCCGGCGTCACCGACCGGCTGCCGGCCCGGCTGGCCCGCACGCCGCGGCCGCCGCTGAGCCCGAAGCCGCGCATCGCCGCGGTGATGGACCGCTACCTGACCGAACGCGCCCTCACGGTGCGACCCGACTCGATGGACTCCACCCGTGCCGGGCTGCGGCGCCTGGGCCTGTGGCTCACCGAGCGGCGTCCCGACGTCGACAGCCTGGCCGAGCTCACCCGCGCCGACCTGCTGGACTTCATGACCTGGCTGCACCAGCAACGCAAGATCAAGCATCCGGAGCAGCCGCTGGGTGAGGCCTACCGACGCGGCATCATCTCCGAGGTCACGGTGTTCTTCCGCTACGGCGCCCACGCCGAGTAGCCCGACATGCCTGCCCGCCCGGTGCTGACCCGCATGGACGTGCCCCGCGCCATCCAACGCGTCCCTCGCTACATCCCCGAGCACCAGCTCGAACCACTGATGGCCGCCATCCGCGCCGTGGAATGCCCATTGCAGCGATGCGCGCTGCTGGTAGCCCGCTGGAGCGGCGCCCGCCGCGGCGAGATCCGCCGGCTGCACCTGGACTGCCTGGACGCCTACCCCGATGGCACACCACGACTGCGGCTGGCCGCCGGCAAGGCGCTCAAGGAACGCACCGTGCCGGTGCACCCCGAAGCCGCCGACGCCATCGGCCACCTTGTCGGGCTGCGGTCCCAGCAGGACGACCGCGGCATCTACGACCCCGACCTCGGCAAGACGGTCCGGTACCTGTTCCTCCACAATGGACGTCTTGCCGACAGCGACTACCTGTTCGCGGTTGCCCTGGGCCGGATCTGCGACCAGCTCGGGATCCTCAACGCCGACGGCAAACCCGCCATCCACCCGCACCGGTTCCGGCACACCCTGGGCACCCAACTGGCGGAGAAGGGCGCCCGTACCCAGACCATCATGAAGATCCTCGGCCATCTCAGCGCCGGCATGTCGATGACCTACTCGCACATCTCCGAC
>Ga0137375_10002552_pt1 | contig 21407 bp, 20 predicted proteins | sample SagtaG_24_FD_104936 | JGI IMG/M metagenome (GOLD analysis project Ga0137375, IMG submission 104936) | Vadose zone soil microbial communities from Sagehorn Ranch, Mendocino, California, USA - Sage1_R_113_16 metaG | ecosystem: Environmental > Terrestrial > Soil > Vadose zone | place: USA...
CCTGAGTCGGTGCCGGGCGTCGCGACATAGGCGACCACCGGCACGTGCGCGGCGGCGAGATCGCCGGCAAACGTTCGTACATCACGCAGCACTGCGCCGGTGCTGCTGACCTGAATAATCAGCGCGCTGGCGTCGGCCGCCTCGGCGAGGCGCAGGGCGCGCCGCAGATAGCCAACCGACACCGATGTCAGCGTCCCATCGACTTCGGCGACATAGACCGGCCCGGGCGCCGCCTGCGCGGCAGCCGCCGACGGCCAATCAAAGACCGCCAGCACCAGCAGCACGACCAGGGCCGTAAGTCGCCATACGCGTCGTATCGTGGCCATGCCTCTCATCTCTCGTGCGTCACACTTCAGGTACGCAGGCAGGGAGTGACTTGTTGCAGCCACCATGATACCGCGAGTTGGGGGCAAGCGCCAATGGAGACACGGATTCGGGCACGGATTACACGGACACCGCTGGGTTCGTGTAATCCGTGCCCGAATCCGTGTTGTGCTCTACGAAGCGCTTGACGCGCCGCTCGAAGGTCGAGCGCGGCAGCAAGACGCGGCGGTCGCAGGTCAGGCAGCGGATGCCGATCTCGGCGCCGAGCCGGACCACGCGCCACCTGTCGCCGCCGCACGGGTGCGGCTTGCGCATCTGGACGACGTCGCCGAGGTTGATGTCGAGCGGGGGTTTGGGCATCGGAACACTCCTCGGGCTTGGGACTTGGGACTTGGGACTCTAGCCCCTAACCCCTAACCCCTAGCCCCTCGTCCTTGACCCGCCGCCACAGCGCCTCTTTCTCCGCGGTGGTCAGCGCCGCCAGGTCGCGGCCCTGCATCTGAAGCTCGCGCTCGATCTGGGCAAAACGGCGCCGGAACTTCGCGATCGCCGCGCGCAGGGCGCTCTCCGCGTCCACGTGGAGCCAGTAGCCGAGCTTGGCCGCCGCGAGCAGCAGGTCGCCGAACTCCTCCTCGAGGCGGCCCGTGCGCGCCGACGCATCCGCGTGCGCCTCGTCGTTGGCCGCCGCGCGGATCTCGTCGATCTCCTCGCGCAGCTTATCCCAGGGCCACTGCTGATCATCCGAGTCGAAGCCGGCCTTGACCGCCTTGCGGATGGTCTCCTGGGCCGCCATCAGCGCCGGCAGGCCGGCGGGGATGCCGTCGAGCAGGCCGCGGGGCGCCTGCCCGTTCGCAGCTCGCTCCGCGCGCTTGATCGCGTCCCAGTTCACCAGCACGTCGTCGACACCTGAGACTTGGGGTTTGGGACTTGGGGCTTGGGAGGCACTCCCAGCCCCAAGTCCCAAGTCCCAAGCCCCTCCGAAAACATGCGGATGGCGCCGGATGAGCTTGGCGGCGATGTGCCGGTAGACGTCGCCGAGATCGAAGTCGCCGGCCTGCCGAGCCATCTCGCCGTGCATCAGCACGTGGAGCAGCACGTCGCCCAGCTCCTCGGCCAGCGCGTCCATGTCGCCGGCGTCGAGCGCCTCCAGCGCCTCGTAGGTCTCCTCTAGCAGGTCTTTGCGGATCGACTGGTGGGTCTGCTCGCGGTCCCACGGGCAGCCGCCGGGGCCGAGCAGCCGCGCCACGACGTAGGCGGCGCCCTCGGGGCTGCGCAGGTCGGCCAGCGGCGCGAGCGGCGGCAGGTACGCACAGGTCAGGTGGTCGAGCGCGTCCTGGTGATCCAGCTCGTGCAGCGGCACCGTCCAGACGTGCTCCTGGCCCGCGACGCCGGCAGCCCGCACCAGCGTGACGGGATGATCGGCCGGGTAGCGCTCCATCAGCGAGAGCTTGGCGTCGGATGCGACGCGCCGGTTGTAGACCTGGCAGATCAGCGCCGGCCGCGTCGCCGCGAGCGGGAACGGCAGCAGCAGCGGCGTGTAGGGGCCGATACCCTGAATTTCACTCCAGGCGCCATCCGAATCAGCGTTGAACGTTTGAACGTTTGAACGTTCGAACGTTCGAACGTCAGGCGTCAGATCCAGCGCGTCCAGCAGCTGGAGGCCGTGCTCGAGCGGGTCGAGCGCCAGCGTCGCGCAGACCGGCTCGACGAAGCTCAGGCCGGCGACGATGCGTGTCGCGACGCCGCGCTCGCGTGCAAGCGCCAGCAGCCGCCGGGTGGTCGCCTCGGCGACCAGCGGGTGGCCGGGCACGGCGTAGACGATCTGCTCACCCGCGCCGGCCCGCTCGACCAGCTCTGTGGCAATGCGGTCGTAGACCTCGCCGAACGCGCCGGCCGACTCGTAGAGCGCGTCGAACGGGCGCAGCTCCAGGTGCGCGGGCAGCTCCACGACGGTCGGGTGGACGGCGGTGCGCAGGTAGAGCACGCGGCTCTGCTGGAGCAGCCTCCAGGCCTGGCGCGTCAGCAGCGCCGCGTCGCCGGGGCCGAGACCGAGGATGGTGATGGTTGACAATGTAAAACCTATCTAACAATGACCGAACGTCGAACATACGAGATAGCGTTGATGTAGTCGCGACCCTTGCGGTCGCCAAGCAACGTGGACGTTGCCAGCAATGATAGACAATGAATGACATCGTCTTCATCGCGAGCGTTCAATCAAACGCCCCTACGAAGCGATGACGTCGATGCGATTCAGCCTGCCCCATTGTACACGACGATCGCGCTCAATGGCAGCGCTTCCGGCGCTCCACTATTGCCCGTTCAAATCACCGATCTCCCCCAGCAGCCGCTCGGCCTCGTCCAGCGCCGTCCTGTGGCAGTGCGGCGGCCCATCGCACCACGCGCGCTCCCGCGCAATCTCGGCGTGGCGGCGAGCTGCTGCGCGGTCGCCAGCATCAAGCGACAGCCGCGCCAGGAAGTTATGGATGTCGGCCTGCTTCAGGCGGTACTCGCAGCGGTCGGCGATCGCCAGGGCCTCCGCGGCGTCGGCGCGGGCCTGAGCGGCGTTGCCCTGGAGATGGTGCCATGAAAATCGCCAGCGCCTCGTAGGTCATGGGACTGCGGAACGCAGCGATCCGGCTCAACAGCAGGCGCTTCAACTCATCCAGTTCGTCGTAGACGATCTGTAAGATGTGATGCTTCTCTTTTCCTTTCAATTCGGGCAGCACCGGATAGCGACGCGCCACCTTGATGTCGCCGGGGTTACGTTTGTTCTTCTGCACGACACCGGCCAGCAGCCGCAATGCCAGCGCGTGGTAGCGGTAGGGCGCGCAGGCGGCCTGGATCTCGGTCCGTGTGCCCTTAAGACCCCGAGCCTTGAAGCGGTCGCTCTCCCAAACCAAGCCTGGCTATGTCCCCGGCGTCGGCGCGGCCGGGGCGGCCGGCGGCTGGCCGTTGGGCTGCTGCGCATGCGGCTGAACGGTCGGCGCGGGCGCCGGCGTGGGGTAGGTCGGCTCGACCAGGCGCCCCTCGCGCTTAGCCTTCTCGCGCTCGTCGGCGACCAGCTTCTGGAAGGCCACGCCGCGCTGCTGCTGCAGCTCCTGCGCGATGGTCTGCTCGATCTGCTGCTGGGCCTGCTCCTGCGTCATCGCCGGGCCCTCGCTGCGGTCGAGCAGCCGGATGACGTGGAAGCCGAACTGCGTCTTGACCGGGGTCTTGGTCGTCTCGCCAGGCTTGAGATCCTGGAAGACCGCCTTGTCGAACTCGGGGACCATCTGGCCCTGCTGGACATTGTCGTAGACGCCGCCATTATCCTTCGAGCCCGGATCGTCCGACAGCTCCTTGGCCAGCGCGCCGAAATCCTCGCCCTTGTCGAGCCGCTCGATCGCCTGCTTGGCCTTCGTCTCGGCCGCCGTCGTCGCCGCGGCATCCGCGCCCTGCGGCACGCTGATCAGGATATGGGCGACCTTGGCCTTGAGCACCTGCTTGCTCGCCTCGGCCATAACCTGGTCGGTCACCTGCTGGCGCACCGTATCGGTTGTTACCAGCGTCGCCGCCAGCTTCTGGCGCGCCACGAAGAACGACGCGAACTGCCGGAACTCGCTCGAGTCGCCGCCCGGCAGGCCGAGCTGCCCCTGCACGACCTCGTCGAAGGTGCCGCCGCCCGACTGCGTGATCTGCTGGCGGAACTGCGCGACCTGGTTGTCGACGTCCTTGTCGCTGACTGTAACGCCCTTCTGCTTGGCCAGGCCGAGCACAAGATTCTGATTGATGAACAGCTCCACGAGCTGCTGCTCGATCTGATCGCGCGAGGGCGGGCTGCCCTGCTGCTGCTGCTGCTTCTGCAGCCCGTGCTGCACGCGGTCGATCCGCGTGTTGAGCTCCTGGCGCGACAGCGTGACATTGTCGACTCGCGCCACCGGCTGCACCGCCGGGCTGCCGCAAGCTACCAGCGCGATCGCCGCGAGCAGCGCCACCAGCCATTTGTTGAGATGCACGTTGACTCCTTGCTTGAGAATTCAGGAGTCAGGAGTCAGAATTCAGCAAATCGCCGTAGCTCCATGCACTGGCACAGGCTACAACAACGAACATCAACGTATTATTCTGACTCCTGACTCCTGACTCCTGACTCCTGTATACTAATCCTCATTCAGCGAGAGGACGGCCATAAACGCTTCCTGCGGGATCTCAACGTTCCCGACCATCTTCATGCGCTTCTTGCCCTCTTTCTGTTTCTCCAGCAGCTTGCGCTTGCGCGTCACGTCGCCGCCGTAGCACTTGCTGAGCACGTCTTTGCGCAGCGCCTTGATCGTCTCGCGGGCGATGATCTTGTTGCCGATCGCGGCCTGGATCGGCACCTCGAACATCTGGCGCGGGATCAGCCGTCGCAGCTTCTCGACCAGCGTCCGGCCATTGTTATAGGCAAAATCACGATGAACGATCAGCGAGAGCGCGTCGACCGGCGTGCTGTTCACCAGGATGTCGAGCTTGACCAGGTCGGACTCCTGATAGCCCGCCAGCGTGTAGTCGAGCGAGGCATAGCCCTGGGTGCGCGACTTGAGCTGGTCGTAGAAGTCGATCACAATCTCGGCCAGCGGGATGCGGTACTTGATCTGCACGCGCTGCGTGTCGAGGTACTCCATCGACTCGAACGCCCCGCGCTTATTCGTCACCAGGTCCATGATCGTGCCGATGTAGCGCGTCGGCGTGAACACGCTGATCTGCATCACCGGCTCCTCGACGCTGGCGATCTGCACCGCGTCGGGCATGTCCGAAGGGTTGTCGACGGCGACAATCTCGCCGTCGAGCAGCATCACCTGGTACTCCACGCTAGGCGCGGTGATCAGCAGCTCGAGGTTATACTCGCGCTCCAGCCGCTCGCGCACGATCTCCATGTGCAGCAGCCCGAGGAACCCGCAGCGAAAGCCGAACCCCAGCGCCGCCGAGGTCTCCGGCAGGTAGGAGAGCGCCGCATCGTTGAGCTTCAGCTTCTCCAGCGCCTCGCGCAGCTCGACGTAGGCGTTCGACTCGACCGGGTAGAGGCCGGCGAAGACCATTGGCTTGGCCGGGCGGTAGCCCGCCAGCGGCTGGGCGGCCGGCTGGCCCGCCAGCGTGATCGTGTCGCCGACCTGGCAGTCGCCGACCGACTTGAGGCCGGTGGCGACGTAGCCGACCTCGCCGGGGCCGAGCTCGGCCATCGGCGTCATCGCGGGGCGGAACACGCCGATCTCCAGCGTCTCGGCCTCGACCTGCGTACCCATCAGCAGGGCGCGCGCGCCGCTCGGCAGCACGCCGTCGTTCACGCGCACGTAGGCAATCACGCCCTTGTACGAGTCGAAGTGCGAGTCGAAGATCAGCGCCCGCAGCGGCTGGTCGCGCTGGCCGTGCGGCGGCGGCACCCGCTCGACGATCGCCTCCAGCACCTCGCGCACGCCGGTGCCCTCTTTGGCCGAGACGTGCAGCACCTCGTCCTTCGGTAGCCCCAGCACGTCCTCGATCTCCTGCGCGACATGCTCCGGCTCGGCGCCGGGCAGGTCGATCTTGTTGAGCACCGGGATGATCGTCAGGTCGTGCTCCAGCGCCAGGTAGACGTTGGCGAGCGTCTGGGCCTCGATGCCCTGCGATGCGTCGACCACCAGGATCGCACCCTCGCAGGCCGCCAGCGCGCGCCCAACTTCATAGTTGAAGTCCACGTGGCCTGGTGTGTCGAGCAGGTTCAGCTCATAGGTCTGGCCATCTTGCGCCTGATACTCCATGCGGACGGCCTTGGCCTTGATCGTGATTCCGCGCTCGCGTTCGAGGTCAAGACTATCAAGAAGCTGCGCGCGCTGTTCGCGCGCACTAATGGTTCCGGTTATCTCGAGGAGACGATCGGACAACGTCGTTTTTCCGTGATCGATATGCGCGATGATTGAGATATTTCGTATTCGGCTCTGGTCTTGCATAATCTTTGTGTTCCAGCGCATCCAAGCCATTGTGACAGGCACGCTCATGCGCTGGCAGCAGTATATCAGCAAGGGACGTGGAGTGCAAAGAGCGTGTGCCGATCGAGCCATTACCAAACTTGGCACTTGACGAAACACACGTTTACGTGTAATATAGAACATACGAGCTAATGCCGTATCGTGCCATGCGAGAGGTGCTGAGATGGGTATTGTGACGAGAGGTGGTGTGGAGGGCAAGATATGTGCGCAATGTGGCGAGTGGAAATCGATCTCTGATTTTCATAAAAAGGTGCATAGTTGTGACGGTCATCGTTCGTCCTGCAAGCCATGTACAAATGCCAGCAATAAGAGACGAGCGGATGCGAATCGCGAGCGAGAACGCGAACGGCTACGCGCCTATTACGCAGCCCACGTTGAAGAACGGCGTGCCTATCGCCTCGCTAACATTGAGCGACAACGTCGAAGCGAACGTGCATGGCGCGAAAAGAATCAGGAAAGAACCCGAGAGTACTGTCGAGGCTATTATCGCATCCGGCCGGAGGTCGCAAAGACGGCGAACCGGAAATGGGAGGCAGCCAACCGAGATAAAAGGCAGGCGATCGATCGTCGCAGACGAGCACGCAAACAGGGATCTGAGGGATCGTTTACGAACCAGGAGTGGCAAGCCCTCAAAGCCTTCTACAACCACACCTGTCTCTGCTGCGGCAGGCGCGAGCCCGAGATCCCGCTCACGCCCGACCACATCGTCCCGCTGGCGAGAGGCGGCGGCAACTTGATTGGCAACATTCAACCACTGTGCAGGTCTTGCAACTGCGCGAAGGGCGCGAAGATCGCCGACTACCGTCCCCAGCGCGGCGGCTAGGTCGGGGCGCGCACTCCATCACATTCCGCTCCTTCCGCTGCTCCGCCGCTCCGCGTTCCAACCCACTGCGCATGATCAAACCCTTACCCGTTCTTAATCTGCTCTTAGCATAAAAGGTCTAACATCACGCCATTGCGACGGTTGCGCCGAGGCGGGGGCCGTGCTAGCATGCGGAGAACCGAGAACCGAGAACCGAATTGCGTCGAATGGAGCAAGGTACATTTTACGCTTTCCGTTTTACGTTTTACGCTTCACGAAAAGAGGAGCCACACATGCGCGACCGTTACCTCAGGCAGTTGAAGCTGGTCCACGACGACCTGCTCCGTATGGGCAGCCGGGTCGAGCACGCGCTCGCGGACGCGATGCGGGCGCTGGAGAACTGGGACACCAGCCTGGCGCGGCACGTGATCGACGGCGACCGCGAGATCGACGACGCGCGCAACGCGATCGAGGAGGCGGTGCTGGAGCTGCTGGCGACCCAGCAGCCGGTGCTGGCGACCGACCTGCGCACGCTGAACGCGACGATCGCGATCGCCGGCGAGCTCGAGCGCGCAGGCGACTACACCAAGGGCATCGCCAAGCGGGTCGAGCGCTGCCTGCGCGCGCCCGCGCTGATCGAGACGCCCGCGGGGCTGCACCGCATGGGCTCGCTGGCGCAGGCTATGCTGCACACCTGCCTGGACGCGTTCGTGCGGCTCGACGTCGGCCTGGCGCGCTCGCTTGCCGCCGAGGACGAGCGGGTCGACGACCTGGAGGACCAGGTTGTGGCCGAGCTCATGAACGCCGCGCGGCAGGATTCCGCCAAGCTCGATTGCGCTATCTATATGCTCGACGTCGCCCACACGCTCGAGCGCTTGGCCGACCGCACGACCAACATCGCCGAGCGTGTGATCTTCATCGCCACCAATATCACTGAAGAGCTGAACGCGTGACCAGGCGACAGGCGAGGGGCGAGCGGCGAGAGGAAGCTCTTCTCCCTCTCGCCGCTTGCCGCTTGCCGCTTGCCTCGTACGAATGCTTGTCGGACGCCCCGCTCTCCGCTATAATACGCCACACACAATAATTAAAATTTAGTGTGTGACAAGAGATGGCCGAGGAGTACGACGATGGAGCGGGTGCGAGCGCATGTGACGATCGGCGGTCGAGTTCAGGGCGTCAACTTTCGCGCCTCGGCGCAGGAGCGCGCCCGCAGCGCCGGCGTCGAAGGATGGGTGCGCAACCTCGACGACGGGCGGGTCGAGGCGGTGTTCGAGGGGCCACGCGCAGCCGTCAACCGCGTGGTGAGCTGGTGCTACGGCGGCCCGTCCCCCGCACGCGTCGAAAAGGTCGACGTTAGATGGGAGCAGCCGACCGATCAGGATCGCGGGTTCCGCATCGTCTGGTAAACGTAAAGCGCAAAGCGCAAAGCGCAGAACGAGGGCTTGTTCGATGCTTTGCGTTTTGCGCTTTGCGCTCTGCGCTCATCCCAGGGCCCGGTCGAGGTCGGCGATCAGGTCGTCCTGCTCCTCGATGCCAACCGAAAGGCGCACCAGGCCGGCGGGCACCTCCAGCGCTGATCCGGCGACGCTGGCGTGAGTCATGGCGGCGGGCAGCTCGATCAGGCTCTCCACGCCGCCCAGGCTCTCGGCCAGCGTGAACAGCTTCGTCCGCCGCACGAGATCGCGCGCGGCCGCCTCGCCGCCCCTCAGCACCACCGCGATCATGCCGCCGAAGCCGCACATCTGGCGCCGCGCCAGATCGTGCTGCGGGTGCGACTCCAGGCCGGGGTAGATCACCCGCTCGACGGCGCCGTGCGACTCCAGGAAGCCCGCGACGGCCAGCGCGTTGGCCTCGTGGGCGCGCATCCGCAGCGCCAGCGTCTTGAGCCCGCGCAGCACCAGCCAGGAGTCGAGCGGGCCGGGCACGCCGCCGGCGGCGTTCTGCAGGAACTTGAGCCGCTCGTACAGCCCATCGTCCCTCAGCGCCAGCGCCCCGCCGACCACGTCGCTGTGGCCGCCCATATACTTCGTAGTGCTGTAGAGCGAGATGTCCGCGCCGAGCTCGAGCGGGCGCTGGAAGTAGGGCGAGGCGAAGGTGTTGTCCACCAGCGTCAGCGCGCCGCGCGCGCGGGCAATGTCGGCGATCGCGGCAATATCGGCCAGCTTGAGCAGCGGGTTGGTCGGCGTCTCCAGCCAGACCAGCCTCGTATCGGGGCGGATCGCCGCCGCGACCTTGCCTGGGTCGCTGGTATCCACGAAGTCGAACCTCAGCCCCTGCCGCCTGAAGATCTTGTCGAACAGCCGGAACGTGCCCCCGTACACGTCGTCGCCGCAGATCACGTGGTCGCCGGCCGAGAGCAGCAGCATCACAGTCGTCTCGGCGGCCAGGCCAGAGGCGAACGCGAGGCCGTACTTGCCGCCGTCGAGCGCTGCCAGCGCGGTCTCGAGCGCCGCGCGAGTCGGGTTGCCGCTGCGGGCGTACTCGTAACCCTTGTGGACGCCCACATCCTCCTGGGCGAAGGTCGAGGTCTGGTAGATCGGCACGATCACCGCGCCGGTCGCCGAGTCCGGCTCCTGGCCGGCGTGGATCGCGCGGGTCGCGAAGCCGTACGTCTTAGCGTCACTCATTATTTAATCCTCTATCGACCGTTAGCAGGTTAGCAGGTTGGAAAGTTCGAACGTTCTAACCTTCCAACGTTTCAACGTCTTAGCGCAGCATCGCGTCCGGCGCCAGCATCCCCTCGGCCACGCGCGCGCGGAACAGCGCGATCGTCTCGGCGACGGCCCGGTCGAGCGGCGTGTGCGGCAGCGGGCCGATCAGATCGGCCAGCGGCGCGGCGTCGAACTCCTCGGGGAAGGGCAGCAGCGCGCCGGCGAAGGTGATCCGGCCGGCCGACTCGGGCGCGGCCGCCTCGATCGCGGCGACCACCTCGCGCATGTGCGCGACGCTGCCGCGGATGTTGAAGATCTCGGCGCCCTCGAACGGCGCGCGCGCGCAGGCGATAAACATCTTCGCCACGTCGTCGGCGTAGTCGAAGTCGCCGCGGCCGCCATAGGGGATGTGGAACGGCTGTCCGACCGCGGCGGCGAACATCGCCCTGGTCGGCATCGAGGTCATGCCCTGGTCGCGACCCGGGCCATACACAGTGTACGGGCGCAGGCCGACGCTGGCGACACGCTGGTCCTGCCAGTAGATCCGCGCGGTGCCCTCGTTGGCCTGCTTGTAGACGCCGTAGAGCGTCGCGGCGCGCCCCGACGGGTCGCTCCGCACGGCCGCGCCGGAGGGGTCGGCGTCGACCGAGTCATAGACGGCGACCGACGAGGCGTAGACCACGCGGTCGATCCGCGCCTTACGCCGCGCGACCGCCTCGAAGACGTTCACCGTGCCGACGACGTTGACGCGCGCGCCGAGCGGCGGGTCGGCCTTGCAGAACGGCACCTGCAGCGCGGCCAGGTGGACGATCTTCGTGATCGCGTGCTGGTCGAGCGCGCGCTCCAGCGCGGCCAGGTCGGCGATATCGCCCTGGACGAACGTCACGCGCGCCAGATCGTCGGGCGCCAGGATCAGCCGCAGCCGGTGCGGATCGCCGCCGAGGTCGAAGACCACAGGGGCAAGACCCTCGCGCACCAGGTTGCGCACGACCCAGGCACCGATACAGCCAAGCGCGCCGGTGACGAGGAAACGCTCTGTCATAATCCAGGTCCTGTCTCTGTCTCCCAGTCCTCAATTCGCAGTCCATTCACACGGCCGAACTCGCGCGTGTTGTGTGTTACCAGCGTGAGATCGCTGGCGAGTGCGATCGCGGCGATCAACAGATTGTGCGGGCTGATCGGCGTGCCTTTCGTCGCAAGATCGGCGCGAACGGCAGCCGCAATCTCCGCTGCGGGGTCCAGCGGCAGCGACACAAAGTTAGCGAGAAACGACGCGAGCTGGGCTTGCGCTCGTGCGGGATTGGCGTTGCGGAGCGCGCCATAGCGAAGCTCGGCGTAGACCACTGAGCACACCACGATGTCAGCGGCGGCGTGTTGCGCCAGGCGCTGTCGAACAGGCGAGTCGACACGGCGCAGATAGGCGACGCACGCGTTGGTATCGAGCAGGTAGAGCATCGCTTATGGCGCTCGCGTCTGATCGTCGGTCTGATCGAAATCAAGCACGACATCATCGTCTAGCGCTGGATCGAGACCTTCATAGCGATCGAACTCGAAGAAATCAGGGATCGACCCCGCCGTTCGCTCGAAGAATCCCGGCGGCCAACCCAACTCCTCGGGAGTCTTCACGATTTGCGACCGCTCGACTAGCTGAAAGACGACGACAACTTCAACTTCGGCGTCGGTCACGCCGACCGGCACCCTGAGGTTGAGCACGCCATCCGCGCCGACTCGCGAGCGAAGTTTCATGCTGTTCATCACATCACTCCTTTCCGCAGCAGCATTGTACGCCGCCGCTTGCACAACGGTCAAGTCGGCGAACCGCCATGCCCCTGTTCGGCAGCACTACTGCGACAAAACAAAAGCGGCACTGAGAGATTTCGCTTCCCAATGCCGCGTATTGGCCAGAGAAGGCATCCGAGCTTCGTTGCTCGTCCTTCGTCCTTCGCTGCCTAGAAAAACACCTTCGCCACCTTCAAGATGCCCTGACTCCACGGCACGCGGTGCGAGACGCCCGAGGCGTTCTCGAACTCGGCCATGTGCGCGATGTACCAGTCGTAGTTGCGCACCATCGCGTCGGCGGTCGAGTACTTGGGCTTGAAGCCGAGCACCCGCTCGGCCTTCTCGATCGAGACGAACGAGTCGGTGGCGGCGGTCTCGTAGACCCACTTGTACAGCGGCGACAGGTGCAGCGCCTCCAGGAACCGCAGCGTCAGGATCGCCGGCTTGGCCGGCAGCCCGATGATCTTCTTGCCGAACCCCGCGCGATCGAGCACCGCCTGGTAGTCCTGCCGCATCGTCGTGAAGAGCTTGGCGCCGATGTTGAAGGTGTCGTTGACCTTGTCGCGGTCGCCGGTGGCGGCCAGGTAGATCGCGTCGCACAGATCCTCGACGTCCAGCAGCTGGTAGCGGTTCTTGCCGTTGCCGAGCATCGGGAAGTTCTTGCCGTCCTTGGCCCAGTCGTAGAGCAGCGCGAACACGCCCAGCCGCTCCGGCCCGACGAATGACTTGGGCCGCAGGATCGGGACGCACATGCCCTTCTTGCGGTACTCCAGGCAGACCTGCTCGGCCTTGACCTTGGCCTCGCCGTAGGGCCCGACGCCGTCCAGCCTGTCGTCCTCCAGCAGCGGGTGGTGGTCGGGGATGCCGTAGACGGCCGTGGACGAGACGTGAATCACGCGCTCGACCTTCTGCTCAAGCGCGGACTGCAGGATGTTGCGCGTGCCGTCGATGTCGGTCGAGAAGATGTCGGCCGGCTTGTAGAGCGGCAGCGCCGCGGCGGTGTGGACGACGATGTCGACGCCCTCCATCGCGCGGTCCACGCTCGATCGGTCGCGGATGTCGCCGGTGATGACCTTGACGCGATTCTTCTCGGGGTAGTCGAACGGCGCGATGTCGAGCGATACGACGGAGTGGCCGCGGTCGAGCAGGTAGCGCACCATGTTGATGCCCAGGAAGCCCGCGCCGCCGGTGACGAGGTAGGTTTGGCTTGTCATACATTGTGTCCTTACAGTCATCTTGCGGTGAGGGTGGGTGTGAGGCGGGCTGCGCCCTCCCCGACACCCCACCCCGGATTGTCACGTCCAGGTGGCCGTCATGGCCGAAAAATCTCCTGTGATAGTCGCCGGCTCGTCGGGCGCCGCGATCTCGCGGGCCAGCCACGCGTCCAGCCGGCGAGCCGCCTCGGCGTGCAGATCGTCGGGCGTGTCCCAGTCCGAGCTGTAGGCGCGCGCCTTGAGGCGCTCGGCCATCTCGCGCGCCGAGATTGGCGCGCGCTCATACGTGGCCAGGCGCACCTCCGCGACCCGTGCGCCCAGCGACTGGAGGTAGGCGATCAGCCGCCCGTCGTTGCCCCACAGGTTCGAGCGGCCGGCCGGCTTGTCCAGCCCCAGCTCCTGGCGAATCGCGTGCCACTGGTTGCGCACCCGCGCGGGCGCAGGGATCGCCGATGGATCGTCCGAGCCGTTCTCGCCGGGCCCACGGTCGTGCCCGAGCAGCAGCCAGCCGCCGAGGCGCAGCACGCGCCGCGCCTCGCGCACGGCGCGCTGCCAGTCCGCTACAAGGTGTAGGACATGCACGACGATGATAGCGTCGAACGTCGAATCTTCAAATGGCAGCGCGGCGATATCGGCCTGGCGCAGCTCATAGCGGTAGCCGGCCGCGCCGGAGTCGACGGCGAGCTTGGCGGCCAGCCGGTCCATCATCGCCTGCGAGATGTCGACACCGGTGTAGTCGTAGCCGGCGCGGATGAACGGCAGCGCGATCCGGCCGGTGCCCACGCCCAGCTCCAAGAAGCGCGCGTCCGTGCCGGCGCCGGTGTAGGCGACGATCGCGTCGCGGATGCGCTCGGGCACCCCTTCGGCATAGCCGCGCGTGGCATCGTAGTACGCCGCGGCCCGGTCGAACGAGACGTTCGTCATGGCTCTGAACCAGCTATGCTGATGCGCTCAGGCTGTTCGAAAGCCACTCAAGCGCACCCGGCGTCTTCCGCCACTCACCGAGGGCGCTGGCCGCATACGACACGGCTTCAGACTCGTCGCCGAGACCCACGTATGCGGGAAGCGATCTCGGGAGACGCTTCTTGCCCAACAGATAGGCGGGCACAAACGTGTTCTGCTTCAAGGCTTTTCGCAACGCCGCATCTGCTTTGCGACCAGCGCCCTCGCGCCGGAACAGCCACAAAGCACGCGTATAAGCCCACTCGGCCATAGCGTCGTCTTCGTACTGGCCCAGCAGCTTTCCAACCGCTGCGTCGTCGCCCTCCCGCAGCAGGCAATGGACCAGCGAGTAGCGAATCCCCTGGTTGTCGCCCGGGTTGAGGCGCAGCATATCGGTGTAGTGCTCGATGGCTTGCCGTCGCTCGCCAAGCTGCCACAGGCAGCTCGCCAGCCCCTGGCGCGCCCGCATGTACGGCCGGGTCTCGATGATTCCCCAGAAATGCCCGACACCTTCGTCGAACATCTGCGGCCCGAGCGCCCGCTCGCCGGCCGCTACCCCCTGCTCGTACAGCTTCTTGGCATCCCGGAGACTCCGCGCCTCTTCCGCGAGCAGCACATACGCGTCGGCGCAGTCCGGCGAAATTTCGAGCGCCTGGCGAGCCAGCTTGACGCGGCGCGATCCCGACGCCTCCCAGGCATCGTACATCAGATCTTGCGCCTGTTCGAGCGGCGTACGGGCACCCGACTGCGCAGGCAGCCCACCCGAAGCCAGCAGGTTCTGCAGATAAGCATTGGCCTCATCCGCCGAACCGAACTCGCGCTCCTGGAGCAGCTTGCCGATATTCTGCAGCATCTTCTCGTTCGCCCGGCGGAAGTCCGACGGCGCCGGGATCGCGTCGGTCTTTGGCGGGGCAGCCCTACCCCGGCGCTTCTTCGGTTGCTGATCGCTCATCATGGCCTCCTTGTGTACCTGAACAGCTAAGACAAGGTTCTTACGCACTTTACATTGTTGCGTCACAGGGCGCAGGTCACAGGGCGCAGGTGGCTTCATCTTGCGACCTGCGACCTGCGACAAACTGTAAAGCTCATCGCTATCAAGCGAAACCTTGTCTAATCGTACGAGCTACCGTATGATCGTTGTTTCCACGGCGCCGGCAGGGCGCCGAGGCGCGCCGTACTCGGCCACCGCCCGCGCGACGTCCTGCCCCAGCGCGACGGCGAAGTTGGTGCCGCGATCCCACGGGTAGACCTGGCTCATGCTAGCCCAGAACAGCCCCGGCAGCGGCGTCGCCAGCGGCGGAATATTGCGCGCGTGGTCGACCGGCACGATCGGCTGAGCGTACGGCTCGCGGTGCAGCCAGAAGGCGCGCACCCACGATCGCTCGAAGCGCGGGTTGACGATCTTCAGCGCCGGCAGGAAACGATCGAGCAGCTCGCCCTCGCTCAGCCGGAAGTACTCATGCGACGGGTCGAGGTAGTCGCCGCAGTAGATCAGGCGGTCGCCGCCGTAGTGCTCGGGCTCGACGAAGTTGGTGTGCTCGACCAGCGCCAGGAACGGGAACTGGTCCTTGGGCATGTTGACCCAGTAGAGCCCGTCGGTCAGCGGCTGAGTAAGCGCAATCGTCATCACCACCGCGCCCATCGAGCGCAGGCCGCTCAGCCGCCCAAGATATTGCGGCGGGAGCTGCGGCGCCAGCTTCGCCAGCAGCCCCGGCGCGCCCGTGACGATCACTGAATCCACGTCGATCGCCTCGCCCGCCGCGGGGCTCAGCCGCCAGCCGCCCTTGGGCAGCGGCGCGAGCGCGGCCACCGGCGCATTCAGCGCGACTCGCACGCCCATGCGTTGGACGTAGGCCAGCAGCGCGTCGACGAAGCCCTGAAACCCGCCGACGAAGTAGCCGAGCTTGAAGCTGCGCGCCTTGAAGCGCGCCCACAGCCAGGCCATATTGACCTCGTCGGCGTAGGGGCCGAACTTGCCCTCCAGCAGCGGGCGGATCAGCGCGCGGTAGGCGCGCTCGCCCATCCAGCGCCGGGTCCAGGCCGCGGCGGTGGTCTGCTCCAGCGCACGCCAGTCGCCGGTGGCATACTTGAGGTAGGCGATCGACGCGCCGAAGCGCACCCGGTCGAGCGGCGGGATGCCAGGGAAGCGCAGCACCGGCAGCGGGCCGTCGAGCGCGTAGCCGCGGCCGTGCCACCACTGCGCCGTCACCGGGCTGCGGAAGAACAGCCGGTCGGCAAAGCCGATCTCGTCCACCAGCGCGCGGATGGCGCTATCCGTCTCGAACAGGTGGTGGTAGAAGCGCTCCAGCGGCCACTCCCAGCGCGCGTCGCGGAAGCCCGAGGCCAGCCCGCCGGCCTGCGCGGCAGCCTCGTAGACCGACACCGCGTGGCCGGCCTTCGCCAGGTCGTGGGCCGCCGTCAGCCCGGCCACCCCCGCGCCGATGATCCCGACCTTCATAGCCAACTCCAACCAGCGACCGAGGGAGCGACAAGGCGAGGGGGCGAGGGGGCGATTGCACATAGTACGATCGCCCCGTCACCCCGTCGGCCCGTCGCCCCGTCATAGCCGTTAGTTAGCAGGGTCACGGCGACACCTCCAGGCCACTCTCTTCCACGGCCCGCCCGAAGTCGCGCCAGCCGACGTGCTCCAGCAGCATGAACAACGCGCCCAGGGCGGTGATCGGCAGCCACAGCGCGACATGCAGCACCAGGGTGTAGCCGGTCGCCACCTCCTTCGCAACGCCATAGGCCGTCAGGATCGCGATTCCGGGCGCGTCGAACGTGCCGACATAGCCGGGGGTCGAGGGCAGCGTGGTGAACAGGTTGACCACCGCGGTCATCAGCATCAGCACGTAGAACGGCACGTGGAACGGGAACGCGTGCATGACGAACCAGTACTTGGTCGTCTCGGTCAGCCAGATCAGCGTCGAGGAGAGCAGGATCAGCGCCAGATCGCGCGGGCTGCGCAGCGACTGCAGGCCCTCGACGAAGCGGTCGAACAGGCCGTGGACGCGCGGCCGGAAGCGCGCCGGGACGATCCGGTCGACCAGCCAGGCGTAGACGCGGCTCATCCGCTTGGGCCGGATCGCCAGCGCAAGAAACACGGCCAGGGCCAGGATGAACAGCACGCTGAAGAACGTGACCAGCGCGGCGTAGCCCGGCGGCAGCGGCGCGAAAGGCAGCGTCGCGAAGACGAACAGCAGCATCACCAGGCCGTCGAACAGCCGCTCCAGCACGACGGTGGCGAGCGAGGCGCTCACCGCCACGCCCTCCTTGCGCTTGAGCATGTACGATCGCAGCACCTCGCCGGCGCGCGCCGGGTAGACGTTGTTGCCCATATAGCCAATCACGACGACCGGGAACAGCCGCGCCACCGAGATGCGCTTGATGTGCCGCAGCATATAGTGCCAGCGCCACGTGCGCGCCCACACGGCGCCGAAGTAGACCGCAACGCCGGGGATGAGCCACCAGTAGTTCGCGTGGCGCACCGTCGTCCAGAAGCCTTCGAAATCCAGCCCACGCAATGCCAGGGCGAGAAAGACGACGCTGACGACAACCCCCAGCCAGAATTTCCAGCTTCGCAACGACGATTCCTCCACCGATCCGCCAGAAGATATGATACCTGTGGCCTCTCAGCTTGTCAAAGCGTTCAGCCACGGATTTTGCACGGATTTAAACTATGTGGGCACTCTATGCATTGACGGCAGCCCTGCTGACCTCATTTCTGCCGATCATCAATAAACGCATCCTCATAACTGCCGACGTGGCCGTTGTCGCCTGGGTGCCGAATGCGTTGTCGCTCCCCATGCTGCTGGCGGTGACACTCGCACTCATCGGCTGGTCAAGCGTCGATGGGCTGTTTCTGCTGGGGGTCCTGGCTTCTGGCATCCTCAATCTGGTTGCCACCCTGGTCTCGACTCGCGCCTTGCAGCTTGCCGATGCCTCGGTTGCCACGCCCTTCCTCGCGTTCAACCCAGCCTTCACCTTGCTGCTCTCGGTCTTCACCTTACGAGAAGTCCCAAGTGTGCGGGGCATCGTCGGGGTGCTGCTGGCGGTGGTGACCAACTTCATCACAGGATCCATCACGACGTGTCCAAGACTTCCCGGATCAAGCAGGGGATGGGTTAACCAGGTGTAGATCGACCCCGTCCACTGAGGAACTGAATTTACACCGGCTCAGGGGAAGCATACCCGATGTGGCGAGAATTTCCCAGGTGATGGAGCGTGCAATTCCAAGGATTCACCTCGATTTCCCACCCTTCAGCCCGCAATCGCATTACTCTCGAGTCATTTTACCACAGGGTTTCCACCGCTCCGGGCTGAATATCCGGCAGCCCAAGCACCGCCTGAAGCTGGTGATAGCGCACCTCTGGGCGCCGCAGCAGCGCCGCTGCCGTCGTCGGCTTGCGGAGTGGGGCCAGTCCCAGCGCGGCAAGCCGGGCATTTGTCGCCGCCGAAGGGTACAGCCGACGCGTGCGAAGGGTCGCCTGGAGCGCCGCCAGCTCCTCCCGTTTCTGCTCGACCGCCTCCATCACTTCGGTCGATACCAGTCCCAGTTGGGCTGCCAGCGGCGTCAGACGCAGATCCGCGTTATCGCCACGGAGCGCCAGGCGGTGTTCGATCTGTGCTGGCTGGATGCGCCGCGGCTCCTTCAATCGCTCGCGGGTGACCTCGTCGATCAGGACGCCGATCACCGCCTGGTCGCGCCCGAGCACGACCGGCGCCTCGCCGCGCGCCCAGCGAGCCGCGCTGATACCCGCCATCAGTCCCTGTGCCGCCGCCTCCTCGCCCCCCGAAGAACCAATCATCTGGCCCGCACAGTAGAGGCCGGACAATGCCCGCACCCCGAGATCGGCCCCAACCTGATCGCTCGTCAGCACGTCGTCGGCGACACCGTAGCCCGGCGCGGTGATCGTCGTGCGTGCGAGCGCCGGGATCGTTCGCACCATGCGCTGCTGGATGTCGGCGGGGAACGACGTTTCCAGCCCCTGCACATACAGCTCGTCGCCGTCGAGGGACTCCGGCTCCAGAAACAGGCGGTGCGCCGGAACGTCCGGGAAAAACCACATCAAATAGATCGGCGCGGTAGCCCTCGGATTTATCCGTGGGGCGGAGCGCCGTTTGCGGCTTGCCAATGCGGCAAGACTGTGGTATCCTGCGTCTACCCGAACATCTGAGCGAGTATCTGTATGCCCCTGACAGGCACATCATCCTTCATCTGCGAACTGCCGCTCATCCTCTCCGGCGACGACGAGCGCCGGCTGCATATCCGGCTGGACTGTGCTCGGCAGGTGTATAACGCGGTGCTGGGCGAAAGCCTGAAGCGGCTCGCTCTGCTGCGCCAATCGAAAGCGTTTCAGGCGGCGCGGCGGGGCCCGAGGAAGGCGCGCCGGGATGCCTTCCGCGCCCTGAACGTGCAGTTCCGCCTGCGCGAGTACGATCTGCACGGCTATGCCACGCAGTTTGGCCGTTCCTGGCTCGGACAGCACCTCGATGCCAATACGATCCAGACCGTCGCTTCGCGCGCGTGGAACGCCGTGCGCCAGTATCAGCTCGGCGTGCGTGGCTGCCCGCGCTTCAAGGGCAAGGGGCAGCTCCACAGCGTCGAGGGCAAGTCGAACAAGCAGGGCATCCGTTGGCGCTCTGGCGCGGTGGCGTGGGGCAATCTCAGCCTGCACGCCCGCATCCCCGCTGGCGATCCGGTGATCGCCCACGGCCTCGCCTGCCCGATCAAGCGCGTGCGGATCGTGCGGCGCAAGCTGAACGGGCGCGACCGCTTCTTTGTCCAGCTTGTGTGCGCGGGCCAGCCGTACCGCAACCCGGCAGCGGTAACGGGCCAGGGTGTGATCGGTCTCGATCCCGGCCCGCGCTCCTTCGGCATCGCCGGAGTCGATTGGGGCTATCCGGTCGATCTGTCCACGCCGCTGACCCTCTCCCGCCAGCAGCAGCGGCGTCTCCAGCGGCAGATAGATCGGCAGCGGCGGGCGAACAACCCCGATAACTACCTGCCCGATGGTCGCGTGCGGCCTGGGCCGAAGCATTGGCACATCAGCCAGAAGTTGCACGATAGTGAGCGGCGGCTGGCCGAGGCCAAACGTAAGGAAGCGGCCCATCGGAAGAGTCTCCGCGGGCAGCTCGCCAACACTCTCCTGCGGCTCGGTAACGACTTCCGTATCGAAAAGAACAGCTATCGATCCTTCCAACGCACCTTCGGCAAGGCCGTAGGTTCTGCGGCCCCGGCGACGTTTGTGGCGACTCTCTCGCGCAAGGCTGGAAGCGCCGGTGCGAGCGTGACCGTCATCCCGACGTCGCTGCGGCTCTCTCAAATCTGTCTGTGCGGCAGCATCGCACGCAAGAGTCTGGCCGAACGGGTTCACGGCTGCGATTGTGGCATCATCGTACAGCGGGACGTGTTCTCGGCCTATCTTGCGTGCTTCTCTGTGGCCGTGGACGGGCCAGAAGGCCCATCCTGGCGGCTCGATGCAGATCAGGCCCGCACGGCCTGGTCAGGTGCGGAATCGCGCCTCCCGGCGGCATCGAGACCGGTCAGCGTCGAGGCGTTCGTCGCCTGGGCGCGCGAGCAATCCGCGAGTGGCCGCCCCCTTGGGGACGCCCACCTGCTGCCCGCTATGGGGGGCAGGTCGGAGCGGATCGTCGGGGCAGTTGGCACGATGGCGCGTGAGGGCCAGGAGGCTGTACCACATGCTGTTCCTTGTGAGCATACTGTGCGAGAGCCTGTGCAGAGCGCGCCGGGTTGCCTCCAGAACCCCCCGGATTTATTCGTGGGGTAGATTCAGAATCTTCTTTTCAATCGACGGGCAGTGCCGCGGGCCGGCGCCGGGCATCGAGCCATTGACCGCGGGCGTGCGGTTCGCGTTTGCCCGAACGAGCGCATGGAGCGCGGGCGTGGTCATGGTGAGGTAGCACGGGCGCTGCGGCAACGGCACGGCGTCGGGCGTGGAGTCGCTGAAGCGCGGCAGCGTCGGATCGATGGACTGCACCTCCAGCGCGTCGTAATCAGCGACACGCCCGTCGATCCGCGGCGCTGTCCCCGTGGTGAAGCGGTCAAAGCGCAGCCCCAGACTTCGCAGGTGCGGGCGCAGCACCTGTGCTGCCGGCATCCCATGCCAGCCGCCCGCGTGCCGCTCGGCGCCGTATCCGACCTCGCCATCAAGGAAGGTGCCGACGGCGAGAACGACCGCCGTCGCCGTGAAGGGGCCAGTGGTGGTCAGCACCATCCAGGGGGTTCGCGCCCGTGTGGGCGGGCGCAGCGCCAGCGCCTCCACATCGATGATCTCCAGGCCGACGGTCGTCGTGAGCAGCGCCAGTATCGCCGCGGAGTAGCGGCGGCGGTCGATCTGCGCCCGCAGCGACTGGCTGGCCGGGCCTTTGCCCGCGTGCAGGAGGCGCATGCCTTCCGGGGCAGTGGCAGGCGCTGGAAGACCATGCCGGATGGGCCGACGCCGTGCCGACGACAGCACGCCTCGGCGCGCGACTATGCCAGGCGCGGCGGAGCGCCGTTCCAGAGCATTGGAATGGGCGGGCACGCCGCGCCGACCGGCGGCAGGCGCCAGCCGACAGCGACCACGAAGCCACTTCCCAATCAGGCCGCGCCGCGCCGCGACACGCCTGCCTGGTCGTTCATATGCCGCCACCAGCATCGGGGCGGACGCCCGGCGGCCGGCTACGGCAGAGGGTTATTACTATTGCGTGC
>Ga0137375_10002554_pt1 | contig 21393 bp, 18 predicted proteins | sample SagtaG_24_FD_104936 | JGI IMG/M metagenome (GOLD analysis project Ga0137375, IMG submission 104936) | Vadose zone soil microbial communities from Sagehorn Ranch, Mendocino, California, USA - Sage1_R_113_16 metaG | ecosystem: Environmental > Terrestrial > Soil > Vadose zone | place: USA...
AAGAGGTCGCCTCGATCACCATCAAGCTCATTCGCAATGGGCGTCTGGTGGTCGGCGTCGACTTCGAGCCGGCGACGCAGGCGTATCTCACGGCGACGGCTCCCGGCGTGGTCATCAGGGCGATCATCACGGCGGGCGAATCGGTCAATCTCAAGCCCGACGGTACCCCCTATCGATTCGTCGGAATTCCCGACGGACTCGGTGCGTACGACAACGGCGACGGGACTTTCACGGTACTGGCCAATCACGAGATCCCGGCGGCCAACGGTATCGTTCGTGCTCACGGCGGCAAAGGTGCCTTCGTTTCGAAGTGGACGATCCGCAAGCCCGACCTTACTGTGTTGAAGGGCGAAGATCTCATCCAGCGCGCGTTTCTCTGGGATCTCGCGAGCTCGAGCTACCAGCCGGGAACCGGAGCTGCTCTCTCGTTCGGGCGTTTCTGCTCGGCGGATCTGCCCGTGCTCTCCGCGTTCTTCGACGCCACGACCGGCACCGGTTTCAACGGTCGCCTCTACATGAACGGCGAAGAGGTCGACGGAGGTCGAGCCTTTGCGCATGGGCTCGACGGCACGAGCTGGGACCTCCCGCGGCTCGGCAAACAGGCTTGGGAGAACTCCGTTGCGCATCCGAAAGCCGGCGCGAAGACTCTGGTCGCGGGGCTCGACGACACCACGCCCGGGCAGGTCTATCTCTACGTGGGAACGAAGACTACGACCGGCAGCCCGATCGAAAAGGCGGGGCTGACGAACGGCACGCTGTTCGGCATCAAGGTGACCGGATTCCCAGGGGAGCCGGCTGCGGGCATTCCCTCCGGCACCGACTTCATGCTGGCCGATCTCGGCAACGTGGAAGCGTTGTCCGGTCCGGCGCTCGACGCCGCTGCCACCATGGCAGGTGTCACGACGTTCAATCGCCCCGAGGACGGTCACTGGGATGCGATGAACCCGAGTGACTTCTATTTCGTGACCACGGCGAGCTTCACCGGCCTGAGCCGTCTATGGCGCCTTCGCTTCACCGATATCAATAACCCGGCGCTGGGCGGCAAGATCGACGAGCTTCTGGACGGCACCGAAGGCCAAAAGATGTTCGACAACATCACCCTCGACAAAAAGGGCCATGTCTACCTGCAGGAAGACGTCGGCAACCAGGACCACATCGGCAAGATCTGGCGCTACGACATCGCGACCGACACCCTGGTCATGATCGCGCAGCACAACCTCACGCTCTTCACCCCCGGCGCCGCTCAGTTCTTGACCAAGGACGAAGAGTCGTCCGGCATCATCGACGCCTCGGACATCCTCGGGCCGGGCTGGTTCCTCTTGGACGTGCAGGCCCACTTCCCGAACCCCGACGTCGAACTGTACGAGGGGGGCCAGTTGCTCGCGCTGTTCGACATGGCCGCGAAGTAGGCGATTCAACGGATCGAGCTCGCGCCACTGGTCAGCATTACTGCGTCAGATCTTGGACACGCGTATCGTCCGGCGTGATCCATGGCTGGTGGCCGAGCCCGTCTCGCTCACGGGCAAGATCGACATTGGGATCGATTAGCTGAAAGAGGCACGCCGTCACCAGGTGGAAGACCCGCGTGCGCAAGGCGGGTGCGCTAATTGTAAAGCGTCATGCGCTTTGTGTGCATAACGCATTCTCTTGAAGTGCATTGAAGTTGCGCGATTCGACGCTCCGGGCGTGGGTATGGACGGTTCATGTGCCACGTTGTCGTACGCGGCTCTTCGCATAGCGACATGGGCCCCAAACATCCAGAATGTCGCTACCTTGACCTCGCATCGTCTCCCGACGTGTGGAGTCTCCTCACTCCGTCCCTCCGCGAAACTTGTGGCCTTACCATCCGACCACCTGATCGATGGGCCAATGGTCCACAACGTGCACCGTTGGTCGGATCCCCAGAGACCAACCAGGGAGGAACCGCATGCACGAACGACGACTCTCCATTTGCCTGGCCCTGTTCGCAGCCGGATGCATGGCTCGAACCGACGGCCCGCAAGACGCAACCGAAGAATCCGATTTCGCCTTGACCGGCGGCACGGTTTACAAGCTCACGCTCCCGAAAATGACCGGTGATACCGGCAATTGCGCGGATGTCGCCGGCGCCTCGCTCAACAATGGAGCCAACATCCAGGAGTGGGACTGCAACGGATCGGGAGCGCAGTCGTTCAAGGCGATCGACCTCGGCAACGGTTACTTCCAACTGCAGAACACGAACAGTGGAAAGTGCGTGGACATCTACGGCGCGACCACGATCACGTCGGGATCCAACATTCAACAATACGCCTGCAAGACGTCGAGTCTGGATAACCAGTCGTGGAAGTTCGTCAGCTACAACGGGTTTTTTCAAATCAAGAGCAAGTGGAACGACGGCACGCACGGCTCGGGCTTCTACTGCGTCGACGTGCAGGGCGGAGGCTCGGCGACCGCCAACGGCACCAACATCGCTCTCTGGCCTTGCGGTAGCAGTACGAGCACCACCCTCAAGGGGAACCAGACGTTCAATCCGGTGGTCGTGAGCAGTGGAGGCGGCGGTGGCGGCGGTGGCACCATCGGGAATTTCCCGGCGCGCTTCTCGGCGCCGTATGTTCCCACCTGGAACAACACGAACCTGGCGAACCTAGCGAGCAGCACCGGAAACAAGTTCTGGACGTTGGCCTTCATCCTCTCGAACGGCTCCTGCACGCCGACCTGGAACGGCGATACCTGCCTCACCTGCAATAGCTACGGAAGCTACATCAATAGCCTGCGCACGATGGGTGGTGACGTGATCGCTTCCTTCGGCGGGGCCGAGGGAAGGGAGCTCGGCCAAGCCTGCGGCGACGTCAGCAGCCTGCAGTCGGCCTATCAGAAGGTCATCAACCAATTCGGTCTGAAATGGCTCGACCTCGATATCGAGAGCGGCGCGGAGAGCGACAGCACCTCGGTCGATCGTCGCAACCAAGCCCTACGCAATCTGCAAGCAGCCAACCCAGGCTTGCATGTCTCCTACACACTCGGTGTCGATCGCTCGGGTCTCCCGTCCGCCCAACTCAACGTGTTGAAGAACGCCAAGTCGCGCGGCGTGACGGTCAACGTCGTCAACATCATGGCCATGGACTACGGGCCTTGTTACTCCGATATGGGCCAGGCGGCGATCGACGCCGCCAATGCTACCCAGAACCAGCTCGTCAACAACGGCATCTCGGCCAAGGTGGGGGTGACCCCGATGATTGGGGTCAACGACGTAACCTGCGAGGTTTTCAGGAGTAGCGACGCATCGCTCCTCGTAAATTATGCCCAGAGCCATTCGTTCATCAGCCTTCTCGCGTACTGGTCGCAAGACGCCGATCCGAACCACACGTACATCAACATCTTCAAGACGTTCCACTGATCGAAACGAGGTCGCCGGCGGTGCGTGCTCTGGGGCACGTACCGCCGCGTTTTCGAGTGGCATGGAATCGGCTCGCGAGCGGGCTAGCGGACGCCGGCGTTCTCGCGGATCCCACGGGAATGTCACAGGATTGTCACGGGGATTTCCTCGAATGCTCGCCTAGGCTAAGGACAGTCCTCGCGTGTTCGCCCCGTATCCGATGGAATCCGCAGCAGCCAACATCGTGAAGATGCGGACAGAGAGCTTGGGGGTCTACTACGGCGACAACCTGGCCGTGCGTGACGTCACCATCGACATTCTCGAGAACCAGGTGCTCGCGCTCATCGGGCCGAGCGGGTGCGGCAAGAGCACGTTCCTGCGAACGCTGAACCGCATGAACGAGACGATCAGCGGCGCCCGGATCACGGGAAAGGTTTTGCTCGACGGGCGTGACATCTACGAGCACGAAGTCGACCCCGTGACGGTGCGGCGCCAGGTGGGGATGGTGTTCCAGAAGTCCAATCCCTTCCCGAAGAGTGTTTTCGAGAACGTCGCCTACGGTCTTCGGGTGGCCGGTATCAAAGACATGGGCACGCTGCGCGATCGAGTCGAGCGGGCTCTTCGCCAGGCCGCGATCTGGGATGAGGTGAAGGACCGGCTCGAGGAATCGGGTCTCGGCCTGTCCGGTGGACAGCAACAGCGGCTCTGCATTGCGCGCGCCCTTGCCGTCGAACCGCAAGTCATTTTGATGGATGAGCCGGCCAGCGCCCTCGATCCGATCGCGACGGCCAAGGTCGAAGACCTCATCGCCGAGCTGCGGAATGCCTTCACGATCGTCATCGTGACGCACAACATGCAGCAAGCGGCGCGCGTCTCGCAAAGGACGGCCTTCTTCTATCTGGGCAGGCTGATCGAGGTGGGGGACACCACGACCATCTTCACCCGTCCGAAAGAGCGCGAGACGGAAGACTACATCACCGGTCGCTTCGGGTAATTCCGACTTCAACCGGCCTGCAGCCGCGCACGGGTTCTCGCGCGAATGAGGACCGCGACCAGATTCAAAAGGAACGTGAGGAGCAGGAGCACGAAAACCGTGCCGTAGAGCAGAGGCTTGGTTCGATCGACGTCGGGCGATTGCGTGGCCAAAACGTAGACGTGATAACTCAAGTTCATGAACTGATCGTTCAGGTGCCCGGGCAAGTACGGCAAGAAGTAGGCGGCACCGGTGAACATGATGGGGGCGACTTCGCCGGCCCCTCGGCTGATCGCCAGGATGCTCCCGGTGAGAACGCCGCCGAGCGCCTCGGGGAGCACCACCCTGGTGACCGTCTGCAGCTTGGTCGCGCCGAGAGCGAGGCTGGCATCGCGGTATTCGCGGGGCACGGCGCGAAGCGCCTCTTCCGTTGCGATGACGACGACCGGCAGCGTGAGAATGGCGAGCGTCAGCGAGGCCCAAATGAGCGAAGGTGTTGCGTAGGTCAGCTTGCCATCGTACGCCGCTCGATCGATGGCCTTTCCCATCGTCGAGATGAAGAAGCCGAGACCGAACAGACCAAACACGATGGAGGGGACGCCCGCCAAGTTGGCGATGCAGACACGAATGGCTCGCGCCAATCGAGAATTCGCCGGAGCATATTCGGTGAGGTAGATGGCGGTTGCGACACCCGCCGGAACGGCGGCGACGGTCATGAGGAGCGTGAGGGCTACCGTGCCGAAGATGGCGGGGAAGATTCCTCCCTCGGTCATGCCGTTGCGGGGCGGCGCCGAGATGAACTCCCACGAAACGACTTTCAGTCCGCCCATCGCGACGTCGGCCAAGATGATGGTGAGCATCAAGAGAATGATCGCCGTCGCCACCGCCGTCATGACCTTCAAGACGAGTTCGGGAGCGTGCGCGCTGCGGGTGCGCCGTAGCTCGACCGTTGCGCTTCTCATATCATTCCCAGCTTTCTGCGAAGACCGTGAATGACCCGTTCACCGAGAAAGTTGAGCACGAACGTGCAGAGAAAGAGCAGGGCGCCAAGCGCAAAGAGCACGTGGTAATGGGGGCTCCCCACTACCACCTCGCCGAGCTCCTGAGCGATGGTGGCGGTGATCGTGCGCGTGGAGACGCCGATCGATCCCGAAACGAGTGCCGCGTTTCCCGAGGCGAGAACGACGATCATCGTCTCGCCGATCGCCCGTCCGAATCCAAGGACCAGCGAAGCCAAGATCCCCGGCATCGCAGCCGGCAGGACGACACGCGAGATCATCTGGAAGCGATCCGAGCCGAGCGCGAGCGCCGCAGTTCTGTACGACGTGGGAACGGCGCGCAGCGCGTCTTCCGAGACCGTGAAGATGAGCGGGCAGACGGCGAGTGAAAGGCCGATGCCGGCAACGAGCGCATTGAGCCGGTGCTCGGTCCCGAACGCTCGTTGCACCCAAGTGGCCAGCACGATCAGCGCGAAGAATCCGATGACCACCGACGGAATGCCGGCCAAAAGCTCGACCACCGGTTTGATGATTTCGCGCTCGCGCCGGCGGGCGAACTCGGACACGTAGATGGCGGCCGCAATACTGAACGGCGCGCTAATCAAGAGCGCAATGAGCGTCACTTTCAGCGACCCCACGAGCAGAGGAATGATGTTGTACTTGGGATCGTCGCTGACCGGCTGCCAGATGAACTCCTGCGATCCGGCGACCAGGCGCGGAGCCAGCATCGCGCCTGGCGTGACCTCGCGCTGCACGACTTCGCTCGTGAAGATGGGGAGAGCCTCGCGGGCGACGAAGATCAGAATCAAGATGATCGATGCGATCGAGGTCAAGGCCACCAGGCGGAGCAAGAACTCCGCGACCCGTTCGACCGGCCTCGCTCGCCGCTTCAAAGGGGAAGCTTCGACATAAGCACTCGGGACCTGGGCCTGGGCTGCCCCACTCACGAGACTCACCCTTCTTTGGCCAGGGGGTAGTACCCCACGTCTCCGATAACCTTCTGTCCGTCGGGCCCCTTCACCCAATCGATGAACTTCTTGATCGTACCCGCGGGCTGTCCCGCCGTGTAGAAATAGAGAAACCGGCTGATTGGATAGCTGCCGTCTTGGGCCGTTTGGAGATTCGGCGCTACGGCCGGTGCGGTGTCGTCCTTCTTGACCTTGAGAGCCTTGATACCTTCGAGATAGGCGATCCCGCCGTATCCGATGCCGAACACGTCGCCTTTGACGGCATTGACGACGGCCGAGGTGCCGGCCAACGTCTGCGTGTTGGAAGCGAAATCCTTGTTATCGAGAACGTGCTCTTTGAAATACCCGTAGGTGCCCGAATTGTTTTCGCGGCCGTAGAGGATGATGTTGTGCGGCTTTCCGCCCACATCCTTCCAGTCCTTCGTTTCACCGAGGTAGATCTTGGCGAGCGCCGGTATGCTGATCTCCTGCAGCGGACTCTTGTCGTTCACGTAAACGGCGAGAGCATCGAGAGCCACCTTCGTTTCGATGGCGGGGGCGTTTCGCTTCGCCTGGACATCCTGCTTCTCCTTGTCCTTCATCGGGCGGCTCGATTCGCAGATGTCGGTCGACCCATTGATGAGGGCGGCGATGCCCGTGCCCGAGCCTCCGCCGGTGACCTGAATCGTCGTCGACGGGTTGGCTTTCATATAGGCTTCGGCCCACCTCTGGCCGAGAATGACCATCGTGTCCGATCCTTTGACCGTGATATTGGCCTTGTCAGCCGCACCCGGGGCCGAGCCTCCCCCGCCAGGGGACGGTTTGGACTCGTCGGTGCGGGTACAGCCGGAAGCGAGAACGACGACAACGGCGAACAGCGCGAGCGGTCGAATGGCCATGGAGATCCTCGGCGGCGAGTCTTGGGGTCCAAAGTGACGAATGGGTGACATTTTGGGGTCGAAGGGGTGACCGACCCCGCAGGGCCGGGATCGAAGGTTGCACTTTCGTCGCCCCCCTGGATACCAGGCCGAGCGTACGAACATGGGGAGTTCAGGCGACATTTGGGCGAAAATGTGGCGCGATCGGGGTGCCTCGAGAAATGGTAGGTAGCGGGGTGAGGTCGGGGTGAAGCTGGGCATCCGAGGAAGACTGTTCGTCCTTTCGCTGGGCATCATCGCGGTCGCCGTCACGGTGCTCAATATCTATGTCTCGGCCGAGCTGAAGTCCGCGATCGAAGAACGAATTGCCGACGACCTCGATGTGCGCGCCCAACTCGTCGCCCATCAGCTGGAATCGACGCCGCCGGCAGCCGACTGGCAATCGCTTGCCGAGGAGCTCGGCCATCGCGCGCTCGCCCGGGTCACGCTCGTCATGGCTGACGGTACGGTGATCGGCGATTCCGAGGTGGCCCGAGCCGATCTCTCGAAAGTCGAAAATCACGGTCGTCGCCCGGAAGTCATCAGCGCCTTGCAAACGGGCCACGGCTCGGCCACCCGAACGAGCGCCACCATTCATCACGACCTTCTGTACGTTGCCGTTCCGGTCTCGTCGTCGCCGGTGCGGGTCGTCCGTCTCGCGCAATCTCTCGCGCCGGTAGCAGCCGCTGTCGCGCGCTCTCAGCACCTGTTGTGGGTGGGCACAATATTCGCTCTCGCCGTTGCTGCGCTGCTCTCCACCGCCGGCTCTCATTTGGTCTCCCAGTCGATCCGAAACCTGCGGACGGCGGCCGTCGCCATGCTCGACGATTTGTCGGCGCGAACTCGGATGCGGGGGACGGACGAGGTTGGCGCGCTGGCCGAGACGCTCGATCAGCTGGCCGACAATTTGAACCGCACGGTGCAGAAGCTGGCCAGCGAACGAGACCGGCTGGCCGGCGTTCTCGAGACGATGGCCGAAGGCGTGTTGCTCACCGACGCCAATGGAAGGATCGCCCTCGCCAACGCTTCGCTTCGGATGATGGCGGCATCGAGCGGACAGCTGCTCGGCAAAGAGCCGATCGAGGCCATTCGCAACGACGAGTTGGCGGAGATCATCGACTCGGTTGCGCGCAGCCAGACGCCGGCCACCGGCGAGATCGACCTCGTCGGAATCGTACCGCGGCGCGTGCTGGTGCGGGCGGCCCCTCTGACGTTGCGCGGCAACGAGGGGGTGGTGGCGGTGCTTTCCGATGTCACCGACCTGCGGCGGCTCGAGTCGCTGCGGCGCGACTTCGTTGCCAACGTTTCGCATGAGCTGCGAACGCCCATCGCGGCGATCCGTGCAGCTGCCGAGACGCTCGAAGGGGGTGCGATGAGCGACGCCGCCGCTGCCGGCGATTTCATCGAAATGATCTCGCGCCACTCCGAGCGTCTCCACCACCTGGTCGAAGATTTGCTGGAGCTGAGCCGCATCGAAGCCCAAAAGCTCGAGCTGGTCGCGAGCCCCATCGACGTGAGAGAGCTCATCGATCACATGATCGGGCTCTATGCGCTTTCGGCCAGCCGCCGCCAAGTGAGGCTCCTGCGAGGAACCTGCCCGGCGGACCTCGTGCTCCGTGCCGATCGCCGTGCGCTCGAGCAGATCCTTTCGAACCTCGTCGACAACGGCGTCAAATACGCGTCGACGGGAGCCAAGGTGACGCTTTCTGCCGCCCTCCAGGGCGACGAGGTCGTCTTGACGGTGGCCGATACCGGGCCGGGAATTGCCGCACGGCATCTTCCCCGGCTTTTCGAGCGGTTCTATCGAGTCGACCGCGGTCGCTCGCGGGACGTGGGCGGCACCGGTCTCGGCCTGTCGATCGTCAAACACCTGACCGAAGCGCTCGGAGGTCATATCATGGTCGAGAGCACGCCGGGGATCGGCTCCACCTTCAGCGTCTCCTTCCCCGCCAAGCAGGCCGGCCCGTCGCCGGTGCCCCAACCATCGAGGCCAGAGGATGCCGGGTTACCACACCAGCCGTGATTTCGAATCCGAGCTCCGAGAGTTGCGTGCGCACCTGCTCGCAATGGGCGCTCGTTGCGAGCGCAGCGTGCAGCTTGCCCTCAAGGCGTTCATCGAAGGGTCGGCCGAGCTGACGGCGGAAGTGAAGGCGCTCGACCGTCACATCGACCGCGACGAGATGGAGAGCGATGAGCTCGCGCTTCGCGTGCTCGCACTGCGCCAGCCGGTGGCGCACGATCTCAGGCTTCTCGCCACCGCGCTCAAGCTGGTGACCGATCTCGAGCGCATCGGCGACGAAGCGGTGAACATCGCCGAGCGGGCGGAAGAGGCGGGCGATACATCGAAGCTCGTCCCGCATCCCCATCTGCGCACGATGGCCGACCTCACCCAGCAAATGCTGCGCGACGCGCTCGATGCGTTCGTCGAGGCCGACGTTCAGCGGGCCGAACAGGTTCGCCACGGCGATGACGCCGTCGACGATCTTTATGCCAAAACGGTGAGCGAGATGATGGCCTTCATGGCAGCCAATCCCGAGCGAATTCCCGCGGCGATGGGCGTCGTCAACGTGGCCAAGTATCTAGAACGCATTGCCGATCACGCCACGAACATCGCCGAGGAGGTCATCTTCATGGTGGCAGGCAACGACGTTCGTCACGAGAGCGCCCGCCCGCCGAGCGTCGAGCCGTCCTAACATCCAGCGGGCGGGGGCATTCGTCTCGTAGCTTGCATTCTTTGCATTCGGCGCCGCGCCAGATTCGATCGAAGAGCTCCTGGACGTCGTCCAGCAGAACGGCGTCGTCGGTGACGAAGCCGAGTTCGAAGTTACGCCGCCCGGTCCCTTTCGCGCCGAGCCCCGCACCCGTCCAGTTGGCGCTTCCCAGGTAGAGAAAACGGCCGTCGACGATGACCGCCTTCATGTGGACACGCGGACAGAGCCGCATCTCGAGTTGGCTCTTGGGCCGCCCGGCAAGCGAAAGTGCATCGGCCGAGGCGGCACGCCGCGACGGCGCGAGCAGGCCTGGATGCTTGCGCAGCTGGTCGCGGAAGGGTTGCGACGGCGGCGCGGCGTGCAGCAAGCGAAGCTCGACGCCGGCACCGGCGAGCTCGGCGAATATCTCGAGGACCGACCGGTAGGCGAGCCGGCCGGCGCGCCGGCGGCGGGACGACCATCGGGTGTCCTCCACCATGAGCTCCTTCAGGTTCGCGGTCGCGATCCACACGCTGGTTCGCGCCTCGCGCACGGCGCGGATGACCGTGTCGTAGTGACCGCGCCCGGCCACGAAGCTCACCGAAACGGATCGGTTCGGACGAACGAAATCCACGCGCGCACAGTAACATCGCTCGATTGGCGACATCGAATTTGGAGCGGACAAGGACGATGCGCGTGCTAACCTAGGCGATTGGCTGTGATCCCTGTGTATACGAATTGTATACAGAGGGGGGTCGGGCTGCTGCTCGGAGTGCGAGCCGGCCCGAAGATGAGCGGAGTCTCGTGCGCGGCTGTCCGCGATGCCTCACGATGGCAGCGCAGGTTGGGGTGGGTTTTGCTCCTTCACCCCCTCGGATGTGGACGGGTTGGCTACGATCCTCTCGCGATGGACGAGAGGACGATGGAAGGTGGTCCGCTCGGATGGTTCGATGGGGGTGGTGGGGCAGCCGGGCCGCTCGCCCTCGACGGGTCAACCGAGCGGCTCACTTACCAAGGAACAGCGGGACAGCTCGGCGTCGGAGGTACGGCGGGGCAGCTCGACGTCGATGGCGCCGGTGGGCAACCCGCTCTCGATGCCGGTTCCGAAACCACCGGCAGCGTGAGTCCGGCCATCGTCGTCGCCGGTCAGGGCCCGACCACGCAGGTGGGAACGACCATTTTTGGTGCCGCATATGCTGACGAATGTCCGAGCGGCGAGGTCGTGATTGGTTACGTGGGAACTACGAGCCGAAACCCGGCCATTCCCTGGTTGCAGAGCATCCAGACGCAGTGCGGTCGACTATTGGTCTCCGGCGCGCCCTACACCATCACGACCTCTTTGGGTTCGCTGCTCCCCGAACGGGGATCCAACGGCGGCGTCGCGTGGTCCAGCCTGTGTCCCGCCGGTCAAGTTATCGTGGGTTTTCAGGGATACGAGGGAGGGTACGTCTACCAGCTCGCGTTTCGTTGCGCGGCCATGGCGGTCGTGGGCGATGCGACGAGCTATGGGATCGCCCTCGGAGCCATCACAACACTGCCGCCGGCCGGTCCTGCGTCGGGCACCGAGTTCGGCCCGATCGAGTGCCCCGGCGGTCAAATCGCGGTTGGCTCCAACATCCAGGCCGATACCTGGCCGCGCGCTTTCGGGCTCTTCTGCGGCGCGCCGTCTTTCGTGTCGCCTTGAGACACGATTCGGGACGCGAACGGCTTCGCGTCAGAACGACGGTTCAGTGCCGGGGCTCGCCTGCGGGCTCGCGAGGTAGCGCGCGATGTCCTCGCGTCTCGTTTGAATGGCATCCAAAATGGCCAATGCCTCGGCGGACCGCGCCGGATGTTTCGAATCGGGGTGCGAGATTCGAACCTTGTCCCATTTCAGCTTGACCGAGTTCTGCAGGTTGCGAATGTCCTGGATCGCGCGGCGGTTCACCTGGGTACCCGGGCCGGTCCAGGCAGCGTTCACGGCGACTGCGAGCGCGGCGACCGCACCGAGTACGATCACGGCGCGTCCCTGCCCGAACGTCTGGGCCATCGACGCGGAAAAGGCGCAAAGGAACGCGATCCCATTGAGCAGCCAAAAACGCGTGGATGCGATGAGCGCGTCGCGCTGATTGGCGACGGCCCACTCTTCGAGGGTGTCGAGTTGGGCGCTCACCGCCTTGTCGGGCGAAAATCCCGGCGTGGCCGGAAGCGCGTCGAAAGAAGCCACGTCCGGCGCCGGCGGGAGCCCGAGCTGAATGCGCGAGCTGATGCTACTGCTGCGCAGCGGTGGAACGCTGGGCGGCGGTAGCGGACCCGGGCGTTGCGGCGGGGGCTCGGGCGTAGCCTGCTGCTCGGATTCTTGGGGTTCCATTTCGACATTCATCCAGAGAACGGGGGGGGAAACAAGCGGGTACGTTGCGATTGAAGTTTTCTCAACGTGCTGCAGAACACGATACACTGCCGCCCCAAACGCATGCGCATTCTCTACGGAGTCGTCGGTGAGGGCATGGGGCACGCCACCCGCTCGAAGGTCGTCATCGAGCATCTCCTTCGGCGCGGGCACGAGGTGAAGATCGTGGTGTCCGGTCGCGCCTTCGAGTTCTTGAAGCGCCACTTTGCCGATGTGGTGGAGATCCGGGGGCTCACCATCCGATACAGCAAAGGTGCCATGGACCGGGACGTGTCGGTTCTCCAGAACATCGTCTTGTCGCCATCGATGCTGCTGCAGAACGCCGGGGCCTACATCGACGACGTGCGGCACTTCAAACCGAAGATCGTTCTCTCCGACTTCGACTCCTACGCGTACTTCTTCGCCATGCGCTTCGGGCTGCCCATCGTTTCGATCGACAACCAGCAGATCATCCACAAATGCAAACACGACAAAGAAATCATCAAGGGTGTGCAAACCGACTATCGCGCGACGCGCGCCTTCGTGAGGGCGAAGCTGCCGGGATGTGACCATTACGTCATCACGTCGTTCTTCACGCCGGCCATTCGGGGCAAGTTCGAAGGAAAGGTCACGATCGTGCCGCCCATCTTGCGACCGGAGATCCTCGATGCGAAGCCGAGCAGCGGCGACCACGTGCTCGTCTACCAGACCTCGACGAGCGACCGGGCTCTCCTCGGTGAGCTCAACAAGATCGCGAAGCGCAAGTTCATCGTCTACGGGTTGCGGCGTGACGCCGTGCAGGGCAATTGTACGCTGCGAAGCTTCTCCGAGCAGACCTTCGTGCGTGACCTCGCGTCGGCGCGCGCGGTCGTGACCAACGGAGGGCTATCGCTCATTCATGAAGCGATCTATCTCGGCAAACCGATTCTGAGTGTTCCCGTTCGAAGGCAATTCGAGCAGGAAATGAATTCCCGTTATCTCGAGGCATACGGCTATGGGCTCGCGGCGCCCCGGATGGACGCCGACGTGCTCGACGCTTTCCTGCGCCAGGAGCGTCATTACGTGCGCGCGCTGCGGCATCACCATCAAAAGGGCAACGAGGTCACCTACCGCACGGTCGACCGGCTCATCGCGCAGTTGACGTAGGGCTCACCCGGATCCTTGTCGGCATAGTATTACTGCGTCAGATCCTCGCTCCCAGATCGTTTCATCGGAGTAGCCATAAGCCAACTAGAGTACTGACCGGACAGCTGGCTACAGAGGCGAGGCCTGACGGCCCATTGCTGTCCGATGCCAACTTCCGACGGCCTCGCCGTAACTTACCTGGCCGACCTGCGGCAATGGCTGATCGTGATCTGTCATGGCCAAGATCCGACGCAGTAACGTTATCGGCACTGCCCATGGACGACGCCGATGGCGTCCAGATCGAAGTCGTCATCGATATCGGCGCGGTCGGTGATTCGGATGAAGCGAACCTCGCGGACGCCCGCGTCACCGAGATCGGCAAGGTCGAACGCGTCGCCGCCGGCCACGGTGGGATCGAGTGGATCGATCGCGTTGGTGCTCGGATTGGCATAGACAGGGTGCCACCCGGCACATGGTCCCCAAGGATACGCCGTGGCCGTGCAGGGAAACGCCGACCAGCTGACCCCATCGGCACTGACCTCGACCGTCGCCGGATCGGTGTACGGATTCTGTGGATCGCCACCGACGAGGAACGCATTTTCGAACACGATGAAATCGGCGCCCGGCCCGTCGACGATCGTCTGGCCGAATTCGACGACGATGCTGCCCCCGTTGCCTAAGCTGAGCACGTTGAGAGAGCCGCGGCAGCATCCCGCTCCCCTGGGCGCTCCTTCGATGATCGCGGGAAACGAACTCTGACCAAAGCCCGCGCCCGCGCCGTAGTCGACTCGAACGACATTCGTAATGAAGGGGCTGCACGCGGGCGGGCCATCTTCCGCGGCGTCAACCTCCTCGCTGTTCTGCCGATCGTCGCCGGCGTCGGCTGCATCGGTTTCGGCTCCGTCGATCGCGGGGGTGGTTGTCTCGCTTGCCGCTTCTGCGTCCGACGCGACCGGCCCGCCGGCGTTCGCCCCTGCGCCGCATGCTCCCAAGAGCCACGGCAACACCATCAGCAATCCTGAACCTCGCCAGTGAGGCGACATGAACGGCGCTCCGATCGTCACGGGTAAAGAGCCCAGCCGTTGTATTCCCCGTCGTATTTCGGATCGCCGAAAATGTCCGAGACGAGGGTGGTCGTTTGTTGCGACCCGATATCGAACGCCACCAGCGCATTCAACGTGCCGCCGTCCACGAATCGCGGCGAGATACCGACGACTTGGGTTCCACCCAAATATTTCGGCGCAAACGTCGGAAAATTGGACACCTCCGCTCCGAGCGTCGGGCCGGAAGGATTCCAAGGGTACCAATGCGTCGCGTACGAAGCATCATCCATGGACACGAACGCGTGGGTTGCATCCACCAAGACGACGCCCGAAAGACGATGGGGCCCCGTGTGTCGATAGCGCCAGTCGCTCGTGCGCGAAGCGAGGTCCACGACCTCGATGCCGCGCCCTTCGCGTGGAAACGACGCCTGCGCATCGGCCGCGGCGTCGGCATCGCCGCCATCCGGCGCGCGGTAGCAGCCCACCTCGACGACGAAGAGTTTTCCGTGGCCGAGATCCGGTACGAGTGCGCCGGGGTTCGCGCCGAGCAGCGAGATCCCAGCGCCGCCAGCGTCGGCGTGGAGATCGACGATTTGATCAGTTGTCGTGTCGACAGCGACGATGAGCGGCGCCACGGGCAAGCAATGGCTGACCCGATCCGGCTCGATACCCCTTTCGTACTGGGGAATTCGCTGCAATAAGAAATATGCACGATGTGTCGCTTCGTCGAATACACCATCGAATACGTCGACCCGCTCGTCAGGGTCACTGTCGGCCACGAATTGAGCCAGCTCCACCCGCCCCGTGACCTTCGCTTGCTCCACATCGACGATCGCGATGGTGTTCTCGTAGTAGAGCGGCACGTACGCCTTGCTGCCGGTATTGACGACTGCAAGGGGGTCGGTTCCAAGTCCGGAGTCGTCGGATCCGGCAAGATCAACGGTCTTCGTGCTCTTCCAGGGCTGCGCCGAATCGAGCAAAAGAAGTTTGCTTGCGGAACGCTCGAGCAAGAAAGCGCGGCCCTTACTCACCAGCGGCAGTGCATCGGCGAATGCAGCGGAGATGACGGTGGAACCCGTCCGCTCGCGCGATGACCAGTCGATGGCGGTCAGCTGAACGGTGTCGTCGCCGAAATTCGATCCTGCAAAGAGCGCGAACAAAGGACCACGACCGTCGCGAGCGTCGTGCGCTGATTCGCCGGAACCTCCGTCGCCCGCAGCCTCGGGGCCTTCCGCAGTCGTATCCGCGACCATGCCGTCGCGGCTAGGCGCCTGCTCGGCAACGGCATCGCGTCCCGCGCCGGGGGGTTCTTGATCGCCGCTGCACGCCTGCGCGAATGCTCCCACGAGTGCAACCGCCAGCCAACCGTTCGTCTCTCGCATCGCCCATTCTCCCATCGAAACCGAGCTTCGCGAGGCATTGAGAGCGGCGAACGGCAGACGGGACGACTCGGTCGATCGAAAGCCGGGCGACGCTGACTCCGCAACCCCGCGAAGATCACGCGTTGCGACGACCGGCAGTAGGTCTCCTGGCTCCTGGATCTTCCTCCGGCGAGCCCTTCCCAGGGCGGCTGCCCCAGTGGTCGCTCTCGCCTTCGTCCCCAGTTACAGTGGCGGGGGCCGCGCCGGATTCACACCGGCTTCCCTTGTTCACCCCTCGGGCCACCAGGCTCGTGGGGCACTACCGATCGACGGCGGGCCAACCGCTCCCGCAAGCGGGGTCTACCACGGTCGTCACGCTCTTGGGAAGGCTGACGACAATCGCAGGCGGGCCGAAGGCCGCGCCGAGTCACACAATCGCACTCAGCCCTTCGACACGGCGGCGCTGGTGACTTCGGTGAGCAAACTCTGGATACGTTTCACGAGCAGCGTCGGATCCTTGACGACCCCCTCCGCGAGCAGGGCCTGATCGAGCAAGAGCTCCGACCACTGTTTGACGCGGTCGGAGGCGGGATCGCTTTCGGCGAGCGCGCTCAGATTCTTGATGATGGGGTGGGAAGGATTGAGCTCCAGGATGCGCGGTGACTCCTCGGCCGAGACGTCGAGCATCTTCATGAGCCGCTGCATGTTCGCACCCGGATCCCCTTCTTCGCTGACGAGACAGCTCGCGCTGTCGGTGAGTCGGCGCGACAAACGGACGTCCTTCACTCTATCGGCAAGGGCGCTCTTCACGGCGCGCACGGCGGCGGCGACGTCTTCTTCGGCCTTCTTGTCCTCCGGTTCGCCGAGGTCCACTTCGCCGTGGGCGGCGCTCTTGAGCTTTCGCTTGTCGAAATCGGGGAGCGACTGCACGACCCATTCGTCCACCGGATCGGTCAAGAGAAGCACGTCATAGCCACGCTTCTTCAACGCCTCGAGGTGCGGCCCTTCCTCCACGGCGCGCCGGCTGGGCCCGGTCACGAAGTAGATCTCCCTCTGGTCGCTCGGCATCGCGCTCACGTATTGGCGCAGCGAGACGAGCTTTCCCGGCTCGGTTTTGAGCGATTCGAATCGGCAGAGCTCGGCGATCTCGTCGCGGTGCTTCCAATCCATCGCGAGGCCCTCCTTAAGGACGCGCCCGAACTCCGCCCAGAGCTTCAGGTACCGGTCGTTGTCGTTCTCGGAGAGATCCTTCAGCGTGCGAAGCACGCTCTTGGTCAGCTGTTGCTGGATCTGGGCAAGGTTCTTGTCCTCCTGCAGCATCTCGCGCGATACGTTGAGCGGAAGATCCTCGGAGTCGACCACCCCCCGCAAAAAACGCAGGTACGCGGGCGTCAGCTTGTCGCAGTCTTCGACGATGAGCACTCGCCTGGCATAGAGACGACGCCCGCGGCGCTCCTTGCTGAACAGGTCGAGCGGCGCTTTCTCGGGCACGTAGAGCAGCGCATGAAATTGCACCGGCGCATCGACGGACATGTGTACCCTCGCGAGGGGGGTCTGCGCGTCGAATCCGGTGATCCGCCGAAAGAACTCGGTGTGCTGCTCTTCGGTGACCTGCGTCTTGGGCAGCGCCCAAATCGCGGACGAGCGATTGACGAGCTCGTCGTTCAGGTAAATCGGAAACTGGACGAAGTCCGAGTACTTCTTGATGATGCCTTTCACCCGCCACACCTTGAGGTACTCGCGTTCTTCTTCCTTGAGGTGGAGCACGATCTCGGTACCCGGATCCTCGCGTTCGCCGGCGAGCACGGTGAAGCTCCCACTGCCCCCCGAGCGCCAGACGACCGGTTGTGCGCCGGGGAGCATCGATCGCGTTCGCACGTCGACACGCGAGGCCACCATGAAGGCGGAGTAGAACCCCACGCCGAACTGGCCGATGATCTTGAGTCCCGCCTCGCGGCTCTTCGCGGCCTCGGCGTAAGCCTTCAGGAACTCGACCGATCCGGAGCGGGCGATGGTGCCGAGGTTCTGGATGACCTCCTCGCGGGTCATCCCGATCCCGTTGTCCTCGAGGGTGATCGTGCGGGTGTCGTCGTCGAGCTTGATGGAAATGCGAGGCTCGCCGACCTGTTCCGTTACGTCTTTTCGCGTCAGCGCGAGAAACCGCGCCTTGTCGAGCGCGTCGGAGCCATTCGAAATCAGCTCCCGCAGAAAGACTTCCTTGTGCGTATAAAGGGAGTTGATGACGAGCGCGAGCACTTGCTGGACTTCCGCCTGGAAGGGAAGCTCGACCGCGGTGCTCTGCGACGGGTCAGTGGAGCTTTCGGGTTGTGAAGGCGTCGTCATGGGTCAGCCTTACAACATGAAAGCGCCCGCTTCCATTCCTTGCTGGGCGATGCGATGTCACAGCGTAACGCGTACCTGATTGACGGCGAGCTCCTTCACCCAGCTCGTTTCGCGCACGACCCGCTCGATGCAGAAGTTCAACGCACGGTCGCTCGGCGTCGTCGACACGTCGACTCCGAGCGCCGCGCCGTTGTAGACGAGGGCCCGGATGTCGATCCGGGTCCCGCGCGGGGCGCTGCAGCGTGCGAAACGCAAGGGGTCGCGCAACGGCGCCTCGAGCACGTCTCTGGAGAGACTCCCGGTCGGTACGTTCGACACGGCCCGCAGAGCCGTATCGACGCCGGCCTGCGGTGGCACGGCGATCGTCGCCGGTGGCGATGGGATCGTCGTCATCATCGGCCCGACTTTCTCCGGTGGTCCGCCCCCCATCCCGAGACCCCTCACGGCGTGGGGGCTCGTGTCATTGTCGGTCAACGCATAGGTGCCGCTTGACCCAGGGGCAGAAGGCGCTGGGCTAGCCGGCGGAGCCGCGGCCGATCGGTCACTCGAGCTCGGCGGCGATGCCGCAGACGTCGTAGCCTGCCTCGAGGCGGGCGGCGCATTCGCGCGGCCCGTCGCCGAAGCGGAGGAATCAGCCTGCGCCGGGGGCTTTCGGGTACCGCCGGCCGACGAACAACCGGACACGACGAACGCGAAGGCGACAGCGCAAATGACATCGTCCCGGGACATGCAACACCTCGACAGTTCTTATGTGAGGCCGCCCGACGTATGTCGCAATCTGTACGACGATGGTTCCTTTGCCCCACGTGCGCTCGAGGTCGACGGGTCCCCCGCCAATGACGATCGTCGGCGCGACCGATGCGAAAACTTGGCAAGCGTCGCCGCCCGTGCATACTCGGCATTGCGTGCCTCTCGATTCTCGCCTTCGTGTGTTCCGGTCTCCCATTCACGGTTATGGCGTGCTGGCGCTGCGCGACTTCGAACCCGGAGACATCGTGGCCGAGGTCGAAGGCATTCTTTATCGCGCGCACGAGCTCGGGGACGACCGATATTGTTTGTGGGTCGATGGCGATTTCTATTTCGACATGGTGGATCAGACCCGTTGGATCAACCATTCCTGCGATCCCAATGCCGAGATCGAAGCCGACCTCGATGGCCAGGGTGGAGCATGGGCCCGCGTCATCGCGCTGCGAGCGATACGAACCGGCGAAGAGATCACCTACGACTATGCATTCTCGCAGGAGCACGCCGAACCTTGCTCGTGCGGTGCTGCGAAGTGCGCGGGTTGGATCGTGGACACCGATGAGCTCCCTCAGCTCGTCGAGCGGCTTGCGCGCGAGCAACCGCGCGCCGGGCGGGTGGGGAGCGAACCTGCCCCCCAGCCGGCCCCGATTCGCCGGACATAGCGGCCGAAATCGCCGAAGATAAGCGCTCGAAACGGCCCGATTTCGAGATGATAGAAGATTGCTGAGGCTCTGTATATAATGGGGCCGAGGGGGACGTCAGCTCGGCGGACCCTAAACCCTAGGTGAAGGCGAGATGAACGAAACCGAAGCGAAGCCGCGGAAGCAGAGCCTCTACTTTCCCAAGGAGATGCTCGAAGAGATCAAGGCGGAGGCGATCCGTCTCGAACGCCCGTTGTCGTGGGTCGTGCAGAGAGCCTGGAAGCGAGCACGCGAGGAAATCAGAAAGACGCCCGCGGGTTGACGCCGGAGGGGACCATGCGAACCAAGATAGGCATTGGGCCTTGGGCTGGCGCGATCGCGCTTTCGCTCGCTGCTTTGTATTGCGGTGGCGACGACACGAACGGCGACACCACGACGTCCGGCACCGGAGGCGCGGGCGGAAGCTCCACGACGTCGAGCACGGCAGGAGCGGGCGGCAGTTCCACCACCAGCACGACCGCGACCGCTACGACGACGGGGACATCCGGTGCGGCAGGCCAGGGTGGCTCGACAGGTTCCGGTGGTTCGCCCGGTACGGGCGGCTCGACGAGCGTCTCTTGCCCCGCGTCGCCCCCGTCGGGCACCTGCTCGGTGCAGGGCGGTTACTGCTCTTACGGCGGGGCGTATTGTTTCTGCGATCAGGATACCAGTGGCGCGTTGCGATGGTTCTGCTTCAGCGGCGACGCGGGTACGTCGGTCAATTGTCCGGCGCAGAAGCCCACACCGGGGACGGCGTGTCCCACGACGGAGCTGGCCTATTGCCACTATGACGGCCCCAGCGTCTGTGTTTGCAATGGCCGAGGTGGCGGCGGAAACAAAGGTTGGGTCTGCTACTAGGCACGCGTTAGTGTCCGGTCCTTCGTGCATCCGTGAAATGCGGGATGCACATCAGAACGGCGACCGTAAGTGCTAAGGGCTCTGGGCCTTCGACTTAGCCGTTTCCACCAGGGGGTGGCGCTCGAAGGCGGAAGGAGCGCTTCGCCGTGGGTCAGTATCGCCTTCTCGGTCCCTCGATTTGTACTGCGTTGGGGCTCGGGCTCCTCGTGGCTGGTTCGTGCACACACCCTGACGCGGGACCCGGCAGCAGCGGAGACTCCAGCGGAACGCTGAGCGGCGCTACCGGCCCTGGTTCCGGTACGGGCCCCGGTACCACCGGAAGCGGCGGTGGCCTGCCAGAAATCGATGGCGGAAAGATCGAAGAGATCCTCGATGGGAGTGTCTCGGACGCTCCGGTCGTGAAAATGTCCTGCGGCGATTCGCCATTCACCGATCCGTACTCGCCTGGCTACACCCAAGATCCTGCGGTTCTCTCGCAGGTCCAGTCGACGGTGAACTCGATGAGCCTCACCGAGAAGGCCCAGCAAATGCGGGGCACGCCTACTGGGGCGAACAACAACTACGCCGATATCTTCCGAACGCCCGACAACACCAGCAAAGGCATCCGCGGGTTTCTCTTTCGCGACGGCCCGCGCGGCGTGAACCTCGCGGCACAGCTTCCCGCGGGTAAGCAGGGATACTCGACGTCGTTTCCGGTCCCCATGGCGCGCGGCGCGGCCTTCGACATGGATCTCGAATATCGCATCGGAGCAGCGGCCGGCGACGAGATGGTGGCCTCGGGCGAAACGATGCTCCTCGCCCCAACTGTCAACATCCTGCGGCATCCGGCATGGGGACGCGCCCAGGAAACGTACGGCGAAGATCCCTACCTCCTCGGTCGGTTGGGGACAGCGTTCGTCGTTGGCGTTCAACAGTACGTGCCCGCCTGCGCGAAGCACTACGCCGCCAACAATATCGAGAACGGCCGCGCGAGCGCCAACGCCCAGATGGA
>Ga0137375_10002556_pt1 | contig 21386 bp, 28 predicted proteins | sample SagtaG_24_FD_104936 | JGI IMG/M metagenome (GOLD analysis project Ga0137375, IMG submission 104936) | Vadose zone soil microbial communities from Sagehorn Ranch, Mendocino, California, USA - Sage1_R_113_16 metaG | ecosystem: Environmental > Terrestrial > Soil > Vadose zone | place: USA...
GGCACGAGGTCGGGAACCACACCTGGTCGCACCACCGGCCGCGCGAACTCTCCGACGACGAACTGCGGCACGAGCTGGCGCGGACGAGCGCGCGGATCGAGGAGGTGGCGGGCATGCGGCCGCGGCTCGCCCGGCCGCCGTACGGCGCGGACGAGGAGCGATTCGCGCGCGTTGCGGCCGGCCTCGGGCTCCGCACCGTGCTCTGGACAGTCAACCCACGCGACTGGCTGGAGCCGCCCGCGGACTGGCTCGCGCGCGCCATCCTCCGCTACGCGCGGCCGGGCGCGATCGTCGACCTGCACGACGGGTTCACGCCTCGGCGGCCGAACGCGCCGCGGCAGGCAACGGTGGAGGCCGTTCGGCTCGCCCTGCCGCAGCTCGCCGAGCGCGGCTTCCGGCTTGTGACCGTGTCTGAGCTGACAGACCCTCTGGTCGCAGCGGCGCGCGAGGCGGGCGTGCAGAACGAGCGAGTCCTGACGGCGATCGCGGCGGTACCGCGCGTGGAGTTCGTTCCCACGGAGCGCGCCGACCGGGCGGATATCGACACGCCGATCCCGATCCCGCACGAGCAGGTGACGACGCAGCCGTCGCTTGTTGCACGCATGGTCGAGGCGCTCGCGCTGGAGGGCGACGAGCGCGTGCTCGAGATCGGCACCGGCTACGGCTGGCAGACGGCGCTCCTCGCGCGGCTCGCGCGGGAGGTGTTCAGCGTCGAGCGGTTCGCCGCCCTCGCCGAGACGGCCCGCGCCGCGCTCGCCGGCTACCAGAACGTCCAGGTCTTCGTCGGCGACGGGAGCGAGGGACTTTCCGAGCACGCGCCCTTCGACGCGATCGTCGTCGCCGCTGCCTACCCGAGCGTGCCCGACCCGCTGGCCGAGCAGCTCGCCGAAGGCGGGCGCCTCGTGCAGCCGCTCGGGCCGGGTGGGGCCGAGGACGTCGTCCTCTTCGAGAAGCGCGGCGGCGAGCTGCGCCGAGTCCGGTCGGTCAGCGGAGCGCACTTCGTGCGCCTCCACGGCCGGCACGCGTTCCCGTGAGACTCGCGCTCGCCGGCGACACGATGCTCGGCCGCGGGGTCGCGCGGGAGCTCGAGCGGCGGCCGCCGCAGTCGCTCGTCGAGCCCGCGCTCGCCGAGCTCACGCGCGCCGCCGACCTCTTCGTCCTCAACCTCGAGTGCTGCATCTCCGAGCGGGGCAAGCCGGTGCCGAAGACCTTCAACTTCCGCGCGCCGCCGGAAGCGGTCGAGACGCTCCTCCACCTCGGCGTCGACTGCGTCACGCTCGCCAACAACCACGCGCTCGACTACGGGGTCGAGGCGCTGCTCGACACGTTCGAACACCTGCGCGGGGGCGGGATCGCCTGGGCCGGGGCGGGCGAGAGCGTCGAGGAGGCTCGCGCCTCGGTTGTCGTCGCCGGCCTGCCGATCCTTGCGTTCTGCGACCACGAGCCGGACTTCGCCGCCGGCCCCAGCCGCCCCGGGATCGCCTACGCCGATGTCAGGCGCGGCGTCCCCGACTGGCTCCGCGAACGAGCGCCGGGCACGCTCGTCTGCCCGCACTGGGGGCCGAACATGACTCCGGCGCCGCTGCCGTACGTGCGCGCGGCCGCGCGCGAGCTGCGCGAGTCAGGCGCCGCGCTCGTCGCCGGCACCTCAGCGCACGTCTTTCAGGGCGTCGAGGGCAACGTCCTCTACGACCTCGGCGACTTCCTCGACGACTACGCCGTCCACCCGCAGCTGCGGAACGACTACGGGCTGCTCTTCCTCGTCGAGCTCGATCCGAACGGGCTGCACGGGATCGAGGCCGTGCCGCTCAAGCTCGAGTTCGCCTACACGCGCCTTGCCCGCGGCGAGGAGGCGGCCTGGATCAGGCGTCGCTTCCGCGAGGCCTGCGCAGAGCTCGGGACGGGTTAGCGCCGGCGCTCGACGTCGAGCGCGTCTGCGAACGATTCCTCCTGCGCCGTCTCCGGAGGCTCCACAAGAGCGTCCTGGAGCTGGGCGGCCACGTCGCGGAGGCTCTCGAGCACGCGCTGCTTCCGCGCCTCGAGCATCTTCGCCTCCCTCAGGAGCGTCTCGTGCCGCCGCCCGACGTCGCGTTCGAGCTCCTCGGCCTTCCTCCGCGCCGCCTCGCGCATCTTCGTGGCCTCTTCCTCCGCCTCGGCGAGCAGTCGCCGAGCCTCCTTCTCCACGCTTTGACGATGCTGCGTGCCGTACGAGTCGGCCGCCTCGCGAATGTCGCGCGCGTACTGGTCTGCCTCCTCGCGGAGTTGCGATGCCTCGTTCGTGAGCTCCTCGATCCGCGAGGCCGCCATCGTCTCCGCCTGCTCCAGAATCTCGCGCGCCTTGCTGCGGGCGTCCTGGCCGATCTGCTCCGCAGCCGTCTCGGCTGCCTCGATGATCGCGTTCACCTTGCTGCCGACGTCCGCGCGGCTCCGCGCGTCACGCGGCTCCTCGGCCGCTGCCCTGGCCTCTTCCACTGGGCGATCTTCCATTGGTTCAGCTCCTTTGTCGAGCCGCAGGGGCAAGGTGTTATCGCATCCCTGCGTCCAAGTTGCAACTAATAGTCGCGCCCGTTAGCGCTCGTACGTGCCCATGAGCTCGGCGACGGCGAGCGCACGACGCTCGATTGCCCGCTCGACCTCGGCCTTTCCGGCTCCGGCTGGGAGGTCCAACGCGCCGTCGAGCGCGTGCAGCTTGAAGAAGTAGCGGTGGGGACCGTGGCCCGGCGGCGGGCACGGACCGCGCCACCCCGCCGAGCCGAAGTCGTTCCGCCCCTCGACCGGAGCCGCCTCGCCCTCGCGGAGACCGCCCGCGGCCGGATCGATTCCCCATGCCAGCCAGTGCGTGAACGTGCCGCTCGGTGCATCGGGATCGTCGACCACCAGCGCCAGAGAAACCGTCCCCTCTGGGACCCCGCTCCAGGCGAGCGGCGCTGAGACGTCTTCGCCTTCGCAGGTGTGCCGGCGCGGGATCGGCTGCCCTTGCGCGAACGCTCCACTCGTCAGCTCGAAGTCGGCCACCGCACCTTTCTACCGTTTCGCGCTCCGACGCGCTAGGCTCGCTCGCATGCAGGGAAACGTCGGAGACACCATCGTCGTCGAGTCGGAGCGGGTCGCCACGCCCGCGCGCACAGGCGTGATCGAGGGAGTGCTCCAGGAGCAGCCGCCGCGCTACCAGGTTCGCTGGCAGGACGGCCACTCCAGCATCTTCTCGCCCTCCGCCGGGGCCGCGCGGATCGTCCAGAAGCGCCAGAGGCAGAAGACCCGGGCGTAGCCCGACCGGTGCACGTCACAAACTTGGGGTGCTCGGCGCCTCTGCGCTGTGCGCTGCTCTAAGATATCTGCTGATGGGTAAACAGATATCCAAGCCGGACAAGACCTCAATGGTCATCGACCGCGAGAAGCTCGCGGAGGCGCGCGAGATCCTCGGCACCAAGACGATCGCCGACACGGTCGACGCTGCGCTCGACGAGGTCGTCCGCCGCGAGAAGCGCCGTAATTTGATGAATTACATCCGGGAACGCGGGGGCATCGGCCCAGACCCGGAGGAATTGCGGCGGCTCCGCACGCCGTAGGTGCCGGTCTTTCTGGCCGATACAAGTGCCTGGCACCGGCAACACCAGGTCGCTGAGCGATGGTCGAGCTTGGTCGACGAAGACGAGCTCGCGCTGTGCACGCCGGTCGCCCTCGAACTCCTCTACTCGGCGCGCGACCAAGCCGATTTCGACCGGATCGCCCTGGGGCTCGAAGGTTTTCGCACGCTGACGCTCGACCGGCGCGCTGAGTCGCTCGCTCGAGGCACACAGGCGGCACTCGTCGCCCGGGGCCAGCATCGCGGCCCGAAGCCGGCCGATCTCCTGATCGCCGCGATCGCCGAGACGCATGACGCGACGCTCCTCCATTACGACAAACACTTCGAGACGATCGCCGCCGTTACCCGCCAGCCGGCACAATGGCTCGCCCAGCCGGGCACGCTCGACTGAATACGATCGCGCCGTGCGCCCTGCCCCACACCGCGTCGAACGGCTGCCCCAGCAGTACTTCACTGCGCTGCTCGCTGAGGTTGCCAGGCACGCGGCACTCGGGGGGGAGCCGGTCGTCGACCTTGGGCGCGGGAATCCTGAGGTTGGGCCGCCTCAGCACGTCATCGACGCTCTCGCTGCGGCCGCGAACGAGCCCTCGGCGCACGGTTACCCGCCCTTTCGCGGGCTGCCCGCGCTGCGCGAGGCGATTGCGGATCGCTACTCCGCGCTCTACGGGGTCGAGCTCGACCCGCACTCCGAGGTCACGATCGTGCCGGGGACGAAGACCGCGATCTGCGAGCTTGCGCTCGTGCTCGCCGAGCGCGGGTCGACGATCGTCCTTCCCGACCCCTACTACCCGGACTACCCCTCCGGGCCCGCGCTCGCCGCGGCTCGCACCGGGTTCGTGCCGTTGGATAGAGACGCCGGCTGGGCGCCGGACTTCGCCGCCGCGCCGCGCGACGAAGTCGCCGCCGTCTTCCTCAACTACCCCTCCAACCCCTGCGCCGTGTGCGTGCCCGCGGGGACCTTCGCGGCTGCGGTCGCCTACGCGCACGAGACCGGCGCCGCGATCGTCCACGACTTCGCGTACGGCGACATCGTCTTCGACGGGCGCGCGCCGCAGTCGTTCCTGGCCGAAGCGGGTGCGCGCGAGGTCGGTGTCGAGATGTTCTCGATGTCGAAGACCTACGGCATGGCCGGCTGGCGGCTCGGCTTCGTCGTCGGCAACGCGGAGATCGTGGCCCGCCTCGATCTGCTCGCCGACCACAACCGCGTCGGGATCTTCACGCCGATCCAGCATGCGGGGATCGCGGCGTTGACCGGGCCGCAGGGGTCGGTCGCCGAGCGCGTCGAGACCTACCGGCGCCGGCGCGAGCGCGTGCGCGAGGTTCTTCCTGACCTCGAGTGCGAGGGCTCCTTCTACCTCTGGTGGGAACTCCCCGACGGGCTCACGCCGGAGCTTTTGCTCGCGGAGCACCGCCTCGCGGTCGCCCCCGGGGAGGGCTTCGGCTCGCGCGGGGCGGGCTGGGCGCGGCTCTCGCTCGCGGTCACGGACGAGGTGCTCGAGACCGGGCTCGAGCGGCTGGCGGCTGCGCTCTCGTAGCCGGTCGCACAAGCTGCTGTACGCGTTGGTGGGAAACGTCTAGGAGCTCGCCGGCATCGCGAAGGCCGAGCCCTAACTCTTGGACCAGCGTTCGCGCAGCCTTTCTCATCGCCTCCTGCGCCCGATCCCGCTCGCGCCGGGCCTGGCGGCGGGATGACCGAGAGCGGTCGAGCTCCTCGCGGACGCGAGCCGGGAGACGGATGTCCTCGACGAGCTCGGCCGTGTCGGCATCCTCGACCCAGAGGCCAAGGGCTTCACGAATGCGTCTGCGAGCCTGCTCCAGGGTCCGCCCGTGCGTATGGCAGCCGCGGACGCTTGGGACACGCGCGACCCACGCGCGGTCGTCGCGCTCGAAGATCACTCGATACTTACCGGTTCCTATTGGAGCCACTTCTTGCCTAGACACGGCTCAGGGTCGCGCTCGATTGCTCGTAACGTTCCCGGCGGCAGGTCTTCGCCGGCGTGGATGGGAACCGTCGTTTCGCAGCGCCCGCAACGCACGCGGACGTGCGAGCCACGCTGTCTGACCTTTTGACAGCCGAGCTTCCTGAGACGCCTCATGAGCTGACGCCCGGTCACGGATTAATCGCACGGGCTAATTGTAAACAAGACTAGACACTTGCCCCGAGCAATCGTCTTGTCGGGCACGAGCATATTGAGACGGCCCAATAGATACGCCGGTGTGCCGTCTCAGCGCCGATTTGGTTAAGGCGCTCGCAGAAACGCGCTGACGCTAGCCGGCGGTGCGCTCCTCTTCCTTGGCGATATCGGCCACCTGCGCTCCCGTCAGGCGCATGAGGTCGGCCGTCTTCAGCCGCACCGAGCGCTCGTGCGAGCCCGCCTCGAGCACGACCGAGTCGCGCCCGGCCAATCGTGAGTCGACGATCACCCGATCGCCTTCCCTGCCGCCAAAGGGCGGGACGGCTCCGAGGGCGAAGTCCGGGTAGTCGCGCTTCATGTCGTCCTCGGTCGCCAGGTGCACCTGCTTGTGCGGGGCCTCGAGCACGTCGGCGACCTTCGGCAAGTCGATTCGCTCAGAGGCTGGGAGCACGGCCCGCACGGTCCCGCTGGGAGTCGTGAGAACGAGGGTCTTTGCCACCTCGTCGGGCGCGACGCCGAGCGCCGCGGCCTCGTCGGCGGCCCGCTCCGTGTGCTCGTGCTCGAGCACGTCGTAGTCGACGCCGGCCTCGTCGAGGGCACTCGTAATGTCCGCCATCGCTCCTCCTCTTCGGGCGGTCATCATCGCACGATTGATGAGCGTTTAAGGCGAGCGCAATCTTTCGCGCCTAGCCTCGCCTGGGCAATCGGCGAAAGGAGAGCAATGAGGCGCTTCCTGCTTCTGATCCTGGCCTCGGCGGTCGCGGTCGCCGTTCTCGCCGCACCCTCGATGTCGGCCGGGCTCGGCCCGCCGGGCTCGACGATCTACGCGTTCGACCAGGCCTACCAAACGATCGCCACGCCTACGTCGCTTCCGGACAACGGGCCGTTCGACACGATCTACGTCTTCCCGGATTGCGCGACGTGCGCGTCCGTCTCCGAGGCCGCGCCGGGCCACCCCGGTTACAACGGGGGACGGTGGCGGGTCGTACAGGCCTTCGGGATCACGACCCAGCTGACGAACGCGGAGGACGTCGTCGACCAGGCGAGCTCGCTCGTCGACACCGGCACGCACTTCGTCTGCCCGCTGAGCTAAGGCTGAGACTCCCCATGCGGTCGGGGGCGCAGGCCGTCCCCGGCCGCCTCGCTTCATAAGATCGCTCTCCCTGCGAGCAAAAGGAGACGTCATGACCGATCGCCGGGAGCGATCAGCGGCGCTGACGGGGATCACGGCTGTTGCCCTCTGGGTGGTCGGCCTCGTCGTCCTCGAGACGATCGCCGACCAGCCGGGCACGAATGCGACCCCGGCGCGCGCCCTCGCCTACTTTGAAGGCGAGGAGCACGCGATCCTCGCCGGCACCTTCTTCTTCATGCTCGGCGCGGTCTTCTTCCTCTGGTTCGTCGGCGCCCTGAGGGCGCGGCTCTACCTGGCCGAGGGCGGCACCCGGAGACTGACCGGGACCGGCTACGCCGGCGGTCTGGTCGCTGCGGCTTCTCTGCTCTTCATGGGCAGTACGCAGGCGGCCGGAGCCCTCAACAAGGCCAACCTCTCCCCGGAGGCGGCGCAGGTGTACCGCGGGCTCGGCGACGCGTTCTTCTATGCGACCGAGCCCGCCGTGGGCGTCCTCATCCTCGCGACCGGAATGGTCGTCCTGCGGACCCGCGCCCTGCCCGTCTGGCTCGGCTGGGTCAGCCTGGGCATCGGACTCTGGCTCCTGATCCCGCCGATCGGCTGGGCCGCGCTCATCTCCGCCTTCCCGCTCTGGGTGATCGTTGTCAGCCTGCTCCTCTACCGGCGATCAGAAGCGGTGATCGCCTAGGGCGGGCCGCTCGCGAGCGAAGCGGTCGGATCGAAGCGCGCGAGCGGACAGGTGCCCCACAGGCCCTCGCGGTCGGCGCGGGCACGCTCGGCTGCCTGCAGGAGGGCGTTCGCGTAGCGGCCGCGCTTGCCGTCGAAGAACCAGACCCCGGCCGCGCCTTCGCGCACGAGCGTGAGATTGACATCCTCGTCGCCTGTCCACACGTACGCGAGCTCGCGGCCGTAGCGGTCGACCCGATCGAGGCTCGGGTCGGTCTCGATGCGCACGCGCGTGCCCGGGGGGAGCAGCCGGCGGGTGAGCGAGCTTGCGGCCTCGCCGTAGCACTCGCTGCCCTTCTCGGGCGAGTCGATCTGGACGAGGCGGACGCGCTCGCCGCCGGTGAGGACGATCGTGTCGCCGTCGAGCACCCGCGCGACGACCGCGCTCGAGGACGAGGAGGCGTCGCGGCGGAACCAGAGGAAGGCCGCGAGGACGACCGCGACTAGGACGGCGAGCGCGAACGCTCTCAACGGCGCGAGCCGAGCACGACGCCGAGGATCACGCCCGCCGCGAGCAGCTGCGCCCACGCGGGCACGCCGCCCTCCCGATGCCAGCCGGGGATGCGATGGCTCGGGAAGAGCTTGCGCCCGCCCGGGCGCGGGAGGTGGAAGACGTGCTCGACGTCGGGCACCGAGGAGGCGAGCGCGCCGAGGGTGACGGGGCTCAGTAGACCATGGCGGGCGATGAGCGCCAGCATGCAGACGACGCCGCTCCGCACCTCGAAGCGTCGCGAGGCGATGTCCTGGTGCGGCATGTAGTCGCCGAGCGCGTGCAGGACGAGGCCGAGCGCGATCGCCGCAGGCCGCGAGCGCGTGAGCGCGCCCCCGGCTGCGCCGGTTGCGACGTGGAGCGAGACGATCACGGGTCTCAGTTTGACCGAGTGTCCTCGAACCGTGGCGCCGGGTGCCCGTTCTCGATGCGCAGGCGCTCGATCAGCTCCGAGGCCGCGCCGCGCGACTCGGGGAACTCCTCGCCCATCCGCTCGCAGAGCGCGGCCGCGAGGGCGTACACCTGCCGTACCGTGGGCTTGCCGCGCTTCTCCACCGTGACTATCGAAGCAGCGGCGGGCACACGTGTCTGTGCCTGGAGTGTGCCGGTTTGGCGACACTGCACCCGTGGGGAGGCTGCGGAGGGCATTCGAGGCGCTGACGCGCCGCCGCTGGGCGCTGATCGCGATCCAGCTGACGGCGGTCGGCGTACTGCTCTTCTTCCTCGGCTGGGCCTTCCGCGGGGCCTGGCACGACGCGCGGCCGCGCCTGGAAGACGCGAACTTCACCGACCTCGTTGTCTCGACTGCGATCCTCGCCGCCTACTACCTGCTCTTCACGGTCGCCTGGCAGCGGATGCTCGCCGCCTGGGGCCTGCGCATCCCGTACTTCATCGCGCTCCAGGCGGAGATGGCGTCGATTCTCGCCAAGTACGTGCCGGGCACGGTCTGGATCCCGGCCGCGCGGATCGCGTCCCTGCGGCGCGCCGCTGTGCGCGACACGCCGCTCGTGCTGAGCTCGATGGTGATGGAGGCGGGGCTCTCGGGGCTCGCCGGCATGATCGTCTTCTTCGTCAGCCTGACGACCGTCGGCTTCAGCGCTGCGCCGGTCGTCCCCTTGCTCGTGCTCGCGGTGATCGCGATCGTCGGGCTCCATCCGCGCGTCTTCACGCCGGGTATCCGACGGGTCCTGCGCCCGTTCGGAGCGACCCTGCTGCCGCGCCTCCGCTACTCGACGCTCCTCGGCCTGCTCGCCTACTACTGCTGCACGTGGCTCGTCGGCGGTACCGCGCTCTTCTTCCTGCTGCGCTCGCTGGGCGGTGATCCCGCCGTCGAGGACATCCCCTACCTGGGCGGGGTCGCCGCGGTGTCGGCGATCGTCGCCTTCCTCTCGCTAATCACGCCTTCCGGGCTCGGCGTGCGCGAGGCCTCGATGTACGGCCTGCTGCTCGCGGTCAGCTCGAACGGCGTCGCGCTCGGCGTCACCGTCCTGAACCGGCTGACGATCACGATCGTCGAGGCGGCCCTGCTCCTGGTCGGCGCAGTCGCCTGGCGCTACTTTCCAGGCCGGCAGGCTCCGGACGCGCGTCCCGCCAAGCCTTCCTGAACGGGACCAAAGATTCGCCGAGCCGGTTGCGCTTTCGTCCACTCAACCGTCTGACTTTCGGCTTGCGCCTACAGTCCTCCGGTTCAGTTTCGACCTACTCGCGCTCCGTGCTCGGCGCAAACGGCAACCTAGGGCTAATCGGGGGAGGTTGCAAGCTCCTCGGGTACGAAAATTTGCGCTCTTTGCGAGATCGCAAAATCAGCCGCGCAAGAAGTTTGCGCAAAGAGCGGAGATCAGCTCGGTGGGGAGTCGCTCCGGCGGCGGCGCCAGAACCAGAACACGCCGCCGAGCGTGGCGAGCCCCGTTGCGATCGCGCTCTTGTTCGGCCGCATCGAGTCGTCGACCCGGCCGGGCACCGCGTCCTTCGCCTTCCGCTTCGCGACGCGCTTACCGACCTTCCAGACCGTCCAGCCGAGGACAGCGTTGCGCTTGTTCAGGAGTGCCATACCTCGAGCGTACCCAACGCGGCGGCCATTCGAACACAGGACGTCGCTCCCCGAAGCGACGTCCTGTGGAGAGAGGGGAAAGATCCGAGCCGAAGGAGGAGAAAGAGGCCCGGACCGACCCACATACCAAGAGATGCCGGTGGGCTGCGAAACCTACGCCTTGCTCGTCGAGCCGACTCCGGCGCCGGCAGCCGCGAAGAACGAGGACAGCGAGCTCGGCAAGGGGACGTTCGCCAGCGAGCGTAGAGCAGCGCGCTGGGTGCGCTGGCTGTGGTCGAAGCGGGCGCAGTCGCCGCATCCGCGCAGGTGGCGGCGCAACGGGCGGCGCTCGGCGCGCGCGAGTTGGTCGTCGAGCCGGCGTGAGATCGCCCGCTCCGCCTCGTGGCAGCTGAGCGCTCCTTCGAGCTCTTCGCGCAGCGCACGCCGGGCCCGGAAGATGAAGGTCTCGACGGCGCCGACCGAGACGTTCTGGATCTCGGCGATCTCCGCGTAGGAGCGGCCCTCGACCTCGCGCATGACGAGCGCGGCCCGCTCGTTGAAGGCGAGGTTTCCGAGCGCGCGGCGAACGTCCTCCTGGGTCGGTGGCTCCTCGTCGGGGACGGTCTCCTCCAGGTGCTCCTCGTAGGCGCCCCCCTGGAGGCGCGCTTCCTGGCGGACGCGTTGCTGGCAGAGCTCGTGCGCGATCGCGATCAGCCAGTTGCGTGCCGAGCGCGGGCGCTCGCCGCGCTCGCAGGCGCGGTACGCATTGAGGAAGGCCGTCTGCGTGACGTCCTCGGCATCCTCCGGGCTGCGCAGGACGGCAAGTGCGTAGCGGTACACCTCCCGGACGTGCTGCCGGTAGAGCCGCTCGAATGCCCGGTCCGTGCGCGACCGCTGCGCAAGCAGGTGCGTCATCGCCTAGAAGATGCCGTCGAGCCGGTTTTCTTGCGGTGCGACCGCTACGGGAGCGGCGGCGGCGGTGGGAGCGGCGGCGGCGGTGGGAGCACCGGGAGCGGCGGCGGCGGAGGAAGCGGCGGGAGCGGCGGCACCGGTGGGAGCGGCGGAACCTGGATCGTGGGCGGCGGCGGGAGTGCCGGGAGCTGCGGAACCTCGATCGGCGGCACGACGGGGACGCTCGGCACGAGCGGATCGACGATGTTCTGCACGGTTCCGGTGACTCCGTTCTGGGAAGCTGACGGACCCTGTGCTGCGGCGGAGCCCGAGCCCGAGCCCGCGCTCGCGCCCGCGCCCGCATGGCTCGAGGCGGACTTCGCGCCGTGGCCCGTCCTCGCCATCCTGCGGCTCTTCGCCAGTTTGCTCGCTTTCGAGCGCGCGTTCGCGGCGATCCGGCTGCCGGTGCGCGCCGAGCTCGGCGAGGACTCCTGACCCTTGACGCGCGATGAGCCGTCGGGACGCGTGGCCGGATCTTTGGCCGCGACGGCTTTGACCACCTCGTGGCCGAGGCCGCCGACGAGCGCGCCCGCCGTGAGCACGATCGCGAGCTTGGCGCCGAACCCGGCTCCGGTCGCCGCGGTGGCGCCACCGAGGGCACCGCTGCCGAAGAAGGTCGTGAGCGAGGGCGGGAGCGGGATCGTCCCCAGGCCCTTGATTGCCGCGCGCTGCGCCCGGTTGCGGCGCTCGAGCACCGCGCAGTCCTTGCACTCGCGCAGGTGGGCGCGCAGGGCTCCTCGTTCGCCGCTCGAGAGCTTGCGCTCGTTCAGGCGTGACAGCGTGAGCTCGACCTCATGGCAGGTGAGGCCGCCCTCGAGCTGTTCGCGCAGGGCGCGGCGGGCGCGGAAAATCAGGGTCTCGACGGCGCCGACCGAGACGTCGAGGATCTGGGCGATCTCGGAGTACGAGCGTCCTTCGAGCTCGCGCATGACGAGCGCGGCGCGCTGGTTGAAACCGAGGAAGCCGAGGGCGCGGCGGATCTCGGAGGCGGTCGGGACGTCGGGGTCGTCGGTGGCGGCGGCGGCGAGCGTCTCGTCGAAGGCGACCTCCTGCGGGCGGCGCGAGGAGTCGCGGAAGCGCTGCCGGCAGGCGTTGTGCGCGATCTTGATCAGCCAGTTGTGGGGGCGCTCCGGGCGCTCGCCCCGCTGGAAGGCGCGGTAGGCGCTGAGGAAGGTCGTTTGCGTAACGTCTTCGGCATCGGCCTCGTTGTGGAGGACGGCGAGCGTGTAGCGGTAGACGGCGTGGACGTGCTTCTTGTAGAGGCGTTCGAACGCACGGTCAGCGCGGGGTCGCTGCGCGAGTACGGGGCTCACTGTTGGTTAGATCCCCTTTGCTGCGATTTCTTGCGCTTTGGCTGGGCCACGGCGTTAGAACGGGCGACTTGGGCCGGCGGATACCGACCGCTGTTCTCATCTTGCCGTTTTGGTGCGGTTTTGTCACTCTGGCGCACGATTTTTCGCGGTACGCTCGGTGCGGGTGGCGGGTGGAAAACCTGCTCCCCACCCTGGGTGGGGAGGTTGGGCCACTTCGACGGAGAGCGCTCTTAGTATCTGCGGCCGTGTCCGATCGCAGGCCTGTCTTCTCTTCGCCCGACAACCTGGCGCCGCCGACCGGCTACAGCCACGTGGTCAGCATTCCGTCCGGAACCCTCGTCTGGACGTCCGGCCAGGTGGCGATGGAGGCGGACCGGACAATCGCCTCAGGCCGGGGCTGGGAAGAGCAGACGCGGATGGCCTTCACGAATGTCGGCAAGGCCCTGCGAGCCGCCGGCGCCGAGTGGCCCGACGTCGTCAAGCTGACGTTCTTCGTCGTCGACGTCTCGGACTTGCAGACGATCCGCGCGGTCCGGGACGAGTTCGTCGACACCGCGCGCCCCCCGACGAGCTCACTCGTCCAGGTTGCGGGGCTCTTCGACCCCGACTTGCTGATCGAGGTCGAAGCCGTCGCCTGGCGGCCCTGACCTCGAGAGCGCGAGACCCTAGGTCTTGGCGGCGGCGCGGCGCTTCGGCGGGATGTGGATCGGGCGGCCGAGGGCGACCAGCCCGGCTTCCTTGACCGCCTCCGAGAGAGTCGGATGCGCGGCCATCCCGTCCGCGACCGTCTCGACCGTGGCCTCGGCGTCGAGCGCGACGACGCCGGCTTCGATCAGGTCGGTCACGTGCGGCCCGACCATGACGATCCCCAGCAGCTCGCCGTAGCGCGCCTCGTGGATCGACTTCACCCAGCCAGTGGTGTCGTTCTGCATGACCGCGCGCGCGTTCGCGACCCAGGGGAACATCCCGGTCGCGACGTCGTCGCCGTACTGCTCGCGCGCCTCGGCCTCGGTCAACCCGACGCCGGCGATCTCCGGATCGGTGTAGATCGGCCGCGGTACGCCGCGGTTGTCGACGACGGCTTCATGCCCCATCGCGTTCTCGGCCGCGACCTCGCCCTCGCGGAACGCTGTGTGCGCGAGCTGCCAGTAGCCGGCGCAGTCGCCGACCGCGTAGACGTGCGGGACGGTCGTGCGCCGGTGCTCGTCGGCCGCGATGCCCTTGCGCCGGTCGAGCTCGACGCCGATCTCCTCGAGCCCGAGCCCCTCGACGAGCGGGCCGCGCCCGACCGAGACGAGCATCAGGTCGCACTCGACGGTCTCGCCGTCGCCGAAATAGACGCGCAACCCGTCGCCGGTCTCCTCGACCTTCGTGCACTGCTTCTCGAGATGGAGCGCGATCCCGCGCTTGCCGAACTGCTTCGAGAGCTCGGCGGCCGCGTCGTCGTCCTCCATCGGGATCAGCTTCGGCAGCATCTCGATGATCGTCACCTCGGAGCCGAAGCGGCGCAGGATGGAGGCGAACTCGCAGCCGATGATCCCCCCGCCGAGGACGACGAGCCGGCGCGGCACCTGCGACTGCGCGAGCAGCCCGGTCGAGTCGACACAGCGCACCGAGTCGAGCCCTTCGATCGGCGGGCGCAGCGGGAACGAGCCGGTGGCGACGACCGCCGAGCGGAAGGAGACGTCCTCGGCCCCGTCGACCGCGATCGTGTTCGCGTCCTTGAACCGGCCCTCGCCCTTGACCCACTCGACGCCGTTCGCCTTGAAGAGGCCGGCGACGCCCTGGGTCATCTGCTTGACGACCTGATCCTTCCACTGGTTCGCGGTACCGAAGTCGAGCTGCGGCTCGCCGACCTGGACACCGAGCTTGCCGAAGGTCTCCTCGGCCTCCTTGATCGCGAATGCGGTCTGGACCCAGGCCTTGGTCGGAATGCACCCGACGCGCAGGCAGGTGCCGCCGAGCTCCGGCTCCTTCTCGATACAGACGGCCTTCGCGCCAAGCTGCGCGGCGCGAATCGCAGCCGTGTAGCCGCCGGGTCCGCCGCCGAGGACGGCAACGTCACAGTCCATGCGCCGATCCTAGCGACGTAATGTGCCGCTGTGAGTGTCAGCGGGGAACGAGCCGCGCTCGCCGCGTTCGTGACCGGCTCTGTGCTGGCCGGGGGCAACGCCGTCGGCGTGCGTTTCAGCAATCGGGAGCTCGCTCCGCCGTGGGGAGCAGGCCTGCGCTTCCTGCTGGCGGCTGCGCTGCTCGTCGCGGCCATGGCCGCGCTCGGACTCACGCTCCCGCGCGGTCGTGCTCTCGCCGGTGCATCGCTCTACGGCGCGCTGAATTTTGGCCTCGCGTTCGCCCTCGCCTATTACGGGCTTGTCCGCGTACACGCCGGACTTGGGCAGACGCTGCTCGCCCTCGTCCCGCTCCTGACGCTGCTCCTCGCCGTGTCTCAGCGCCAGGAGCGATTCCGCGTCGGTGCGATTGCCGGTGCGGTCCTGGCCGTCGCGGGGATCGGCGTGCTCTCGCGCGCGCCGCTCCAGGAGGCGGTCCCGCTCCTCTCGCTCCTCGCCCTGCTCGGAAGCGCGGTGTGCTTTGCCCAAGCTGCCATCCTCGTCCGCCACTTTCCACCCGTCCATCCAGTGACGACGAACGCCGTCGGCATGATGAGCGCCGCGCTAATGCTGATCCCCGGCGCCGTGCTGTTCGGCGAGCCAATTGCGCTGCCCCGGAGCGTCGAAACCTGGCTTGCCCTCGGCTACCTGATCGTGGTCGGCTCGGTCGTGGTGTTCGTGCTCTATATCTTCGTGCTCCGCCACTGGACCGCGTCGCGCGCCGCCTACACCTTCGTGCTCGTCCCGGTGGTCACCGTCGTGCTCTCTGCCTGGCTCGACGACGAGCCAATCAGGGCGGGGCTGCTGCTCGGCGGCTCGCTCGTCCTCGCCGGCGTGTACGTCGGCGCACTGCGGCGAGGGCTACCGGTCGAGCGGAGGTAGCCCGAGGACGTCGACGGCCCACGGGAGCGCGACCTTCAACTGCGCGAGCTGCAGCGCCCGCACGGTCGGCGCGCCGGCGGGTGGCGGGAGACCGGAGACCGGAGCGAGGAAGCCGCTGACGACCGCGGTCAGCTCCCCGGCGTCAGGCAAGATCTCGGCCGGCGCCGGGCCGCCCTCGATGAAGAGGCTCGGAAGCCAGAACGCCACGTCGACCATCGCATTCCCGACGCTCGCCCAGTTCCAGTCGACGAGAAGAGCCTCGCCGTCCCGGATGCAGATGTTGTCGCTGCGGGTGTCCAGGTGCAGGAAGGCATCGCCGCGCACCTCGCAGCGGTCGGTCGCAGCGAGCAGTTCCGGCAGGGAACGCTCGAGCCACCCGCGCGAGCAGAGGCCGAGCGACTGGAACGGCTCGGAGTCGGCCTCGACTTCTCGCCACGTGTGCAGCTCGTCGATCGTCAGCGGCGGCAGGGCGGCGGGCGGTGGCGTCCCGTGGAGCCTGTCGAGCGTCTCGAGCACGGCCTCGACGTCGCCCGGGCGCCAGGGCGGCGGCCAGTGGGCATCGCTCAGATCCTCGACGAGGAGAATCGGGCGCTCGCCGTCGTCCTCCCAGGCAAGAAGCCGCGGAAGAAATGTCTGCTCGACCTGCGAGTAGACCCGGTGCTCGTCGCGCAGGAAGCCGGCCGTCGGCTCGTCGACGGCTACCTTGGCGAAGCCGCGGGCCCCGTCCGGGAGCTCGACGAGCCAGCGCTCCATGAGCGTGTAGCCGCCTGTCGACCGCCTGAGCGGACGGACACCGAGCCGGCCGGCTAGAGCTGTGCGCGCATCGTCCATGCGCCGTCGCTCTTTTCGACCTTCTCGAAGCCGTACCGCTCGTAGAGCGCGACCGCTGGGCTGTCGCTGGCGACGCTGAGGCTGATCGAGGTGTAGCCGTCCGCCCGCGCGCGGGCCAGGAGCGCGTCCATCAGCTCGCCGCCGAACCCGTGGCCGCGCCGGCTGGGGACGACGGCGATCGAGAGCTCGGGGGTCTCCTCGTCGACGAACCCGTACCCGGGCGCGTCGCGTTTGAAGAGCCGGTACCAGGCGGCGCCGACCGGGAAGCCTTCGTCGAGCGCGATCACGGCAGCGTCGCCGCGCCGTCCCCAATTCTCGACGTAGCGCATCGGGTGCAGGCCGCTTTCCTCCTCGACCCCGCTCGAGCGCCAGTAATACGCGTGCCGGAGCATGTCACGGAGGAAGCGGACGTCCTGCGGCGTGCCCGGCCGGATCACTGCCGGAGCTGCTGGACGAGCTGAAGCCTGTTCCCGTCCGGGTCGAAGACGTCGACGACGCGGACCTCCTCGTGCAGCTCGAGCACGGTGCCGACCTCGACCTGCGCCCCGCGGAGGCGCTCGACCTCGGCTTTGACGTCGTCGACGTCGACGCTGGCGACCGGGCCTTCCGCCTGCGGGTCACCCTCGGCCAGCGCGATGTGCATCTCGCCGTGCTCGAACTTCGCCCAGCCGTCCTCGCCGGCGTACGTCTCGGTGAAGCCGAGCGTGTCTCGGTAGAAGACGCGCGCCGCGTCGAGGTCGCGGACGTGGTACCAGACCCTCGTCACAGGGCGAGCCCGGGCTCCTCGAGGAGCGTCTTCAGTTCGCGCAGGAATTCGGCCGCCGTGGCCCCGTCGACGGCGCGGTGATCGCAGGTCAGCGTCAGCGACATCAGGGGGCGGACGAGGAGGTCGCCGCCTTGCGCAACGGGCCGCTCCTCGACCGCGCCGACGGCGAGGATTGCAGCCTGCGGCGGGTTGAGCACGGCGATGAAGTTCTCGACGCCGTACATACCGAGGTTGGAGATCGTGAATGTGCCGCCTTCGAGGTCTTCCTGCGAGAGCTTGCCCTCGCGGGTGCGTGCAACAAGCTCGGCGCGCTCGGCAGCGAGCTGGACGAGCGACTTGCGCTCGCACTCGCGGAGGACCGGGACGAGCAGGCCGCGCTCGGTCGCCACCGCAATCCCGATGTGCGCGCACGGGAAGATGCGGATCTCGTCGTCGGCGAAATGGACGTTCACCTCCCGGTGGCGCAGGAGCGCGATCGCGCAGAGCTTCGTCAGGACGTCGGTCACGGTCACCTTCTCGTCGCGCAGGTGCTCCCGGAGGGCGAGTGAGCGCGTCATGTCGGCCGACATCGAGATCTGGAAGACCGGGGCTTGCCACGCCTCCGTCAGGCGGCGCGCGATCGTGCGTCTCACTGAGGAGAGCTTCTGGATCTCGGCTTCGAGGGGCGCGGCGCCGACGGTCGCGTGCGCCGGGGTCGCGGCTGCGCGCTCGACGTCCTCGGCGACGACCCGCCCCTCGGGCCCGGTGCCCGTGAGGCTGCGCAGGTCGATGCCGCGCTCTCTGGCGATGCGGCGCGCGAGTGGCGAGGCCTTGACGCGGCCGTCCAAGCGCGCGGGCTCGGTCTCCTTGGCCTCGGCCTCCGGCTCCTTCGTGTCGGCCTCGCGGCCGCGCTCCCGCTCCTCCTCGCGCGCGGGGGCTTGAGAGCTCTCTTCCTGCTCGTCCTCGTCGACTTCGATCGCAACCTCCTCGCCCTCTTCGCCGATGACCGCGATCCGCTTGCCGACCTCGATCTCCTCGCCCTCGCCGGCGAGGATCTTGAGCAGGACGCCGCTCGCATCGGCCTCGACCTCCTGGGTCACCTTCTCGGTGTCGAGCTCGTAGAGCGGCTCGCCCTTCTCGACCTGGTCGCCCTCTTGCTTCAGCCAGCGGACGATCGTCCCCGACTCCATGCCTTGCCCGAGCCGGGGGAGTGTCAGCTCAGTTGCCATCGCGGCCCACTGTTCGCATGATCGCCTCGTAGACCTCGGCCTGGTGTGGGACGACGTACTCCTCCATCACCGGGGCGAACGGGATCGGCACGAACTTCGCGCCGACGCGTTCGACCGGCGCGTCGAGCCAGTCGAAGGCCTGGTGCTGGATGACGGACGCGACCTCGGCCCCGTATCCCATCTTCGTCACGGCCTCGTGCGCGACGACGGCGCGGTTCGTCTTCTTCACCGAGTCGACGATCGTCTGCTCGTCGAGCGGCTGCAGCGTGCGCGGGTCGACGACCTCGACCGAGACGCCCTGCTCCTCCGCCTCCTTCGCCGCGCCGAGCGCCTCGTGGACGAGCCGGCCTGTGGCGACGACCGTCACGTCTTCGCCCTCGCGATGGACGCGCGCCTGCCCGATCGGGATCGGCTCGAGCTCGTCGGGCACCTCTTCCTTGAGCCCGTAGAGCGTGCGGTGCTCGAAGAAGAGGACCGGGTTGTCGTCGTAGATCGCCGACCAGAGCAGGCCGCGGACGTCGGTCGGGGTCGACGCGAAGACGACCTTGAGTCCCGGGATGTGGACGAACCAGGCCTCGAGCTGCTGCGCGTGCTGGGCTCCGGGCGACCAGCCGGCGCCACCCTGTGTGCGGATCGTCAGCGGCACCTTCACCTGGCCCCCGGACATGTAGCGGTGCTTCGCGGCCTGGTTGACGATCTGCTCGGCTGAGAGCGTCAGAAAGTCCTCGTACATGACCTCGACCACGGGTCGCATGCCCTGCAACGCGGCGCCAATGCCCGCGCCGACGAGCGCCATCTCCGAGATCGGCGTGTTCCGCACACGGTCGGCGCCGAACTCGTCGAGCATGCCCTGCGTGACGCCCATTGAGCCGCCCATCTCGGCGATGTCCTCGCCCATAATGAAGACGTCCCCGTCCTTGCGCATCGCGGTCGAGAGCGCGTCGCGCACCGCCTCGCGGTAGGACAGCTCAGGCAACGGCTTCTCCAGACAGGCCCGCAGGGGCGATGTCCAGGGCCTGGCCCTGGACAGGGGTGTTCTGGCCATGGCTTGGTGCCTGGCACCTGGACATGTCGGATTTAGGCATAGACGTTCTTGAGCGCGTCCTCGGGCTTCGGGTCGGTGCCGTTCTTCGCGAACTCGACGGAGGCCTCGACAAGCTCGACGGCTTCGCGGTCGGCTTCTTCGAACTCCTCGTCGGAGAGCTCCAGGCGCTCGCGGAGCTTCGTGATCGGATCCTGCGTCTCGCGTAGCTGCTTGACCTCGTCCTTCGGGCGGTAGACCTGCGGATCGCCGATGTAGTGCCCCGTCAGCCGGTAGGTCTCGAGGAGCAGGAAGACGGGCCCACGGCCCTCGCGCGCGTGATCCAGCGACGCGAGCGCGGCGCGGTAGACCTCCTCGACGTCCTGTCCGTCGGCGCGGATCGCCTCCATTCCATAGGCGACCGCGCGCTTGCTGAGGTCCTCGATCGGCAGATGCTGGCGCGCCGGCGTCGACTCGGCCCAGCGGTTGTTCTCGCACACGAAGACGGCAGGCACCTGCCAGAGCTGGGCTAGGTTGAGCGACTCGTGGAAGGTGCCGATGTTCGTCGCACCGTCGCCGAAGAAAGCGACGGCGACGCGCGGCTCGTCGCGGAGCTTGAAGGCGAGCGCGGCGCCGACCGTCGCCGGCAGTCCGCCGCCGACGACCGCGTTCGCGCCCAGGTTGCCGCGCTCGACGTCGTAGAGGTGCATCGACCCGCCGTACCCGTGGGAGCAGCCCTCGAGCTTCCCGTAGAGCTCGGCCATGACCTCGTTCGGGTGAGTCCCCTTGGCGAGCGTGTGTCCGTGCGCGCGGTGCGTCGAGGCGATGACGTCGCCCTCGTCGAGCGCGCGACAGACGCCGACGGCGCAGGCCTCTTGTCCGATCGCGACATGGAGAAAGCCGGGGAGCTCGCCCGCGCGGAAGCGCTCCTCGACCTTTTCCTCGAAGCGCCGGACCAGCAGCATCTCGCGGAAGAACTCGCGCAAGAGCTCTTCCGAAACTGCGCCCTTCTTCTCGACCTTGGCCACCTTGGCTTTGAGTTTATGCTCAGGCTCATGAGCCTCGTCGGACAGTGGCGGGAGATCGTGCGGGAGCTCCCCGAGGCCTGGGCGGACGCCCGTCTCCGGCTGACAATCGAGGACGAAGGCGACTGCGAGCGGGCGGCTGCGGTGCTGGGCCCATTGAACCCTGGGCGGCGCGACAAGCTGATCCGCTTCTACACGGCGCGACGCGGAGCCGGTCCCTCCCCCGACCTGATCGAGCGCCTCCTGCGCCGACTCGACGAGGAGCGAATCAAGGGCCAACTCGAGCTCGTCGGCGCGGGCGAGGCGGCGCCCGAGCCGGTGCTCCACCAGGCAACGCTCGCGGGCTCGTGGGATACCGCTGCCGAGGCGCTGCCGCCGGACTGGAGCGACCTCTACGCCGAAGTCGAGCTCGTCTCGACCGACTGGCTCGACCGCGCCGCGCTGCTGATGGCGCCCCTCAATCCGGGACGGTATGGAGGCAAACCCGGCTTCCGCTTCCGGGTCGCACGGCTTTTCGGCTACGGCGCGTCGGCCGCGATGACGAGACGTTGCCTCGAGCGCGTCGACAACGAGGGGATTCGCGGCGAGCTCCGCATCCTGCGCGTCCTCTCGGACACCGATCCCGTCTCCACGCAGGGGCCCGTCTGGTACGTGGAGGGGCGGTCGGTATGAGCGATCCAGTCTCCTGGTTCCTGATCGAGCCGGGCTGGAAGGTCGTCGACCAGGCCGGGAAGGAGATCGGCCACGTCGAGGAGGTCGTCGGCGACAGCGGCGAGGACATCTTCAACGGGCTCGGAGTCTCGACCGGCCTCTCCAGGCGCCCGCGCTATGTGCCCTCGGAGCGGGTGCAGGAGATCACCGAGGGCCGGGTCCGTTTGGGCCTGACGGCCGACGAGCTGCACCGGCTGGGCGAGTTCAAGGAGCCCCCGGCGAGCCTCGAGCTCGAGAGCGACAAGCCGAGCATCGTCGATCGCGTCGCCGACGTCTTCACCGATCCCGAGAGCCGCCCGCAGCCCCAGACGCTCTGGCAGCGGCTGCTGAACCGAATCTTCCGCCGGCCCCCTTAAGTCCACGTCCTCCCGATGTCTACGACCCTAGTCCTGTCCCCCGTCGCCTGTTAGCGTCGGACATCGCGCCCGAGCTCTTCGAGCACGCCCGGCGTCGCGCGGCCGAGGCCGGTGTCGAC
>Ga0137375_10002566_pt1 | contig 21357 bp, 21 predicted proteins | sample SagtaG_24_FD_104936 | JGI IMG/M metagenome (GOLD analysis project Ga0137375, IMG submission 104936) | Vadose zone soil microbial communities from Sagehorn Ranch, Mendocino, California, USA - Sage1_R_113_16 metaG | ecosystem: Environmental > Terrestrial > Soil > Vadose zone | place: USA...
CAAACGAGGAGGGGGAAATGGGTCTGGAAGGGTTCCATGCAAAGCCACCGGCGAACTGGAACAAGTGGTGGATCCTCTTGTGGGGTGTCTCGTCGGTGACCCTACTCACCTTGGCGTTCCTCGTGCCGTTCTGGCCGTGGTGGCTCCTATCAGCCGCAATCGGGTTCGGCATCCCAGAGGCCATAAGCCTAATCAAGCGGGACGATAGCCTGCCGCCCTTGACGCATACCATCCGGCATTTCCTTCCCGACTGGTTGGCGTTCCCGCTGATCTATGGGTTCCTGGGAACGATCGGCGCCACATGGATCGGGTTCTCACGAGCGTGGCGGGTCGGGGGTCTGTTCGCGCTGCTCGGGTGGTTAACGGATCATTTCACCCAGACGTACGCACAGCCCGACCCGTTCCCGTTCACAGGCCGAGAGCCACCCGAGGCGCCAGGTCGGTTGGCGCTCTGAGGGCAGGTCCATGGAGGAGGCATCTCGGCCTCGTATCGCCAGAGCGAAGCTCCGCTCTCCGACTGTCCGACCGTGCCCTGGACTAAGCTTCGGCGGTGCTGACGCTTCCCGAGCTTGAACTCCTACTCCACGAACATCTCGCCGCCTTCCCGCCAGCAGCTCGCGCCGAGCTCCTTCACGTACTGACGCTCCCCCACTTCGAACGTGCCAGCCGGATCGGCGAGTTCTACTCCAACTCGCAAACGCGAACGTTCGCGGAGTTGCTGATCGACATTGAAGAGGACCGGTACGCGAGGGCGGTCGTCGTTGGGATACTCCGGGAGTCAGAAAGGCCGGGCTGATTGACCTATGCTCCTCGTGAGGTTCCGTCGTCAGCGTGGAGGACAAGTTCAACCTATGACCGGAGCTCAGGACGACGTTCGGGCACGCAAGGCGGCTCTCGAAGATCTGATCAACCTTCGGGGGTCCGTTGACGACGCGGTGAAGCGATTACGCGTGTTCGACTGGGATGCCGCGAACCTTGTGACCCTGTCGCCGACGACGGTCGTCGAGGTTCTCGACCGCTACCAGTCGGGCGACGTCACGGCCGATGGGATCGCGAAGTGGGCTCAGGGTATCGAGGTTCGCGATGACATTGCCTTCCCGCCACTGTTCGACACGATCCTGAAGGAACTCCTCTTTGAGCTAGCTCACCCGGAGATAAATCGAGCCCTGAGCCCCGAATCAGCACGGGAGTGGTCTGAGCGGCTTCGGCAGTAGCCAGGGGGGATATGCCAGGGTCGGCTGAGGCTCTAAGGCGTTTCGAACGGCAGACCGCGTGGCCAATGCTCGTGCTGTCGCTCGCGATTGTGCCGCTGCTCGTACTCCCGCTGGTCGTCGATTTATCCGCAAGCACGGAGAGCCTGTTCTTCGCGCTCGACTGGATCATCTGGGCGGCGTTCGCGATTGAGTACGGCGTTCGCCTGTACCTCGCTCCCGCGAAATGGTCGTTCGTTCGGAAGAACGTGATCGACCTCGTCGTCGTCGTGGTCCCATTTCTCCGCCCGCTTCGAATCGCCCGCTCGACGCGGATGCTGCGCCTTCTTCGCGCTGGACGTGTCGGCGCGTTTCTTCTGCGAGGAATCGACGCGGTCCGAGACGTACTCACGCGGCACAAACTGCACTACACGCTCCTCGTCGCGACCTTCGTCACGATCGGCGCGGGTGTTCTCGTCGCCGAAATCGAGCGCGGGGCTGCGGACCCGAGCATCACGTCCATTCCGGATGGCATCTGGTGGGCAGCCACGACGGTGACGACGGTCGGGTACGGCGACTTGTATCCGACGACTGCCGCCGGGCGTGGCGTCGCGGTCGTCCTCATGCTGGTCGGCGTCGGCCTGTTCGGGCTGCTCGCTGGCTCGCTCGCGTCGTTCCTCATCGAGCGTGGCCGGAGCGACGAGGTGCGGCCGGACGACATCGGCTTGGAAGACATCGCGGCACGGTTGGAGCGAATCGAGCGTCGGCTCGAGACGCTTGATCAACCTCGTGATCGCAAGTAGCGACCAGGCCCAACTGTCAGAGTCGAATGTCATCACGAAGAGCTACTTGTTTCTCCGTACCAAATTGTTCGTGTTGGAGTGCCCGAAGCACCGCCCAGTACATTGGGTGCGGTGTCCGTTCCCCCCGTCTAATCTGCAAGCAGTAGCGGGACGTGAGCCCGGTCGCTTTCACCATCGTCGGCAGCGTGACGCGAGCTAGTCCAGGCAGCACTTCACGTACGAACTCCTCTCGGTCGTACGGGCCGGGATTCTTACGCTTCCACTCCCTAGCCATACGGGCGCGCCCCGAGACTGCTGCGGACCGCTTCGCTTTCGCCTCTGGTGTCTGCGCCGGATCTTCCTCCGATGAACGCATGGTGGCGAGCGTCTGCTTCGCCGCCCCGACGAGCTTCGCGGTTCGTTCCGCCTTGAACCCAGGAAGGCAGTCGTTGCAGATCCTCCTCACGTGTCCGCGCTCGTCGATCGACAAGATCACGCCGCACATCCGACACGCGTTCGGAACTCTCTTCGTTCGCGCAGCTTCCGTTGTTGATCCACGAGCGAGCGCGCCTCGGCCCTTGCCTCCGCCCCCTCTCCTCGAAGCCTTTGGAGCCCGCACACCGGCGCCCGCGGCGTGAGCGAGAACGCGAGCGACCTCTTCAGCGTGCGTGGCGACAGCCGCCTCCAAGCGACCCATTGTCGATACGGCCAGGAGCCGCGCAAGGGAGGGAGCGAGCCGCACCTGCCCGCTCGGAAGCTCGATGAACTCCCGGCGCGAGAACGTGCGCTCGCCGAGCAGATCAAGGACGTAGTCGTCGATATCGGGGCGGACAGCCTCGACAAGGTCGAGCGCCGCGCCATCTCGGTAGGGCGCATCGCGGTGTGCCCAGCCGAGACCCGGATCCAGCCCGAGCGCGAGCAGCGCGAGCGACGCTTCCGCCGTGGCCAGGTGGTAGAGGAAGTTCAAGATCGAGTGCCCAGGCGAGATCGCGAGCCGCGGTTTGCTGCTCAGGATGCTGTGACGTTCGCCGAGGGTTGACCACTGGTCCGGGATGCGACCTGCGTCGGCTTTGGCGAAGCGGACAGGGATCGAGGCGAGTGCCGACCAGTACGCACTCGCTGCCTTCGCCTCGATCGCGAGGGCTCCCCGCGAGGTCGTGCACGAGCTGAGTGACGCCTGCGCCTGCGCGAAGTCGCGATGAGCGCTGGCGTATTGCTCCATGACTCGACCTTGACCACCGAGCTTGGCACCGAGCAATAGCTTCACGATCGATAGGCCGACATCCGTATCGAGCGCAGTGACCTGCGCCCGCCGGAGCGCGGGAACGTCAGGGCCCGGCTGTCCCGACATCGCGACGACGCGGCCCGACCGATCGAGGTGCAGGAAGGTTGCGCCCACCCGATCGATCCAGGTGAGCGCCTCGAAGGTCGCGTAACCGCCGCGACCTAGAACGACGAGGCGGCGCAGCCGCGGCCTACCGACCTTCGGAATCCGCGCCTCCGTGAGACGCCGTCCTGCGCCGGATCGAACGACGAGGTGACCGCGGTCGACGCAGAGGGACGTCGCAAAGCCTGAAACGAATAGCAGACCGGACTTTGAGATCCGAAGACTGTTGATGGCGGCGGTACTCTCCTGGCGCATGGGAAGCTCTCCTTCCTGTGCCAAGCCCCCGGGCCGTTACCGCGGTCGCGGGGGCATCTCCTTATGAGACGCTTTCTCTGAGCGATATCTCCAATCGGTCGAAGTCCGAGACCATGCGTTGCAGTTCTAACTCGCCGCCGGTCTGCGAAGTCCTCACGAGGTGGAGCAACAGACTGGTGGAGACAATTGTGTCCCGGAACTTCGATTCGCCCGCGAGATCGAGAACAAGGAGCATCGCGAGCACGAGAGATGCGCGTGCGATCCCTCCGCTCGCCGTGTTGAACGTGGCGCGATCGCGACGCATCATCTCCTCTCCGCGCAGACCGTACATCCGTCGGACGCTACCGCTGTCGATGATCGCTGTCGCGAGCCGGTCGAATTCATCGAGAAACAGTCGCGCACCATCGCGAGCGAGGAGAAGATGTCGGTCCGGCGCATCCATAACGATTCGCGTGACATGGTCCGCAGTCATCGCGCCGAGAAGCTGCCGGCGCGGTAACGGGATGCTCGTCCCTTCCAGGCCCATGGCTTTGAGAAGCGAGTCACCGGGTTGTTCGATCGTGCCAGCGTCCGTGTGGGTGAAGATCAAGATCCAGTCGTTGATCGCGGAAAGCAGCGCCTCGGGTGAGCGCGAGCCACGCGTTCGAAGGTTCGATCGGAACATGGACGTTAGCGTCACCAGCCCGGCATCGCGTCTGATCGCGAGACCCGCTCGTTCAACCCGATCGCTCCAGTCATCTGAATCTCCGCCGAGGGTCGTCACGCGCTGAGTGAGGCCGATGACCCGGCGGATCACGATCCGGCGCACCAGCCGAAGGTCGATGGGCCACCCGTCGGCGAACAGGGCCAGCGCGACGTCATCCAACCGATGAACCTCGCGAAGGGCCTGCGCAATCGCGGCGACGAGCTCGATCGTCCCTTCCGGGTACTCGGAGCGGGAGCCGTGGGCCCGTCCGAGGAAGCGGCGGGTGGGTGCCGGGATGAGCCCGAGTCGGCGCCACCGCCAGACCTGTCGAGGCGAGACACGGCAGGCGCCGGCGGCCGACGCTCGACGTGCCAGCTCGGCGTCCGCGGCGCTCGCTTCATAGCTCACGCCTGATTTTACAACCCCCCCACGGATAAGCATTTGGGCAGGTAACAGGGGCTCGTACCGTCCTTGGCATGAACGAGCGCGTCACGTACCGGTTCACGGTTCCCTCGCCGATGATCGCGGCGCTGATCGGTGAGGCCGAGCGTCGCGGGACGACGCCCTCCCGGGTCCTGGAACTGATGCTCCGCCGCTATCTCGCAGGCTTCGTGGCGGAGGAGATCGACCGGTCGCTCAATACCCCCAAGACCGAGACGCGCCATGCCGACGCAGGGAGGTAGCCAGATGGACATGCACATGCTGGAAGCCTCGACGTCGATCGAGGCGGTCGAGGAAGCGAGAATCCAGGCGCCGAAGTGGCAGGTGCGCCCGCCGGATGCCGAGACCGCGCAGCGCTTCGCCGAGATCCTTGCCGACGATCCGACGGCTCTGCCGCTCCCGGACTACGTGATCGCGCCGGAACTTCGATTAGTGAACGGGAAGCCTGGTGTGTATATCGGCACGGGGTTTGTCCGTTCGGTGGCGGTCTTGAAGCTCCTTAAGCGTCCAACGATTCAGGCCCGTGTCTGGCGGACAGACGGGGATGCGGCCGAGCTCGCGTTCCGACTCGCGCTGCGAGAGGACGCGCTCGGTCCTCGGCCGATGCCAGGCGCAGATCGCATCCGAAACGCGATCCACCTTCACGAGCTCTATCCAACGTGGTCGAACCGACGAGTGGCGCGAGAAGTAAGCCTCTCGCATACGAGGATCGATCAACTCGCGAAGGCGGGATGGACCGAACCTCGCGACCCTCATAGCGAAAACCGATTCAATCCGACCCGAACGGCCGAGCGCGCCGTCAGGGCCCTGCTCGACCTCCAACGGGAACTCACGACTCCCGCCGTAGGCGAGGCGCTTGGTGAGGCGCTATGGAGCCTCACCGACGAGGGCGAGGAGTTCGCACAGCTGGATTTGATCTACGCGGCGTTGGAGCGATCGGGTGAGTGCCTGGAGGAGATGAGGGAAGAGTGAGCGACAGATCAAGACCCCCGCGTGCGAGGCGGAGGTCAGGAAGCGATCGGCGTGCAAACCGGAACGCTCGGACGCATTGTATCGCGGTCCTGCGACTCTTCCTACTCCTGGTGCTTGCAATCGCTCGGCCGATTCACGGATATCGCCAGTACGAGTCGCTGAACCGCCGCGAAAGACGCAGCCACGACGCAGCCCGCCAAGTCATCGCGTACGAACGGGACTACGGCGGCGGTATCTACCACGCGATCCGCGACCTCCGGACGAAGGGGGTTCGAGTCTCGATCCGCTCAGTCAAGGGCTACTTCCCGAAAGCAGTCACGTACGACTGGCGCGGCCGGCTCGTCGCTTCGGAATCGGACCCGTACCTGCGCGTGATGAAGATCCTGACCACGGACGGGCTTCGGGACGTGTACGTACGAGGCTCACGCAATGCCTCGATCGTCGCCGGGCATGAAGCGGCCGTCAGGAACGCCCTGCTCGGCAACGAGGAGCCCTTGCATGAGTGGCGTGCATCGTACGGCGATCGCATGTTCGTGGGACGGGACGGGCGCGTGTACGCACCCGAGACGGATCCCGATGTGATCACCGAGCGGGAGGAACGCGGCGAGCTCGACTTCGAGGACATCTATCCGGATGTGACGTGAGGAGCGACATGGAAGGCGACAAGCCCTGTCTCGTATGTGGCGCACGAGGACGACGTCTCCATTCGCACGCACCGGGCCTTGAGGAGAACTTCCCCTCGTTCCGCTCCTTCCCATGCCCGGCGTGTCACAACGGCACAGCGAGCCTGACGGCACGCCAGTTCGACACCGGCATGCTCAAGGAGCACAACGCGAAGGACCGGCAACGAGACCCTCGGCCCGAGCCGGAGCGGACGTTCGATCTCATCCAGGGGACGCTTGATGTCCTCGTCGCGTGCGCCCGAGCCGATGGCGCAGAGGGCGATCCGTACGCGGAATGGGTCGCGGCGCTGGTGGAGCGTCTCGAGACGGCTGCCGTACGGTTGCTGTGGCTCGGCAAGGCCCAGTCGAGCCCGGACCTACCGCCTGCGCTCGGGCCGGCTCCTGCCAAGAACCGAAAGCGGTGGCGGAAGAGCGGTGGCCCCGCGGCGCCCGGGTCAGCCGGCCTGCGTGGTCGCAAGTCCGATCCCGGACGGCTCACCGAATTGCTTGCGATGGTCAGGCAGTTCGTGTCCCTCGGCGCGGACGAGCTCGATTCGCTCGCCCCTGGTTCGGCGGCGGCGCGTGCCCAGCGTGAGCTCGTCGAGCAGTTCGACGTGGTAGCCGTTCACGCGGAACGAGTGGTCGCGGCGCTCACGGGTATCGATGAGACACAGCTCTCGCCGGCACTCGTCCTGCTCTCCGCCCTCTGCGCAGCGGCGATGTTCGTGTCGTCAGAGGCGTTGATCACCCACCCAAGTGCCGAGGAGGAGCTCGGCGCCCTGGCCATGACCGCAGTTCGCATGCAGCGGGTGTTCGAACGAAACTTCGCGACGTTCCTCGTCGACCTCGGTCAACTCGACCCTGCCGATGCGCTTAGTCGGTTCATGGAGTCGACCCTCGGGGAATGGGTCGGGTGACCGAAGCTCTCGAGATCGCCGTTCGCGCCTACTCGGTCTGGGAGGAGGAGCCGTGGCGGTTCCAACCGCACGAGGCTCTCGAAGCCGAGCTCGCTCGTCCGCGCCTGGTCCTCGTCCTCGATACCGAAACGACGACCGACCCCAGCCAGAGACTGCTGTTCGGCAGCTATCGGCTCTGCGACGTGTTTTGGGACGCCGAGGGCCCGAAGCTGTCGTGCGTCGAGGAAGGCCTGCTCTACGGCGACACGCTACCCGAGTCGGATTCGAACGGGTTCGACGTGCTGGTCGACTACGCAAGGACACACGCGCCCGCGATCGACACATGGGGCGCCACGCCGTCACCGATCCTGCAGCCTCGGCCGCGGTCGGTATTCCTGAAGGAGGTATTCCGGCCCGCCGTGCTACAGGCTCGGGCCGTCCTCGTGTGTTTCAATCTCCCCTTCGACCTGTCACGGCTCGCGCTCCACTGGTCGAAGGTCGGACCGCGGCGCCGGCAGACGCTCGAGGAGTTGGACCGGCGGTCGGCGTTCGAGGGCGGGTTCTCCCTATGCCTCGACGGCCGGGTTGACGCGGCCGGGAAGTGGCATGACAACCCGGCGTGGCCGCGAGCACTTGTGAAGCACATCGACTCGAAGCGAGCCCTGAAGGCATTCGGTCCAGCCGCCAAAGGTTTTGTGAACCCGGAGGATCTCGTTCCGGACGGAGACGGTCGGAAACGAACCTTCCGCGGTCATCTGCTCGACCTGCGCACGATCGCCTTCGTCCTAACGGACAAGGGCCACACGCTGGAGTCCGCCTGCGATGCCTTCGACGTCCCGTACAAGAAGCGCAACGTCACGCACGGCGTGATCAGGCCCGAGTACGTCGACTACAACCGCGAGGACGTCGAGGCGACGTGCGAGCTCTATGTCGCGACGATGCGTGAGTATATCCGGCACCCGATTGACCTCCAGGCGACGAAGGCCTACTCGCCGGCGACGCTCGGCAAGGCTTACCTCGAGGCGCTCGGGATCACGCCGCCTGTCGCACGACTGGGGCGGATCCGATGAGCGAGACGTGGAACGACGTTCTCGGGTACGCGATGGCGGCGTACTACGGCGCTAGGGCCGAGGCCCGGATCCGCCTCGCCGTAGTGCCGGTTGTGACGGTCGACTTCACTTCGATGTACGCGACGGTCCAAACGCTGATGGACCTTGAGCGGTTCCTGACGTGCGAACGGATCGATGCACGATTGGTCAGCGGCAAGACCGTGATGCGCTGGATCCGGAGCCTCGTCATCGACTCGCTCTTCGAGTCCCGGACCTGGAGGAAGCTCGCCATCATCTGCCTCGTACAGCCGCGACCCGGCGACGTGCTGCCGATCAGGGCTCGCTATGGCGGCCCAGAGGCATCCTTCGGCATCGGCCTGAACCGGTGGGGGAAGGAGCCGACAGAGCCGCTCTGGTACACACTGCCCGACGTCGTCGCCTCCTGGATGCTGACCGGCCAGGTGCCAGACGTCATTCGGGCGATCCGCTTCGCCCCGGTCGGGCGAACCTATGGACGTCGGGACGTTCGACTACGCGGTGAGGTTGCGATCGACCCGGCCGCCGGGCGGTTTTTCGCCTCGGTCGTGGAGCGGCGGGCGCAGCTACCCGAGGACCAGCGCAAGGCTGGGCTCGGGCGCTTCCTGAAAGTCTTCGCGAGCTCGACGTCCTATGGCATCTTCGCGGAGATGAACCGCCGAGAGCGGGCGAACGGCAAGACCGAGCAGGTTCACATCTTCGGTCTGCACGCCTTCGACACTCGGGCGGTCCCGGAGACGCCCGGCGGTTACTTCTTCGCGCCGACAGCGGCCCTCGTGACCGGGGCGGCTAGGTTGATGCTCGCGCTCCTTGAGCTGGAGGTCATGTCGCGGGGTGGCGCCTACGCGTTCTGCGACACCGACTCGATGGCAATAGTTGCCACGCGAAGGCGCCGACTTTTGACGATTGAGGGTGCTGGCGCTGACGGGGGGGCAATCGAGCAGCGAATCCGCGCCTTGTCGTGGGCCGAGGTCCGGGCGATCGTGACGCGGTTCGATCGGCTGAGTCCCTACGAGCGGCGGTTGGTGCCTCACCTCCTCAAGGTCGAGGATGAGAACTCCGGTCCGGACGGGCGGCAACGGGAGATCTGGTGCCTGTCAATCAGCGCCAAGAGGTACTTCCTCTTTGCCACCGAAACCCGTGGCGCCGTACCGATAGCGATTTCCGACGGCATCGACGTCGATGCCGAAGGGTCGGACGAAGGCGAAGGGACGGTCGTCAAACGGTCGGAGCACGGTCTCGGTCATCTGCTCAACCCCTACGACCCCGATGAGGTGGATACCGATTGGATCGCCGAAGCATGGCAGTGGATACTGGCGACGGAGATCGGCCTCGATGCGCCGAAACCGTCGTGGTTCGACCTTCCGGCCGTCTCCCGCACGTCCGTGTCAACGCCCGACGGGTTGACGCCGTTCGAGGGGTTGAATCGGGGGAAGCCGGCCGAGCGGATGGTCCGGCCTTTCAACTTCCTGCTCGTCTGCTTTCCCGACCGCGTCCAGGGTCTTCCGCCAGGCGTCGATGAGACGCGGTTCCGACTGGTCGCACCTTACGAGCGCGATACGGCAAGGTGGGTGCGGGGTCAGTGGTGGGAAGCGCACACAGGCGAGCGGTTTCGGATTACGACCTACGGCATGGGCGGTGACGGCGTGGTGCGGGTCAAGACCTACGGCGAGGTGATCGAGGCGTATCGGGTCCACGAGGAGGCCAAGAGCGTCGGGCCGGACGGGCAGCCTTGCGGAAAGAAGACGAGAGGCCTTCTCGGTCGGCGCAGCGTCGCGATGCTGAACGGGGGAAAGCACATCGGCAAGGAATCCAACAGGCTCGAGGAGCGCATGAATGAGGAACTGAATGCCGAACGCGACATTCTTGAACGTGTACGAAGAGCGCAGATGTGGGTGCGGGTGCGGCCAGCCGCTAACAGGGCGTCATCGATACGTCAATCAGGCGCACAGGCAGCGAGGCTACCGTCTTCGTAGCAAGGCTCAAGAGTGAGAGCGACTAATCCAGTTCGACTCGGAATTGACCCTCCGCTCGAGTTACCCAACCCCTAGTTTGACCAAGCTCGATGAGCTGTCGATACGAGTAGGACGGCGGGATGTCGCCCACGTGGCGGTTGAATTCCTGCAGAAGACGGCTCTCGAGCTCATGAAAGTTCGAGTACGTCCTGCCGCTCAACTGCCGGAAGATGACCTGCGAGATCTCCTCCATGTGACCCCCTTTCATGTGGGCGCTGGCACCAGCCTTTCTATAACGCCTGCCGGTGACATGCCACTCTCGGACGTGGCGAATGCCTGGACCTGGATATCGCTCATCCAGGCCTCCCTGAGTGAGGCCACGACTGGCGACAGCGTCGTCAGCGGGACAAAGGAATCATTCCCCTGTACCACCGATAGCGCAGATTGCAGCGGGTTCCCTGGAACCGCTTTCCAGGGCGTGAACCGAGTATGACGCATGATGAGTACACCTTCGTCTCGCAGAGTTCCCTCAGCGGCCGTCCATCGGCGCTCAGCGTCCAGATCGTCGGGGTCGGGGAGTCGGGCGTTCCACGTCCGCAAGTCTTCGGGGAAGTCGCCGACACGCTTCCATAGACTTCGTGGTCCGTGAGAACGCCAACAGACAAGGTTCAGCCATTCGTCGTTGACTGTCTTTGCGTATCGCCTCATCAGGCTAAACCACCAAACATCGTCGTACTCACTCAATCGCCCGAGGAGATCAGCGATTAGCGTGTTGTCGAGCGTGTCGCCCTTTGCGATCAGGCCGAGGTCCCTCTTGAACTCTGGTATGGACGCATCAAAGTCCGACGTCAGGATCCTCGAGATGGAGTAGCGAAGGGCAGCTCCGACTTGGGCGACCTTGTGATGGCGCACACCGTACTGGTAACTTCGATAGCGAGCGACAACGAAGCTCTCGGCCGCGCTTAGCCCGTGCGGCCGCAGCGCGAGCACGAGGTTCTTGTCGCGCTGTGCGACGACGAGATTGTCTAGCAGTCGAGCCAAATCGTAGGCGGCAAACTCGAACGAATGGTTGCGCGCATCTCGCAAGATGTAGTCGCAACGGTCGACGTCGAGTTCGCCGGCAATGAGAGAGTGGAGGAACTGCAGAGCCGCTTCCTCGCTGGTCGGATCAGGAGCCTCAGATGACTCCAGGATCCGCAAGGCCAGCAAGAATACGGTTCGAACCGCTTCGTGATCGGCCCCAACGAGCTCCGAAAATACGTTCTTGAGAAGAATCAGCGCGAGCTGGTGTCCGATTCGTTCATGAATCTGCGTACGTCCGGGTTGTTGCTCAAGGAGAGCGCGGAGCGGCGATGTTTGCTGCTCGGCTTCGGGAAGCCGGTACCAGGAGTCTTCGAGGCCGTATTCGAAATCGTGACTGAGAGGAAGATGACCTAGGTCATGAAATAGGGCAGCAAGACGCAAGCCTGCTTCTGCCAGCTGCACTGAGTCAGCTTGCGGCTGACTGGCGTAGTGGCGTGCAACGAGGGCGTCGCTTTGTGCGGCAGCTGCGGCCGCATGAACATCGCCGAACGTCCCCAACTCGGTTTTGACGGCCTCCGCTATTCCGCTCTCTACGGCATCTCTTGCTTCCGACGAAGCGTTTCTGAGCGCGGCTGCGAGAAACTGAGAGGCGAGGTGCATTGCGCCGAGGCTGTGACTGAACCGGGAGGTGACGGCTTCTGGAAATACGAGGTAGGCGAGACCATTCTGAAGCACATGCCGAAGCCTTTGTGCGGCAGGATGGTCGAGAATGGCGCGTTCAATGCCCGTGAAGTCGACGTAGCCGTGGACCGGATCGGCGATTCGGCCGCCTCGTGTTAAGTCTGAAGGCATCTTCGCAATCCTGCGAGTCGAACGAGGGCATTTCAAGTGCACTCGGTACCGATTCGGAAGCTATCCTCTCGAACGACCATTTATGGTTCCAGCCAATACATCGTGCTGGCCCCCCCGGCCTGACTAGCCTCGGTGTCGAACCTCCTTTGGCAGGCCTTCGAGGCCACCCGAAATGGACCACCGTCCCAGTTCGAAAGGGTATTTCGGCCCGGGGTCAATCGTTCTCCGGGGCTCGGTCATCGCCTTCATCATGGCGGCGTCGTTCTGCCTCAGCCTGCATTGCCTCTCTGCGCGCCTGCTCACGCGCCCTGACGTCATCGGGGCTGAGCCTGAGAAGACCGCGGCCGCTGGCCGTCCACTTCTTCATCTCGTCACGAATCTCCTTGAGTCGCTCGTGGATCTCGTGCAGACCCCTGCGATCGATTCGTGTCATCTGCCGGTACATGCCAAGGTCCAGCGTGATGGTCTCCTTGTACCTTTGTCGACGGGTCCTGCGCGGCCACCGGCGGACCACATGCCCGTCGTACTTCACTGTGACTAGGTATGTGTCCGGCATAGTTTCGCGCTGGATGAACGAGTCGAACAGAAACCGGATCTCCTTGGCGGGTGGTAGCGACCGAACCCCGTCGCGGAAGATCGGAAGCTCCGACACATTCGGGCGGTTCCCACCGCGGTCGTCGAGCGAACTCTCTATCGGCCGGTCGAAGGCGAAAGTGACATTGCTGGCCATGGTAGTCCCGACGTTTGAGATGACGATGTAGATGAAGGGCGGAATCGTCTCTACGTCGAAGTCGATGACGACGAACGGGCGGACCTGAGCCTGGCGCAGACTGCGCGTCTCGGAGAGCTGGAGCGCAGCGACAGCGCCGGCGGCCACAAGGATCAGGGTTGTGAGCGCAGTCGCGATGGCCGTGACGACGTCGGGCCACGTCACGGTCGCGGGTGCGGTAAACGAGAGCATCCGTGTCCGTCCTCTCTCTCTTGATCCCGTCTCTTCAGACGTCGGCTTTCATTCTGACCCTGGGCAGCAACGCTGGAGTGGGAGTGCTTCCCGAACGCGCAATTCGACGGGTCCGTTACTTCGAACCGAACGAGCACGCAACGATAGTGTTACACGCGGGCCGTTACGGTTCGAGGCCGCTATCTCCTATCCCATCACGCGCAGGACGGCCTCCTCCCCCTCAAACAGGCCGTCCGTAACCTTCTCAAGCCGCGGAAAAGGTTCCCAAATCGTAGACGGAGTGGTCTGGTGCGAGGCTGGAGATGCCGCTGAAGGACGGCCGTTGCGTGGGTTGCTGTCGCCTATCCTCCTAGACGTGAGGCGGAGGATTCTCCTAATTGCCAGCGTCGGCGCAGTCGTCGCGCTAGTGGTTGTCGGCCTCGTCTGGCAAGTCCGGCCCTCGGATCGACGGCCCTCGGGCCCACCGCGTACCAAGACATACAGCTCGCTTCAAACCGTCCACCAAGCGATTGGCGGGAAGCTCATCATTCGCGATCCGACGTCGAGCCCGCGTCCCTCCCCGACCGAATCTCCATTACAGCCCTTGCAAGCGTCAGATAACACGCTAATCGCCTGGGCGGCGCTTATCGCTGCCATAGGCTCTGTGCTTACCGCCCTCCTTGCGGCCATCGCTCTGATCGCTGAGGGGCGGCGGGACCGACTCTCAATCGGCATCAGCAACCTCTGGAAGTTGGTCGAGGGGTGGGATAGCCCTGAGATGCGATTGCGCCGTGCTCTCCTGGCTAAGAGGCTTCGAAACAATGTGGCTCCGCGCGAAACATCCGATGACGCCATCGATGTGCTCAACACATTCGAGTTGCTCGCTTACCTGGTGCGCTCGGAGACCTTGAGCCTTGAAGGCGCCTGGATCAACTTCTCAACTTGGGCGGTCAGCTATTGGTACATCTACGAAACCGCGATCAAGCATCTACAAGAACAAGATTCAACCCTTTTTGAGGACTATGGCACGTTGATCCGCCAGTTCATTGACTATGAAGCGCGACGCAGGAATCTGGAGCCGGCTGCGGTTGTCCCCGACGCCGACGCCCTGCGCGAGTTTCTCAGGGCAGAAGAGGCACTCCTGCTACGCATATCGCCACCTCAGGCCGCTCGTGAGCCGACAGAGAGCTTCGGTGGCAGAGTGGTCTCGTGGCTGCGGTCGTGGTTTAGTGAAGCCCGCGCTCAGCCGACCCCTTCGGACGCGGAGGGTGAGGACTCTGGGGGCTCGGATGACCCGAGCTGATGGGCCGACGGTTCTTCATCGCGACCATTCCTTTATCGGCTGTTGGCAACCCAAAGATTACCTCAACTCGTCAAGAGTCCCCCCGCTAATGGGTCGGCCCTCAGCGCTGGGGGCGGCCGCCTCCAGGTAAAGCTAGGTTACCCGTCCCGGGGGGCCAGGCCTATCGGGGGAATGGGTGCTCCCCCCAGGCCTCGTAGATGGCCCAGAGTTCTACGTAGCGGGGGCTCCGAGCGCCCAATTCGGGGCGCTTGTCGGACAGGAAGATGCCGGCGTGATCTCATCGCGCGAGTGTCCCTGATGCCGGCGCCGGTGGCCAATGCAACAGTGCCCTTCAGGCTGTTTCGCACCTGGCCTACCTCTTCAAAGCGGCGAGAAGTCTCCGGCGAACGACTCTGTGGGCGGTACGCATCGGTTTGCCGAGTGGTGGGTTATCCCTTTCGGTCTCCTTGATTAATCTCTCGACGTATCGCCAATCGATCTCCTCGTAGGAGGCGAGTGCGACCGCAAGAGCAGCGCGAGCCGCCTCGCTGTCAGGGTTCCTTTCATCCACGGTTGCCTGCCGGATCCTGTCAAGGTACAAGTCATCGACCCCGATTACGGCTGCGATCCCGCTCCCTACCGCCCGACGTACGACTCGCGCTTCATCCCCGTCGATTGTCGTCTCCGGGAACTCCACGGCAATCTTAGAGCGGGCATGGAACCAGTGGCGTCCCTCCTGCGTGAAGCCGAGACTGCGCAGAAGGTCATGCTCTTCCGGACTGACCCAGCCACAAAGATCGAGATCGGTCTCTACGTACACGTCGCCGGTGTAGAGGTCTTCGGCAGTTCCCCCAACCACAATCGGTTCTCGGCCGAGTACCTCCCTCAGGGCAGCCGCCACCAGCAGGTGCCGCTGGAGCCGGTCGGGCTCAACCCCGGCTTGAGCTAGTAACTCTCTGGCTCTCGAAACGCTCACGTGTCAATCCATCAGCTAGGAGGCTCTCAGCCTCCACGGGCGCGGGGTCTCGGTCCCAGGGATTGAATGCGTCCCTTCCGAGAACGCGCTCAACCCGCCTCCGGCGCTCCTCACGACTGACCGGCCTGGGATCCACTCCAAAGACGATCTCCATCGGCGTCCCGATGGCTCGGGCGAACCGATCCACCACCAGGCAGCTGGGAAGAACCCGACCGCTCTCGATCTTCGAGATTGCGGCCTGAGTCGTGCCCATACGAGCAGCCACGTCCGCCTGGGTAAGGCCAGCCTCTTGGCGCTTCCTCGCTAGCTTTCGACCAAGGGTTAGTGCGTCCATGGATGGCAGTCTATATCTAATTGGCAATATTCGTCAACCCAAAATATGCCTCTCCAGCAATATAGTCGCCCAGGATCTCCCCCGGCCTCTTTTGGCTTCGTTCTGGGGGCTTGCTCGCGAGACGGCCGGATGAAGCTCCGATCGCTGGCTTCACCAGCGCGTTTCCCCAATTAAGGCTCGTTGGGGAGACGGGAGCCATGGGGTTCGGTGTCGCCCAACAATGTTCACGAAACAGGTGTCTCGCCCCTGGGGACAGTCTGGATCCCCTTTGTGGTCGCCGAGGCGGAGCGGGTCGAGCGAACTCGAAGAAAGACCTGCTCACGGGCCGAATCCGAGTTTCTGTGCCCTTCACGTCGCGGCCCACCACCCGGTGAGCGGGCCCGGTTCCACCTCGCGTCCGTACCCGAGAAGCAGGCCCGAGCCCGCGGCGAGGAGGGCGGATGCCCCGCGCAGCGCGTGGACGGCCAAGGGCCGAGCCGCCAGCCCGGCGCCCAAAGAGAGCGAGGCGGTGACGAGCGCCATGAGAACGGCTCCGGTGTGAGGATCGAGGCCGGCGGAGGGCGCGAAGATGAGGCCCCCAACCGCCAGCGCGCCGGCCCCTGATAGGGCGGCCAGGTTCGCCGCCCAATCCGCAGGGAGCCGGGCCCACCGGGCCGCGGCTCCGGTCAGGACCGCGACGGTGGCGGAGAGGCAGGCCGTCAGCATCGCGGCCCGAGGACCGGACCAGCCGGCCCACAGAGCGAGTTGACTCCAGGACGCAGCCGCCAGGGCCATGCTGGTGGCTTGCATGGCCAGCCGGAATAAGCCCCGCGACCGGATGGCCACCCCCACCGCGACCAGCGAGTAGGCGGCAAGCGCAAGGGCCAACCACCCCGGTCCGCCTGCTCCCGCCCCGACCCCGAGCACGATCGCACCGGCCCCAGCCCAGAAGGGATTGCGGCGCAATCCAGCCAGGGCCAACCAGAGGGCGCCGATGCCGCTCCAGGTGGCCGCCACCGCACCCACGTCGAGCGAACGCGCCAGCGCGACGGCCGCCACCCCGTGCGCGACCACGAGCGGGGCGAGGTCCCACCGCACCCACGGGTCCCGCGACCCCTTCATCTGAGCTAGGAGCAGCCAGGAGGCGACCAGACCCGTGGCCCAGATCCCTCCCGTCCACGGGAGTTCCAGGACCGACCACGGGGTGAGCGCCCCCACGCCCACGACGACGAGCGCGCTCCACGATCGGTGGTCGGCGATGGGACCGACGTGACGGCCCGCGGCGGTCGCCAGGAATGGGAGGCTCGTCAAGAGGATCGCGGCCCGAACCGCGGCGATGACCCGCTCTACCCCGCGGGGAAGCATGCCCCGGAGCGCGCGGAGGATGAGATCGACTACCGGTGCGCCGCCTCGCTCCTGGTCCACCACCGTCACCAGCCACATCGCTGCCCACAGGGCGAGCGTCACCAGGCGCGCGAGCTCCGTGGGGGCGGCGCCGAGCCCAGCCAGCGCGAGTGCCGTTCCAACGGCGGCAAGGTGCCCGGCCACCCGCGACCTGCGTCGCGTCGATGCCACCACGACCAGCGCCAGTCCGGCCCCGGACCAGACCATGGTGCGGTATCGGAGCGCCGCGTCCGCGGCATCGAACGTGAGCTCGACCGTCCAGGCCAGGGCTGCCGCCGTCGCCCACACCCGAGCGGCGGGCCACCGAGGCGAGAGCGCGATGGCGAGCGCGCAGAGACCGGCGGCCGCGGCCAGCTGCTCGGCAGGCTCGGCGGACCGCACGACCACGGTGGCCGCGATCACGCTCCCGGCGGCGGCAGGCACCCACCACGCGTAGAACAGGTCGTGTCTTCGAAGGACCCGGACCGTGACCGCGGCCGCCAGCGGTATCCCCGCCAGGGCCATCAGCGCTCGACCGTCCGGCCAGACCTGCAGCAGGCCCCAGGCCGCGCCGACCGGCAGGAGGGCGGCCCCTGCTTCCAGGGCCCATGCCTCCCCTAGTGTTGCCGAAGAAAACCGGATCGCGCGACGGACGTGCGCCCAGACGGTGACGCCGCCGAAGGCTGCCACGGATGCCCACGCGCCGGCCACCGAGAGGCCGAGGCCCGCAGCGACACCGATCCCCGAGACGGCCCGCGGGATCGCGCCGCGGCGGCGGACCTCCTGCCACTCGAGTAGGGCCAGGTATGCGAACGCGGTGACAGCCCCGCCCGTCGCGTACCCCAAAGCGGGCATCAGGGCCGAGGCGGTGATCCCCAGGATGGCGGCTTGGAGGAGGGCGACTGGAACGTGCCCGGCAGCCGGCCCGGCCAGCAACTCCACCGTAACCAGCGCCGCGAGGCCGGCCACGATCACCGGGGAGGCCGGCCAACCCTCCGCGGCCGCGAGGGCGATGGCCAGCGCATAGGCGACGGCGATCCCCGGCACCGAGGAGATCCGGATGGATCGGGAGAGACCGAGCCTGGGCCACAGCCGGGGAACGGCCGCCGTCGCCGCCACGCCGACCGACACGAACGCCAGCTGGCCGGCAGACCATCGCCTGAGGTCGATCCCAGCGCTCGCGCCCTCAGCGAGAAGCAGGCCTGCTGCCCAGCAGGCGCACCACACCATGGGTGCGACCAGGTATCGAAGCGAAGCACCTGGCTGACGGACCGTGTAGATCGCGTACGCGGCGGCCAGTGCTGTCGCGACGGCCGCGAGCGTCAGGACCAACGCCGTGCCGTGGACCTCGGGAGGGAACGCCACGCCATCGACGAAGGACGCGAAGAGCATCATGGGCAACAGGAGCCCGCCGATCAGCCCAAGGCCCGTGGCCACGATGGGGGCTCCCCTGCGCCGTAGGAACCAGGCGGACCCGAGGAGCATCCCGGGCATCCCGATCTCGGCGACCGGCCGCAGGCCCACCCGAACGGTGCTGAACGAGAACAGGGTGAACCCGAACGCCCCGGCGAATAGCAGCAGCACCCCAAGGTACGCCAACCCGTGCACCGCAACGTCTGAGGCGACGAGCTCCTTGATCCGATGGGCCCGCGCCTGCACGACCGACGGCCGTGGGGCCGGGACCCGCTCGGGAACGGTGATGGTGACGGGCGTCGGTGGTGGCGCAGGGGGTGCGGACAGGACGGGAACGACCGGCAATTCGGCCGCCGGTGCAAGCGCCGCCCTCATGGCGCGATGCCGGCGTTCCTCGATGAGGGCCCTGAGCCGGTCAGCGGTTTCCCGATCAACAAGGCCGCGACGGACGGCCTCGGTCACCACCCCCGCTGCGTACTCGAGATGCTTCAACTCTGCTTGCTCGGCCCTCACCGATCGCTCCGGCATGGAGGGAGGCGAGACGGCGACCGGCGGAGGAGCCAGTGGGCGGGAGGACGGCTTGACCGGGGTCCCGAACCCCAGCGAGCGGTCTGACCCGACCGGCTCCTTCGCTCTCCAGGTGAGGAGCCAGATCAGGAACCCCGCGACGATCCCGCTCGGAAGGGCAGCTTCCGGATCGATCGCCCCGCCGAGCACGGCTCCCACGACCGAGCCCGCAGCGATGAGGGTCTTGCGGCCTCCCATGTGCCCATCCTTCCGCGGGCACGAAATCGACGATAGACGGTCCAACCCCTATCTTGAAGGGGCGGATAACTCACATCTGGCTGGGCACATCCGGCAAATCGAGGATGTCCCACTCATCGTAGAACTTCGGGCGGTCCAGCCGACCGGACTCACGCGACCCGACGCCTCCTTTCTACCATCTCGGCGTGACACTCAGCGCTCGAGCGAGGGCATGCATGTCGTGGTGACCGTTCACCTTGCGGAACTGCTTCTCCGCTTCCAGCATGCCCGCGGCGATCCAGCGCATCGCCATCTCACCCGACCGCCAACGCTTGACGTTGCGCGTGGCATCGCGCGCGATCGAGATCATCGACTCAACCGGTTTGGTGGACTTGAAGGTCCGAAGCAGCGACGGCGGGAGCCCGAGCCGGCGGCGTGCCCGCCAAGCGAACGGTCGCGGACGGTGCGGACGGTGTTTGGGACCCTCCTTGGCGTGGGCGTCGGAGGTGGGATGGTTGATGTGCGAGGAGGTGCGAACACCCGGAGGCGAACGGGTCGGACGGGTGGACACCGGGGGCTAGCGCTTGTCGCAGGTTGTTCCCGAATACGCAAGCACTCATGCTCGTCTAGGTAGAAGTGGTCTCCAGAATGAGGAGAAGTCCCCCTGTCCAATCGTGCTTCCGAAGGGCATCCTGAGCCGGATATTTGAGGGAGACGGTCATGGCGAGTTCACCAGCAGTCACGGAGACGCGATACGACCTCCTGCTGATATCCGCGGGGCCCACGCCCAGACGCGTGGCCTGGACGATGAGAAGGGCGGACGCGCTGGAGCTCCTCCAGAAAGCCCCCGTCCTCATCCTCGAGAGCGCTTCCTATGAAACCGCAGAGGGGGCGAGGCAAGAGCTGGAGGCAAGAGGCGCAACGGTTGAGTTGCGGCCCCATGAGGTGGTGGAGGTGTCTGAACCTTCACCCGATCCCGCGCCGAGTTCTCCTGAGCCGTTCCGAGGATCGCAGGCCGTACTGATCACGGTCGCGATTATCGCCCTGGTCGCCTTCATCGTCCTGATGGTCTTTCTCTCCGCGCTTGGCTCTGGGCTTAGCCAGCTCGGCGGGATTTGCAATCCGGAGTGCTTGTGAGCATGGGCACAGCGAAGAATTCCTAGCCGGAGAGAGAGTTGAGCTCGACGGTGTCTGCAGTGGTAGGCCAAGAATGTCAGTCGGAGCGATGAGCGAGGAGGCGTTTCGGAATGCGATCGGGCGATCGACGGCTCGAAGCGCAGCGAGGTCACGATGTGTCTGGCGATCGGGACAGATGGGTCCTGAACGAGTCGGGATTCCGCCGAGGGCGCGCCGGGGCTGCAGGCGGCGGCAAGGGGCGGGAGTTCCCTGGGGGCGCTCGGGTCCGGAGAGCCAACGTCTCTCCGGTGAGGAACTGGTGGGCGATCGCCTCCTTAATATTGGCCGGTGTCCCGCCTCTCTTGTTCTTGATTCACGCCGTCACCGACTCTGTCGGGTGGATCTTCCTTCTTTCCTGGTGGGTCTCGCTCCTGTGCAGCTTTCTAGCGATCTTCCTCGGAGCCATGTGGGGGCGCGTCCCGGGCAGCGGGCAGGGGCTGGCTGTGGTGGGGCTCTTCTTGGGCGTGATGGAGTTGCTCGCCCTGGCCTACTTCGCCCTACTGCTTGGGCTCGGGGCTTTTCCCCCAGGTTCCAGTGGTCCGATCGTGCTTCCTTAGCCTTGTCCAACCCCTGTGAGGTAGGCCGCTGGCGAATCGACGAGCGGTAGGCGGCCGGGCTCAATCCCACCAGTTTCCCGGTAGGTGCATCGGTTCCCGCTCACCGTGGCAGCCGCGTCGCCAGCGGCCCCCTATCAAACGGTGCATGCGGTTCTCCCGCACACCGCTTCCCGACACCGTTCACCGAGAAATAGTCAAGAGTTGTGGATGAGGTTTCTTGGTCAGGCGGCGATGGACCCAGTCTTGTTGGTGTCGGTCGTGCCGATCTGAGCCTCCTTCCGTTCTTGAAGCTTGCCGTCGATGAAGGTGGCGCCGGCTCGCACCAGCGGGACGAGTTCGTGGCCGTTGATGCGCCGCCAGCGGGCCTGGGCGGCGTCGAGCAGCTTGA
>Ga0137375_10002576_pt1 | contig 21289 bp, 15 predicted proteins | sample SagtaG_24_FD_104936 | JGI IMG/M metagenome (GOLD analysis project Ga0137375, IMG submission 104936) | Vadose zone soil microbial communities from Sagehorn Ranch, Mendocino, California, USA - Sage1_R_113_16 metaG | ecosystem: Environmental > Terrestrial > Soil > Vadose zone | place: USA...
ACGGCGGCATGGACTACAAGGAACGCGAGGAGCAGGTCGCCTTCTTCCGCAAAGCCGCTGGCCGAGGGCGCGGCGCACTACCTGGTGGCAACGGACGCCGCGGGCGAGGGGATCAACCTCCAGTTCTGCTGGCTGATGGTCAACTACGACGTGCCCTGGAACCCGGCCCGCCTGGAGCAGCGCATGGGCCGCATCCACCGCTACGGCCAGAAGCGCGACCCGGTCATCCTCCTCAACGTGATCGCCGGTAAGACGCGCGAGGGCCGCGTGCTGCGGACGCTGCTCGACAAACTGGAGCGCATCCGCAAAGAGCTGAACTCCGACAAGGTCTTCGACGTGATCGGCCGCCTGTTCGAGGGGGTGTCCTTGCGTGCGTATCTCGAACAGGCCCTGACCGACGAGGGGGCCGAGGCCGTCCGGCAGCGGCTCGAAGGCACGCTCACCAAGGAGCAAGTCGCAGCCCTGGCGGACAAGGAGAAGCGGCTGTTCGGCGACGGCGGCGACGTGAAGGCCCGCCTCGACGAGCAGACGGCCCAACTTGAACGGGAACGCTGGCGGCGGCTGTTGCCCGGCTACGTCCGTCGCTTCGTGGTCAACGCCGCGCCGCTGCTCGGACTGGGCTTCGAGGGCGACCTGGATGGGTGCTTCGCCCTGAAGACCGTCACGCCGCACGCGCTCGACCCGCTCCAGCCGGTGCTGGAGACGTACCGCCCCGACCGGCGCAAGCGGCTGACGCTGGCAAAGCCGACCGACCCCGAGGGGTGCCTCTTCCTGCATCCCGGCGAGCCGTTCTTCGACCGGCTCCGGGCCTACGTCTGCTCGCGGTTCGCCGAGGCGGCGTTGCGGGGCGGCGTGTTCGTGGACCCGCTGGCGAGCCGGCCGTACCTGTTCCATCTGGCGTTGGTGACGATCCTCCGTGAAGCGGACCCGCTGATCCCGGCTTTTGGTCGCGCGGAGTTGCTCGACTGTCAGCTGGTGGGGTTGAAGCAAGAGGATGGCGGTGCCGTCGAGCCCTGCGCCGTAGAACAACTCCTGCTCCTGCGCGGAGGGGCTGGCACCCCGCTCGACGTCCGGCCGCTGGCAAGCCGCGCAGTCGAGTCTTGTCGGCAGGCACAGGAGTATCTGGCCGGACAGATCGCTTGCCTGCTGGTCGACAAACGTCGGGAGACGTTGCGAGAGACGCTGCCCGGTCGACTCGACTTCGTCGCGCGGGGCTACGACTACCAGGACGCCGACTTGGCGGCGGCGCGGGCGAAGTTGACCGAGAAGGCCCGTGCCGGGGACGCCAAGGCGAAGGGCGACGTCACGAAGATCAAGGAGCGGCAGAAGTCGCTGCTGGCCCGCAAGGAGGCCGCCCTGGCGGTGCTGCGGCGCGAGCCGGAGTTGATCGTGCCGGGGGAGGTAACCTTCCTGGCCCACGCGCTGGTCGTGCCGTCTGCTGACCCCGAGGACCGCAAGCGGCACGACGCCGACGTAGAGGCCATCGCCGTCAAGGTTGCCTGGGCGCACGAGGCCGGAGCTGGTGCTCTGGTCCAGGACGTCTCAACGCCGCCGCTGGCTGTACGTGCCGGCCTGACCGAACATCCGGGGTTTGATCTGCTGTCGCACCGACCGGGGGACGGCAAGCGGGCCATCGAAGTCAAGGGCAGGGCGAACGTCGGGGATGTCGAACTGACCGAGAACGAGTGGGTGCAGGCGTGCAACCACCGCGAACGCTACTGGCTCTACGTTGTCTATGATTGTACAGGCCCATGTCCGCGGTTGCTGCGTGTGCAAGATCCCTTCGGCAAGTTGATCGTGCGGGCAAAGGGTAGTGTGGTGATCAGCCGGCTGGCGATCATCGAGGCGGCAGAATTAGCCTGAAGGCAAAGGAGGTGTTAATGAAACCAATCGCGTTTCGGATCGAGATGTACAAGTCAGTGATCGACTCGGGATGGGTGGATGTCGTTCCCCTGACCGTCATCGTGGGCAAGAATGAATCAGGAAAGACAACCCTTCTGAAGGCCCTCCACAAGTTCAAGCCCTTTCGCGAAGAGCGGTACAACATCAACCGGGAATGGCCCCGTGGGCGACGTCGCGAACAAACGGACAAGCAGACGGTTTGTACCGTTCGGTTCGAGTTGGGTGACGACGAACTGACCGCTTTGGGGGAAATCACCGACCAGCGAGTGCGCGCCCGCCAGGTCGAGGTCGCCAAGAACTACAGCGGCCAGTTCCAGGTGATGCTTGACATTCACCAGTTCCCGGACCGCCCACATCGGGATGCGACGGATACTGTCATGGCCCAGGTGCCCGAACCCCCCTCGGCCGCAGGCGATGCGTTCCGGCAGGTGGCTGAGGCGTGTTTGAAAGAGGCCCAACGCACTGCTACGGAAGGCGAGTTCGCTGGACTCGGAGAGTTAGCCAAGGCACAGGCGGACCGGATGCGCGCGGCGTTTTTTGCAGACGCGGCTTCCCCTCAGCGTCAACAGGAAGACGCTTACGTCAACGCCTACACCGGCAAACTGCGGGATGCGATGGTCCGTCTCCGTGCGACTCCCACGATTTGCCAAAAGGCGACAGAGTACATCCTCCATCGCATTCCCACGTTCATTTACATGGACGAGTACCGCACCTTCAAAGGCACGACGTGGCTCAATGAGTTGAAGATGAGGCAAAAGGAAAGCCGGCTTGCCGAGGAGGATCGGACGTTCCTGATGATTTTGGGACTCTCTGGGCTCGACCTCGAATCGCTGATTCAGAAAGGGCAAAGCAAGGACCGGGAAGAGCGACAGTATGACCTCAGCGACGCTGGAGCGACTCTTACGCAGGATATTGCAGCACGCTGGCGGCAGCGGCGATACGAGGTCAACTTCCGCGCCGATGGCGATCAGTTCATGACCTTCGTTAGCGATGATCGGGACCGAACTCTTATCCCTTTGGAAGATCGCTCCAAGGGGTTCCAGTGGTTCTTCTCTTTCGACTTGCTGTTCATGCACGAGACAGACGGCACCTTCAAGGATTGCCTAATCTTGCTCGATGAACCGGGGTTACACCTCCACCCGGATGCGCAGCAGGATTTGCTCGCTCGGTTAGAAGCCTATGCGACGGGGAACACCCTGATCGACACGACTCACCTGCCGTTCATGATCGACTTAACGAAACCAGACCGGATCCGGGTCATCAGCGAGACCGCGAATGGCACCGTCGTCCACAGCGACCTGACGCAGAGCCAGCCTGAGGCCAAACTTGTGCTTCAGGCGGCCCTGGGTATGAGCGGGCGAACTTCCTTCCTGCTGTCCCCGCTCAATCTCGTCGTCGAAGGGGTCGATGATTACTGGATCGTGACGGAACTATCGAATCTCTTGCGGCGGTCAGGCGAACCGGCTTTGCCAGAGGAGCTATTCATCACCCCTGCGGGCGGGGCGTCCGAGGCCGGCTACATCGCTACACTCATGATTGGACAGAAACTGGGCGTCGTCGTCCTGCTCGATTTTGACAAGTCCGGCAACGACGCTCGGGATAAGTTGGTGAAGAACTGGCTGACGCGTTACCAGGCGAACTCGGCTCAAGTCCTGACAGTCGGTGAATGTGTGGGTGTGACCGACCGTGACTTCGCCATCGAAGATCTGTTCCCCGAGGATTTCTACGTCGCCCTCGTTGAGGATGTCTACAAGAGGCAACTCCAGGCCGCAGGGGTCACGACGTTCACGTTACCCCCGGGCGGCCTCCTTTGCAAGCGCGTGGAGCGGGGCCTGGAAGCACACGGGATCCCTTTCAACAAGGGGTCGGTCGCCAAGGTGCTCCGAAGTAAATTGTCCCACGCGGAGAGTCTCGATGCGTTGCCGGAGGAGACCCGCGACCTGGCCCGGAAGCTCATCGGCGGGATCGTCAAGGCGTTGCCAGGACATGCTCCGGTGAAGTCAGAACGGGGAGGGGCAAAGCCCGCCCGGTCGCGGAAAAAGGAGAGCAAATGACCGACCGTCCCCGCCTCATCGAGGTGGCCTTTCCGCTGCGACAAACTTCGCTGGACTCCGTCCACGAGAAGGCTGTCCGCCACGGGCACATCTCCACGCTGCACATCTGGCCGGCGCCGCCCCCTCGCCGCCTGCCGGGCCGCGCTCATCGCCACGCTCTTGCCTGACCCTGGCACGGACGAGGGCCGGCAGGAGTTGCTGGAGAAAATCGGCGGCCGGGTCAAACGGAAGGTGGAGAAGCAACAGCAGGGCGGCAAAACGGTCGAGGTTGTCAAGGAGGAGACGGAGGGCGGCATCCTCCACTGGGGCCGCGAGGATGGCCCCGACATGGAGTGGGTCCGCGAGGAAATCCGCAAGGCGTTCGGCGGCCGTACCCCGCGCGTCCTCGACCCATTCGCCGGCGGCGGAGCCATCCCGCTGGAGGCCATGCGGTTGGGGTGCGAAACCACCGCCATTGACATCAACCCGGTGGCCTGGTTCATTCTCAAATGCACCCTGGAATATCCGCAGCGGCTCGCCGGGCAAGTCCGTCCCCTGCCGAACTTCGCTCTGGAGTCAGCCGAGTTCATGGAGGGCTTTTTCAAGGGGACGGGCAAGCCGACGAAACGCCAACTACAAAAGCGACTGGAAGAGGTGCAGGGCGGCCTATTCCCACCGCCAGACGTGGACCTGGCCTGGCATGTACGGGCTTGGGGCTGGTGGGTGTTGCGGAAGGCGCGGGCCGACCTGGAGCGGTTCTACCCGACCATCGACGGCAAGCCGACCGTCGCCTACCTGTGGGCACGGACCGTCACGTGCAAGAACTGCCGTGCCACCGTGCCGCTGCTCAAGACCCGCTGGCTGTGCAGGAAGGATAACAAGCGGATCGTACTGACGATGGAGCCAACAGCCGACCGCACCAGCGTGGTCTTCGGCGTTCGGTGCGGTGTCCCCGCGTCAGGCGGGAACGTGGCCCAGAAGAAGGATCACGACAAGAAGTTGGGCGGCGGCACCATGTCGCAGTCGGGGGTGACCTGCCCGTGCTGTGGCGTAATCATGTCCTGGGACGATCTGCGGATCGAAGGACAGGCGAAGCGGTTCGGGTCGACGCTCTTGGCGGTGGTGGTTGGCGGGCCGGATGGGAAGGAATATCGCCTCCCACTCAAGTCCGAACTTCCCCCTGCCGAGGAGGTTGAACGGAGGAAGAACGACCTGTTCGCGGAACTGCCCTTCGGGCTTCCCCTGGACAACACCCCGGAGCCGTTTGGCCCAAGGAGACACGGTGCCGCTCTCCGGCGTTATGGCATGCTCAGGTGGACAGAGATGTTCACGGCGCGGCAACTGCTGGCTCTCGGCACCTTTGCCAAGTGGACAAGGCACGCCGAAGGTGCGATGTGTGCTGAGGGTTACCCGAGGGAGTGGGTCGAAGCCACCAGGGCGTACCTTGCCTTGGCGTTCGACCGCCTGGCCGACTATTCGAGTGCGGTTTGTAGCTGGCACAACACGGGAGAGAAGCTGAGGAACACATTCGGTCGCTTTGCCTTCCCGATCATTTGGGACTTCGCGGAAGTAGTCCCGACCTCGGACACGTCTGGCGGGTACGCCGGTGCCATCGAGTGGATCTCCTTGTTCCTGTCACACGCCTCGGAAGCCACCAAGGCGGCTCCCCTACCCACAGTGCTAAACCGCAGCAGTACCCGCAGCCTGGAACGGAAGTTTGACGTGATCCTCACGGACCCTCCCTACTATGATGCAATCTCGTACTGCGACCTGATGGACTTCTTTCACGTCTGGCTACGCCGCATCACCCACGCGTTGTCAGTGGACATCGACGAGTCCTTCCGGCAACCACTCGGCCCGAAGTGGGATCACCAGGCAAACGACGGGGAACTGGTCGATGACCCGTCCCGCCACGGCTGGGATAGGCTGAAGTCGAAGGCGGTGTACGAGGACGGCATGTATCGTACGTTCTCCGCGTGCAACGCCGCGTTGGAGCCGGATGGGCGGTTCGTGGTAATCTTCGCCCACAGCACCCCGACGCCTGGGAGACGCTCGTCTCGGCGATCATCCGCGCCGGGTTCGTCGTCGACGCGAGTTGGCCGATCCAAACCGAGATGGGCAACCGGACGCGAGCCCTGTCCTCGGCTGCCCTGGCCTCCTCTGTCTGGCTGGTCTGCAAGAAACGCCCTGCTGCTCGTCCCGGCTGGGACAACCGCGTGCTGGAGGAGATGCGGGACAACATCCACCAGCGGCTCAACGACTACTGGAGGGCCGGCATACGCGGCCCTGACTTCGTCTGGGCGGCGACCGGCCCCGCCCTGGAAGCCTACAGCAAGCACCCCGTCGTCAAGAAGGCGACCGAACCCGGCCAGGTGATGACCGTCTCCGAGTTCCTGCGCGCGGTCCGTCGTCTCGTGGTGGACTTCGTCGTCGGGCGCGTGCTGACCCACAACGGCGATGGCGCGGCGGTCGAGGGGGTCGACGATCTGACCACCTACTACTTGCTGCACCGGCACGACTTCGGCCTGGACGACGCCCCGGCCGGGGCCTGCATCCTCTACGCCGTCTCGTGCAACCTCTCCGACGCAGCACTCGTTGATCGCCACGACCTGCTCGCCCGTGCCGGAGGTAAATCGGCGGCTGGCGACGACGAGGAGCAGGACGAGGACGACGCCACCGCCGAGGTCGGGGGCGGCTCGGGCTCGCAGTTCCGCTTGAAGCCGTGGAGTCAGCGGAAGCGCAAGACGCTGGGCTACGACGTCGAGGGCAAGCCGGCCGCGCTGATCGACCAGGCACACCGCCTGATGCACCTGTGGAAGGCCGGCGACGTGGTCAAGGTCGATGAGTACCTTAACGACCGGGGGCTGCGCCGCGACGCCCTCTTCCATCAGCTCCTGCAAGCGTTGATCGAACTGGCCGGGGCGGGCACGGAGGAACGCGCCTTGCTGGAAAGCATCAGCAACCATGTGGTCGCCCGCGGCGTGGACAAGCCAGCCCAGCCGACCTTGTTCGACAGCAACTTGTTCGAGTAGTCAGTGGAAAGGAGCATGGCTGACAACGACATCTTGCCCTAAAATCCAGCGAAGCCACGGTGTTTCGAGGATTTTCCACAGCTAACCAGATCAAGGGAGGTGCCAGTTTGTCAACACTCGGACGGTTTCTGTACCGGGGGACTACCAGAGGATGGCCAGGTAGTCGATCCAGCCAGAGACTTGGCATTACGAGTGCCTCAAGTGACCCGCTGGTGGCAACTCTGTTCGCTCTCCATTGCTATGGCGTGTACGGCCAAGGCGTCGTGTATGCGGCAAAGGCAGACGATCTACAGTCCTTGTTATGTGCTGGGAACGTACTGAACCAACGTGAGCGGGAAATCGGGCTCCAAATGACTTGTGAGGAGTTCCAGCACCGGGCGATTCGAGAATGTCATGCGCTGGAGGTGCGGCAACACTTAGTCGATCTCGGTTTCAAAGCGCACCTGCCAGAGCGTTTGCTCGATAATGAAGCTCTCAACCGAGCCATCAATCTCTCACCACGGCTGACTTCCGAGGAATTGCGAAACTTCGAGACTCGTTTCGTGGGAGTTTAATCATGGCAACCAAGAACATTGAGTTTGTTGTGAATTACGTGGTTGAAGGGGCCACAGGCACGATACGCCCAATTGGGCGTTGCGGTGACCATCCCATCGAAGTCGGTGATGTATTTACACTGGTTTACCGCAACCGCCCACGTGAAACGGCCGAAGAGCTTGCAACAGCCGCCGAGCGGATCTGGGAGCATCCAGTTGCACTCCACGTGGTTGAGATTCAGGCTTACGGCAGGGTGCTTCAAGAACTGGGAGAAGGGATGACGGGTTCTCTTGTTCTAAGTGGGGAGGGTGGACGGTTTGTCCAACCCGGTTTTGTGCTAAGTGTGCAACACAGTTCCTGATCCTCTCAGCATGTGTCTCCTACCACCCTGAACGGTGCCAAATGGCCAGTACCCGTAGCCCATGGAAGCCCTGGCACAAGGTTGTTCAACTCCGTAGCGACCTGCGCGCCGGCGAGCTGTCACTGGCAGTCTTCGCGGCCGACCTGTACGACGTGGTGATGGGCAAGGCCCGGAAGGTCTACGCCGACCCCAAGGAGTTCTTCGCCCTCACCTACCCGACTTTCAACCTGCGCGAGCTGGCGAAGGACGTCGTCACCCGCCTGGCCGGCAAGAACGACAAGGCCATCCGCCAGCTGGAGCTGACCTACGGCGGCGGCAAGACGCACACCGAGATCACCCTCTATCACCTCACCCGCGACCCCGACTCCCTCCCCGACCTACCGGCCGTCCAGGAGTTCCTTCAGCACATTGGCCGCACGCCACCCCGTACCCAGGTCGCCGTCCTCGCCTTCGACAAACTCGACGCCGAGAAGGGCATGGAGGTGCGCGGCCCTCAGGGCGAGACGCGCTGGCTGAAGAACCCCTGGAGCGTCCTCGCCTTCCAACTTGCCGGCGTGGACGGCCTCAAGCAGCTCCATCCCAAGGGCCTCGACGAAGAGCGCGACAGTGCCCCGGCCGAGCCATTGCTGGAGGATCTGCTCCGCACGCCGGCCCAGAAGGGACTGTCGACCCTGGTGCTGATCGACGAAACCCTCATGTATGTGCGGGAGAAGGTGGGCCTCGACCCAGTCTGGCGCGGCCGCCTGGTCAACTTCTTCCAGTATCTGACCCAGGCGGCGACCAAGGTGGACACCTGCTGCGTCGTCGCCTCCTTGCTGGCGACCGATCCCCACAAGAGCGACACGCTCGGCAAGGAGTTGGTCAACGAACTGTACGCCATCTTCCGCCGCGAGCGCGAGGAGGGCGTCCAGCCCGTTCTCAAGGAGGACGTCGCCGAGGTGCTGCGGCGGCGGTTCTTCACGCCCGAGTCGATCCGCGACCGCGAGGCGTTCCGGCCGCACGTCGTCGCCGCCCTCAAGGGCATCATGGACCTGGACGAGCAGACGCGCAAGGACGGCAAGGCTGCCGAGAACCGCTTCCTGGCCAGTTACCCGTTTCACCCCGACTTGACCGAAGTCTTCTACACGAAGTGGACCCAGTTGGAGAGCTTCCAGCGCACCCGAGGGATCCTGCGCACCTTCGCACTGGGCCTGCGCGACGCCGAGCGATGGGATCACTGTCCACTGCTGGCGGCGAACCTGTTCCTGGGCGACCCGCGCATCGAAGGGCTGTCGCAAGCCGCCCGCGAACTGGCGACGACCGCCGCTACCGAGGAGTACGAAGGCAGGAAGCAGGAATGGTCCACCATCCTGGAAGGCGAGTTGGCCAAGGCTCGTGACCTGCAGGCCGAAACGCCCGGCGTGAACTTCCGCGAGTTGGAGCAGGCGGTCTTCGCCACCTTCCTGCACAGCCAGCCCATCGGCCAGAAGGCGTCGCTGCGCAATCTGTTGCTGTTGGTTGGCCCGACACGGCCGGACCGCATCGAGTTGGAGAAGGCCCTGCGTCGCTGGGCGGACGTCTCGTGGTTCCTCGACGAGGCCGATTTTGGCGAGGCGCAGCGGGGTGACGGCCCGAGGCCGCTACCGAAGGTGTGGCGGCTGGGCTCGCGGCCCAATCTGACGCAGATGCACCACGACGCCTGCACGCGCGTGTCGGGTGATCTGATCGAGGCGAAACTCGTGGCCGAGATTGGCAAACTCAAGAATCTGACGATGGGAGCGAAGGAGGCCGGGGCGAAGGTCCATGTCCTGCCGGAGCGGCCGAAGGATGTTGAGGACGACGGCGAGTTCCACTTCGCGGTCCTCGGCCCCAAGGCCGTTTCCAGTTCGGGGAGTCCCAGTGCAGAGGCACGCCGCTACCTGGACGAGACGGCGGCCGCCGACCGGCCGCGCGTCCACCGCAACGCCGTGGTGCTGGCGGTGCCGTCGCGAGAGGGGCTCGACGTGGCCCGCACGCGTATCCGCGACTACCTGGGCTGGGAGGATGTTCGTCACCAACTCAAGGACCAGGACGTCGATCCGCTGCGGCAGGAGACCCTGGCGGCCAGCCTGGAGGCGGCGCGCAAGAAGGTGCCCGAGGCGGTCCTGTCCATGTACGGCGTTGTCGTCACGGTGTCGGACAAGAACGAGGCCCAGGCATTCAAGTTGACGGTCGATCCCAGCAAGCCACTGTTTGGCCAGATTCTGACGGATGGCCGGTCCCGCATCCAGGAGGCGGCGATCAGTGCCGACGCGTTGCTGCCGGAGGGGCCGTACAACCTGTGGCGCGGCGGCGAAACGGCGCGGCGTGTGAAAGACCTGGCTGGGGCGTTCGCCCAGTTCCCGCACCTGCCGAAGATGTTGCGACGGAAGGAAATCCTCGACACGTTGGTGCAAGGCGCGCGCGACGGCTTCTTCGTGCTGCGGGTCACCAATCCGGATCGGACGGCGCGCACGTTTTGGCGGCAGGAACCGGACGAGGCCGCGCTCCGCGACCCGAGCCTGGAACTGGTCCTGCCCGAAGCGGCCGAGCTAACGGAACTGCCGCCGTCGCTGCTGCTGCCGAAGGCGTTGCCGGGGCTGTGGGCAAGCGACGAGGTGACCGTCCACACCATGCGCGTCTACTTTTCCGGTGGTAACGTGGTGCAAGTGCCCCGGCAGGGGTACGAGGAGCCGCTCACGATTCCGAAGGCTGACCGTAGCGTGGTTGAGGTCGCGCTCGCCAAGGCCGTCGAGCAGGGGCAACTCTGGCTGATCGCCGGGATGGCGAGCCTGTGCGGCGAGGCTGTGCCGGTTGGCGTCCTGGCTGATGACGGCAGATTGCAAGCCCCGTTGCCATCGCTGCCGGCCACCGAGGTGCTGCCGGCCCAGCTGCCGGCGGTGTGGGCCAGCGGGGAGGTGACGACGGTTACGGCCATTGTGGAAGGGCTGTCGCAGAAGGTGGGCAAGCCGCTGCCCTGGCCGTTGGTGCGGACGGCCCTGAACGCCGCTTTTCAGACGCGCATGCTGGAGCGGACCGTGGACAGCGGGCCGTGGCCATGTGACCTCGCCGGCGCAGCCCACGTCCGCGTCTGCGTGCCCGGCAAGGCCCCGGTCGAGCCGCCCATCATCAAGCCAGTCGAGGTGCCGAAGAAGCCGGGCGTGCTGGTCGCAGAAGCCGATCTGCGGCCAAGCCAGATCCAGGATCTGGCCGACCAGTTGGGGGAGTTGACCAAGGCGGTCGTCGGCTACGACCTGAAGTTGCACTTGCGCATCGAAGTGGGCGGGGTGAAAACCGTCCCGCCCGAGTTAGTGGCCAAGCTGAACGCCATGCTCGCTGAAGTAGCCAAGGAGATGCAGTTTGAGTGATCGGCACACACGAGGCGCGGTCCACCTGTCGCGGTCGCAGAGAACGTGGGCGGTCATTCACGAACTGATCACACCTCGGCGAACCGACCCTGCCCCCACCTTCCAACATCGACAGGAGCGACTGCTACTCGACCACCAAGAGAGGAGGGGACTTCTGTCTGAACGTGTCTTTCCATTTTTTCGTAGCCGAAGGTTGTGCCCCTCTCCACGAATTGGACTTTTTTCCATTTTCTCGGTTATACCCGCCGACCTTGGCCTCCATTCTACAATAGGCCCCCACGAAGAGGCTCCAAACCAACTGTAGAGAAGAGGAAACCTGTCATGGGCACCCTGGTCATTCCTGACGCTGTTCCGAACTGTGATCTGGAGCGAGTTGAACTCGAATACCAAACACTGTCTCTCGCCCTCGCTGGCAACGGCCGAATCGAGGAGACGATTGACATTCGCGTCATGCTTGCCCCCGTGGTCGATGAGAAGCCCCTGTTGGAGTTCGCTTCCGACGGCCTCGGCGAACTGCTCGACCAGACCGAAGGTGAGGAGCAAGAGTTTTACACGTGGGTCTTGATGATGCTCGCCTTCCACCTGCTCTGCCCAGAACTCGACCAGATGCGCAGGCGCAGGTTCAATGTCAAGACGCTCCGCACGTCGGAGACCTTGCGGGAATTGGCCCAAACCACGCGGACGAAGGGGCATACCTACCCGGAACGGCTCCTGCGGTTCGCCGGTGTGTCAGCGGTCCCAACGACCCGACTGCTCCAGGAGGCTATCTACGTCCGGCCGGACCTTGCTCTCCCCCTGTCCGAAAAGCACTATCTGGAGTTCCGGGATCAGTTCTTCTCGGAGATCCAGCGGATCTCGGCCAAGGTGGAGCGGATAGGTCAAGAAGCCGTTCGTGACCTTCGCCGGAAGCTCGAATCGGACGACACTTGGCCTCCGGAAAAACGGGTCGAGGCCCTCCAGCGGCTCCAGGTGATGGAGCAGGAGCCGTCATCTCCTGAACGGTTGGCGGGGTGGCAAAAGGCCATGCGGTTCCTGGTCGAGAAGGCCCTGGAAATCGAAACGGAAACCGCAGGCCGGTTCGCGGATCTTGTCGAGCAGGCCCGCACCCTGCAAGAACCTGTGAGTCGGGAGGTGGAACACTCCGGCCTGCGGATGCTCGCCGAAGATGGGGAATCGTTTACTGACGAGTATGCCGACTGCATCTGCCGCAACTTCAAGATCGAGGCAGCCGACTCCCTCCTCGACCAGCTGATCGCCCGCTACATGGAGGTGTTTCAGATTCCGCAATGCCAACTCGTCACGGTTCCCGATGATTTCCCTGTGGGGGCCGAGGACTGCCTCGCGCAACAGGAGTTGACGCCGAACGACCCAGACTCAAATCCTGCCTTCGACGAGGAAGGTGACCTGCCGGTCGAGTGGCAGCAGTACGCAAGTTTCCTCGCCGCCAGGGACAGCGAGGATGTGTTTGAGAAGTGGTACACAGTCGGGTGGATCCTGACGAACCTGGTGAACCGCAACGAGTGTATCCGGTTGCTGCAACGGGAGGCCGAGAGCGTCGATCAGGGCGTGCTTGATTATGCCTTCAAGCTGGTCTACCGCAAGATTCGCCATCGTCTGACCTACCTGGAGCGGCGGGTTTTCAAACTCATGTATTTCCGACAGCCGATCTTCGGCTACCGCATCGCGGCAATGGACCCGGTGATCCTCTCCTTCGTCACGGGCATGGACGACGAGACGCAATTGCTCACCTTCCTCGTGCTGGTGCTCAAACGGCGGCAGCTGGAGACAGGAGACGACCTCGCAGGGGAGCTTGAAAGACGATGGCGAGCCTTTCTCCGGTTCTACCCGTACTGGCTGATGATTGTCCAAGACGAAGACTGCCAGCGAAAGCGCGGCCAGACGATCCAGACGAAGACGCTCTACCTCGATGCTCCGGGGCCAGCAAACAAGAACGGAGATTGGCAGACCCTGAAAGACAGGCTCCCGGACCCGAAGGGCAGACCAGCCGACGTCCTGCAAGCGTTCGTCAGTGAGTCAGGTGGCAGACTGGCCGAGTGGGCAGCACGGTATTGTAGCGAGGCCCAGGCCAGGTACATCACGCGGTACGCGGCCGGGGTGACGGAGATCCAGATCGCCAGGGAGTGCGGCGTTAGCCAGCCAGCCGTCAGCAAGGGGATTCGTGTGGCGTGTCAGCGGATTCGGGATGGCCTTCGGCAGGACGGCCTGCTTGAGACATGATGCCTGCCGTTGCCGGCAAGATCACGTTCGGGCCTGTGTAAGCGGAATGGTTGCGCGGACAAGCATTCGGAACGGAGAAGGACAATGAACATCGAACTCGATCTCAAAGGACTTGACCGTTTGAGGCGAAAGGCTGTTACCCTGCGCGGCAGACACTCGATCCCGGCCAGCGAACTTCTGTCCTCAGGCTTCATGCGAAGTTGCTCGCGCTTTGGCAGTTTCCAGGAGATGATCGAGGCCAGTCCGTTTCCCGGACAGAACTTCGGCGCGATCCCGGATGCGGCCTGGGATGCCTACGTTCGCCGAAGTACCCGGTTCTCCTCTTGGCGGGTGATGCTGCAAGAGGCTGCCGCCAGGTGGGCGAGAGCAAGGCTCTTCGGCTGATGCTCAGCCCTTCTCGCCTTCGTGGAGTTGGTTGTCCGTTGGCTGGATTCGTACCGCCCAGGCCGGCAGACTGGGTAAAGTTTGCCGGGTACGCAGGGCTTTCCTGCTGCCGTTGACAAAATTCTGCCCGGTTCGTTATTTTGTCAACATTGACAAAGTGACGAGAATCCCGAATAATGTCAACAAGGAGGAGGGCGATGATTGGGGATCGCATACGGCAAGCACGGTTGGCGGTTGGGCTGACACTCGACGAAGTTGCTGCGCGCATGACCCCCCTCGGACAGCCGATTACGAAGGCAGGCTTGTCGAAGTACGAGAAGGGGAAGAGCATCCCGAACCAAACATTCCTTGTGCAGCTCGCGCGTGTCCTTGGGGTCAAGGCGTCGTTCTTTGTCTCCGAACCGGCGGTGAGCATTGAGTGGCTCGCCTTCCGCAAACTCTCCAAGTTGCGGAAGGGCCGACAGGAGCAAATCAAGGCGTACGCCCAGCGCGTTGTTGAGGGCCAAATCTGGCTGCGCGGGGTCTTCCACCCAGAGGAACGCCCTAACTTCCCACACCCTCACCCCGCCCGGACTGTCGAGGACGCGGAGGCCGCCGCTCAAGGGTTACGTCAAGAATGGGGACTCGACGAACTGCCTATTGACAGTCTGACCAGCACCTTCGAGGACCGAGGAGGGATCGTCGTCCCAAACCCGCATCGGGACCGGGAGTTCGATGGCCTGGCGGGTTGGGCAAACAAGGATACACCTGTTGCCGTCGTCAATTTGGGCGTCCCAGACGACCGACGACGCTACAACCTCGCGCACGAACTCGGCCATCTCGCCATGGACTGCGACGATCTGGGCGAGAAAGAAGAAGAGAAACTGGCCCACCGCTTTGCCGCCGCCTTCCTCGTGCCGGCTCCGGTTGCCCGTCGCGAACTCGGCACCCGCCGTCGCCGACTGGAAGTACGGGAACTGGGCCTGCTCAAGCGGAAGTACGGGCTGAGCATGCAAGCCTGGGCGCGCCGGGCATTGGATCTGAGCATCATCGAACAACCGACCTACCGCAACGTGTGCATCGAGTTCAGCAGGAACGGCTGGAGGAAGGCCGAGCCGTTCGATTTCTGTGGTCATGAAATGCCAAGCCGCCTGGAACAGATGACGCTACGGGCGTTGGCCGAGGGCATCATCACCCGTGAGCGAGCCGAAGAATTGTGCCCTGGCTGTACGGCAAACGTGCAGTCGACTGAGGCCGTCATGCCCGGCGTCGGACTGTCGCCTGCTGAACTGCGGAAACTGTCCCGCGAACAGCGGCAGGCAATTCTGGAGGCCGCCGCCACGTTGGCTGAGGCCGAGTACCGCTCCGACGCTGAGATGACGGATTATGAAGCGTTCAGCGAGGAAGACCTGAATGGGAACGAATCCGAGCCCCTGTCGCGGTGAAGTGTGGCGGGTCCGCTTTGACCCCTCCGTCGAACCCGAGCAGAAGAAGGTGCGTCCTGCCGTTGTCATCAGTGAGGACGCGGTGGGACGCCTCCCTCTCAGACTTGTGGTGCCAATCACGGACTGGAAGCCGCATTTCGCTCACTACCCCTGGTTCGTCCACCTCTCGGTGACGCTCACGAACGGACTCACCAAGGAGTCCGGCGCGGACGCCTTCCAGGTCAAGTCAATCTCTGAGCGTCGTTTCGTGCAGAAACTCGGCATCTTGCCGAGCAGCCAACTCGACCTGATCGCGGCTGCCGTCGCCATCTGCGTCGGGGCCAACTGAGAGCCGCCCGGCCGCTCGACTGCCGCCGTTCTCCTGCACTCTTCGGTTGCGGGACCGTCCCCGTTCCGTTCCGTGCGGGTCATTCAACCTTCTGGAGATGCCGTGGCCAAGCACCAACCGAAGACGAAGCCCGCGAAGAAGCCCAAGACGAAATCGAAGCCGAAAGCTCAGGATCGACAGGGAATCCTTCGGAAGGAGGCGAACATCCTCTGCATGAAGTCGGGAGGCATTTGCGCTTTCCCTGGCTGCGGCAAGTCCCTTAGCGCCCCAGGCAGCACGCTCGACGATCCAGTCATCGTGGGGCAGATCGCCCACATCGTCGCGGACAGTCCCGGAGGGCCACGGGGGCAATCAAGCATGTCGGAGCAGGAGCGGGACAAGCACACGAACCTAATCCTGCTTTGCGGCGAACACCACAAGGTCGTCGACAGCCAGAAGCTGACCTACAGTGTCCCCGTCCTCCGGCAGATGAAGGCCGACCACGAGGAGCGCATCCGCCGAAGCGTCGACCGCCAGGCCGAGCCGGCCGAGCCGGTCTTTCGGACAGACACGGTCCACAGTTCCCTCCTCCCGGTGACTCACCTCCCCCAGGCCGTCTTCATCGCCGAGTGTCCGTTCGGGGAACGGCAGGAACGGGAAGTTTGGGAGCGCATCCGGTATCCCGAAGGGCGCAACGAACTGCTCCCCTTTTTGCTCCGCGGCGGCGCGTTGATCGCCTTCCACGACCTCCGGCAGACCGAGAACCCGTTCGCCAATGTCATCGACCACCGAAGCGTCCGGTTGCTCCGGGCCGAGGAGATGTGGGCCGAGGCTGAAGGGATGCGCCGGTATGTCGATCTGCTCAACAGGGCCATGAACCGACACGCGGCTCGGCTGTGCCTTCAGTTCGACAGGGACCACAAGCGGTTCCACTTCGTCGCAGACGGACTGGGTCAAGAAACCCGGGTCACCTACCGGCCCCTCGCTGCCAGCACGGCGACCCGCAAGACTGTCTGGCAGCCAACACGGAAGAAGGACGGGCAGAAGAAGCCCTTCTGGTGGCATCTGGCGGTGGGCTTGCGATTTCACCACCTCGGCGGCCGGCAGTGGTGCTTGAGCATCCGGCCAGAGCGGCACCTCACCACCGATGGTGTCAATCCCCTTGCGGCCGATCAGGTCGGTCCGAAGGTGACCCGTCTGAAGGCCCGGATGTTCAACGAAGCCTACCTGTCGGAGGTGAATTTCTGGAAGGAATACCTGGCGGACGGCGAGCCACGAGTGATCCTCAACTTTGGCCGCCAGTCGGCGGTGATCGAGGCCCGGCTGCTGACCTTCGATGTCCACTGGCCGGGCATACCGGGTGATGAGAAGACCTACTCGAATCAGTGTCAGGAGGACGACCTGTTCACTCTCGTCGGATTGCGCGACCTGGATGAGGGTGAGGAGATCGACTGGGCCGACTTTGAAAGGAGCAGCGATGATGACCACGGCATCGAATAACCTGGCACCACTACAACTGGACCGGCCGCACGTGAATACGACGTGGTTGCCGGAGCCACAACTCCTGTTCGCGGGAGGCATGACACACTGCGATCCAAAAGTCGGCATCCCACTGTACGGCCCTCGGTCGCTGGGGACAAACCGGCACAAGCACGAAGTCCATGTCGGCTACATCGGCACGCGCGAGTCGGTCAGCAACGCCCGACAGTTTTACCACGAGTGCTGCGAAGGCGTCGCCGGGGACGAGCGACACCCACACTTTCCGGGGTTCAAGGCGGATCGGGGTTTCCGGGGCGAGTTGAGAACAGACGACCGACTGGTCGAATTGATCAGCCGCCAAGAGCAGTCGGACATTCTCACCATGCGTCAACCGGGTGAGCGGTTCGAGGCGTTGCTCTGCCTCTTGCAGGAGAAACTGGAGATCCTCACCCAGAAGGATCACCCGCTTGACTACCTCGTCCTCGTCCTCTCGCAAGACCTACTGCGGAAATGCAGCACCGCGGACTACGTCGTGCAGGGCGTGGGGCCGGTCCACCGCGATCTGCGGAAGGCGTTCAAGGCGATGGCCATGCGGTTCCAGAAACCGACGCAGCTGTTGAAGGAGACGACGGGCCTGGTCCCCTACGGCCGCAAACTGGACCACAAATCGAAGATCGCCTGGAACCTGTTCACCGGACTGTATTTCAAGGCGGATGGGTTGCCCTGGGGGCCGCACGGCCTGCCGCCATCCACATGCTATATCGGGGTCAGTTTCTACCGGCCGCTTGGGGAGTCTCGGGCGATGCGGACGAGTGTGGCGCAGGCGTTCGATGAGGACGGGGAAGGGTTGGTGCTGCGGGGGCATCGGTTCCCTTGGGACGAGAAGGAAGACGGCCGGTCACCTCACCTGCCAGCAGAATTAGCGGACCAACTCATCAGCATGGTCCTGGAGCGGTACGAGAAAGAGCGGAACCAACTGCCGCAACGAGTCGTGGTTCACAAGACCTCGCGGTTCGAGCCCGCAGAACGAGAAGGGTTCGAGGCTGCTCTGCGGCGAGTCAAGCGGTTCGACCTGGTGTCGCTGGCCCCGACGAGCGAGGCTCGCCTGATCCGTGCCGGACAGAACCCGCCGCTGCGCGGGACGGTCTTCACCGTGGGAGGGGTTTCTTACCTGTACACGTCCGGGTACGTCCCCTGGCTCGGCCGCTATCCACACGGCCACGTGCCCTGCGCGCTCCAGCTCGCCGACCACGTAGGGGACACGTCGCGGGTGGAACTGATGCAAGAGGTGCTGACGCTGACCAAGATGAACTGGAATTCCTGCCAGATGGAGAGCCTGCTCCCGATCACGGTTAGATTCTCGCGACTTGTGGGTGACATTCTCCGAGAGGTGCCGGCTGAGCAGACGCCACAGCCGAAGTACAAGTTTTACATGTAAGCGGCTGTCCCGCTGGAGCGCGTAGGCATCCCTCGTCGCCGCTGTCCCTGTGCAACCCGCACGAGATTCAGCCAGGCCCGGCCACACCCCTGCGATGCATGCGCTTGGAGAGGGGCTACCAAACTGGAGAGCAGCGTTTGCGCCCCCTAGGGGTCGGAATAACGGCCAACCACTTTCTTGCCGGAAGTGAGGTGATCGCTCTATGATCAAGGATTTGCAAGTCACTCTCTACGACATCTTCGGCTTCCTGATTCCGGGGACCGTGTTCCTCGCGGCGGTTGGTCTGCTGTTCGGGGCGGTCTACCTACCCCAAAGTCAAGCCCCGCTCGTCACCCTGGACGCGGCAGGGTGGGTAGTTCTCGTCTTGGTCGCCTACCTCGCCGGCCACATGGCCCAGTCACTCGGGAACCTTCTCGAAAAGCTCTACAAGGCGACGGAGACCGTGGTGCTGGAGGGCCAAGGCCCGTACCGACTCCCTGACGTCATCATTGTGGCTTGCCGGACGAAGGTGCAAGAGACGCTGGATGTGGCTGCATCCGGTCTGGACCCTCGGTGGCTTTACCGGGTGTGCGACGATGCCGTGATCCGGTCGGGCAAAATCGGTGAGCGGGACGTCTACATCTACCGCGAAGGGTTCTACAGGGGTGCCGCCGTGTCCTTCGCCCTTCTGACCTTCGCGGTGGTGACCCTGCTCGTCCGCTTGTACCTCGCCGGGCAGCACACCATCCTCGCCGGTTGGGCCACCGAGCGAGAGCATCTGTGGTTTCTGTTCACTCTTTCCCTGGGTTGCTCCTACCTGGCCTTCCGCCGGTACAGGAGGTTTGGGATGTATCGAGTCACCCACGCCATGATCGGCTTCCTCACAGTCAAGGACGAGAAAAAATCTGACTCGAGCAAGAAGGACGCATGAACAATGGTCGCCAAGTTCGTCTTCTGGGATGTGCAGCACGGCAACGCCTGCTACATCGAAACGCCGACCGGCAAGCGTCTGGTCATCGACTGTGGAGTCGGATCCTACATCAAGCCTGCCGATGCCACGTTCAGTCCCCTCGGCCATCTATGGCACAGAGGAAGGGTACGGAACCTGGATGCGGCGATTATCACCCACCCACACCGCGACCACATCGAGGACATCGGCAACCTGACCGCCTTCAAGCCAAAGAAGGTGGTCGCCCCTCGGCACCTGTCCAAGGCCGACATCGACAAGGGCAACCGCGGCGAAGACAGGGATGTCATCGAACGCTATCTACAATGCCTGCGAGCCTTTCCACAGACCCTGCCCTACGAGCAGGATCCGCTGAATCCCACGAACAGCGGCTTGTCGATCCTCTACTACACCCCGACCAAATGTGCGACCTCGAACCTGAATAATCACAGCATCGTCACTGTCGTTTCATACGCTGGCTCCAAGATTCTGATCCCCGGCGACAACGAGTCTCCCTCGTGGAAGGAGTTGCTCGAACTGCCTCACTTTGTCTCGGCGATCAAGGGAACGGACATCCTGCTGGCACCTCATCACGGCAGGGAGGCAGGCTACTCAGTGGAACTGTTCAAGCACATCAACCCGTGGCTGGTCATCATCTCGGACGGTTCCTTCTCCGACACAAGCGCGACGGACCGCTACAGCAAGCAGGCGAAAGGGTTGCAGGTCCAGAGGCGGACGAACGGGGCAAGGTTGGAGAGGAAGTGCGTCACCACCCGCAACGACGACTACATCGCCGTCGAACTTGGTACGAATAGCCAAACACGCCGGCGATTCATACATGTGACGATTGACTGACTTGGGGAACCTTAATCTCACCAGAGGCGCAGCGGCCGTGAGGGCGGCGATCCGGTCGCCGATGGCGACGATGGCTTGAAACCAGATACGGTTCATCATGAGAGTTTCCTCTTGGGGGGGTCGCCGGAGCCTTTGGAAAGCGATCTCCCGCTGAAGAAAAGAGGCTGTAGCTGGGTAGCGCGAAGGGAATACGTCCGCACCAAGAGGATACGTGACGAGCGGCATGACAACAGCACCCCGGCCAGGAGTCGACCCCGGAACGCCTCGTGCGATGCGAGGAATGTTCGTCCGTTTCACCACCAGGGCAAAGCAGCGGAAGGCGAGGGAGTCGAACCCTCATGACCTTGCGGTCGCGCGGCTTTCCAAACCGGCCCGGCGAGCCGTATCCGGCTGCCTTCCGTAGCGAGTGGATCGGGCGGGAGTCGAACCCGCATGTTCAGTCTGCCAGACTGGCGGCGTCCCGTTGGACCACAGGCCCGTTTGTCGTCCCCATCTTCAATCCAGAGGTCCGGCCGGGAGTCGAACCCGGTCTGCCGCGCTTACCAAGGCGGCGTGCTGCCACAACACTTCCAGACCTTCAAGGTGCGAGCGAGCAGCCCCGGGCTGATCCCAGACCAGGACTCCCCATCAGATTCGCCGACGCAAACGGTGCGACTCCGCGACGGGGCAAGAGAGGTGCGCCAGTTGCCCTGCGCTTGCCTCCTGTTCAGCGCAGTGCTGTTGCCGCTGGGCCACGGGAGTATCGGTCAGAAAGGCAGAGGTGAGAGTCGAACTCACGTTGGGCGGGTTAACAGTCCGCTGCCTCGCCGCTAGGCTACTCTGCCGCAGGCAAGAATGCGTCACACAAGTTCAAGAGAGCCAGGGTTACCTTTTCGTCGCTCTTACCGATCTGGGGATCGGCAGTGGGCACGCAGATCCCGTCTGCGAGAGACGGCATGGCTGCTTCGCGGACCTCAGTCGCCCGAGGGTCACTACCTTAGAGGCTCTGCCAAAACCTCCGTTCGTCCGTGGG